>Ga0315545_1000268_pt1 | contig 57060 bp, 49 predicted proteins | sample SalMarSW160210MG_FD_203096 | JGI IMG/M metagenome (GOLD analysis project Ga0315545, IMG submission 203096) | Salt marsh sediment microbial communities from the Plum Island Ecosystem LTER, Massachusetts, United States - Salt Marsh Sediment SW1602-10 ...
CAACAGAATTTTGTTCCTTCCGGATGGCAAAATCGAGAATTTTGTCTACAGAATCGAATTTCATTTTTCCACCTCAACTAATTAAGCTTTCCATAAGCCATGGACGTTACAGTATTCTCTGGCAATTACGTTTTCAGCCTCAATGCTGAATATTGCTTCAGGCGTGTCACCCGGTTTCAAGAACTGGCGGTACGCCTTGCCGTCAGCGATCACTTCAATCCACTCGATATAGTGCTTTTCTTCCATCGGGTGGGCGACTTCACCAACCTTCACCTTGAAACCGCCGTCGACTTTCTCAACCACCGGCACGTGTTTCTCGATAGCGGCGTCGATTTCCCCCTCTTTCAGCAATTCCATGTCCTGGCCACAGCAAACCAGGGTTCCCGCGCCAGTATGGACAACTTCCACTATGTTGCCGCACACCTCACACTTGTACACTTGCAATCTTTCCGTAGCCATTCTTTAATTCTCCTTTCGTTCTAAATTGACCTCTTCGTGTTTCGACCCGCAAATAAGGGGCACCAGCCACCTAAGTCAAGTCCATCCAAACTTGCAGACTAGACCTTGTAATGCTTAGCTAAACAGTCCTGCTGATCGGACCATCAAGCCGCTCTACGAACCTAAAACGGAGCAAAACCGCCAGCCGACCAATAATCCTCTTTTAGTTCTTCCTGCTGTCTCAAAAGTGCATGATAGTGCCCTGATTCCCACTCAGCCAGCTCCGCATAAAACTTCTTTACCTCCGGATTATCAGCCGCCTCAGATTGCGACCGGTAGAATTCCACGGAATCGTGTTCAAGCTGAATCCCAATTGACAACGAGGTCATTTCAAAATTCGCATCTTTGATACGAGCTCTCAAGTTATCCGAGAAAATTGGCGACATGCCGGATAAATCGGTCCCTTGACCCAGTTTTGCCGACTGGTCCAGCATACCCGTCTTCAGTACCGAGACATAATGCCTCCTGAGAAAGTGCATGTGATGTAGTTCTTCGTGGGCTAGCTCTTCAAATACCTTCTTACCTTTTGGGTCCTCAGTGCTCTTAGCTGCCATCATGTAAAAACTGTGACCATATCTCTCAGCTTTTATAGCTTTCAACAAACCTTCAGCAAGAATTTTTATCTTTTCTTCCATAGATCGTTTTTCTATTAACTATACCTGTTATCATTCACTACTTCAGTCATTACCCAATGCCAACTGCTTCAGTCCTCCAGGTTGAATTCCTGAAAGTCGAAAAAAGTGCCGCTGCGATTAAGGTAGTCTAGTTCAGCTTGGACTATCGCCTGGTGTCCCTCCTCGATCTCGAGGAAACGAGCAAATAACTCTTTTTCCTCTTTGAGTTCGTCTACCATCTTCCGGTAAAAGTCTAACGTTTCCTGCTCCATGGCAAGAGCTTTCTGGAGCATCTCTCGCTCCGTACCGTAGTCTCTCTCAGAGAGATGATTATCCAACTTCTTGACTCCTTTGTCGATAATATCGCGAGCGGGAACAACAGTTTCCAGCTTCGATGGAGAAAGCTTACCCGTCTTCTTCCACTCCTCCAGTCTGCTGCGCAGGTAATCAATGTGCTCCTGCTCTTCGTTCCCTAGCACCCTGAAGACATGCTGCCCAGTTTCATCAGCAATGTTATCAATGGAGCCCAGGTAAGCGTCGCGTACCCTGATCTCGTACTCAATTGCCGTTCTGATTGCTTCTTCAAGTGTCATTCTGTCCTCCAAGTTTGTTTTCAAGCGGTCAACGACCAAAAGAGGTATTGCCACCACGGGGACATTGACGTGACCTCCTTAACTATCCCTTTAGAACCTTGTTGACGGCTCTCAGTACATCGTCGTAATTGGGTTCCTGTGTGGTTTCTTGAACGTACTGAATATACTGTACGGTACCTTTCCTGTCCACGATGAACACCGTCCTGGCCAGAAGACGCAGCTCTTTGATCAGCACGCCATACGAGTTACCAAATGAGGCGTCGCGGTGGTCGGAAAGAAGCTGGAGATTTTCAACACTGGCCGCTGCGCACCAGCGCTTCTGGGCAAACGGCAAATCCATACTGATGGTCAGGATCGCAACGTCATCGTCAAGTTTCCCGGCTTCCTGGTTGAACCGTTTCGTTTCAAGATCGCAAACTGGCGTATCCACTGACGGTACTGAAACAAGGACCACTACCTTCCCCTTAAACGAAGAAAGCTTGACCGGTTCCAGCTTGTCATTCAGGACTTCAAAGTCTGGGGCAGTATCACCTACTTTGACCTCATTGCCAATCAGAGTCAATGGGTTGCCTTTCATCATTATCAAACCGGTTCGTTCACTCATAGATGTTTCCTCCATCCGGATCATACTTAACTGTAAAGCTACATGCCCTTCTTGTGTGTTCCTTTGCATTCTGGGCATATTCCAATAAAATCTAAACGATAGCCGAGAATTTTCCAACCGTTCGATTCCTTTAATTTATTTCCCACCGGGTGGGCGGGCAGACCCTGGAGATCATCCACCCGCCCGCAATGGACACAGCGCACATGGTAATGCCGGTCAGGATTACCATCGAAGCGGGCTTCCGAGCCACTAATGTCCAACTTCTGGATGATGTCATTCTGCGCAAGAAGTTCCAGATTGTGGTAAACCGTTCCCAGGCTTATCCTTGGGAGTCTCTTACGTACAATCTCGTACAGTTCTGCGGCCGTTGGGTGCGAGGTGAGCTTTCGGAGCTCCTCGAGGATTGCCTGACGCTGTTGAGTATTCCTTTGAAATTTTCCTGTTGCCATTGTGGCCGTTCCATTATTGCAAATAGTAATTATTAGTAATAACTCTAACGTTTGTCAATCATTTTTTGTTCCCAAAAAACAATAATCTTTTAAGTACTGATCACGACTGCCCCCCTCTTTAAGATAGATAGTCAACTGCTTCCAGCTGACTTACTGGGGGGGAGCTTTTTTGACTCATTACGCCCCAAGCGGGCGGTGCACTCGTGCCTCTTGCAACATCTGATAGCCCTGATTACATTCGGGCTGGTAACTGACGCCAATCAGGAAAAACATGTAAGTGTCAAAACGAACTGCAGCCATCCTCCTCTCACGACAGCCGTTGCGCCCTTCTGGACAAATGGCATGGGTAAAACAATCGGTCGATGCTATCCACTGGCTTAAAAACCGGGGGTTTGTTTTCTGTTCGTCCATAGGAATGCAGACCTGGGAGCTCCTAACTGCTTTCGCTTCATTGGAAAAAGTAAAGCAAACGTTGTTCATCGCGGCTGGAGATGATCACGAATATGAACAATCCAAAGTGCTTGCGATTGCTCAATTTGATTTGAACTGTGGCCTTGTCGATTTCATCCCCGTATTCAGCGAAAAAAGGAACACCACTAAAGAAGAACTTTGGCTCGAGCGGGACAAGGCTGTGCTTGAGGCTGCCGATATATTAGTCCCCGTTTCGTTGCGCAAGGGTGGGCACATGGATTCGCTGCTGCAGCGACTTCGCCAACAGGGCAAGGACGTTGAAGATAGATTTCAGATAGATTATGAAAAGAGAGTTCAACCCCTGGCATACCGCTTAAAGGAGGAGCAATTGAATCCCGAACTTCGGAAACTCGAAGACCGGTACCTGATCCACTGGACAAGAGCTTCCAACTCCGCCTGGCCGACGGAAAGACTCATTGACTATTACCAAGCAGTTATTGAGTCTGAAAGCTATCCGCGAAGTGCGTTCAGCACCCTAACGAACATAATCGCTACCGGCATAGTTGTGGCGACATCCAAAAACATGCCGCACGGGATTCCTACTGTTTCCTTCTCTGGTCTGGCTCCTGTCGATGTAGTGCCTCTTGTCAGGTGGCGTTCCCGATTCCGGCAGATGTCTTTTGAGCCGTATGGGGTTGGAATTGAGAAAGAGTATGCCATGAGCAAGGGAATCTGTCCGGTGCAGTATTATGATAGGAATTGCAACAATACATCCGATAGCGAACCCTGGTTGTGGCAGTCTGTTGGGGAGAAGAGCGATTGGCGTGCCGAGAAAGAATATCGGTACAAAGGAGACTTCGACCTTGCCACCATGCCGTCAAGCCGGTTGCTCGCCTTTTGCCACACTCAAGGAGAAGTTGAAATCATTGAGAAAAGTACTGGCATTCGAGCTGTCTCATTTCAATAGCAGCATCTTCCTGCTCTGTGTAAACTCTCCAGCTTTGATGCGGTAGAGATAGATGCCGCTGGCCAGCTCTTTGCCATGGTCGTTTTTACCATCCCAGGCAACAGTCTGACAGCAGGCTCGCTGAATCTCATCAACCAGCGTTCGAACTTTCTGCCCGAGAACATTATAGATAGTCAATTCAACATGGCATCTTACAGGTAATGAATACTCAATGGCGGTACTTGGATTGAAGGGATTGGGGTAGTTCTGGGATAGTGTGAATTGCTTTGGTAAAGCGCCATCACCATCGTGGACATCAGTGGAGATGTTGTCGTACATAAACTGTGCCCAATAAGCAGCGGCCTTGATGTCAATCAGAGAGCTGTCACCCAGAAGGGCAAAAGCGACAGTATCCACCTGCCCGGCGTCTATGGCAAGCGGTCCTGCTGATACCAGTTGAACCAGGTCCTGCAGGGCGTCTGCGTAGGTGCTGGCGGATCCAAATCCATCGATAAGTGAATTGTACTTCTCCTGTTCCGTAAATCCCTCGGGATAGGAGACCAGATCTGACGCCTTAGATGTCATAGCGGTTGCCGTTGTTCCGTCAACAACCCGTACTCCTCGAAAACTCGAAAGGCTTGTTCCGTTGTTGTAAGCCATCCAGGCTATACTGTCGCTGGCTTCCCAGCCGCCGGCGTTGACATTAAAGGCTACTACGTCCCAGTCAAGATAAAGACTTACATATATGCCGCTGATGGCATAGGCGTTGGAATTCTTCAAGATGTAGCGAATAATGAGGAAATCATCATAGGGAGCCAAGTCGAAGGCATAGGACTGCTGTGTGATCTCCAACCCTAGTGGTTCTTCGGCCCGTGCGTCGGAAAAGCGGGAGAATGTCTCCTGTGTAGCTAAACTACCAGGTTCAATAAGTTCGATATTTCCACCCGGCATAACCCTGTAGTCACCATCCGGTTCTCCAGCGGCATTTCTCACTCCATCCGAAACATGGCTCGAGTTGGCACCGATAAGCAGACCTGCCTCATACAGGTCGTTAGCGCCGCCGTCAAAACAAAAACCGACACCACCGGCGGGGAAAAATGAATTCGGCCCTAACCCGTACGTCCCGAAATTGCTGATTGTGAACTCAATTCTACCAGCGTCGTGGGTAGCGAACAAATGCTTGCTTACCGGTTCCACAACGAAGTACAACTTGGCCGATTGCGAATACCCTCCGTCGCCGGTAATGGCGAAATCGAGCGAGAGCACCGATCCCTCCGTAATGGTATCAGATACGATCACTCTGATGATATCGCTGGAACGTACCGTGTCGCCTTCGTTAATGTTGCCAAAGTAAGCGCTGCCATTAAGAACAGTCAGGGATAGATCCGAGCCGGTCAGAGAAGCCGAGACTCCTGACACATCGGCTCCGAGATTCTGTAAAACCACAGTTCCCTCAACTGTGTTGCCCGGGGCGATAGGTGCATGGTCAAACGCATACACACGAACATTAGCATCAACGTTGGTAGACGACAGAGCGTTCAGCGCTGCCATACAGTCGACAACACCCCACCCGTAATCGTTATCGGGCCCGGTATCACCGTAATCGATGGCCGTAGTAAGGATCGCTTCTTTAATTTCGTCGACAGTCGCGTTGGGATTTTTCTGTCTTAGCAGCGCCACCAGACCGGACACGTGAGGAGTGGCTGCTGAGGTACCGCTAAAATATCCGTAGCTGCCGCCCGGTATACTTGTGCGGATACTTACTCCGGGAGCAGTGACGTTTGGCTTGATAGCGCCATTACAGTCGGAGGGTCCGCGCGATGAGCCGGAGGAAATCAATGGTGGCGTGCTGGAACTACTGATGTTGCCGACGGCAAAGCAGTCAAGCGAGTCGTTGGCGCGATTGGCCGGATTGCGGATCGTGCTCGCAGAAGGACCTTCGTTTCCGGCGGCGAAGATGTTCACGATACCAAGCGCTTCAAGGTTGTCAATCAGATCATAAAAGATATTCGTGCAGCCGATATCCTTGACGCCCCAACTGTGATTGATTACGTCAGGCACGTCGTCGATGGAGTTGGGGTCGCCGTCGGGGTCAGCCGCCCACTCAAAGGCATCAATTATTGAGGTTCCCGGAATATCGATCACAGCGGCTGATATCCACTTGGCGTCAGGGGCGACACCAATAGTGTCGCCGGTGGCATTGTCATGTCCCACCAGAATGCCCATGGTCTGGGTTCCATGATTGGTCGAAACGCCGGAAATTATATGGGGAAATGATTTCTGATCCAGTGGATCGAACCAGGCTGCAGCAGAGTCGCCGTCGTGTCCTTTCCAGTTATTGTAAAAGGCAGGATGATCGCCTTCGATACCGGTATCAAAAGAACAGATCACCCTTCCCGCACCAGTGTAACCGGCTATCCAGGCGTCATCGGCATTAATGTATGTCAGATCATTTCCCACCCCGGTCGAAAGGGCTGGAGTCTCGCCAATCTTGTTGGGTGCGATCAATTCGATCCTGGGAACGGCGTAAATCGTCTCTACGTCGCTGCGACCGGCCAGTTGGGGAAGCTCCCCGGCGGCAACCTCAACCTCAACGATATTGGTTATCCAGTGAGGTTTGATAGTGGAGGCAAGATTGTTCCTTTTCAGCTCCTTGAGCTTCTGTACCATAGCCTTCTGGGCCTTCGTATGGTCCTGACGAAAACGATTAACCACAACTTGATACCGTCCCGCCCTAGTTGTTGCTTGAGCATTTACAGACGCCTTGAATTGAGAAGCGCTCTCAACGCGAGGGAGTTTGATCCAAACCGGCACCAAGTCGCCTGACTGTTTAGCTGAAATCTGATCTCTCAGGTTCTCGGCCAATTCCCCGGACCAGACGATTGACTGTAGGCAAGCAAACAAGACTAGGACTGACAATCGGCTTATCGTTCTCATACTAACTCTCCCAGCAATAGACGTACTCGGTCTCACAAGTATGAAGCAAAATCTATACCCGACAGCACGATTGACTCAAATTCTCATCTCTTTGTGACACAGCTTACTATAAAGAACAACAGTTGTATTCGGTTGCTTTCAAGTTACCCGGCAGTTTCCGTGCAGCTTGTCTCACAGCGGTGTTAATCCGGCCTGACAGGTAAAACTACAGGGGACACGTCGGGCCGAATCATTGTAATCTCAGCGAGCCTGTTTCTACTAAACCTCAAAATAGCGCCAAAAATCTGTTTTGTAAACAGGTTTACCGGTATTATCGTCCTCATCGAACAGATGCAAGAACGAATAAAGAGGAATAAGAGATGGTTCAGAGTGAAGAGCTAAGCCGCGAAATGCTCAAAGGGATGCTTACCGACTTCGCCAAGAACTGGCTGGCTCATGACGGCTTATGGTTTCAAGCTGTCGAAAAGCAGTTCGGGATTGAAAAGGCTATCGAACTTGACCGGGAAGCATGGGAGAAGTTTACGGTAATTGAAGCAAAAAGAATTATGAAGCGTCATCAAATCTCGGAAAACAGCGGACTGGATAGTTTGAAAAAAGCGCTCGGATTTCGCTTGTACGCCTTTCTAAACAAGCAGGAAATCCGAAACGAAACGGACAATTCGTTCGAGTTTTATATGATCGACTGCCGCGTCCAATCAGCCCGGCAGCGCAAGCAGATGCAACTGTTTCCATGCAAGTCTGTCGGGGTTGTGGAGTATTCGGGGTTTGCCAAGACTATTGACCCCAGGATCAAGACCGATTGTATTGCCTGCCCGCCTGACGAGGAAGCCGGCAAGGAATTCCACTGCGGCTGGAGGTTTACGATTTGACAGGGATAGAGGTTACTGTTATTTGGGGCAGATGTGGACATCTGCCGCCCACAAGTACCTTTTCACCGGCTAAGCCTCTTTAGGGGGACAGCTTGGACCTAAAAAACTCAACTGTCTTATAAAGGCCTTCTTCAAATCCGATTGAAGGTCGGTAGCCGAACTTGGCCAGTTTGTCTATTGAGGCAAAGGAATGACGGATATCTCCTTGCCGTGGCGGGTTATACTCGGCTTTGATCTGTACGCCGATAATCGTGCGCAGCTTATCCAACAGCTCGTTTAATGTAAACTGCCCGCCACAGGCTACATTGAAATTTGTTCCAACCACTTTGTCGCTGGTAGCAGCCAGGATGTTCGCCTGCACACAGTTATCGATGTAAGTGAAGTCGCGTGACTGCTCTCCGTCACCGTAAACCGTTGGGGGCTGCCCCTCGAGAAGAGCAGTGATAAACTTGGGGACTACCGCCGCATACTCACTGGCCGGGTCCTGGTTGGGGCCGAAGATATTGAAATATCGAAGAGAAACTGTCGGAAACCGGTACAGTTCCCAATAGACCTTGCAGTAGTATTCACACGTCAACTTGGTTACGGCATAAGGAGATAGGGGGCTGGGGGACATTTCTTCATGCTTAGGCAGCTCTTCGGATTCTCCATAGACAGAGGATGAAGAGGCAAACACGAGTTTTTTTACACCGGCGTTTTTGGCTGCCTCAAGAACATTCAGAGTGCCGTCGATATTGACCGCGTTTGACGTCAACGGATTTTGGACCGACCGCGGCACCGACGGCAGAGCTGCCTGATGGAGGACATAATCTATATCATCGACCGCCTTGACGACTGTCCAGTAATCCCTGACATCCCCATCGATAACTTCAACCGAATCGGACAGTCCCTTGATATTTTCCCGACTGCCGGAAGAAAAGTTGTCGAGAATCCGTACCCGTTCGCCTTTTTCAACCAAGTGGGCTGCGATATTTGATCCAATAAACCCGGCCCCGCCGGTAATGAGAAACTTCATCTTCAAATATACCTTATTTCACAACGCAAATCTGTTATCTATTATCGGCTTGGTTACTTGTCGTTTAACCTGTCCATACAGTCAGCTCAAGTCAGGAATGCTCTAATTACAGGTATACTAACTAATTACAGCAGCTTTGTCCAGTCGATTGTAAGCAATTTTCGAATCGAGGCCTGTATTGCCGGCGCTTGTCCGAATGGCTTTGCTGCTGTGGCGCAGAACGACCAGCTTACCCGGGGGGTGTGATTGGTAGTCATTGGCCGGGAATCAAGGCAGAATTGGTTGCATATGAATATGAATGGGATGCAGAGAGAGCAGAGGGGCAGAAAGATGCTGAAACAAGCCATTTAGCGCTTGACATAAGGAGGGCTTGTTATTAAGTTTAAGCTGAGAAAGAGTTTGTTGCGTGGGCCCCTTGAACTGGTAAGCTCGCAGGACAATCTTCCAGCTTAGAAGCTGTACCTCTTTGGACGGACGGTAGTTATTGACGGAGTAGCATATGGATGGTTGTTCATGTCTTGATGTTACATTAACGACAACTGAATCTATTTTTACGCGGTGTTATGGGCGATCTCCTTTCGCCTTTATCGGGAAAGGAATGTCTCCGTCCGGCTCTTTGGTCCAACGAAAAATAATTGGTGGTTTTATAAATATATAGGGGAAAGGGTATGAAATTGTATCGTTACCGTAGTCTCGCATTACTGTTAGCTGTTGTTTTTGTCTTTGGTGCAAGCGACGCCTTGGCACAAGGAAAGGAGTTCTGGGCTGACTCGATTTACTCCAAAGCCACGGGGGATGAAAACTCGCTCCAGTGGTATCTTGATTCTCTTGGATATAACATCGATGTTGCGAACGACGAATTGGGTTGGGAGATTTTCTGTGGCCTTGACGGATTAAACACCGCAAATTTGGTGATTGAGGTTGCCCAATCGTCCCTGTATTCAACTTCCGGCTACTATCAATCGGGAGACACATCGATATTCTACCAGCTGTTTGGTCCCAGTGATGGTCCTGGGGACTCGGTACAATTCACGTTCGCCAGTTTCGATTCGATCGGCTTTTTCATGAAGCCAAACCTTCCGGGTAACGAGCAGACCTGGTTGACGGAAATCGCTCTCAACTGGGACAATTTCGACCATACCTGGGTCTTTGCAACAGGAGTACCGCACGAGTACCTGATTTGCTGGGAGGACATCCCCGACGGTGGCGATAAGGACTACCAGGACTTGGTTATCAAAGTCACCTTCGAGAACTACGCACCGGAGCTGACCCTCCCAAAGGACAGTACTGTCATCCTGTGTTCGCCTGATTCAATCTGTTTTGACATAACGGCGCATGATCCCAACTGCGAGGCCGATTCCATCTGGCTGGAGATGATTGAGGGCGAGGGGTATTTCGAACCGCTGGCGGGGCTCTCAACAATATACGCCACACACTGTTTCCTGCCAACCGGCAACGGTACATATACATTTGTTTTCAGGGCGGAGGATATTCTTGGCGCGGTGACAATCGATACAGCCGTTATCCATGTCACCACCGGCTCGGTACCCCAGGTTGAGCTGAACGATACAACCTTTACCCTCTGCTACCCGTCGGAGCTCTGCATCCCGGTATCGATCTTCGATCCCGACTGCGACATAACATCTGTGGTTACCAACTACGGCACCTATGCCGGTACTATGAACAACTTCGATCAGGTCAAGCGCATCAATGACCTCGGCGGCGCGATCAGTCAGATAGGCGGCGGTGCACCTGGAAAGGTTCTATATACTGCTTCCGACTTCATTCCGCCGGTGAACTCGCAGTCGGGGGTGTCGGTCGCCTTACCCAATTTCGTCTTCGCAGATCATGTGGTAAACTACGGTTCATTTCCCAGTGGCCCGACACACGCCAACTCGGCTGACCAGCTTCTTGGCCCACCGACCGATCTCACGTTCACCAGCCCCGGGCCCGGCGGCCCCGACGGCGGGAATGGAAGCGGATCATTGAAGTTTAAAAGTAATAGATGGTGTATTATCGGCTTTCCCCAGGATATCACAACCTGTCACGGGGCCAACGCGGATATTTCTATCTTCACCGGTGCTAACTGCGGTGCCATGGCCAAGTTATACTTTAATTATAATGGGACGACTGTTTACACGACTACACTGGCTCTTCCCGGTGGCACGGCCGGCTCCGGGGACGGTGGAGCCACTATCGACCTGCCTGATGGCCTTACATTCAACGAACTGAAAATCAAGAACGTCGGCGACATAAAATATACAGAGTATCTGCAGATTGACGCTATCGCTACCCGCACGAGTCCTTCACCGACGAGTACGGATGTCTGCTTCTACGCCGACACATCCGGTATCTACGAGATCATTGTTACAGCAACTGATTCCTGTGGCAATGTCGGCGCCGACACCGCTCTGGTAACGGTCAATCTCAACAGCCCTCCATTCGCCAATGCCGGCTCGGATTTCACAGCTTTCCTGTGCGACTTCTCGGAGGTCTGCTTTAGTGTAAGTTTCGTAGACCCTGACTATAACATTAAATACACAGAGCTTTACTCCGGTCCCGGAAGTCTCAACGGCGATCAGGTATGCTTCATTCCGACTGTAGAGGGAACATACACCTTTGTCATTCATGCCGTCGATTCCTGCTACGAGGAGGACTTTGATACGGTTGTTGTGACGGCTGAAACCAATGATCCACCTGTAGCCGATGATCCAGACACTGTCACACAGTTCATGTGCCAGGCCGAAGAGCTCTGCCATACGTTTACAGCGAGCGATCCCAATGGCGGTCCGCTGACCTGGACGCATCTGGCCGGTGTCGGCTCGATAACACCCGACGGCCAGTTCTGTTTCACCCCGACCGTTTCCGGCACATACAGCGCTGCCGTAATCGTTGCCGATTCCTGCGGCGCTGTGGATACAACTTCTATAACATACGATCTTACTATTAACTCGGCTCCGGTGGCGGTCGATCCACCCAGCCCGGTCGATGTTTTCCAATGCACTGCAGAGGAGATCTGCTACCAGTTTGAGGCCTCGGACGCCGATGGCAACACGCTGGTGTGGAGCAAGCTCAGCGGTAATGGGACGGTGACACAGAACGGACTCTGGTGCTTTACCACGACTACCTCAGGCAGTTACAGCACATCGGTTGCCATGACTGATTCCTGTGGAGCGGCTGATACGACCACTCTGACTTATAACGTGACACTCAATGATCCACCGGAAATTGCCTTTGGGAATGACACAAGCGTTCTGCTGTGCTCTCCGCAGGAGATCTGCATGAGCTATACGGTCTCAGATCCTCAGGGACTTAGTGGAATCACCGAGATAATGATTTCCGGATACGGCACGATTGACACGGCTGCCAACGAGATTTGCTTTACCCCCTCGGCAGCCGGATCGTATGACTTCATAGTCAGTATCGTCGATTCCTGCGGCGCATTGGATAAAGACACCATTGTCGTTGAGGTTTCCTTCGGGGAAACGGCGAGTATTGACTGCCCGTCCGACCCGATTAATGTATCACTTTGCTCGGCTGACACCGTCTGCCAGCTTTTGAACATTACGCCCGATTCGGCCACCGTGAATACATCTTATGGAACATACGAAGACGGCCAGTTGTGCTTCTATGCCGATACATCGGGTACATACGATATTACTGTTATTGCTTCCACTGAATGCGGCGCGGACACCTGTGAACTGACATTCAGCGTGGAAATCGGCTCGGTGGCTGAGATAAGCTGTCCCGATCCGCAGGATATATTCATCTGCGAGGCAGACACGGTTTGTGTCCCGGTGTCGGTTCTGGGTACCGGCGTAACCGTGGAAATTACCCCGATTGGGATCTACAGCGGCGGCAATGTCTGCTTCCCGGCGGATACATCCGGCCACTACGAGATTCAAATGATTGCCAACACGCCCTGTGGCTCCGACACCTGTCTCATCATCGCAGACATAACTATCAATTCCAGCCCGGTGGCCGCCGATCCAAGCTCGCCGGTTGATACCTTCATCTGTGCAGCGGATCAGATTTGTTACCAATTTACTGCAAATGACGTCGACGGCGGGACGCTAACCTGGGCTCGATTGTCCGGCAACGGCACTGTGAATGCCTCCGGTCAGTGGTGCTTCGATGCCAATACCAGCGGCAGCTACTCTGTCACCGCCGAGGTTGTAGATTCCTGCGGCGCTAGCGACACAGTTGCCCTTACTTATAATCTCACTATCAACTCTGCTCCAAACATTGCTCTCGGCAATGACACCACTATCTTCGTCTGTTCCTCCGGCTTGATCTGTCTGACGTATACTGCGTTGGATGTTGACGATAACATAGATTCCATCGTACTGGTTGCTGGTGATGGGGATTTGGATACAGCCCTGAGCCAGGTCTGTTTCACACCATCCACCGAGGGTATGTATGAATTCATCGTCAAGGTAATCGATGCCTGCGGTGTTACCGATGTTGACACAATTAATGTTACTATCAATATCAATGAGGCGCCGTTGGTTGATGCCGGTAGCGATCAGACCATCTTCCAGTGTGATATTGCTGAGATCTGCTGGCCAGCTGGCGCCAGCGATCCCGACGGCAACTTGGCAAGCGTTGAATTGATCATTGGTCCAGGGACTTTTAACGGCACCCAAATCTGCTTCACCCCCACCGGCACTTACAATTACGAATTCGTGTTGAAAGCGACCGACAACTGCGGTGTTGAGAGCTACGATACGGCTGCTATTTACTATACGCTCAATAGCACACCGGTGGCCGACGCCGGTGAGGACCAGACGCTGTTCCTGAGTGAGCCGACTGAAATCTGCTGGCCGGCATCGTGCAGCGACGTTGACGGCAATCTTACCGGCTGCGCTCTCGTTGAAGGCCCCGGCTCTTATAACGGCACAAATATCTGCTTTACGCCAAGCGTTACCGGCGTTTACACTTTTGTCATCGAAGCAACCGACGCCTGCGGTGCCACCGATCGCGACACGGCGGTTATCGATGTAACCTTCAATTCTCCTCCGGTGTGTGTTGTGCCGGACGATACGGCCATTTTCCAGTGTGTGCCAGCTGAGGTTTGTCTACCTGCTTATGGTACGGACGATGATGGCAACCTTAAGTTCTGTCAGATCATCTCCGGACCGGGCTCTCTGGTCGGCGGTAACTGGTGCTACACACCTGTTTCCGACCAGGCTGTTACGGTGACGATGCGGTGCGAGGATTCCTGCGGAGCTTATTGCGAGTCGCAATTCACGGTTGAATTCGACATAAACAGTCCGCCTACTATTGCCTTCGGTAATGACACCTCCATCTTCCTCTGCGAAAGCGAGGAAATCTGTCTGCCGTATGTAGCCAGCGATCCTGATGCCCCGCGACCTGATACAATTATACTGGTATCTGGAGAGGGAACACTGGACGACGACAGCTCCTGGGTCTGTTTCACGCCCACTTCCAACGGCACCTACAGCTTCGTGATCCGTATTCAAGATGAATGCGATGAGTTTAACCAGGATACCATCAATGTTGACGTAACGATAAATAACCCGCCGGTTGCGGATGCGGGCGCTGACCAGAGTATTTCCCTGTGTGACTCTGTGTCGACTGTTTGCTGGTCGGCCGCTTGCAGCGACGTTGACGGCAACCTGACCGACTGTCTGTTCAATGGTCCGGGAACCTATGATGGTTCGCAGATCTGCTACAATCCGGTCATTAGTGGAAATTACCAGTTCACACTGCACGCTATTGACGACTGCGGTGAAGAGATGATCGACACGGTTACGATCAGCGCGATGATCAACTCCGACCCGGTCATCAGCTTTGGCGCTGATACCACACTGCTGCTGTGTGCTCCTCAAGAAATCTGTTTCACGTACGCTGTAACGGATGCGGATGGTTTGAACGGAATCATTGAGACGATGATCTCCGGCTATGGCAATATCGATACCGCTACAAATACAATTTGCTTTACGCCCACCTCGGACGGCAGCTACGAGTTCATCGTCAGCGCTGAGGATTCCTGCCTGGCCACGAGTATTGATACAATGATCGTGAATGTCACTTTTGGAGATGTAGCCAGCATTGACTGCCCGAGTGGGCCGGTTGAGAAATTCCTATGCGGTGCTGATTCGATTATTCAAGCGCTTTCAATAACACCGGTTTCGGCTTCTGTAAGCGTATCGTACGGCACTTATGATGACGGCGCAGTACGTTTCTACGCCGATACGGCTGGAAGCTACGCCATTACGGTTATTGCTTCTGATGTCTGTGGCGCCGACACCTGTGAGCTGGTCTTTAATGTAACATTCAACAGCCCACCGGTAGCGAACGCTGGGAATGATCAAACAGTATTCCAATGCACGCCCGCAGAAATCTGCTGGGCGGCATCCTGCAGCGATCCGGATGGAAATCTGAGCAGTTGTGAACTAGTCAGCGGCACGGGAACTTATAACGGCTCGGCGATTTGTTTCACTCCTTCGGCTTCCGGCAATTACGAATTCCTTGTGAAAGCGACCGACGCTTGTGGGGTTATTGACTATGACACGGTAAATATAGATGTTACTATCAATTCAGCGCCGACAGTGGTGGCTCAGGATGATACCTCATTGTTCCTGTGCGGTCCTCAGCAGATCTGCGTATCGTATACGCCTGATGATGCGGATGGTCTATCTGGCCTCACTGAAAACATGGTTTCCGGTTATGGCTCGATTGATACCGCCAATAATCAGATGTGTTTTACACCTACCGTTTCCGACAATTACGAATTCATCGTCAGGGTGACTGATCCTTGTGGTGAGACTGACGAGGATACCATGGTGGTCTCGGTCACTTTCGGCGAGGTAGCTACAATCGACTGCCCGGATGACACCATTCACGTCTCGTTGTGTGATACGGCAACTGTTTGCAACTTACTCTATATTCAGCCTTCGACTGCGACTGTTGTCTGTTCCTTCGGAAGCTATGCCAATGGCGAGCATTGCTTCAAGGCTGATACCAGTGGCATCTATGTGGTAGAGGTAATTGCCACCGAGTCGTGTGGGGCTGATACCTGCCAGTTGATTTACAAGGTTGATATCGGTCAGGCAGCCGAGATATCGTGCCCTGACCCTCGGGATATATTCGTCTGTGAAGTGGGTGAAGAGGTTTGTGTACCGATCTCCGTGTTAACACCGGGGGCGACTATTACCGTTACACCTATCGGTTACTACAACGCCGGTAACGTCTGCTTCCCGATCGACACTACCGGCCACTACGAAATCAAGATCGTTGCCTCTACCGCCTGCGGTTCCGATTCGTGCGTAATAGTTGCGGATGCTTTGATCAACTCTGCCCCGATTGCCGACGATCCCACCAGTCCGGTTGATACCTTCCTCTGCGAACCGGACGATATCTGTTACCAGTTCGCCGCCTCGGATGTTGATGGCGGCACCCTGACCTGGACAAAGCTGTCGGGTATGGGAGCGATAAATGCAGCTGGAAACTGGTGTTTCAATGCCGGCTCTGAGGGTAGTTGGAACATAACGGCAGTAGTGACAGATTCCTGTGAGGCGGCTGACACCGTCAGCCTTACTTACGACATCGACATGAATTCTTCTCCAGTGGTCACGCTGGGCAATGACACTACTGTGTCGCTGTGTGACGGTGATACCTATTGCTTTGGTTACACCGTAACGGACGATGATGGCAATGTCACGCTTGAGGAGCTGGTCAGTGGTAGTGGCACTATAGACACCGCAGCCAATGAAGTCTGTTTTACTCCAACCAGTAATGGCACTTACCAGTTTGTAATTCAGGCCACGGACTCCTGTGGTAAGGTCGACGCTGACACGATTGAAATTACTGTCGATCTGGGCACTTCCGTGACGGTTACCTGCCCGGATGACACGGCCATGTTCCTGTGCAGCGCACAGGAAATCTGCCGACCGGTCGGAGTTTCCATTTCCGGGGCGTCGGTAGTCGTGACACCGATCGGTTATTACGACGAGGTTGCCGGTCAGGTTTGCTTTGACGCCGATACAGCCGGGCACTACGTCATCCAGGTGGCGGCCTCCTCGACTTGCGGCTCCGACACTTGCAAGTTCATAGTCGATGTGACCATAAACTCCAATCCGGTTACCGATGATCCGACTTCACCGGTGGACACCTTCATTTGTGCAAGTGGTCAGATATGTTACCAGTTTAGCGCCAGTGATGTTGATGGCGGAACTCTCGAGTGGAGCCGGATCTCCGGCGACGGCACTGTCAGTTCTAACGGATTGTGGTGTTTCACTCCCAGCACTAGAGCCACCAGTTATACCGTTTCGGCCAAGGTGGCGGACCCCTGCGGTGCGGCGGATACCGTCACCCTGACATACAACGTAACGACCAACAGCCCGCCGACAGTGGCATTCGGCAATGATACAACTATTTTCCAGTGCGCCACAACACAGGTCTGTTTTGCCTATGCGGTGACCGATCCGGATAACAACATCACTCTTGAAGAACTGCTGACGGGCGCCGGCACAATTGATACTGCCGCCAACGAGGTATGCTTCACTCCAGACACGATAGGAACATACGGGTTTATTGTCAAAGCGACCGATGCGTGTGGCGCGAGTGGCCAGGATACTATAAACGTCACCGTGGGTTTGAACAATCCTCCGGTAGCTGCTGCCGGTAATGATCGGAATGTCTTCCAGTGTGCTCCCGTCGAGATTTGTTGGCCGGCCTCCTGCACCGACCCGGACGGCAATCTCGACAGTTGCTACCTGACTACAAGCGTTGGAACATACAACGGCACGAACATCTGCTTTACGCCCGATACAGCCGGGACATATACGTTCGTCCTGCGTGCCGTCGATGCCTGCGGATTGTTCGATGAAGATACTGCCCTCGTCTACCTGTCGCTCAACTCGCCGCCGGTCTGTGAAGTGCCTAACGATACTTCCTTCTTCCAGTGCACACCGACACAGGTGAGTTTGCCGGTCACTGCTACCGACGTCGACAACAACTTCGACCACTGCGAAATCATTACCGGTCCCGGCTCGATTGTCGGTGGCAACTGGGTGTACACACCGTCGGCGGATCAAACAGTCATAGTCAAAGTTATGTGCCTTGACGCCTGCGGCGCCACCTGCGAGGATTCCTTTACAGTCGTGTTTGAGATCAACACTCCGCCGGTGGTAGATGTCGGTCCTGACACCAGTTATTTCTTCTGCCAGCCGGGAACGACCATCTGCTGGCCGGTGAGCATAGACGATGAGGACGGTAACATTGAAACAGTCGAGTTGGTAAGTCCCAACGGTTATTATGACGCCGGCAACAAACAGATATGCTTTGCCGTCCCGCCGGGAGAGACAGGGTACATGTTTGTCCTGAAAGCGACCGATTCCTGCGGCGCTGTCGACTATGACACCACCTATGTCACCATCAGCTTCAACGCACCGCCGACACTCGATCTACCGCCCGACTTCACAGTATACCTCGACGAACCCGGCGATGTCTGTTTCGATGTCAATCCGGAGGATGAGGACGGCAATCTCTCCAGCGTGACGGTTTCACCGATCGGCTCGTATGACTCCGGCACAGAGCAAGTCTGTTTCACTGCCGACAGTTCAGGCGAGTACTGCATGGTAATCACTGCTACTGACGCCTGTGGTGCTTTCGTTAGCGATACTGTCTGCCTTACACTTGAGATTGACGAATGTATTCACGTTATGATCGAGAAGACACACAACTCCATCCAGGGATATCTTGAGACAGTAGAAATATACCTGAACGGCTCAGGCAAGCCGCTGGGCGGTTTTGATCTCCTGATCACGTACGATAGGTCGGCGCTGAACTTCCAGACGGTTGACCCGGGAAGCCTCTTTGAGCAGTGCGACTGGGAATACTTTACCCACCGGACCTGGTTCTGGCCTTCGTACGAACCTCACTTCTTCTGGGCCGGTATCGTGAGAGTGATCGCTCTTGCCGATCTCAATAATGGCGCTTATCACCCGGGCTGCTTCTTCGACGGCAAGGTTGGTTCGCTGGCAACGCTCAAGTTCCTGGTCACTGATAACCGGCTGTTTGAGTGCCAGTATGTGCCGATCCAGTTCTTCTGGACAGACTGCGGTGACAATACCTTCTCCTCGAAGGAAGGGGACACGCTGTGGATTTCACGCAGCGTCTACGACTTCGAGTTGAACGATATCACCAATTTCAGCTATGGCTTCCCCAGCTATTTTGGCGCTCCGGACGAGTGTCTGGTCGGAGGAGGTGAGGGCAAACCGGCGCCGATTCGTTGTGCTGACTTCACCAACGGCGGCGTAGATATCGTATGCACCGATTCTATCGATGCCCGCGGCGATATCAACCTCAACGGCCTTCCCTACGAAGTGGCGGACGCAGTTGTATTTACCAACTACTTTATCTACGGCTTGTCCGCCTTCACGATCAGTGTCGAGGGACAGACAGCAGCCACGGATGCCAATGCCGATGGTCTCACCCTTACCGTGGGCGATCTGGTCTACCTGATCAGGGTGGTTATTGGTGATGCTCCGCCGGCTTCGAAGCCGAGCCCGGCAGAGAGCATGAAAGCGGAGTTCGCGGTTGCTAACAGTGTGCTCTCAATCACAAAGACCGACTGTCCCATCGGGGCGGTCTACCTTGTTCTCGAAGGAGAGGTCGAACCCAAGTTGCATGAAAAGGCCGCCAAGATGGAAATGCGCTCCAACTTTGATGGTACGAATACCCGGGTTTTGATTTACAATATGAACGGCAAGTTGTTCCTTGAAGGCGGACCGATTCTGAAACTGAACGGCAGCCCGGCTGTCAAGACCATCGAAGCCGGCAGCTTCGACGGTGCGGTAATGGTGGCTAAAGTCAGTAGTCTACCGGATCATTTCTCGCTCTCGCAGAATTACCCGAACCCGTTCAACCCGGTAACCACCATCGAATTTGCCCTACCGTTAGCCTGCGAATGGAACCTGGTGATATACAACATCCTCGGACAAGAGGTTGAGAGTTGGACCAACACCAGTGAGGCGGGTTACATGAAGATAGAATGGGATGCGGGTAAGTACGCCTCGGGCGTCTATTTCTATCGACTGCATGCTGGAGAGTTCACCGCTACCAAGAAGATGCTCCTATTGAAGTAGTCTCCTCGGGAGACGATATATCCCTCGCAAGGGGGGATATCAGCTGCGTTACAACCCCGCCCGGCCAGGCGGGGTTTCTTTTTTCATCCGGTTTGCTCCCTGACAAAGCAGGGCGCTAGTACCAATTGGGAGTCAAAGATTGGGTTATAGGGTCCGTGTGTGTTATTCCCGTGAAAGGGCTTGTTGAGAAAGTCCCAATACGATGGTTGCGGCAGGTCTTGCGAATCCGCACCAGCGGATCTGTGTAACCTACCGCCCTTGCCTGACATATACTTGCGTGTTAGGTCACAAACCGCCCTCGGCGGATCAAGACCTGACACAACGGTAGATAAAGCTTTTCAACACGCCCTTTCGTGTGGATGATGAGCCTGTTGGTTATAGAGCGTGATAGAATACTTTTGCAACAAGCTGCTAGATTTTTTAGGGAAGTCCACCAAAGTTAGTGCTTGCTAAGCGGGGAATTATTTGTAATATAGTTGGTTATCATGCATCCAGCTAGCGAGCGGGTTCAGCTTTTGTAACTGAGAAAAGGACGGGGAAGAATGGAAAACAACCTACGTTTCGACATTGCCGATCAGCGACTTGCCTATCGCGGAAGGCAGGATGAATTCTCGTTTGGTCAAGGCCGCATAATAGAGTTCAACCATCGCCACAAGTCGGTTCTGTCCAACTATGATATCTCCTTGGAATCGTGCAGCATTATCACCCTTTGCGATCGTGTTAACTATAAGTCGAACCTGGGAGCGCTGCGCAACCGCCAGGTCCGACAATCGGTAATTCTCTCGGCCGCACTGTCAGCCATAGCGGTCGGCCTGCATGGCCGGGGTAGCCTTAATAATGTTCCCAAGGATCAGGTGACCAAGGAGTTGACGAACAGCTTGAAGCGGGCCAACGACCGTACAGCGGCGCAGATTATGGCCGAGGTTCTGCAAACCACCACCGAAACTCTGCCGGTAGGCGAAGAGGTACTAATAGAATCGGCTATCACAGAAGGCGTTCGAGTCAAGCCGGGTAAGGAGGCGGGTGGCAACCCGACTATTGCTGTCGGTGCCGTCTTCGGTAAGGAGGAGCATCAGGCTCAGTACGGACTGCGCATGCCGGAAAATGTAACGTTGCTATCACTGGGCAACGACGTCATCGATGGCACCACCAAATCGGTCAAGGGGATACATTCGAGTTTGACCTGCCTGTTCGTAACTGAGGCCAACGTCAAGCGGCACTTGCCTGACATTTATATTCAGCGCTGGATGGCTGGGGCTTATTTCGATGAGTTCAATCCTCGCGAGGCCAGTCTACAGGATGCCGCTGAAATCATTTCCGGCGCCTATGGTCTCCCGGGCATTGAGAGTCTAAGCGCCTACTTCCTGGACAGGCCACGGCACTACCCAGCTATGGATATTCTGAACAAGGTCGGGGTATCAACCCCGTTTGATAAGGATGGCGATTTAATGCCGGGGATTATCCTTGGTATGGATCAACTCCTCTTCCCTGATGGACGCGGTCTGTATTCGATGATTGGGGAAATTGGGGGTTCCGCCGAATGGGTAGTTGGCGTATTGCCACTGGTCTGGCGAGGCGGTCAGGCACTCGGTATGTTAACCAGCCATTCGTCGTTGGTCCGCAAAGACCTGAGTCCGGAGGCAAAGTGGAAAGAGCGTTTTCACTTCACGGAGGAAGAGTTCATGCTCATTCAGGATGCCCGCTTCGAACGCAAGCCGTATTTCACAATCGGGGATATTATCGATGATCCCTTTGCCGGCGGCATCAGCGCCTTCGGTGCCATCACCGACAACTATTTCATACCGTTCATGGAAGGTGTCAAAGCTGACGAGGACAAGAAGTGGCTCAGTGTGAACGTGCTGACGGTCAATTCCCTGGGCATGGTGGAGTGCTGGCAGTTGGCCTTCAGGTGTAACCAGAGTTTGCAGAAAACCACCAGCCTGATGATATCCCCGAAGGAAGAGCTGGACAGCCTCAGCGGGAGCGAACTTGATAACGCAATAGGGAAGATGCTGCAAGATGGCCAGAGGAGAAAGCGATTTCGGATATTCTTCAACAATGAATACTATCCGGCTTTGATTCCCGTGCGCGACAAGATGGTGCTCCTGCACAAAGCGGTCCGCGGACTTATCGAGCGCGGTGCGCTCAACGAAAAAGATTGCGAGATCGTGGCAGCAACCGAGCGCCTCGCTGGCGACTGGTTTATCCCGTCGGACTGACAGGATGGGTGGCCCATAGCTTGCTGCGCGGGTGCCACCTTCAAACTTGTTTGGAGGTGCTTTCCCTTACCACAACCAACGATTTCCTCGCAGGTACAACAACTTGTACTATCAAAACCATCCCCAAATGAGGGGCCTGTTGAAAAACATAACAGGCATCATCTCTGAAAGCGCGCTCTGTCAAGAGCGTTTTTCTCTATCTACGGCTCTGTTTTTCAGGCACTTCAGTAGTCACAGGCCGGTTTCGCCGGAGTCATCTCTTTGTCCGCCTGAGGCGGACATGATTTTGTCTCGGAGGCATGTCGCAATCATAGCTCGAGCCTTGATGGCTCATGACGCACACGCGCTTATACCTCCGTTGGCAAAACTTGCTGTCGGCTGGGGTCCCGGTACTCCTCTTTCCTGGTCAATATCCAATAGGTTGCCTCCGCCAAGTGCCGAGCCACGGCTCCAATAGCCTTGGCGTGTCCTTTCCGCTGGCGAATCCGTTGGTACAAGCGGCTAACATGTCGATGCGCAAAGCCCCATAGCAAACTTTACCCCCGCTGGCATGCACCCGGGGGGCCGTCCCCGCATAAGAGGCCATCTGCTCAGGCCCCGGAAAACGCCTGATATCACCAACCTCAAGCGAGATCACTACCCCCAACAAAAAGCCAATACCAGGCATCGAGCGAAGTAATCGAACGGATTCCGTCTTGTCAAAAACCTCCTTCATTCTCTGATTCAATTGCCCAATAACACCATCCAGTTGCTCCACCTGCTGTAACTGCAACTGAGTTGCAAACTGCGTATGCTCCGGAAGTTCTCTGATACGCTCGCACAGAACGGGCCGAGCACGCTTGCCAAATATGTCGCTGACATCCCCAATACACAGAGCGTACTTAGCCAGGGTGGCGTGAATACGGTTCTTCAAATGGCTGCGCACGGCAACAAGATACATCCGCGTCCGTGGCAAATCTCGTTTGTCCCGCAAATCCTGCGGTGGAATCCAGACAGTCCTCGACAATTACCCCGTCAGCATTCTCGACTGAGCAAAAGGTGTAGCGCTTGTGACTGTCAAATGCTATATTCTCCATAGTGTGCCTCCATTCTGCGGCCTCTACCACTGTGAAAGTTCTCAGCAGGAATATACTCCTGCTTATGGAGGCGCGCTTTCATAATATCATAGCGAGTCCGCCTCGGGCGGACGCCTTTGGCGGACGACGTGGCTCTCTCGTTGGCATTCAAAATTCGAGGTTGCCACGTCCGCCTGCGGCGGACTCGCAATGACGAGAATGGGACTTTTTCAACCCCCCCGAAAGCGGGAATCCAGGGGATTTGGAGTTGTAGGAATGGAAAGGATGGATCCCTGCTTTCGCAGGGATGACAAGGATCACTTCCGGCTATCAGTCTCGGGCAGAGTCACCCGACACTACTTGAATACACTCGCAATTACCTGGAATTGAGCAAGTGAGACGCGCGATGATAGTTTCACCGAAATCGATGAAGACAGAAAACCCTTGAAAACGAGCTGGCCTTGTGCTATAATTGAGCTACTTCTGAGACGAGCGACGGAGAGGTGGCCGAGCGGCTGAAGGCGGCGGATTGCTAATCCGTTATAGGGGTAATGCCCCTATCCAGGGTTCGAATCCCTGCCTCTCCGCCATATTTTTTTCTAACAGAAATTCCCTTTTTATTTCAATAAGTTATTGACATTTCATTCTCCGCTTTCTATATTTTCTAACAGATTTCTAAGGAGTTGGAATGGCAAGTATACAGTCTAAGAAAGGTAAAGCAGGCAAGAAAACCTATTATGTGGTCATCTGTCATCGGGGCGGCCACAAGTGGGTCAAAGCCGGAACACTCAGGGACGCCAAAATCCTGAAAAAGGAAATTGAATCTTTGGAGAACTCAAAGCGCATGGAAAAACTGGGACTAGTTGGCCGACACAAGCGCATTGATAGCTTTTTCCAGGAATATGCTGACCATGTGAGACTCAGGACAGCTCCTAGTACTGTGAAGCGGTACCTCTCTGTTGTGAATACCTTCATTACATTTCTACGGATGTTCCACCCCAACATCAGATTCCTAGCCCAAATCACTCCTGAAGTAATTGAATCTTACCAAATGCAGCGCTTGGAGTCTGTTGAGTTGAAGGCTGCGGCTGACGGAGACAAGCCTGGTGTACACACTAACAAGCGTTTGCCCCTGCCACAGACAGTCAACAATGAGGTTATCATGCTGGGCTCAGCTTTTATTTGGGCGCATAAGCGCGACTTGATTCCTTCAGCTCCTACCCGGAAAGTGAAGAAGTTGCGTGCTCAGCCCAAGAGGCAGCCAAGATTACTTACGCCCGAAGAGTGCCGCTTGTTATTGAAAACTGCTCGAGAGATGGCTAAGGCTAACAAATGGATGAAAGTGTTTGTGAAAGCCTTTCAGTTTCTTCTCAACACTGGCTTACGCTCAGGCGAACTCTGTAATTTGACCTGGGGTGATGTTGATCTGGACACAGGTTTGATTAAAATCCAGCCAAAAGAAGGTTGGACTCCCAAAAGTTACTCTCGACAATTCTATTTGAATGAAACAGCCCTGAAGGTTCTGCAATCAGTGGAACGTGATGGTATTTGGATATTCAAGAATTCCTCAGATGGGCAGCTGGATACCGACGATCTCAGAAGAGTCTTAATCAAAGTGGCTCGTCAGTGTGGACTTGATGACCTCTCTCGGGTTCATGACCTCAGGCACACTTTCAGTAGCCATATGCAAATGAATGGTGTAGACCCCGGCACTATGGCTGCTATCCTGGGACATCGCAGTTATGATGTTACCATGATTTACACTCATCAAACTGCTGAGCATTTGAAAAAGAGTATTGAGAAGGTGGGGATTGGGTGAGTGCTGAAATGCGGGATTGGCGATGGGGTATGTATCCAGTTTGTCTCGTCCTGGATGACCCGATTCTGCTTTTCCTGCTGAACGTCAACGACTTACCCCTACTCTGTATTAAGGTGACAGTTTCTTGCCGGTGTCACAAATTGCGTGAGTTTTATTGACGATTGGCGCAGGATTGTGTATGATCTAATCTAACAAGATTTTACCGGCTATTGACTCAGAGAACTGGCTTGGAAATAAGGAAAATACGGTATTACAGAAGCAACACGACATAGAGTGGTGCTTTCGTCCGCGCAGGATCTGAGTGCCCTCGCTAATGAATCAGTTGATTTGATCATTACTTCTCCGCCTTACCCAATGATCGAGATGTGGGACGATGATTTCTGCAGGGCGAATTCCAGGATCCGAGACGCTCTGGCCTCGGGCGATTGCCAGAAGGCATTCGATTTAATGCATAGTGGACTTGATGAGATATGGGAACAGTTCCCTCGTGTTGTCAAAGAGGGTGGGTTGGTTTGCATTAATGTCGGTGATGCTACGCGGACTCTTAATGGCAATTTCCAGTTATTCTCTTCACACACTCGGATTGCTAGTCGCTTGATATCGCTCGGTTTTCAGAATCTGCCAAACATTATTTGGCGAAAAACCACCAACGCCCCGAACAAGTTCATGGGCTCTGGTATGTTGCCACCCGGTGCCTATGTTACTCTGGAGCATGAATACATTCTCATCTTTCGTAAAGGTGGAAAGCGTCAGTTTCGAGACGAAAGCCTGAAGCGGCGTAGACGTGAGAGCGCCTATTTCTGGGAGGAACGTAATCAATGGTTCTCGGATGTGTGGTTCGACATGAAAGGAGCCGGGCAGGAACTGAATCACGATAATCTTCGAAAACGGAGCGCGGCTTTCCCATTTGAACTTCCCTATCGGTTGATTAACATGTTCTCAGTCAAGGGCGATCTTGTACTCGATCCTTTTGTTGGAACCGGTACTACTTTGTTCGCTGCGATGGCATCTGAGCGGAACAGCATCGGGTATGAAATTGATGAAAGTCTTAGAAGCTATATTCACTGTAAAATACCTGCAATCCCATCTTTGGCAAACAAGGTCATTAGAGACCGAATCGACAGACATTTCCACTTTGTCAAGGAACGCACCCAGAATGGCAATCCGCCAAAGTTCAGTATTAGAAGTCTGAACGTTCCTTGTGTTAGTAGGCAGGAATGTGAAATGATACTCAGATACGTGTCCCGGATTGATCATGAAGGAAACGATCTTTTCATCGTAGATTATGAGACAGTCAAGGACGCTGATAATCCTGTTTCTGAGCTCACCTCTATACGACGAGCTACACAGAAGAAGAAACAGCATAAAGGCCAGTCGCTGCTTGGTCTTTGTTAGACTCTGGCTCTCCTCATCTGTTCTAATTGAGTGTTTTCAGTCGCAATCTGGGTGTCGTGTTGTGCAGTGAGTACTCAATGCATTTCACGTTTGCCTGATTAAGTACCGATTTTGTGAACCGTGCGCCAATCAGGAAAGCATGCGGTGGACAATTACATATTAATACGGCTGATGTTCATAGCCTGCTAATAAACAAGACACTGACTTCTCCCTCCACCAGTGTAATACTCTGTTTATCCTTTGAACCAAAAGAGAAGATCACAGTTGTCTTAGAGCACGAGGGATGAGGGAATGCCAATCACCAAGAACAACTATCAAGGTTGCCTAATTGGATGCGCTATCGGAGATGCCCTGGGCAAATACAAAGAGAACCTGTCGTTGCAGAAGGCTCAGGAGAGATACGGTTTTCAGATAGATTGTTACGTCGAGCCACATTCTGACAGCAATTGCCGTGAGTTGAAACCTGAGCAACATACGGATGATACGGATTTGATACTGCTTGTCGGTGAGTCTCTTATTCAAAAAGGTCACGTTGATCCTGTTGATATTGCAGAAAAGCTCGTGGAGTGGTATGAGAACCCAATGAGCCGTAAAAGGTATCGAGGTCATTCCACGGTCGAGGCCATAAACTCTATAAAGGAGAAAGGATTTCACTGTTGGTGGGACACAGGTGCCGCCGGAGACGGGTGTGGGGCTTCTACGCGGATAATTCCGATCCCCTTAGCCTTTCTCGGTTTGGACCATTTGCTGTCTCTATACTCAGCTTTACTGTCGATAATCACGCATCGCAATCAGATTGCTATCGACGGTGCACAAGTTGTGGCTGCAAGTCTGTCGACTATCCTCGGAGGAAACCTTCCAGATGTGAACGCTTTGACACATCTTATACATTCTGAGGAGTTTCATGAAAAACTGCAATTAGTCAATCCTCTACTAGAAAGATCAGCCACTATTCAGGAGGCAATGGGACATCTCGGTAGCAGTGTCAGTGCGGACGACGTCGTGTCTCTTTCTCTTTTCATTTTCTTATCAAATCCTGACAGTTTTGATTGTGTAATTAGCGCCGCAAATGCCAACTCGGATCAAGGTGGTGACACTGATAGTCTTGCGTGTATCGTGGGAGCGATGTTTGGGCTTATGCACGGCATTGAAGAGCTTCCATCAGAATTGATCCGAGACATCGAGAACAGAGAAAGACTGGACAAGTTGGCGACTGGCCTATTCGAGTTCAACCAGAACATATACTCGACGGGCGCACATGCTCCTCTCTCTAGATGAAAGGCGACCGTGGACATGTCACAGTCGCCCTATGTAGTGCCAATTATAGCCGGCTTATTTCACGGCATGCCAATGCCACTAAGTCGCCAGTCTTTTGACCTTGCATCGGAGCACGCAAATGCGGCACGTACTAGCTGACCTGAGTTTGCTCGACAAAGGTATTCGCGTGTCAGGCCCCGGAAAATATGGGAAGCGGCACGGGTCTCGGAATGAGAAATGCGATTTTCGAACGACAGAGAACACGATATGAGTGAGTACCGAAGTGAAATCCTTTGACTTCACACTGATTATCCACTATTATCTGAAATCCGTCACTCGCTGCAATTGCCGGTTTTTTCGTCAATTGTTGCCTCCGTCTTTTATGGGTTGGTGATTCGTGTTCTTGTTTTTTAATTGGGATAAGTGATTGTGCAGTCAGGGTTTAGATTATCATACTTGCGCTGCCGACGCAAGTCAGTCTACTCCAGAGCAGTATCGGGATTAACAGGTAACACCAGTCCGGTATATGAATAAAAAGAAACCTCCTGTTATAGAGGAAAGTCTGCAATGGCGGCGTTGGTTGAGCCCTGACTTACTCCGCCAGACACCGATACATAGGTGGTACGTGTTTCCACACAGCTTTTCGCACGATTTAGTTAACCACTTAATCCATACTTGGTCCCTTACAAAACGAGACAGGTTGTTGGATCCTTTTGCTGGGGCAGGCACAACCATATTGGCCGCCAAGCAGCACGAAATACCTGCCACTGGCTACGATTTGTCTCCGCTTTCGGTATTCATCAGCAAGGGCAAAGTGAGTGACTATTCGCTCGCAGAATTAGAGCGATCCCAAATGTGGCTTCGAGATTCCTTGCGCAACCTCGGGTCAAATGACCGAATGCGAGATCTGCCAAATCTGGTGCGAAGAGCTTTGCCTGGCCGCGCCTTGCACCAGTACGAACATATTAGAAATCAAATACTCGACTCGCCATACTCACGAAATACTAGACGTTTCCTCCGTTATGCACTTATGTCAACGATCCCAGAGATAAGCAAGGCAGTTGGTAATGGGGGATGGCTTCGATGGACAAACAGACGACCTACACCTAGTCGCATAATCTCTCGGTTCCTGGCAAAAGTCGACTTGATGATTTCGGATGTTGAAATCAATGGTCTACGAAAATGCAAAGAGCTGCTCTGGTCAGTGAGTAAAGCCGACGCAAGGTATCTTCCATTGGATGATGGAGAAGTTACAGCAATCATTACGTCACCCCCATATCCAAATCGTCATGACTACACTAGAGTATTCGGAGTAGAGCTTCTGCTCGAATTCTTGAATGAAAAGACTATTAAGACTTTACGCCGACAATCCTTCCAATCCCATCCTGAATCACAACCTACTCGAATATCAACCAGCGACTATGATAGACCTCAATCATTCTTGAAACTTCTAAAGCGCCTTGAGGAAAGGGAAGTGGATTGTCGAATTCCTCGCCTTCTGGATGGGTATTTTCTCGATGTCTTTTTGGCTCTCGGTGAAATGAAGCGGGTTATTCGGAAACATGGCAGGATCGCCATGGTTGTCGGTAATGTACAGTATTCGGGAATACCAGTATATGTAGATGAATTATGCGCTGAACTCGCCCAGCAAGTAGGGTTAAACTGCGTCCGCATACATGTGGCTCGTTACCGTGGCAACAGTGCTCAACAGATGAAGCAGTATGGAAGATGTCCGTCCCGGGAAAGCATACTAGTCCTGAAAAAACGGTAAGCCATCTCGAGCCTTTCAGTTAACACCCAAAGTGATTTTAGCCCTACTCCTGTCACAATTGACAAACTGCAGGACGAAGCCGTGCTCAAGGTGATAGATACCATTGACCATGAAAAGGGCTAATCATTCCTATTTTCGGCTCGTCGAAAATCTTGCGGCTCCAAGGTCAGGGTGGTTCGTGGCAAAATTGTTAGATCCTTAAGAATCAGAGACACTGGGAAAAACGAATTTCACAATGCTGAAAGGAGGTAACAATGATATGAAACTCGACGAATTCAGATCAGGTGAGCTAGACTTTGAATTCAGTGCGAAAATGGCTACCTCGGTCGAGGGTAACAACGATGTGAAGCACCCGGTGGTCGAGATTGGAAACACTTTCAGTCTGGGCATCAAAGCCACCCGAATTCTGAAGTAACCTATTGTTGAAAACAAAGCGGAATGCTGTTGAAAATAGCAAGTGCATAGGTTGAAAGTCGTTAATGCCATCGTTAAAATGAAAGACAGGTTTAGTCATGCGATACAGATGAGGTGTCCTTAAGTATTAACGCTTGAGACAGACGGTGATAGAGACTGAGTTCCTGAGAAAAGAAGCCCAGGAGAAACCGAAAGTTAAATAAATATCAAATGTTTTAGGATCCAATACTAATTCAAATGTGACCGAGGTCGCAGGGAGTGCAAAATTGCAATAAGGAAATTAGGATCCGAAGATACCGAGCAACAAAAAATAGATGTTATAATGAACTCGAACCGAGAGATTGTCCGATTCCGCTATCAGCGATGCTGGTACACAGTTATAGAAAGAACTGAAAGGTCGAGACTCGTTCCTTGGCCATTGCCTAGGGATGTCTTCGTTAACGGACTTACACGAGAATATATCTGTGTGTCCGATGAAGGAAATGAAGCGCTTGCATATTTCTATTGCGCTGATATAGAAAAGAAGCTATGGATTCTAGGCAAATTCGAAAACTTGGAAAGCATTATTCAGGGAAGTCAAGATTAGGAATGCTAGATTTCATTGCTCAAATGGTGATGGGCGATTTTCAATATTCACACGAGGCAGCTGCCACCCTTTGTCCCACCCAACAACACTCATCTCACTCACCTCCAACAACTTAGCCAGATCCACTTGCGTCAGTCCCAGTTCGAGTCTTCTCTGCCTGATCCGCTCCCCGTAACTGTTTGCGGGATAACGTGATACTGTGTACATCACGACTCTTTCCGACTTTTTGTAAATCCGGCATGAACGGTTGTGGGTACATGGCACGGAAAAGTTTAAATACTTCAATGTCTTTCCACCTAATAATAGGTCGAAAGACGGGCAAAATACCGTTGAGTAGCTCTGAAACGTAACATATTCATTCTGCGTCCGGCGTGGGCGTGAAATGTTTCTGTTACAAAATAGGGGCAATGCTTATATGCAGGTAAGACCTCCTACCGTATACTTCAAATGGAAAAACAAAAGCATGTTCTCATCCACGATGAGGGAAAGATTGATATTCACGACAGGAAGGCCAAGTTTCAACAAGCACTGGCAAGTCTTGAAATGGACAACTGCATCAATGAGCAGAACAAGAAACTCGTTCTGGATTTCATTCGGGATTGCACTCTCGGAAAAACCATCATAGGAAAGAGCAAAAAGAAGATAGGACCTGCCAGATGCTTGAAATATCTCAGTATCTTACAGAGACTATCCGAGGTCCTTTCCAAGTCATTCCATGACGTCAACCAATCCGATATGGAGAGGCTCATTCAAGATCTTGAGACTGACAGAATCAGGGCGAGGAACGGAAAACCCTATAGCGAGGCGACGAAGACGGACATCAAGAAAACGATCAAAAAGTTTTGGAAGTGGAAAGACGGTAACAACAGGACATATCCGGAACTGGTGGAGTGGATTGACACCTACATTGCAGTCAAGGACGTGCCGGCACTGACACGCTCAGAGGTCGAGAAGATGATTGAACACACTGCCAGTCCCAGGGACAGGACACTACTAATGGTCTTGTTTGACTCTGGAGCACGAGCAGAGGAGTTACTGAACGTGAGGCTTAAGAGAGAACACGTGTCCTGGAAAGAAGATCTGAAGTGCTATATGATCCGTCTGGAATACAGTAAGACTAAACCAAGGACAATCTCACTGCCGTTGTCCACATCATATATGATGAGTTGGCTTGAAGTGCATCCGGCGAAGGATAATCCACAAGCGCAGTTGTTCCCAATGACTTATCCAGCCATGAAGATGGTAGTCAGCCGTTTAGGTCGAAGGGTACTGGGCAAGCGGGTTACACCTCACATGTTGAGGCATAGTTCTGCTACGTTCTATGCGAACAAGCTAAAGAATCCGTACAAGCTCTGTTACAGGTATGGCTGGACTATGGCCAGTGACATGGTGAATCGGTATTTGGATCGAGAGGGAATTCTGGAGGAAGAGACAGCTAGTGTGGTTAAAGCCGATGAGATATCAACTGCGAGCAGACAGAATCAGGCTTTGAAAGAGGAGCTCTCTCTTGTTAGGGAATCTCATTCAGAACTGGCCGAGCAGTTCGAGAAACTGAAAGAAGAGTTGGATGGTATCCAAAGTGGTAAAGGATTTATGAAGCTGCTACTGGGTGTGGTAAAGCAACAGCAAGAGATGTCAGAGGTCCTTCGACAAGTCTCAGGAAAGAAGTTTGATGTTGTCCTGCCCTCTGGGCTTGAAAACTAGGGACACATGTCCCATGGTGGGACAAGGCGGTGTGTGATAGCGTTTGTGAACAACCAGAGAAATTGTCCATCCTTCGGATGGTGATGGATTACCCGGCGCTTCGCGCCGGGCTAAGGGAGTTTAACGGTTTCCAAAGGAATCCGACGGTTTCTGGGGTTAAGTTGTTAGAAGTTAACGGGATATGTGAAAGAGGAGTAATAATAAGGCTGGGAAATGGAAAGCGTGGAAAAACCAACCAGGACAGTCTGGAGAGTATCTGTTCGAGATCATCATGCGCCGATACGAACTACGCTCCGTCATCATGACCTCCAACCGACCCCTGGAAGAATGGCGAAAGCTAATAGCTGACGCGCCCACCTATCCCTTCAAACCCTCCAACGCAATCCGGATCTTCTCCTCCGCTGAGAACTTCCGCCGGGTCTGGCGCCGCATCTCTTTCACTGCAGATTCCGGGCTCAGGCATTTTATGGCATTCATCAATCTGGCCTGTTTCCAGCGCCAAACCTGTAAAACCATAGCTTACTCAAAGCCAACACCTGTGCACTTTATGCTGAGATAGAACTGCAAGCATTAATTTCCTGTTCAAACACTAAACTTCAGGTGATGGTTGTCGATAGGTATTACTGTTAGAGATATTCTGGATTAAGCTAAAAGGGGTTAGACACCTGATGCGGGGCTAATAGACTGCCGTAAATATCGCCCGTTGAAATTGACAAAGATTCACTAATCATTGCTGATGAAAAGGGGCAGGACGTATTCTGCTGAAACAAGATGGTAACCTGGTTCTGCGCAATGTGTGATTTCGATGTTGATTAAACCCCGCGCCCAGCGGTCTGGGCGTGGGGAATCCAAAAAAGAAAGGAGGTGATGAAAAGTGGCAGTAGAAAAAGCAATCGCGTCTTCCAGCCTGGTCGAAGTTGTCGACCGAATTCTGGACAAGGGCATCGTCATTGATGCCTGGGTGAGAGTCTCTTTGGTGGGCATAGAGTTGCTCGCTATTGAAGCCAGAGCAGTCGTGGCTTCAGTCGAGACCTACCTTAAGTATGCCGAAGCTATCGGCCTGACAGCTACAGCAGCGTAAGACTCCAACTTCGTTGGAATTACGCGACCCGCCGTGCTAACACGAAGCCGATAAATAGTGTTCAATTTTTTCATAGGCAGGAGGATAAGATTATTGAATGCGTCAGTCCGGGTGAATCGGTTAGCTGTGAAGGTGTGAAAGAAAAGCAAATAGACGCTATCTGAACCAACATCCTAGACAAAGGAGTGTGAGATGAGAAGAGCGTGTGTAATCGCCGGCCTGATGGCCAGTTTTCTGCTGGTTGCGGGTGTGGTGGCAAACGCTGCCGACAAACCCACTTTCGATCTGAAGTGGTACGGCTATTTCAAGCTGGACGGGTCGTATGACCAGAACCTGACCAGCCACGGCAACTATGTCATGTGGGTAGAACAGCCAATCTATGACAAAGATGACGAGCAGTTCAACATGACCGCCAACGAGACCCGCTTTGGGTTCGTTGCAAACGGAAAAGGATACAAGGATGTCCAGGTCGGTGGAAAACTCGAGTTTGACCTGTACGCCGGTGCTTCTGGGTCCTCTGTTGTCCAGAACGAGACGACGCTCCAGTTGCGTCACGCCTACTTGACCGTACAATCCAGCAACACCAAACTGCTCGCCGGCCAGAGCTGGGACTTGATTTCGCCGCTGAACCCAGCTACTCTGAACTATGCGGCTCTATGGGGCTGCGGCAACATTGGCTACCTTCGCCCTCAGATCAGCCTGTGGCATACTGCCCAGCCCAGTCCGCAAACGGATGTCACCTTTGCTGGCGGCTTCTTCCGCACGATTGGGAGTGATCTGACCCCGACCCTGACTCTTGCAGTCGGCGAGATCAGCGATGGTGATGATGACGGCACTGATGCCGGTATCCCCTCTTTCCAGGGACTGTTTGAGGTCAAACATACTTTGCCGTCAGAGGCATCTGTTCGCGTTGGCGCCTCCGGGCTGTGGGGGCAGTTGAAAGCTGAAACCAGCCAGGGCAATTCCCAGACGTACGAAAGCTGGGCAGCGGTCGGCCACGTGATGGTTTCATTCCCTAACGGTTTTGGATTTGCCGGCGAAGCCTTCACCGGCTCCAATCTGGGCAGCTACCTTGGAGGTATTCTGTTAGACAGCTCAATCGATGGCGTGAAGTCTTTCGGCGGTTGGACCTCGGTCTGGGTTAAGCCGTCGCCAAAGGTCAATCTTGCGGCTGGCTTCGGACTGGATGATCCGAAAGACGAGAACCTCATCAGCGGTCGCTCGAAAAACACGAGCTACTTCGGCAACATTCGTTACTACATCGTGCCGCAGGCTTCGATCGGCCTGGAAGTGTCCCAGTGGGAGACTGAGTACAAAGACGCCGAGACCGCCAAGAACCTGCGCACGCAAACATCGTTTATTCTGAATTTCTAAGCTTGAGACGGCAGTTCAAGCAGGGCAGAACCCGAAGCGGTTCTGCCCTTGTATCTTAATCTTCAAAGAGTAATAATAGAGCGGATCGGGATGAAACTGAGTCCGCCGCGGAGATTCTGTGGTGGGGTGATCTTCAGATCGCCCCGCGCGACAAAGGGCTTTCCCGCCGGGTCTGGCGCTGCATCTCTTTCACCACCACAGATACCAAGCTCTGACTCTGTGTGCTACTGATCAATCTCCTTTCTGCAGCGCTGAATCTGCACACTGAATCTTAACTCAAAGCCCAAGCCTGTGCACGCTGTACTGAGATGGAACCGCAAGAAAAATGATCGCATCCGAACACTAATGTTTTGGTGACGGTTGTCGATGAGTATCAATGTTGAAGATATTCGGGACTAATTGTTAAAGGGGCTAGACACCTGATGCGGGGCTACTACACTACTGTAAATATCGCCCGTTGAAATTAACGAAGGTTGACTAATTATCGCTGACGAAAAAGGGGCAGGACGTATTCTGCTGAAACAAGATGGTAACCTGGTTCTGCGCAATGTGTGATTTCGATGTTGATTAAACCCCGCGCCCAGCGGTCTGGGCGTGGGGAATCCAAAAAAGAAAGGAGGTGATGAAAAGTGGCAGTAGAAAAAGCAATCGCGTCTTCCAGCCTGGTCGAAGTTGTCGACCGAATTCTGGACAAGGGCATCGTCATTGATGCCTGGGTGAGAGTCTCTTTGGTGGGCATAGAGTTGCTCGCCGTTGAAGCCAGAGCGGTCGTGGCTTCAGTCGAGACCTACCTTAAGTATGCCGAAGCTATCGGTCTGACAGCTACAGCGGCCTAAGGGACGCAGTTAGTCACCAAAGGGGGTTCTTGCCGGGTCATCCTTGTCCTATCAGGAAGGGTAAGCATGACTCGCCAAGAAATTCTTTCCTTTAAGAAGATAAGAAGAAAGGACTAAAATCAATGGGAATCGCTGAGGACATGAAAAGACTTACTCAGGAAATCGTTTCTTCTTATCAGTCGAGAGTTTCTACAATAGGCGTGATTATAGATGATACTCATCAGCTTCTTGAGGATTTTAGGACCAGAAGAAGCGGAATGACTAATCAACTCAAGGAAACTCTCGCCAAAGGTGGGTCCTTAAGGAAAAAAGATTTTGATAAGATGATGAAAGACATCCTTTCCTGTCAGGACGAAAGAGAACAGCAGGTGAAGGACTTACTAAGGACCTTCTTTGAAGAACAGAAAGAGATAGCTGAAATCGTCAAAAATAATCTGGAAGAAGGGGAAAAGGTCAGGATATATGATTTCAAGAAGACGTTGCAGGATATCCAGACAAGGCAGAAGACCAGAGAAAATGAAGTGAGCATGACGTTAAAGGAATTCCAGAGAGAATATAGGGAGATGGCTGAGTCACTGCGTAGCCTTTTAGATAAGGAAGAAGTCATACAGATTAAGGACTTCAAGGAGGCGTTAAAGAATATCCGGTCAAGACAAATCGAGCGGACAAAAGAAGTCAGAGCAAAACTGGATGACTTTAGAAAAGAACAACAAGACGTCGTTTCTGAGTGGCACAGATTGACCGTTGTCAAACCCGATAATAGAAGGACTGGTTCTTTGAAAGGGGGGGTAACTCAAGAACAAGAAGAAGTGACCGTGGTTTGATTTTAGGCCGTGGATGAGCAAAGGGATTAATAAATAAGCAGTCAGTTCATAAGAACAAATTGAAAGGGGCATGAAATGCGAACAGTTGATGACATGAAGAAACTGGGCGAGGACATTGTCGCTTCCTACGATACGCGCATTAAGGCGGTAGGAGAGTTGGTGAAGGACACCCACAAGATGCTCAAAGGATTTGAACGCGAGCATAAGGAAAGGGCAGCAAACCTTGGGACAGACCTTGCAAAAGGAGAAGACAGCAGGCTTAAAGGAGAAGACAACAGGATTAAGACCTTTAACGCCATGATGGCAGAAACCCAGAAAGCAATAGAGGGTATTGAAGTCGAGGTCAAGAAGAAGCTCAAGGAATTCTCTAGTGCCCACACTGCTATGAGTAAAGAGCAGAAGAAGGAGCTGGCGCAGTATGTTCATGGTATGGTTAAGGCGACAGAGGATCTGATGAGTGATATTCAACAACGAATCAAGGATATTCGAAAGCGACAGAAGGAAAGGAAGGCGGAAGTTGTCGACTTGAAGGCAGAAGCTGTCGACTTGCTGGAAGGCTTCAAAGCCGAAAGCGAAAAGATGGCTGCTAATTGGCAGACCCTCACGGCTACGATGGCCAGGAGAAGAAAGGGTCACCCTACATCACCTAAGTTTGAAACGCGCAAGAAAGTAACTACGACTACGGTTGAGCAAATACTCGGTGAGGGCAAACCCAAAAGGAAGACCGCAAAGAAGCGCCCGGCGAAGAAGGGGAAGAAGGAACTGGTCCATTCTCTTAATTGATGAGGGCTGAGATTATCAGCCCGAGGCTGAGCAGTTCTTGGCGAAAAAGCCAGTGAAATGTAAACAGAAATAGAAGGGGCTAAGTCTATGAGTGAGATAACGTGTGCCTTCTGCAGAGGTGTGGGCAAGGACCCCTTTGACCTTTTATCCGAACTTGCCATCTGCCAGGTGTGCGGTGGGACAGGCAAGGTTAAAGTCGGGGAGCCGGCAGTCAAATGTGCTTTTTGCAAAGGCACTGGTGTTTACCCTGACAGTCGGGTTACCTGCACCGTATGTGGTGGCAAGGGGATAATAGTTGCTGTGGACGGCCCGGCCGACCAGTGTCCTGAGTGTAAAGGCACAGGCGCGGCAACCAGTGGGCTACCCTGTCTCAAGTGTCAAGGCAAAGGGGTCGTTGCCAGAGGTAAAGAGGTTGTTGCCACAAACAAGAAGGTCGTTTTAGAGGGGGCGCCAAATTGAATTCTCCCAGAGAACACTTTGTTAGAAAGAGTAAGGAAGCGCTGACCAGACTCGTGTCCTTCGGAGAAAGCTTCATCAAGAGGAGCGGGGCAACACTGGTCAAGTTGAGGTCCTTCAGAGAAAAACGCGGAGCTTCAGGAAAGGAGAGGCGCGCGGACACAGAAGAAGCAGGCAGAGTCAGGAAGAAAACGAAACGGCCGTCGGGCAGAAAAACACAATAACATCTATGACATGAGGAAAGGGGATGAAACAGAAATGATTGATGAGATAACTACAGTGATTGAACCTTCTCCTTTACCGGATTTTGTGGAGACAAAGTATGTAAAGGAGCTTACCAACAGGGCACTTTCCTATATTAAAGCAGGATTTCCTGTTCACTTTAGAGGGGTTTCAGGTACCGGCAAAACAACTCTGGCTATGCACGTGGCAAGTAAAATAAGCAGGCCAGTGGTAATGATTCACGGCGACGAAGAGTTCTCAACCTCCGATCTGGTAGGTGGTGAATACGGTTATAGAATCAGGAAGGTTGTTGACCGATTTGTGTCCCGGGTCTTGAAGATGGAAGAGGATATGGTTAAGCGGTGGATCGATAATCGCTTGACTGTAGCGTGCAAATATGGATTTACGCTTGTCTATGATGAGTTCACGCGCTCCCGACCAGAGGCAAATAATATACTTCTTTCCATTTTGCAGGAAAAGATGATGGACCTGCCGGCGGGAAGAGGGGGTGAGGAATCATACTTGAGGGTGGATCCAGACTTTACTGCCATCTTTACATCCAACCCTGAGGAATATGCCGGTGTTCACAGAAGCCAGGATGCTTTGAGGGACAGGATGATAACTATGGACTTAGACCACTTGGACTGGGATACGGAAGTGGCCATTACGAAAGCAAAGTCCAAACTCTCCCAAGAAGCAGTTGAGAAGATAGTCAACATTGTACGTGGTTTAAGGGAATCAGGGAAATGTGAATTCGCCCCCACTGTTCGTGGAAGCATAATGATTGCCAAGACGCTCAAAGTTGAAGGTATTAGTCCTACAAGCGCCAATAGTACCTTCATGCAGATCTGTCAGGACATTTTGGCGTCAGAGACAAGCAGGGTGGGCTCTAAGGCGAATCAGGTCACGGTCAAGGAAGTAGTTGGGGCACTTATCAAGAAAGAACTTGGCACGGGAAAAACCACCGGTATCGGAAAGAAAGCCGGGAAACGTACCACCTTCGGTATCGGAAAGAAAGCCGGGAAACGTACCACCTTCATCGATTCACATGGGCGGAAGAAAGTGGATGATACAAAGCAGAAAAAGGAAAGTGAAAATCTGATTGGGGTGGCTGGCTAATCAAGAAAGCAATAGAGGAGGATAATCCCATGACTCTGATGCGAGCATTTTCCAAACTGGACAAGGACGGCACGATAAAACTGCCCGGCAACATTCAGCGAGCGGTAGACCTCAAAGAAGGTCAAGTGGTCGAGCTGAAGATTGTAGGAGCAAGCAGAAAGAAGAATATCTTGCTTTCGGCCAGAAGCGCCGCAGGATAAAGATTCTACGGATCATTGTGCAATGGTGCACAACCAGGGGGATCTTAACACCTTGAAAGGAAGGCACACTATGAGAATCATTTGTCTATCATGCGGGTGCAAGGTTGATATGGACAGAGCTTACGATGACTATGAGGGTGAGATCAGATGCATCGTTTGTGGCTCAATTCTGGCAGTCAAAACCGAACAGGGCAAGTTCAAGTCGGTCAGTCTTGTGAAGGCTGAGCCGCGCCCCACGCCAAAGAGCGTTTGAGCACTAAGTAAACTGGCCGAACGGCTAAATGGCCTCGAAAGATATTTAGATGTCCGTGCCAAAGGGACGGTTTCCGTGCGATTTTGCAGTACTGAAGAGTGACTGACAGGGGGCAGGTCATCTTAGAGGTTACTGCAAGAGGGAACAGCCCAGTATGTTGATAACTTAAGGAGACGAAGTAGCATGAAAGCACAAATCCGCAGTTTGCAGGCCATACGTAGTATGCAGTCAACCGGCCAGAGGTCCATCCCGAAAGTGCAGAGATCCACCTACCTTGACCTGTATATGTCAACGAAGGAGAAAGAGAGATTAGAGAAGGAAATTTCCAACTTGGATAGGAGAAAGCAAGACCTTCAAATGAAACTGGATAATGTCAAGAGCAGGATGGATGAGTTGCAGAAGCCAGAAGCGGCAAGAAAGGAAGGGGCTTCGCAAGAGTCTGAAGAACAGTCTTCGGCGAAGGATTGGAAAACAATGTCGGTAACATATTGAAGGGGGAACACATGACCTGGCAAACAATAGATATGAGTGAGCGCAACATAAGACGACAACGACCGGGCGAAGTTTTGACTGGGGACGTCTATACATGCGCATTCTGTCGGGGCACAGGTTTCTTGCCTGGCAACAAAGGGATAAAATGCCAGGTTTGTCGCGGCGCCGGTGAAGTCAAAGTTGAGTCTCCAGCAGTGATTTGTGCGTACTGTAATGGAACCGGGAAAGTGGAGCCGCGGACTACTCTTACGTGTACCGTCTGTAAAGGCGTAGGCGTGGTTAGGGTGGAGACAACAGAGATCGAGACCTGTCTTGCCTGCAAAGGGAGAGGCAGAAAGAGCGGCAGCAGACTACCCTGCCCGACATGCAAGGGCGCGGGTGTTATTTCTAAAGAGTCAGATAGTGGCGTTTTGTCATAACATAGCACGGAGGCAGGCAATGACGAAAGCAACGAAGAAAAGAGAAGACGAGGGATTGGATCTCGATTTTGGCATCGGGAAGCTGAGTTTGGGGGGATTGTTCAAAGGCATTGAGAAGTTAGTCGATCTCGCTGAGCACTTGGAGGAAGCCGGCGGTAAGATATCAAAAGAAGGTGAAATAGATTTAAGCCACCTCAAGAAAGGTATGAAGGGTGTGTTTGGCTTCTCGGTAAACACCGCGACGGGTGGCAAGCCGGTAGTTGAGTCGTTTGGAAATATCAAGAGAACTCCCAAAGGTCCTTCAGTCGACGAAGAGCGAGAACCCATCACCGACGTCTTTGATGAAAAGGAAGAAATCCGAGTCTATGCTGAGATGCCGGGGGTGAATGAGAAAGATACAAAATTGGATCTAAAAGGAGATATCCTGGATATCTCAGCACAGAGCGGGGACAGGAAGTATCATAAAGAGCTCCTGCTTCCCGCAAAAGTAAAGCCTGAGACTCTTAAATGGAATTACAAGAACGGTATCTTAGAAGTGCAAATGATGAAATGGCTTTAACGCGGTTAAACGGAGACGCGTTAAAGCTGATTCTATTTGGCGGGAAAGGCGGTGTAGGAAAGACGACCCTGGCATTAAGCACTGGTCTTGGTTTGGCTGGACAAGGCGCCAGGACATTAGTCATTTCGACCGATCCGGCACATTCTTTATCAGATAGCTTAGGACAGAAAATCGGCGACCGGATAACGGAAGTAAAAGGAGTAAAGAACTTGAGCGCTCTTGAGATCAATGCGGAAAATGCCTTTTCTCGATTTAAGGTAGAGTATGAAGATGGGATAAGGAAAATCTTCGATACCTCTACCTATTTGGACCAGGAAGATATCGACTCTGTTTTTGATTTGTCTATCCCCGGCCTGGATGAAGTGATGGGCTTTAAGACGATAGTAGATCTGATAGACGAAGCCGAGTTTGATAAATATATCGTGGATACCGCGCCTACCGGCCATGCTCTACGACTCTTATCCATGCCGAAGCTGCTTGATGACTGGATTAAGGTTTTCGCAAGGATGAGGTGGAAGTATAGGCACATGGTAACCAGCTTTTCTGGGAAATATTCTCCTGATGAAGGCGATGACTTCCTCCTTGCGATGAAAAAGACAGTGAAGAGAATTGGGAGCTTACTTCGCGATAGTCAAAAGTGTGAGTTCATTGCAGTAACAATACCGGAAGACATGGCTATTCTGGAAACCGAGAGACTCGTGGAGGATTTAGGCAAGTATGGAATAAAGGTTAAGCAGTTAATGATGAATAATGTTTTGGAATCAAGAGACTGCAAGTTTTGTCGTGAGAGAAGAAAAGGGCAGGAGAAGTATCTGAATCATGTAAGAAAAAAACTCGCTGACCTGGAGACGACGATTATATCCTTACGGCCCAGTGAAGTTAAAGGAATAGATGCTTTGCATAGTTTTAAGGAGGCGTTATTTCAATAATGGGAAATGCAGACAACAAATCTCTAGCTCTGAAGGTAAAAGAAGCTTTACCTAAAGATGTAGGCAGGGCAATTGCCAGGATCGACCCGGAAGACATGAAGGTCCTGGAATTAGAAGTAGGTGATATCATACAGATCGTGAGTAAAAGAGATACCCCCGCTAAAGTGATGCCCTGCTACGCCCAGGATAGAGGGAAGAAGATCATTCAGATAGACGGGATATCAAGAGAGAATGCTCAGATCAATTTGGATGGGAAAGTACAGGTTCGTAAAGCTGATTATAAGCCCGCAAGAAAAATAACACTGGCGCCCTTAACTGTGTCGAGCCTGCTTCAGAGGGATAAAGATACCAAGTACATCGGTTCGCTTATGGACGGGCTTTCTGTCGCTGCCGGTGATACGGTCAGAGCCACACTTTTTGGTTCGAGGTCCTGCGATTTCAAAGTGTTGAATACTGTCCCTGAAGGAATAGTCCTGATAGGCTCGACTACCCTAATAAGGACGGAAACGAAAGAGCTGGCAGAAGGGCCTGCCAAGATTTCTTATGAAGATATAGGAGGACTTGGCGCTCAGATTCGAAGGATCAGAGAGATGATCGAACTTCCTCTGAGATGCCCTGAAGTATTCGGGAGGTTAGGAATTGATGCGCCTAAAGGTGTTCTTCTTTATGGCCCTCCAGGTACAGGCAAGACTCTGATTGCTCGCGCCGTAACCAATGAGACCGATGCATACTTTACGCATATCTCAGGCCCTGAAATCATGGGCAAGTTCTACGGTGAAAGCGAAATGCGACTTCGAAGTGTATTTGAAGATGCCGAGAAACACGCGCCCGCCCTGATCTTTATCGATGAGATAGATGCTATCGCGCCCAAGAGAGAGGACATGGGTGGGGAGAAGCAAGTTGAAAGGCGGGTGGTGGCTCAACTCCTGGCCTTACTTGATGGATTAGAATCGCGCGGACAGGTCATCGTCATCGGCGCAACCAATATCCCCAATACTTTAGATCCTGCTTTGAGAAGGCCGGGGCGCTTCGATAGAGAAATCTCCATTCCCATTCCCGACAAGAAAGGAAGATTAGAAATCCTGCAGATTCATACCAGAGGGATGCCTCTGGCGGAAGATGTCAGTTTGGAGAAGCTGGCGGATATCACTCATGGATTTGTAGGTGCGGATTTAGAGGCTCTCGCGAGAGAAGCGGCAATGAGTGCTTTGAGGAAGGTGTTGCCCAAGATTGACTTTGAAATGGCTGACATTCCGTATGAGGACTTGATGGAGTTGGATGTTACTATGGACAATTTTCTGGAGGCGATGAAGGAGGTCGAACCGTCGGCAATCAGAGAGGTCTTTGTCGAGGTCCCGGACGTAAAGTGGGAGGATGTTGGTGGTCTAAACAACATCAAAGAAAAACTGAAAGAGGCAATAGAGTGGCCGCTCAAATACTCGGAGGTCTTCAAGAAAGCAAACACTACTCCCCCTAAGGGGATTTTACTTCATGGGGCACCTGGAACAGGAAAAACACTTCTAGCCAAGGCAGTGGCAAATGAGAGCGGGGTTAATTTTATTTCGGTGAAGGGTCCGGCTCTTATCTCCAAGTATCTGGGCGAAAGCGAAAGAGCAATCCGCGAAGTTTTCAAGAAGGCAAAACAGGCCTCTCCCACGATTCTGTTCTTTGACGAAATAGACAGCCTTGCACCGAGGAGAGGCTCAAGCAGCACAGACGCCCATGTGACCGAGCGAGTGATAAGTCAGTTCTTGACGGAGATGGATGGGATTGAGGAACTAAAGGGAGTGGTGGTATTGGCCGCCACCAACAGGATAGATCTAGTCGAACCCGCCCTGCTGCGATGCGGTAGATTTGAGCTTTTGTTTGAGCTTCTTCAGCCTGATGAGAAAACAAGAGAAGAGATATTCATGATACATACCAAGAACAAGCTGCTGGCAGGGGATGTTGATTTGAAACACTTAGCCATGCAAACTGAAGGCAAGGTGGGCTCTGATATCGAGTCTATCTGTCGCCAGGCTTCTATGCTGACGATACGGGAATATGTTGAAAACCACAAGCCACAAGCCAACGATGACAGTATGGAAGTCAAGATCAGCCAGCGACATTTTGAAAAGGCTCTGAGGTCGGTGCTAAATCGCAACGGCGGCGGGGAATAATGTACCTGATTTTGTTTACGTTAACCGTATCTCTCAACGTTCCTCTCGGGGTGTCCAGAAGCTTCAGAAGACATATAACGAGGTAAGATACTATGGCGGAAATAGGAAAATACATTTACGGTGTTACAAATTCACATGCACAGTTGGATTTTTGTGCTCCCATGGATTCATCGGAAACGGAAAGGGTCCACACAATTCCTTATCAAGGGATCAGTGCTGTTGTCAGCAACTCCGAGATAGTCGATTATACCAATATGCGTAAAGATGTTCTGGGAAGGCTTTTGGTAAAGCATCAACAGGTTATTGAGAAGGTCATGAGCTCAGGCCGGACTGTGCTCCCTATGAGATTGGGGACATTTGTTGAAGGTGAGACCGAGGTCACAGATATCCTGCGCAAGGGATATAATCTCATAACGAGCATAATGGAGAAGGTAGACAATAAAGTAGAAGTGGATGTGGTGGCTACCTGGAGTGATATTACCTCGGTCATCAGAGAGGTTCAAGGTGAGAAAGAGATCAAGGAGTTTAAGGAGCGACTCTTATCAGGTTCTCAGAGAATAACTGTAGATGACCAGATGAAAGCGGGGTTGATGGTTCAGAAGGCTTTGGAAAAGAAAAGAGTAAAACACGCGGTTCAGATACAGAGCGAGCTTAAGACCGTTAGTGAGGGTATTAAAGAGCATGAGCTCATGGATGATAAAATGGTGGCGAATTGCGCCTTTCTACTCGGGAAATCGAGACAAGACTGGTTTGAAAGAAAAGTGGACCAGCTAAATGCTCAATTTGAGGAAAAGTTGAACTTCAGATGCGTGGGTCCGCTCCCACCTTACAGCTTTTATACATTGGACGTAAAGAAGATGCAGTACAAAGACCTGGATTGGGCCAAAAGAAAGCTCAGGTTAGGTGCTTTCTCAAGCAGTCAAGAGATTAAGAAAGCGTATCGTAGGGCAGCGCTATCTTCCCACCCCGATCACAACCCCGGTGTACCCGAGGCAGAAAAAGAACTTGATGATGTAAAAAAGGCCTATGAGATACTTACTGATTATGGTTTGGCCTACCAACAGGCGGATAAAACAGATAGTTACTCTCTTGATGAGGAAGAATTTGAAAAGAATGCAGTATTGGTCACCGTTAAGTGAAATGTCCCGGACCAGGGTCAGGACTGATAGAATATGGAAAAAGAAGGCAAGTACATATACTGTATAATAGAGTCAGATACACCTCAATCGTTTGGCGCAATAGGGATCGGCGAGAGAGGCGATGAAGTATACACCGTATGTTCTAATGGATTGGCGGCAGTGGTGAGCAGCTCTCCCATCAAGAAATACCCTCTTTCAAGGGACAATTTGCTCTGTCATCAGCGCGCCGTTGAAGAGGCCATGAAGACTCACACGGTTTTGCCGGTCAGATTTGTCACCATCGCTGAAGACGAAGAACAAGTGAAGAAAATACTGGAGAAAGAGTATGATAGACTTGTGAGTTTATTCAGAACCTTTGAAGGCAAGAAGGAATTGGGGCTGAAGGCAATGTTCAAGGAGGATGCTATTTATAAGAAAATCTTAGGAAAATACGAACATATTGGGGCAGCGAAAGAACACATTGCCTCACTTTCCCCCCAAGAGCAACATTATCAATTGATAGAGATAGGAAGACAGGTTGAAGCTACTCTAAAAGAAGAGAGGGAACTCTGTGAAGAAGCTATTACAAGTACCCTATCACCCCTATCTGTGGACATGAAAAGGATCGATCCTTACGGTAATATGATGATTCTCAATGCCGCCTTCTTGGTAGAGAAACGCCGAGAAGAAGAGTTTGACCAGAAGGTCGAGGAGCTCTCCCAAAGATATAGCGATAACATAAAATTCAAGTATGTGGGGACGGCGCCTCCATGTAATTTTGTTAACCTAGTAATTGAGACGGGGAACTATTAAGGTGGCCTTTCTGCTTGATGATATATTGCTTGCGCCGGTAAACGGTGTAATCTGGCTGGGCCGAAAGTTTGATGAGGTTGTACAAAAGGAATACTCCGGCGAGGGCCGCATCAAAGAACAACTTATGGAATTGCAACTGCGGTTTGAGTTGGATGAGATCAGCGAGGAGGAGTATAATGAACGGGAGAAAGAGCTCTTGGCACGATTAGATGCTATTAGCGGGTAGATGCTATTAGAAAGCAAAAGGAGAGCTAACAATCTCGATTAGAAATGTAATGATACTGCTCTGATCGGCATTGTGGGCTGCAATCATTTCAAACACAAAGGGGTGCAACAATGGCTAATGTAGAAGAGGTACGAAAGGCAGTTGTGGAGTTTCTAAAAAGAACTCTTGATGCGACAGATGTAAAGGTTACCAAGGTTGCAAAGGCAAGCGATGGGTGGGAGACTTATGCAGAGGTATACGAGGAGAGTTCTTTCATAAAATCCCTTGGTCTGCCCACCAGAGTGCAGGACAAGAACATCTATGCTGTTAAGCTCAATGATAGTTTGGAAATTGAGTCCTACGAGCGAACGGATCAGCCGGTACAAACAGAATAGCTTGTTATAGGTGTGTAGAAATATGACCGTGGGCTCCCTTATCTATTTGTATTGTGTTACAGAAGAAGTGCCGCAGCTAATAAGCGTGGAGCACTTAGTTGATGAACTGTACTTCATCAAGCACGATGGTCTTTATGCTGTAGTCAGCAAAGTTAAAGAAAGCGAATTTAACGAGGAGAATTTAGAGAAGAATATGGCCAACCTTGAGTGGATCAAGACAAAGGTAACTACTCATGAGGAGATAGTAGAGCGCATCATGCAAAGTGCTTGTGTGATTCCTTTCAAGTTCGGGACCATATTCAGGACCGAAGATAACGTGAGGATAATGCTCGCAGAACATGCGGACGATATAAGACACACGTTAGAGAAGTTAGAAGGCACAGAGGAATGGGGGGTAAAGATTTTCTTTGACAGAGAGAAGCTGAAAGAAAGTCTAAGCCAGGAGGTTGAGGGGCTCCCCCAGATAGATGAACAGATCAAATCTTCTGCACCCGGCAGGGCCTTTTTCCTAAAGAAGAAAAGGGAAGAGTTGCTCAACGCGGCGGTAAAGGAAACGATCAGGAAATACGGTCAGGACAGTTATAAGGTGCTTAGCAGGAAGAGTACCGCAATACGAAGGAATGAATTGCTGCCAAAAGAAGCAACGGAAAGAAAAGATGAGATGATTCTAAACGTTACCTTTCTGGTGGAGAAGAGCAGGGTTACACAATTCCTGCTAGTGCTGGATGACCTGAAGGTAAAATATGGCTATAAGGGCTTGAGTTTTGATTGTACGGGTCCCTGGCCACCGTATAATTTCTGCCAGCTCTCAGAAGGAAAAGCGCAACATGGATAATCTGGTTACACAATCGGAACATGTAAACCTTTTGGAAGTTCTTGATAGGGTGTTAGATAAAGGTGTGGTTATATCCGGAGACATTGTTATTTCCGTGGCTGATGTGGATCTTATATATTTAGGGTTGAAGGTTCTGCTTAGTTCAGTGGAGACTATGGAACGCTTAAGAGGAGCGCCAATCACAGGCCCCATGCAGGAGCCAACCTGATGACCCATTCGACCATGCGTACTTCGGCTTCACCTGGCACCCGTCGAGCTATCCCGAGCAAGGTCGGACGGCAGGGCCGTCCTGAGTTAACGAAATGAGTCGAGGAATGAAAATATATATCTATGGCATAGTAGACTCTAATGATGGCATAGACGAATCCGTTTATGGGTTGAAAGGAGCCGGCGTCTATAATATTCCTTATCGTGATATAGGAGTAGTGGCAAGTGACCTTAATGGACAGATCGGGGATATAACCCAGGACAGTGCTGTGGACCACGAGCGGGTTGTAGAGAAACTAATGATAAATTGTGCCGTTCTGCCGGTTAAGTTCCGTACCGTTTTCGCCAGCCGAGAGGATATTCTTTCTATGATGAAGGATTATTATAGTGATTTCAAAGACAACCTGGATAGGCTTCGCGATAAAGTAGAGTTCGGGGTAAAAATCGTCTGGCCCGGGGAGGCGATAAGAGAGCGTATGGTTATTGCCTGTAACAAAGGTGATGCCAATGTCGACAGATTAGCTGATTCACCGGCAAAGAGTTTTCTAATGAACGCGTTCAAAAACTACAAGATAGGCAAGGAATTCGAACAGAAAGCGGATAGATGTGTTACAGTCGTGGATCATTTGTTTAGTCGAGTCGCCGTCGAAAAGAGACTTGAAAAATTGAGAACTGACAACTTGCTTCTAAACGCGGTTTACCTAGTTGATAAAAACAAGCAGAACGATTTCAAGAAGGCGTTCGAGCATACAAGAAGTGTCCACAGAGGCTTCAAGTATCTGTTTAGTGGTCCCTGGCCTCCATATAATTTTGTTAGCTTACCGAGGAAGTCTCATCCGCTCAAGGATTGTGGGTCAGTAAACGTGTTTACTGAAGCATTGCAGCATGAAGGCATGCCACGAGGTGATGCAATATGACGATGAATAGGACAGTCGAGACGGATTTCCCCGAAACGTTTATCGAGGAGATAAAAAAATCGCAGGAGGCTTTTGGCGAAAGAATTGATGCTAACCCCACAAATGTAGAGAAGGGAATGGCAAAACTTGTCCTAACGCTTGTAGAGTTGATCAGAAAACTATTAGAAAAACAGGCAATGAGAAGGGTAGAGGGGGGCTCTCTCACCGATGAGGAGATAGAAAGAATTGGCGAGACTTTGATGAAATTAGAAAACAAGATGGAGGAGTTAAAGGAGGTATTTGGCCTTAAAGACGAAGAGCTTAATCTGAATTTGGGTCCCTTGGGAGATCTAATGTAGGTGGAGACTATGGATAAACTAGCAGAGCCTGTGATAAGCTGTCTTACGTTTCAAGAACAAGAACCAATACTGAGGGATGCCGCAGACAAAATCAATAAGGCCAGAGGAGCGCAAGATAGGATTAGATTAGCCAGAGAATTACAGAAAGAAGTAGATGTACTGCTCTCTTGCCCGACTTATGATAGTGAAACCTTTGATTGCAGGAATTGTCGTTTCATTGCGAATTTACGCAGGCAAACAGCAGCGGTGTTTATAAAAACCGAAAAAGATAGGTAACGACTAGGAGGCTGTTGAAAAACGATGCAAGCGTCATCGCGAGTCCGCCTTTGGCGGACGTGGCGATCTCTAAGTTATTACCACACAATAAACGGAGATTGCCGCGCTCCGCTCGCAATGACAGAAAGATCACTTTTTCAACAACCTGCTAGACTTATGTCACTTTATTCCATGAGTTAGTCGTCATTGGAAGGGGAAGAAATAATGGGGGAGCAAAGAATGCAACATGCCCTTGAAGCTACAAATCTTGCAGATATTCTAGAAAGAGTTTTGGATAAGGGACTTGTTATTGCAGGGGATATCAAGATTCAACTTGCTGATGTTGACCTTCTCAACATCAAGATAAGGCTCTTGATTGCTTCTGTGGATAGAGCTATGGAAATGGGAATAAATTGGTGGCAGCAAGATAAATATCTATCTGCTGAGTCGAGAGCCTCTGAAATAGAAAGGGAAAACGCCGACCTGAAGAAAAGGTTAGAGCGTTTAGAAGAACAGATACCAGTGTAATAAGTCGGATCGTTTATTATGAGGAAACTGATTTACGTTCCAGTTATACATGCAAGCGCCGACCTTGGGTCTGTGGCTAAAGAAGCGACAAGGCGAGGCATTGCCGGCTTAGGCAAAGATACCTGGGAAGAACATAGAAAGACTATAGACGGATTTTGGGACGCCATATCGCACTATTTTGATTCCATAGATGTGGCAGGGATGAAAATATACCAGGATGGCATGGTGGCGGATGGAGAGGTTGGCGAGAAGTTAGTTCAAGAAGGAGTCAAAACAGGAAGTAAAAACTATGAGTTAGTTGCAAGGCTCCTCAAGCGCGGGGCTATTTTGGTTAAGACAGAAGAAATTAAACTCGTCAAGCAAGAATTAGATAGATTACTTGCTATAACCCAGGCGAAGTCTTTGCCAAAGGAATTAATGGCATTCATAAAATACAAGCTGATCAAGTCCATACTTCTGAATAGAAGAGATGAATTCATTGCCAAGAGAATAGATGAGACTTTAGATCATGGCGAGGAGGGAATTATTTTTATTGGTGCCTTTCACAATGTCATGAGAAAACTTCCTAAGAGTGTTCAAATCGTAGAGGTCAAGCACATAGAAAAAGTGAGAGAGTATCAAAAGCTGCTCCCATCTTGCCAGAAGAATAGAGAACGATTCGAGGAACTACGTAAGTACCTTGTTTCCAATGCGGTGTAGTAGGAACTTAAATTGCACTGAACGAGGCCTGATTTGACGGCTATCTGCCTCTGAGAGGCTCTTGATTAACCGGTCAGTTTGTCCTCACACGTCAATTTCGCTCTCTGTGCCAACTCCAGTCCGTCAGCGAAAGTCGCCGTCGTGGTGCGGCCTTCACATCATGATGGCTGAAGCATTTTCACTGCAGTGGTACGGACTGAGTACTCTAGTTGAGCTTGCTTTTTTTCTACGATCCGTCCAAGATTTTCTAACAATCTTCTAACAACGAAGTTGATCTAACTTGCTTGTACTTGAAGTAACTTGATGGAACTTGAAGCAAGTTAACGCATTGACTGTCATCAAAATACGGGCAATTTGCGCTCTATCAACAAGTTAGCCAAAATACCCTACGTCGAATCCCTGCCTCTCCGCCATAATTCTTGCTGTTCCTACAAGTATTTACTTGACAATCCCTTAAGTTGTATGATATTGAGTGTAGAAGGTGGCTGTGCCCAATATGTGCCACATTGGAGATACTTGGTTTGGCTCGAATCTATAAAAGAGGCAAGGTCTGGTACTTGGATATTCGCGTCAGCGGACGCAGAATCCGAAGAAAGGTCGGTCTGTCAAAGAAAATCGCTGAGCTGGCTTTACAGGATGCTGTGGTGAAAGCGGAACGAGAGGAGTACGGCTTTGCCAAGAAGGACATGTCCATCCCAAGGTTCATTGACAAGTTTCTGGAATACTCTTCTGCTAATCATCGATCTGCAACCACCAATCGTTACCGTGCCGTCACCGACCATTTCCGATCATTCCTTGGTGATAAGAGACCCGATATCAGTTTTGTTTCCCAGATAACAAGTGAGGTCATCGACCAATACAAGGTCTACCGTAAGGATGAGTGGGTTAATCCTAACGGGTCGGAGGTAGAATCCGAGGAGGACATCAAAGAGTACACTCGCAAGGGCGCCAGAGCGCACACCATCAACTTCGAGGTAGGTGCCCTGAGGACTATTCTCAATGTCGCCATCAAGTGGGGCTATCTGAAGGAGAACCCGACCAGAAACATCAAAAAGTTGAAGGTGGATGACGCCAAGCCAGTTCGATTCTTAACGGTTGAGGAGTGTCATAAGTTGCTTGAAGCCAGCCCACCTGATCTGTATCCGATCTACTTCACTTTTCTCAACACCGGAATGCGTAAGGCGGAACTTGAGAACCTTGAATGGGCTGATGTTGATTTCAAGCGAAGGAAGATCAAGATACGGTGCAAGGAGTTCTGGCAACCGAAGGCCGGTGAGAGGGAGATACCGGTCAGTCAGCAATTGTATGATTTACTAAAGAAACTGAAAGAGGATAATGAATCGGGTTTGAAAAGCAACTTTGTTTTCTCTCACAAGGATGGGGGCAGAATAAGAATGAAACTGCGGGAGAAGTTAATCCAGATTGCAGCCAAAGCCGGCATTGAAAACCTAACCAAGTTGCACACGCTCCGTCACACATTCGCCAGTCATCTTGTTATGCAGGGAGTAGACCTTCCTACCGTTAAGAAGCTAATGGGCCACTCTGACATCCAGACGACCATGATCTACGCCCACTTGGCGCCGGACCACTTGGCTGATGCAGTGAACAAACTCACGTTTTGATCTTACTTACTTCCTCTTGATCTCGGAGTCAACAGTGGCTGACCTTGTTTTTTTGAGTTGCCTCGAGCCCAACGGGACTCTATCTTGCGGTTAATCAATGCAGTAGCAGCGTGTGATCGGCCAAATGAGGTAACTTGCCTATGGTGGCAGATAATTCAAATGATGAGACGAAGTCGTTCGTAGCCCTCACAGCTGGCACCGAGGTATCGCACTACAAGATCATTTCTAAGATCGGCTCCGGCGGGATGGGAGAAGTGTACCTTGCTGAGGACATTGAACTCAATCGCAAGGTCGCTCTCAAGTTCCTTCCACCGCATTTGTGTCAGGATGAAGATTGCCGAGTTCGGTTCACGCGGGAAGCTGAAGCACCCTCCGGCCAGGATCGAAGCGATCTCTGTTACGACCTCGTCGGGTTCCGTTGGGAGGTGATCATCATTATCCATGTGTTCCTCCTTCGCAGGGGAGGCACCTGGAGTAGATTGTGTGGATGTCGCCGAGGAAAGGATGTTCGACCGTCGAACGGACGATGCGAGTCCCTTCGGCTCTGTCTTGGAGTTTGAGCCGGCGACACCCATAACAGTTTCCGTTCCACGGCCATCCCGCTGTCTGGTTATTCAATGACCGCCGGACATGACTTGTCCGGCTTCCGGCGGATACCTACCGGAGCGATCCCCGAAACGTCGAGGCGGGTTCGCCGGAGACCACCGACCTGTTAAACGGCGGGCATCCGGAAATGGAGAAACGGAGAATCAGGAGGGAATATTCGCGGGCATCGGGTGCATATCGTCCGGTTTGTTTTTCACCCCGGAGGGAACGTCTCGGAATGGAGAATCAGGGAAGATGTACGGAAGAGCGTAACTCCGCTCCACTCAAACGGAAACGACAAAACCCCGGCCGGTTGTCCCGTCGGGGTTTGCGTTAAACAAAAACCGCCAGAGTTGGCGGATTGAATTTTGGCTCCCCGAACGTAACGACAAACATGGCTGCTATCATGTGTTCTCATTCTCCCGCCGTTAACCGTAACCCTATTAACATCAACAGCATGTCAGCAGGATGTGGGGAGAGGTCGCTCGAAAATGGCAAGAAATGGCATCAATTCCGGTTCCCTCATCATCGTTTATGCCGCTGAGACGTCTGGAATTCTGTGGTTTTGAATCGTCCGGTCCCCTGTGCGATGCGGCATTCTCGTCAACCCAGTCTTCCTCTTCCCAGGTCACGCCGCGACGACCGGGCACTTTGCGCGTCGCACCTGCCCAGCGATGTAAGCAGGTATTCCGGCCAGTTAGCTTAGGCCCAGAGCGTTGCCACTCTGGGCCTGATCCCCCTCGCTTCGGGGCTGGCGCATTTCGTCCAACCTGTGTCTTTTAGCTGGCCAAAACGAACGTGCGCCCGCCAGAGCACTCATTTCAAGAGTACCATCTTCCGGCTCTCAACGAAGTCGCCGGCATCCAGACGGTAGAAGTAGATTCCGCTTGCGACCTGGCTGCCGTTCCAGACTACGTTGTGGTTTCCTGCCTGAAGGCGCTGGTCAATGAGGGTTGCGACCCTCTGACCCATGATGTTGAAGACTTCCAGCTTCACATCCGTTGCTGTAGGCAAGGCAAAGCTGATTTCCGTCGTCGGGTTGAACGGGTTAGGGTAGTTTTGGAAGAGGCTGTATTCGGTGGGTAGCCTCGGGTGGCCGTCATCACCGTCGTCAATCCCGGTAGGAACGACTCCCGTGCCTGTGACCAGTCGTACGGCCCCGCCACCTCCTGTGAAAGTCACAAATTCTTCAAACGTTTGCCCAGCAACAGGACAGAACAGAACTGTGACATCGTGCGTGCTACCAGGCATCAGGTTGTCATACTCAGCGCCCGCATCAATAAAGAACGGAGCGGAAACATTAGCCACACCGGAAATGGGGTCGGAGCCCACGTTAGCTATAACAAATGTGTCCAACACGCAGTCTCCGACAGGAACGCTGTCAAAATCCATGACTAAGGGCGTGATATGTGTTGCCGGAGCTGCGCTTACAGAGACGGCACTACTCATGGGACCTTCGTTATTGCCTATGTCGACACAAGACACTCTGTAGTAGCCGGCAAAGTCTCTATCAACCGGCAAGACCGATCCAGAATCACCTGGAACTACCGGCACCGTGTCGATTGATGAATATGCGCCGTATTCTGATGTGCTATGATATACTATGTACCATTGAAGATCGCGGTCCTGCGGATGTCTCCGCCATACCAACATAGCGGTGGAATCTGCGTCCAGGATGGGAGCGTCAATCGTGGGCGCAGAGGGAGCTACATTGTCCTTTATTCTAAAGGGGACAGACTGTCTGTTAGTCAATCGTATCGCCGGTATCGGCTCAAGTGCACCGGGATATCCGCTCGTCCAAATGCTGAAAGAAAAGTAGTACGGCAATTCACACGCGTAATAATCAAATCCGGTTACACTACTCGAGAAGTCGTATGGTTGGGAAACGAACTCGAAGGACTCATTAATGTCAAGGTCTATTCCTTGGATAGGGAATACCAAGTTGCCTATCACACCAGTTCCGTGGGGGCCTGTATCCGGGATGGGGGTTTGAGTGTTTTCAATCTTTACGTTAGCATCGGGCTCCAAGACATCAATACCTAACCAAACATTGTACAGCTTCTGCTGGCTTGTGTTAGTGACTGCGACTCGCAGTATTTGTGAACTTCCCGCGTCAAATGGGTTATCCTGACCCGGCAAGTCAGCAGAGACGTCTACTCTTATCCAGTTCTTGTTGTCAATCACAACAGTGTCCTGGGCTGGAGAGGCAATCACATCGAATGCTGTGATCAAGAGATTTGAAACTAGCAAAGCCATTTGTATCTGGTTGAGGGGGGTAACGATTTGGATCAATTTCCCGGCCCATACTCCTCCAATTATCTGCGAAATCTCGGTAATCTTGTTCTGAGGATTGGTTGGGTCTATATATGGCTTCAATGCCATCAGAAGTTTAGTTAGTTGATCAGCTCTTGACCACGAAATGAACTCAGGGTCATTTGCTACACTGCGAAGCAATTCAAGACTGGACATGAAGGACGACAGATCTTTTAGCGTTTGGCTGTTGTTCACATCGCCTGCGGTACCCAAGAGCTGAAATATGAATTCGGACAGTGTGAAATATGCCGCCCAAGGATCGTTCCTATCCATTGTAATCAGGAGACTATCAGAGTCCGACAGAAGCACGTTATCGATCATCATCTTCGGCGGCGACAAAAAGCCGAAGGGAAATGACTTACGTGGCAATATTCCGAACTCCTGAGGTTCTGGCACCCATGCATCATAGTTGGTCGTTATACGAGCGGGAGGGGTAACCTCGACTTTGTAGGCTATAGATTTATTGTTTCGTAGAATCACAGTGTCTGGATCGGTTCTCTCGAGACTTCTCGTCTCAATATTAACCAACCCTACCCCGGCATCAGTGATTCTCAAGCTACCATTGATTGTTTCATAATCGTATACCCTCATCTCTTCCTTCTCATTTTCCGTTGGTCCCGGATAATAAGAGGTTGCCCCGTAAATGTCGGTGGCTTGTATACACCAGGAAATTCTGTCGCCATTAGTGAAAGCCAACGGCCAAGTTGGCCGCATCTCGTACATATAGATTGAATCTCCCTCGATCAATGTCATTTCTGGTGATATTCCCGGGGGGAGAAGATCATCTAGATTATCGTAAACCATTTTAACGGAACCCAGTCCATCTCCGTCCTTGACCTTTACAAGGACATCTAAACCGAGGGAGCCCGTGGGTTTGGCATTTGCTGCTTGAATGACTCCAATAATGTTTATAGTCGGCGGTGTCAAAGACAGGATCGTAAACACGCCATCCGACTGATCGCACGGTGATCCACTGACATCACACACCCGGACTAAGCACTGGGATGAGGGAGTATTGGGAACCACCCATGAAAGAACACCATCGTTTGGTTCTGGAACCCAGTTGATCTGTGACCAATTGGCCCCATTGTCTGTCGAATAAAAGAGGTTAAGGGCCAAGTAACCTGCATCAACATTCCACGTGATATTGTGTGTCGACCCGGCCTGCCATTCTTCACCGCCATTGGGCGAAGTCAAAGTGAACTGAGCGGGCGTAATCGTAAACGTATTATTGCTGATATCGTGAGGAACGCCATCGATTATATCCTGGACTCGCACCAAGCACTGGGTCGATGGAGTGTTAGGAACTACCCAGGACAGAGACCCGTCGTTTGGCTCAGACACTAAGTTCACCTGTGACCAACTGGCCCCTCCGTCCGTAGAATAGAGAATGTCTACTGCCGCGTACCCGCCACATACTGTGTTCCAAGTGATATTATGGGTTGTCCCGGCCTGCCACACTTCGCCTCCATTCGGTGACGTTATCACGAAACCTCCGAAGCAGCCTATGCTGCTAACATCACTTGTTCCCCCCCCGCCGATCTCCGATACACGTATTCGCCCTTGACTGGAAGGAACATTCGGTACGGTCCAGCCATAAACGCCATCATTGGTCGTGCTCGACGTGACTGTATTCCAAGAACTACCACCATTGGTCGAATATTCAATCCTGACACTGGCAGCAAGGCCACCGCTCCAGCGAATTGTTTGGGCCGAACCGCAATCCCAAGTCCAGCTTCCCGAAGGAGATGTTACCTCAATAGGAGATAAGATCGTAAACACGCCATCCGACTGATCGCACGGTGATCCACTGACATCACACACCCGGACTAAGCACTGGGATGAGGGAGTATTGGGAATATGCCAAGTATATGTACCATCGTTCTCAGTCAAAGATGTAATTGTGTTCCAAGAGCTACCGTCTTTGGTGGAGTAATCGATCTTGACGAACAGGCAACCTCCAGATGAATTCCAGAGTATATTATGGTCTGTTCCAGTAACCCAAGTACCGCCGCCATTAGGTTGAGTCACAGTAAAAACGCATCCGGAAGATGCGTTTAGAACGATGTTGTCAATCCATACACCAGCACTCGTAACGCTCGCGTCAGAGTCGAACCGGAAGCGTATCTTGAGCCCGGATTGGCCCACATAGTCATTCAAACTGATGACCTTCTCGATCCACCCCGAAGCACTTTTATCCCCAGATTCTGTGAACAGAGTATGCCAGGTCCCCGATTGGTCCCTGACGTACACT
>Ga0315545_1000269_pt1 | contig 56960 bp, 63 predicted proteins | sample SalMarSW160210MG_FD_203096 | JGI IMG/M metagenome (GOLD analysis project Ga0315545, IMG submission 203096) | Salt marsh sediment microbial communities from the Plum Island Ecosystem LTER, Massachusetts, United States - Salt Marsh Sediment SW1602-10 ...
ACCATTGACCTGGTCATTTTGATTCAAAGAATCAATTAAATCCAAAATCTCTTTTTCCGAACTTTGCTTGGCTAAACCATATTTTTTAATCTTAAGACCAATCTTTTGAGCGGCTTCTTCTTTTTTCCGAAGATATAATTGAGAAGCCGAATCCTGGCCAATTAAAATAACCGCTAAACAAGGTTTAAGTTTTTTTGTCTTAATTTCTTTCTCTAATTCAAGTAAAATCTGGTCAGCTATTTTTTTACCATCGATAAGTTTCATATATCTTAAAATCACTTGACAATTAGATTACAAGGTGTTATGATCATATTTAAGATCCACTTTGAAAGGAGGGGGGAAATGGAAAAAAAGAATGATACTTGGTTGAAAAAATCTTTCAACACTATTCTGAAATCTTGCGCGTCACTGTTATCCGGACTGGCGACAGGGACTTTCACCGGAGCAGGGATACATGAGTTGTCCGAGAACGGCATGGCCGCATTTAACATCGGTTGCGCAGTAGCTATCGTTGTCTCAATATTCGTATTTTTGCTTCTTGCGACCATGTCAGTCATAAGAAAAGAAAATCCCTAATGAACGGACGGCCTTCGTTGGAAAACAAACCGACGAAGGCCGTTTTCTATTTTCCTAGCTAATTCCTGGCACTTTAAATTTAGTACAAAATTTTTCTACTTGTTTCTTTAATTTTGCCAAATATTTCTCGTCCTGATGATTTCTCAAAGCCTCAATAATCCATTGGCCAATCTGTTCCATTCCTTCTTCTTTCATCCCCCGAGTAGTGGCCGCTGGGGTACCTAAACGAATTCCACTGGTCCGAGGCAAAGGAACAGGCTCATCAGGAATAAACTGCTTGTTAACCGCAATAGAAACTTTGTCTAAAACTTGCTGGGCAGTCTGCCCATCAAACCCAAAACTCTCGATAACATTAACCACCATCATATGATTATCTGTGCCATCAGTAATCAATTTAACACCTTGGTCCATTAATACTTGAGCCAACACTTTAGCGTTTTTCAGAACCTGCTGAGCATAATTTTTAAACTCCGGCTCCAGGGCTTTTTTAAGAGCCACGGCAATACCGGCGATTGTCTGCATATGAGGACCACCTTGTAATCCAGGAAAAACTGATTTATCAATTATTTGAGCGTACTTTTTTCTGGATAAAATCAAACCAGCCCGAGGACCGCGCAAGGTTTTGTGAGTAGTGGTGGTGACCAAATCAAATCCATAATCAAAAGGGTTTTTCATGGCCTGACCAGCAATTAAACCACCGATATGAGACACATCAGCCATAGCAATTGCCCCAACTGCATCAGCTATTTTTTTAAAATGAGCATAATCATAATCCCGAGGATAGGAAGTATAGCCGCACAAAACAATCTTGGGCTTATGTTTCTTAGCTAAGTCCAAAACCTGTTCAAAATCAATTGCTCCTTTATCATCGGGGTTGGTTTTGTAGCGAACAAAATTAAAAATTTTTCCCATATGAGAGGCTGGAGCGCCGTGAGTCAAATGTCCCCCATGGGACAAATCCATAGCTAAAACCGAATCACCTGGGCGAAGAAAAGCAAGATAGACTGCCTGGTTCATAGGCGAACCAGAAAGAGGCTGAACATTAGCATGTTCAGCCCGAAAAACTTTTTTAGCTCGGGCAATGGCTATTTGTTCTATTTGATCAGTAAATTCCTGACCGCCATAATATCTCTTGCCCGGATAACCCTCTGAATATTTATTAGTCAAAACTGAACCAATCACCGCTAAAACTTCGGGATAAGTATAGTTTTCCGAGGGAATTAACTCTATCCCTTTGATCTGTCGCTGCTCTTCGCCTATTACGGCCCGATATATTTGAGGATCATTCTTTTTTAATAATTGCCAATTTTTGTTTGTTTCCATATTATTTTTTAAATTTAAGCGGCTTATCTTGTTGATAAGATATGCCGAGTTTAATCGCTGTTTCAGCTTTCTGTAATTCTGTCCCTAAATCAAAAGCATGGGCAATAAGGGAAACGGCATTGCTAACTACCAACTTTTGGTATAGAGCCATGGCCGCTTTCTTTACCGTGCCGTCTTGACGAAATTCTTCCAAGAATAATCCTTCCGGTGAATAAAGCTTGGCGATGATTTCTTTATCTTCGACGTTAATAATAAAATATCCACGAGGGTCTAAAACGCATTCAGTTTTCTTTCCGTATTTTTTAACAATTTCTTCAACAACTCTCCACTGATTATCATAAACATGGGCGCAATTAGAAAAAATGGTCAGTGTCCCTATTTTTAATTTAAGCTTCTCGGCAATATATTTTTGGAGGCGCCGCAACCCAAAAGCATTTAAAATCCAGCCGGAGAAAAGGTCATGACTTCTAAAATAAGCGGTTAGATTAACTTTGTCATCAAGGGTAGTCGCCTGAACTAAACAAAGACAGGGCGCTCTCGGGGCTTTATGGTCTTGGGTCAGGTCAAAGGTTACAGCAATAGCCGCTCGGTCAGTGGGATATTTCTTTAAAAAGGGCACGATAACCTCGTCTACCTGATTAATGTCTTTGTATCCCCAGAGACGCTGACCATAACTATATATTTCATCGCCTTTTTCACCGCTCATTATTGCCCGACAGTATTTCTCAATTTCCTTTTTGGTTACGGAAAAATAAGGAAAAATTTTAGGATTTAAAGAATCTTCTTCAGTAATTACAGCCGCGATATTAAAAACTTCTCTGAGAGGATTTCCGTAAAATGATTCTCTGGTTCTCCCAAAACGCCAAACTATTTTTAAAATCTCTAACCAGGCTTGACCGATATATTGATGAACAATCTTAAAAACCGACTGATCAGTAGGAAACGAGCCCGCTTCTTTAGGAACAGCTGATGGAAAGATTCGAGGCCGGGCAAAGGCTCTGCCAACTGGTCTATATCGCTTAATTCTTCCAGTTATTTTTTGTGTATCACTTACCCCAATTAAATTATCTATTTTAACATTTTTTCTAAAGCTGGCAATTTTTGCCAAAGGAATCTCTTTATGAATAAAAGCATAAGGGATATTTATAATATTATAATTTTTATCTATCCCTTTTTTAAAAAAATTAAGCAAGGTCTGTCCGCTTCCGGAAAGGTCGGCCCCGCAAATTACTAAATACCTAAGCGACGGCCTGGCTAAAATATTTCTAACAATAAAATTTATGCCTTCTTTAGAATAAAGCTGGCCGGCCAGGCAAAAAAGATTATTGTCGATTTTATCAGTAATTTTTTTAGCTGGTGTCCAGAGAGTTACTATACCTACTTCACTCTTAAGATTACCTAAAATCAAGTTGTCCTTAAAATAGATTGGCCATTCTTTATTATTCATATCAGTCAAATTTTGATTAATTTAACTCTCTTGTCCTTCATCACCCGATTACCGTCAAAAACGGCATGACCCCGGGAATAAATAACTTTTTTAATTCCTGATAAAGCGATTAATTTAGCACAAGCCGGGCAGGGAAAATGACTAGCGTAAAGCGTTGTATTCTCTAAAGAAATCCCCTTTTTAGCCGCTTGAGCAATGACCGATGCTTCGGCGTGAACGGCACTGCATATTTCCGAAGATTTTCCCGGAGCAATATTATCCCTAATACAGCCTATTTTAAAACATTCGTCATCAGTAGGCATCATTTTATTATAGGCAGTTAAAATAATTTTTTCATTTTTAACCAAGGCGGCTCCTGTCTGACGCCAAAAACATCGGGAATTATCTGTTTCTCCAAAAACTTTATTCATAATCTGTCTATGTTTTTTAATTTCGGCTGCAGAAAGTTTATCAACTTTTTTATCAAACTCGGCAACCCTATTATTTTTCCATCTTAATCTGACATCATAAAGCTGAATAAGTTTTCTATATCTATTACCGACTAAATATTTTTTTGAAAAGTCCTCACTTTTTTCTCCTCTAAAGATTATAATTTTGTGAAAATCTTTGTTTTTTATTATCTTAGAAAAATTATATCTGTTCACTAAAAAAATTTTGTTAATCGGCAAACAAGCCCCGATCAGTTTCTTTGCATCTTTAAATGGAATTTTTCTGATATCCGGTTCAAGATTGGTCAATTCTTTAATAAGCTGACTACTCAAAAAGCCCCAATGAAAGTGGGCTTTAGGATTATCTTTTTTAATCTTACCAAAAGCATCTAGATACCCTTTATGAACAACTGGCAATTCAGCGACGATTAAGATATTTTTATTACTTTTCTCCATTATTCTAATACTTAACCGATTGGGAAATAGACTGTTTTGGCTTCCTTTTTTCTCTTATCCATCTTAGGAACAATTAAATGAAAATGGAGATGATGAACTGTTGCTCCGGTATAAACCGAATCACCGAACCTTAACATAAGACCTCCTCCTTTTATTTTATATTTTTTAGTTACCCAATTCACCAACTTGGAAACTACCTCAAAATCAGAAGAGTCTAACTCGCCGAATCTTTCCTTATGTTCTTCCGGAATAATTAAAAAATGGCATTCCGTATTTTTATATGGCCAGCTTTCTTTTGTTAGAAACCAACTACCCTCTTTCTTCAATATCGGTTCTTTATGATATTTAAAATTTTCTTTGCAAAAAGGACACTTGGCTGTCTTTTCAATCATCCTGATCACTCTTCCGTATTCCCTGGTCTTAGCGAACTTAGGATTGACCATTTTCTTGACCATAAATTCATTACTCAGACAAAAGATTAGCTATTTTCTTTTTAAAAATCTTCTCAACTATATCAGTTGTTGATGTCCTTTTGGCTTGTCGAGGTAAGATATGAAGTTGACCACAAAACTTAGCTATTTCCTTTTTTTGTTCTTCTGGGTAACTTTCATCAGCAACGGCCACAAAAATATCAGGCCTAATTTTTTTGAGCAAACTTAACTTCCAATAGCCTTTCTCGTCTACGTCATCAATTAAAGTAACGTAGTCAACAAATTCTTGGTAACCCAACATCTCCATTCTTTCTTTTTCTGGAATTATCGGCCTCAAAGGATTACTTTTGTAAATCTTAATGGCCTTATCGCTATCAACGCCAACAACCAAAATGTCTCCCAATCTTTTGGCCTGATAAAGATAGCGCAAGTGACCAATATGGAGCATATCCCAAGAGCCAACCGTACAGACCACCTTTTTATTCAGAGTCCGGTAGGCATTAATTATCTTAGTTAAATCCTGATAATCTAAAATGTTTTTTTGACTTAAAATGTTCTTCATATTTTTATCAAAAAAAACTTTAAACTTTTTTAACGACCAGCTTTTTTATCTTATACCGGTCAATAAAAAAAGGCAAGCCCTATATTGACTTTACCCTCAGATTAGTTTATAATTATAATCAGTCAATCGTCATTTCAGATAAATTAAGTTCTTTAACCGTTAAACATTTATCAATTTAGGGAGGTTATTAGATGAAACCCTGGACAAAGATTGAAACGATAGAAACCCACGACTTTCTCTTTTTTAAAATATTCAGAGACACGGTCAACTCACCAGGGAGTCAAGAACGAGAATATTCCTGGATAAAAATGAAGCGTCCCTTTGTTACGATTATACCAATCAGCAAAGACGGAAAAATCTGGATGGTTAAACAGCACCGTTACCCACTCGGAAAGTTCGTTATAGAGCTTCCGGGCGGTGTTGTTGACCCGGGCGAAGATCCGCTTCAAGCAGCCAAGCGCGAGCTTGAGGAAGAAATCGGACTAACATCGGAAAACTGGACCCGTCTTGGCCCAATTGAGGAAGTTGGCGTTAGCGCTGAGGCAAAAGGAACAGTCTTTCTCGCCCGCGACACAGAAGAGACACCCGAGCCCAGAAGAGATCCATTGGACCAGGACCTCTTTGAAGTAATCCAATTTCCCGAACGGGCCATTGAAGATATGGTACGTAACAACGAAATCAGGGATACAGCAACAATAGCCGCGCTCTGGCTCTGTAAGCTTAATATGACCAGATAAACTCCCTTAATATGTAAAAAATCCTCGTTGAGGTCATTATGACCCGACGAGGATTTCTTTTTTTCTCATCCTACTACTTAATCTCAATACCCATGCTGCGGGCCGTCCCCTCTACAATCTTCTCGGCTTGCTCCAATGAATAGGCATTCAAATCAACCATCTTCTTTTCGGCAATCTGTCTGATTTGTTCTTTGGTCACTTTGCCGACTTTGTTCTTAACTTGTTCGCCTGACCCTTTTTCCAAGCCAGCCGCTTTTTTTAATAAATCAGAAGCCGGCGGCGTCTTTAGTTTAAAATCAAAAGTTCTGTCTTCGTAAACAGTAATTTCCGCCGGGATAATATCGCCGGCCTTGTCTTTGGTCGCTTCATTAAACTTACTGCAAAAATCCTGAATATTTAAGCCATGCTGACCCAAAGCCGGACCAATCGGCGGCGCCGGATTGGCCTGACCAGCTGGTATTTGTAATTTGATAGTCGTTTTTATTTCTCTTGGCATTGTATATCTTTAAAGGGTCGTCATTCCCGGGGCGTCCCTTTTTTATATAAAGGGACGCCCCGGAGATTAGGAACTAAAGTTTTTTTACTTGGAGAAAATCTAATTCTACCGGTGTTTCCCGGCCGAATATAGAAACTAAAACTTTGATTTTGCCCCGTTTCTCATCAATCTCTGAAACTTTGCCATCAAAATCCTTAAAGGGCCCGTCAATAATTTTGACCGGTTCGCCGATAACCACATCTACCTTGTATTTGGGTTCCTTAACTCCCATTCGTTTCTGGAGCGACTGAATCTCTTCAGCCGAAATCGGCGTCGGCAAGGTACCGGCTCCGATAAAGCCGGTCACCCGGGGCGTGTTCCGAACCACGTACCAAGAATCATCGGTAACAATCATTTCAACCAGAACATAGCCGGGATAAATTTTTTCTTCAACTACTTGTCGTTTGTTACCCTTAATTTTAATCTTCTTCTCGGTCGGTACTAAAACATTAAAGATTTTATCCTCCATACCCATTGACTCAATCCGCTGATTGAGATTGCGAGCGACTGCTTCTTCGTAACCGGAATAGGTATGAAGGACATACCAATTTTTCCCTTGTTGTATTTGTTTAGGCATGACTATTCTGTCGAAATTTATGAGTATAGCGAAACAAATTTCACTACAAAATCGTCAGTCGCCTTAGGCGACTAAATCCTATATTACAAAATTATTTAATAACCAAGTGAATAAAAAGTCCAAACCGCCCAAAAAAGCAGCTACGGCCAAACTTAAACCAACAACCATTAAAGTATATTTAATCGTCTGCTGGCGGGTTGGCCAAGTAACCCGTTTTAATTCTACCCGGACTTCTTTAATAAATTGAACCGCTTTTTTAGGTAATTGGCTAATTTTCATTATTTGTCCCGCCTCTGACGGATTCTTGTCCGCCTCTGGCGGATTTTAAAAAGCCCCGACGGGCTATTGCCTATATCCTATCTTAGCCCGCTAATCATGTCAAGCTAATTGACAAATATTAACATTCTGATAACCTTAATAGAAATTAAATGTTCTTTTTAATTTATACTTAGGAGGGATAAAATGCCAGAAGAAAAATTTTGTATAAAGATAGATTTAGGAAGCTTTGGCTGGAACCAGGGTCCAAAAGCGGCAATGAAAAGCGCCCGAGAACTTCAAAAGAGAATAATAGGTTTCTTAGAAGCTTCTCAAGATGAAGACTGCGTTAGGGCATTAGGCCCTGATAGGTTGGTCGTCTGTAAAATAAGCGTCGATCCTATCCATGTTATAGAGATCGAAGAAACTGAATTGTTGGTTCACAGCGAGGAATAAGATTAAATATTGATAAGGGAAGTAGCATTGCTACCCCCTTTTTATATATCCAAATTCTTGACTCTTTTGGCGTGGGTCTGGATAAATTTCTTACGCGGCAAAACTTCATCGCCCATTAAAATGTCAAAAATTTTATCGGCTTCTTTGGCATCTTCAACAGCCACTTGTTTCATCACCCGGTTAGCCGGATCCATGGTTGTTTCCCATAATTGGCTGGGATTCATTTCTCCCAAGCCCTTGTAACGCTGGATAGCCACCCCCTCTTTACCCAAAGAAGAAAGAATTTCTTCCTTGTCGGTCTCGGTATAGCCGTACTCAATCTGCTTGCCTTTTTGTAAACGATAGAGAGGCGGTTGAGCAATATAGAGATAACCATGTTCGATGATTTCCGGGAAATAGCGATAGAATAAGGTTAAAAGCAAGGCGCGAATGTGAGCTCCGTCAACGTCGGCATCGGTCATAATGATAACCCGATGATATCTCAATTTCTTAATGTCAAATTCTTCAGCAATAGCTGCGCCCAAGGCAATAACCAGGGCCTTAATTTCTTTAGAGCTTAAAGCCCGGTCTAAACGAACTTTCTCTACGTTGAGAATCTTGCCTCGCAAAGGGAGGATGGCCTGAAAAGCCCGGTCCCGACCCTGTTTGGCACTGCCGCCGGCGCTATCGCCTTCGACAATATAGATTTCTGATTCAGCCGGGTCGCGGCTGGCGCAATCAGCCAATTTGCCCGGCAAAGCTAATCCTTCTAAAATGCCCTTACGAATAACTGTTTCTCGAGCGGCCCGGGCCGCCTTGCGGGCTTTGGCGGCCAAAATGGATTTCTCCATTATTGCTTTGGCATCCGAGGGATTCTTCTCCAAAAATTCCTCCAAAGCATCGGAAACTACTGCTTCCACAGCCATCCGTACTTCGGGATTACCCAGACGAGCCTTGGTTTGGCCTTCAAACTGGGGCTCTTTTAATTTGACGCTGATGACGGCCGTTAAACCCTCTCGAACGTCATCACCGCTCAATTTTTCATCGGAATTTTTCAAATAGCTATTCTTGCGGGCATAATCATTAAGCGTCCTGGTCAAAGCCGTCCGGAAACCGGTTATATGCATCCCCCCTTCTCCAGTATGAATATTATTGGCAAAACCTTCTTCGTATCCCTGAATATCATCAGTATATTGTAAAGCTGCTTCTACCAAAATATCTTCATATTCTCTGGCTACATGGAAAACATGATCATGCTTTGGCTCCTCGTCCCGATTCAAATAATTGACATAAGAAATTAAGCCGCTGTCGAAATAGAAATCGTATTTTTTAAATGGTTCTTCTCTCTGGTCACTTACTTTTATCCTCGCTCCCGGAGTCAGATAGGCCTGCTGTCTTAAATGTTCTAAAATCTTACGCCAATTGAATTTAATTTCTTTAAAAACTTCCTGGTCCGGGTCAAAGATTACTGTTGTCCCGGTGTGTTCACATTTACCCTCTCTTTTAACCTTGGCCTTGGCTTTGCCCCGTGAATATTCCTGACTATATTTAGCTCCGTTGCGACAAACTTCCGCCTTCATCCACTTAGATAAAGCGCAAACTACCGAAACGCCGACGCCGTGCAAACCGCCGGCGATTTTATAGGACTGACCGCCGAATTTAGCCCCGGCGTGAAGAGTAGTCATGACCGTCTCCAGAGCCGACTTCTTAGTTTGGGGATGTTTCTCCACGGGAATCCCTCGGCCATTGTCAGTAATCTTAACTTTTTTATCGGGCAATAAAATAACTTCTATCTGATTACAATAACCGGCAATGGCTTCGTCCAGACCATTGTCAACTATTTCCCAAATAAGATGATGGAGACCATCAGAGCCGGTTGAACCAATATACATACCCGGCCGGCGACGAACCGGCTCCAGTCCTTCTAAAACATAAATATCCTTGGCTTCGTAAGTTGAATTGTTGTTTTTTTTTCTAACAATCATATATTTCCAAGAACGTTTCCAAGGGCATCCTTTTTGGCTAAACTCCAAAGGGTCGCCCCTTCGGACACGCCCTCCCGCCTCTGGCGGAAGGGCGTGGTCCTCAATGGCAACCCTTTTTATTTTCTTACCTGCCAGCCGCCTTCTTCCTCCAAGGCCTTAATAATCTTTTCCTGCAGCTTATTAATCTCCCCTTCAGTTAAAGTATGGTCATCGGCTTGATAAATAATATGAAAAGCCAAATTCTTTTTACCTTGAGGAATGCCTTCTCCTTCATAAATATCAAATAAATCAATGTCGCGAATCAGGCGACCGCCGGTCGCATGGATCAAATTAAGCACCTCAACCACTTTAGTTCCCGGCTCAACCAAAAGAGCGATATCGCGGACGACGGCCGGATATCTAGAAGGCGGCAGATAAATTCTTTCTTCGGTAGCCAACTCAACCAGTTTATCAAAATCAAGCTTGAAACCGGCCACTCCTGATTTAATCCCCAAATTATTTAAAACTGGTCTGTCTGTTTCAGCTAGCCAACCGATAATCTGCTGGCCAACTTTTATCTCGGCTCGCCTGTCAGGTTGACAAAAAGCCGGTACGGCTGAATTTTCAGTCAAGGCATCATCATACCAAATATCGCTGATTCCCAATTTCTGCAAAAGCGAATCAATGACTCCTTTAAGGCGATAGAATTCTTGGGCTTGATTTGATTGGTCAGCTAAAGAAATAACCCCAGCTAATCTTTTCCTCTGGTTAATTTCTTTAAGAGAAGCTTCTTTCCAAAAAGTTCGGCCGACTTCAAACAACCTGATTTCTTCAAAATATTTCTTGTTCTCCCTGATATTCTTGATTAAATTAACGGCTAATTCCGGCCGGAGATATTTCTGTTCCTGGCTAACCGGATTAGCCACTTCAATTATTTTGGAACCTTTCAGTTTAAAATCAGTGATATCTTTTTCGGAGATGAAAGAGTAATTATAGACCTCGCTGAAGCCCAGATTGACCAGAATCTCTCTAATCTTATTTTGATAAATTAAATCTTCGTTTCTGACTGGCGGAATAAGAGCTGCTTCCGGCAGTCGGCTGGGAATTTTTTCAAAACCATAGATGCGCCCAATTTCTTCAATCAAATCTTCGGGCATAGTTACGTCCAGTCGCCGCGTCGGCACCGTCACCTGGAAAGATTCAATTAAAGGGCGTGCCTCTCGACCACGCCCTTGCTTCGCAAGGGCGTGGAATCTCGAGGCACGCCCTCCTTGTGTCCGAAAGGGCGACCCTTGGACCACGAACCCCAATTTTTCCAAAATATTCTTTATCTCTTTAGCCGGAATATCAACGCCTAGTAAATCTGCTACCTGTTTAATTCCTAACTTTATTTTTTTAGGCCTGACCTTATTCGGATAAAAATCAATTGTTCCTTTGACAGCTTGACCGCCGGCTATTTCTTGAATTAAGTAAGTGGCCATAGTCATCGCTTCTTCAGTCAAATTAGGGTCCAATTCGTGTTCATAACGCCAAGAAGCATCGGTCTCTAATTTCAACTGCCGAGAACCTTGCCTGATAATCCGGGGCGAGAAATTAGCTGCCTCCAAAATAACCCGTTTGGTTTGTTGATTGATGCCCGGACCCTGACCGCCTTTAATCCCGGCTACGCAGACCGGTTTTTTTTCATCGGCGATAACCAAAACATTTTCATCTAAATCATATTTTTCGTTATCCAAAGTAGTAATTTTTTCGCCCTTGTCAGCCCGCCGAACAATAATCTTTTTGGATTTAAGGGCATGCCTCGAGATTCCACGATCTTTCGCCTTCGGCGAAAGGTCGTGTTCGAGAGGCATGCCCTTAGTTTCCAATTTGTCGGCATCAAAAGCGTGCAAGGGCTGACCGGTCTCTAACATAACGTAATTAGCAATATCAACAATATTGCTAATCGGCCGTAAACCGCATACTTTCAACCGTTCCTGCATCCATTGGGGTGACGGACCTACTTTGACATCGACTAAAACACCAGCCGTATAACGCGGGCAAAGATTTTTATCTTTAACTTTTACCTGAACCAGATTCTTAATTGATTCTTTCTGACTGACTTTGATTTTCTTGCTGTAATCAACCGGTTCAAAAGGATACTTAAGCAAAGCAGCGATTTCCCGCGCCAAACCTACATAGCTTAAGCAATCATGGGCCCGGTTGGGCAAAACTTCAACATCCAAAAGATAATCTGTCCCCTGTTTATTGACTACCTCGGTTTCAAAAGAATGCCTGGTCAACAAATCAGCCAGTTCTTCGGGCACTGGCAATTTTTTCTTGAAAAGAGATTGAAGCCAATTATAGGATATTTTCATAATATCTTTACTGCCTGAGCGAGCGAAGCGAGTCGAAGGCTAAACATTTCGACAAGCTCGGGAAATATTTTAGAATTGGTTTAAAAATCTTAAATCACCCGAATAAAATAATCTGATATCGTCAATTTTGTATTTAAGCATGGCTAAACGCTCCAAGCCGACACCAAAGGCAAAACCCTGCCATTTCCTTAAAGGGTAACCAACTTCTTTAAAAACATTCTGGTGAACCATGCCGGCGCCCATAATTTCCAGCCAATTCTTTTTTTTATCTTTGATATCCACTTCAAAACTGGGTTCGGTAAAAGGGAAATAACCGGGCCGCAAGCGCATTTTCACCTCTGGTCCGAAAAACTGCTTTAAAAATTCCTCAACGATTCCTTTAAAATGAACCATCGAAATATCTCGACCGACCATTAACCCTTCGGTCTGGTAAAATTGGACATCATGCGAAGCATCGGTTGCCTCATGACGGAAACAGCGACCGGGGACAATAATCCGCAAAGGGGGCTGATGCTTTTCCATATAGCGGGCTTGCATCGGCGAAGTATGAGTTCGCAAAAGTAAATCAATATCTTTTAGCCAAAAAGTGTCCCATAAATCTCTGGCTGGATGGTCTTTAGGAATATTCAGAGCGTCAAAATTGTAATATTCGTTCTCTATTTCCGGGCCCTCAACCACTGAAAAACCCATTGATTGGAAGATATCTTCTACTTGTCGCTGGGCTAAACTAATTGGATGAGGATGCCCCTCTGGCGGTCGCAGACCCGGCGCGCTGACGTCAATCCAGCCCTTCCCTTTAGCTGAACCGGACTGGCCAGAAAACTCTCTGTCTTTCGTTTTAATCGCCTCATCAATTTCTTTTTTAAATTGGTTAGCTAACTGGCCTTTTTCTCTCCGTTCTTTGTCGGGTAAATCTTTCAGGGAACGCAAAACCTTAGTCAATTCACCTTTGCGGCCAAGATATCGACGATAAATTTGCTCAAGCTTTTTTAAATCTTTGGTCTGAGCTATTTCTTTTAGAGCTTTTTCTTTAATTTGATTAAACATAAACTATCTTTTAGCCAGCCACCATTCAGCCAGACTGACTATCCCGACTAAAATTATCAAATGCCACCAAGCTAAGAGGCGTTGGCTCTGTAAGATTAAAACACTGGTTAAAATTGAGCTCAAGAGGAGAGCTTGCCGAAAAGAAATTTCTAACTGGCGGCTAAGCCGACCGTTTGATGTCCTTTGGCGGAGAATTCTCCTCTGGGAAAACCATCTGACAGCCAGGCCAATTAAAGTAAGCAAGCCGGTCGCCGCAATAAACAAACTCAGATAAAAGAGAGTCAGAATAAGGCAGCCAGCCGAAAAGGGATTGAAGTAAATTAAAATAGCCGCTAAGCAGGCGCTGGCTAATAAAGTAGCTAAAACTAATCCCGCTAATAAAACCGAGAGATTCATAACAAGAAGATACTTTATCTATATTTTACCCTATTTAGCCAGACAAGGCAATATTACGGGGCGTTACGGGGCGTTATCCGGGGCGTCCCTTTTTACTACGCCCTTTTGCAAAAGGGCGTAGTAAAAAGGGACGCCCCGGATAAAAGGATGTAATTTTAGCTTGCCACATCTTAAAAAACCATTTATAATACCCCTGCGGGGTGGAGAAGTAGTATCTCGTGAGGCCCATAACCTCAAGACCCGGGTGCAACTCCCGGTCCCGCAACTCGCATGGCGGTGTAGCTCAGTGGTTAGAGCAGCGGAATCATAATCCGCGTGTCGGGGGTTCAAATCCCTCCACCGCTACTAAATGGAGCCGTAGCTTAGCCCGGTTTAAAGCGTCTGCCTGTCACGCAGAAGATCGTGGGTTCAAATCCCATCGGCTCCGCATTGTCCGTATTTGTACAGATTTGTAGATATTTGATTGTATTTGATAAAAAGAACAGAAATTTTCTGTTCTTTTCTATTTTTAAATCAAAGCTATTGACTTTTTCATTCATTTTATATACTATAAACAATAATATTAACAAGAACATTAACAAGGGGTGCGCCCCGCAAAACAGAAAGGAGGAAGGTATGCCTACCACCGATAAAAAAACAGCGTTACAGGTCCTTGTCCGCAAAGATAAAATCAGAAAAGAAGAATGGCTAGAACTGATTGAAGCGCGCCGTGCGCTTATCAAAAAACACCTTGATAACTTTACCTTAAGAGAACTCGGAGAAACTAAGTGTCTTAGAAAAAATTATGGTGGCTTTGATCGCGAATTATGCGCCAAACTGAACTTTGATAATCCCGAGATAATCAGCGACGATAAAAAACTATCTCTTAAAACACAAGGGATTTTCCATTGCCAATCTTGGGACAGCATCAAATACGACTATCCTCCTAATCGGGGATTCCCAGGTGGAACAATACAAATCTGGGGATTAGCCAGATCCGGAGACTGGACTATCGCAGAAGTTGTTTTTACAGGAGGAGCCGGATACAAACATCGCGTACTTGAAACGGCTAAATCAGTAAAAATAGAGAAAACAGATTTAAGGACCGTACTAGCCATAACCGGAGAAAAACCAATTGAAATTTGGAAAAAACTCGGTGAGGCTGTCAAAGAATGGATGAAAAAACGCAAAGAACTCTACGACCAAGCGTTTGAAATTTACAGTATTATTAAAAGCGAAAATAAAGCTCTTTCATTGACTACCTTTTTCCCGATCTTTGATTAAACCATTTTCAATCCAATAAAAAGGACTAGGATGGAAATCCCAGTCCTTTTCTTTTTATGATTCAATACTAAACTGAAAACATTTTAAACATTTGTAGATTTCTCCAACAAATTCAGAAAAAGTTTTCTTATTGTCCCGAGTAACCCCGCTATTTGTCCGTATTTGTACAGATTTGTAGATATTTGTATAAAACAGCTCGTTTGAGCTGTTTTTATTGCTTTTATCGCTTTATAAAGATACAATTAAAGTATGTCTATAAAAATAAGGAATAGAAACGCTATTTTAGAGTTATTAAAAGATAGAGCCAACTTTGAAAAAATCGTCCTAGCTGACGATTTAAAACAAGATAATCTAACGAAAGAAATTTTATCAATTGCGACTGCTCGAGACATAGTCATCGAAAAAATACCCCGAAAAAGAATGGGAAAAGGAAGAAGCGGAAAGAGCCAAGAAGCCTTGATTGGTTTTCTTGTTCCTGAAAATGACTGGTCGCTTGATAATCTATTGGACGACCTCTCAAAGAAAAACCAAGATCCATTCTTTCTTTTGATTAACAGAGTTAAATATCCAAATAATATCGGAGTCATAGCCAGAACAGCTTTTGCTGCCGGAGTTAACGGTTTAATTTTCCAAGGCGAAAAAGATAGCTTTTTAAATGAAGAAACGGTCCATTTCTCAATCGGCGCTATTGCCAGAATCCCATTGGTTAAAATTAATATTTTTGAAGCCCTAAAAGTACTTAAAAAATATGGGGTCAAAACTCTGTCTATGGAAATGGATGGTAAAATATATTTTAATGAAAATCTTTCTGGTCCGGTTGCCTTTATTTTAGGAGCCGAAGGTAAAGGTATATCGGAAAACGTATCTAGCCGCTGTGATAAAAAAATATCCATTCCGATGCAAAGAGGAATAGATTCACTCAATGTCGCAACCAGCGCCGCAATCATCCTCTATGAAAAGGTTCGGCAAGAGGAACTAAACTTTCCGTCCAATTAAGATTCCTGCTAATCTCCCCAACCAACTCCCTAAAAGTTTTCTTATTGTCTCGAGTAACCTCGCCAAAATAAACATCTAAAAATTCTCTCACTCATGATTAACAAAAGCACTAAAATCCTTGAAAAGAAAGTCAGCAATACCCTCTTTTACCTTTGTTTTTTTGTTACCCTGATTGTTTTAGTCATGAGCCTGACCAGGTTTTTTAGCCGAGGAGAATTTCCACCCAGTCAGATCGGCTTTTTTTACATCAGCATCTTGATTATCTATTCTGTTCACAAAGAGGCGCTCCGTTGGATTTTGGCTGAATCAGAAGAAAAGAAACAGAAAAAGGGAGAATATTTTGTTTATGCTTGGATTATTGTTACCACCCTGCTTTACCTAATCAATTTCATCAGTCAAGGTTATTTCCAATTATCGCCGGCTGGCCAGGAGCTTCAGGTGCTTACTGATATAACTTTCATTACTTTAGAGGTAGGAGCGGTCTTTGTCCTGGCCCGCGTTTTAAAAATAATTGCCATAATTTTCTTGGCTAGGGGAAGTAAAAAAGCCCGAAATCTATTCTAAAAATCAGATTTTATCCACGCCGCCAATAAAAAAACAGCCCGGCCATAGCCGGGCTGTTTTGTTTTAAAAAGCCCTGACTAAACCGCCTCCAAATCTTCTAAGGCGCGCTGGTAGATTTCAACGGCTCGCTGGGCCTGGGCCCGGGTCAATTTAGCATCCGGCTCGTGGACAATCTGATTGCGCAATTTATGAGCTTCCCAAACTTCATTAAGATTAGTCGCTTGGGCCGAGGTCAGTTGTTTTAACCGTTCTCCCATATTCTCGCCCTGGTAACCGATTCTTTTAAGAATATCGTCAAATATTTTATCGGCTTCAATGACGGCCAGCTTATAACTATTTTCGTCATCTCTTCCTAAATTAGCTAAAACCGATTCCCATCTTTTAACCAGTTTTTTCTTGGGCAGGCCGGGGGCGCTAATACTTTCGGCAATCAGTTCAAATGATTTCCCTAACTGCTTTCGTAAACGAAGAACTAAAAGAATAACTATTACTAAAAGCGAACCGGAAATAACCAGGGAAATAATTTTTAAAGTAAAAATAAATCGCTGCCAATCCGGAGAAGCAACATTCAAGACAAGATAATCATAGAGATTAAGCAGAAACGTTCTCATAATCTTGGGCTATTTGAAGTATTTTTTCTTCTTCAAAATGACGACCAATAATTTGTAAACCAACTGGTAATTTGCCAACTTGGCCGCAAGGCAGAGAAACGGCCGGCAAGCCAGCCAAACTGACGGCTACCGTATAAATATCAGAAAGATACATAGAGATGGGGTCATCTATTTTCTCGCCTATTTTAAAAGCCGGCGTTGGAGCCACTGGCCCCATCAAAACATCTGCCTTTTCAAAGGCCTTAGCAAAGTCCTCCCTGATTAAAGTTCTTACTTTTTGGGCTTTCAAATAATAGGCCTCGTAATATCCGGCTGACAAAGTATAGGTGCCGAGCATAATCCGGCGTCTAACTTCGTCACCAAAACCATGCTGGCGCGTTTTCAAATAAACGTCTAGAAGCTGATTGGCCGGTTCGGAGAGGCCGTATTTAATTCCATCATAACGAGCCAAATTAGCCGAGGCCTCGGCCGGCTGGATAATATAGTAAGAAGGCAAGGCATATTCGGAAAAAGGCAAACTGACTTCTATCACTTGAGCGCCCATTTTTTCATATTGAGCAGCTGCTGCTCTAACTATCTTTTCCACATCCGGGTCAAGCCCTTTGACAAAATATTCTTTGGGCAGACCAATTTTTAATCCCTTAATTTGGAATTGACCCTTGGTTGTTTGGTTGGGCGGATTCAAACTGGTTGAATCCATTTTGTCTTGGCCGGCTATTGCTTCCAGAACTATTCGGGCATCTTCAACTGTCTTAGCCATTAAACCAATTTGGTCCAAAGAAGAAGCAAAGGCAATCAGCCCGTAACGAGAGACTCGGCCGTAGGTTGGTTTTAGGCCAACTATCCCGCAGAAAGAAGCTGGCTGGCGAATTGAACCGCCGGTATCGGTACCTAAAGCGTAAATACATTCGTCAGCCGCCAGGGCGGCTGCCGAGCCGCCGGAAGAACCGCCGGGCACTCGCTCTAAATCATGAGGATTTTTAGTTATTCCGTAAGCCGAATTCTCGGTTGAAGAACCCATACCAAACTCATCCAAATTGGTTTTGCCGACGATGACCGCTCCGGCCCGTCTTAACCTTTTAATAGCCGTAGCATCATAGGGGGCAATATAGTTGGCTAAAATTTTCGAACCGGCTGTGCAGCGAACGCCTTCAACTAAGATAAGGTCTTTGATAGCCACCGGAATACCGGCTAAAAGACCAATTTTTTCTCGATTGGCTATCTTTTTATCCACTCTTTTGGCTTGCGACAAAGCTGATTCTTCGGTCAGGGTCAAATAAGCGTGGATTTGTCTATCTTGCTTTTTTATCTGATTTAAAACTGCCTCGGTCAATTCCACGGCTGAGAATCTTCTTTTAACCAGACCTTGATGAGCTCGTTTGATAGTTAATTTATTTAAAGACATAGATTATAAAACGGCTTTGACCTTGACATAGCCATCTTTAGTTTCCGGTGTTAACTTCAACAATTTCTCTGCCTCTTGTTTTGTTTTAGCTTGGCCTTTGTCTTGACGAATAACATTTTCCAAACCGGTCACTTGAGCGGTCGGTTCTACTTTTTCCGTCTTGGCTTTGTTTAATTGCTCGATAAAATCCAAAATAGCCGAAAGCTCCTTTCGGAATTTCTTATTCTCTTTGTCAGTCAGCCCCAAGCGGGCCAACTTAGCTATATGATTAACTTGTTCCTCGGATAATTTCATGGATTCTATTTATGGGCCTTAGCTATCATTCTGCCCCTCTCTTTTTTATTTAAATATGTTTTATAAATTTCTACCTTTTTAAAACCAACTACTTTAAGCATGTCAATGATACATCGTTTATTAGGTCCCCACCAGTTTGTCGAGTCATTGCTTAATTCCTCTCCTGGATAAAATCTCATTACTGGTTCTTTGGTATTTGTTTTTATGTAATGACTCTCTAAAATAAGTAGTTTCTTAGTTTTAGCAGAAATAGTTTCTAATGCCTTAAGAGGATATTTGAGGTGATACAATACTCCAAAAAATAGAACTATATCAAATTTTTCCCTAAGTTTCGGTAAGTCAAACAAGTCCATTTGATAAAACTTTACTTTTGAATTTAATATTTTTTTAGCCGTATAAAATCCTTTATGCCCTTTCAGATGTTGATTATTATCAATAACTGTTACCTTGGCTCCTCTTTTTTCACATTCGAAAGAGTAATAACCATCCCAAGCACCGATATCCAAAACAGTTCTGCCCTTTAAATTTCTGGGAATAGCCGAAGACCTTATCTTATGAACTTTGGGCTGAGTAAATCCTGGGGTTATCACTCCATCTCCTAAATCTATGGTATGCCACCAATATGGGACTTTATTTACTAAATACTTTTTCTTCTCTGGCGTAAATTTCGTCATAAAAACTTATCTAATCATCTTCAAAAACTCTCTTTCTTTAATAATCTCTACTCCCAACTTTTTAGCCCGGTCATACTTAGAGCCTGGTTCCCGGCCAACGACCACAAAATCCGTCTCTTTGGAAACCGAACTGGAGACATCGCCGCCCAATTGTCTAATCCTGGCTTTGGCTTGTTCCCGGGTAAACTTATCTAATTCGCCGGTTAAGACAAATGTCAATCCGGCCAGTTTTCTCTGAAATGTTCTGGCCCGACCAACCTTGATGCCGCTCTTGGTTAGTTTGTCTATTAAACGCTGGTTTGTCTTGTTATTAAACCATTGATAAACACTTTGAGCAACTATTTGACCAATATCTTGGACTCGAGACAACGTATCTAAACCAGCCTGCTTTAATTTATTTAAACCGCCAAAATATTGAGCTAGATTAATAGCCGTTTCTTCGCCGACGTGACGAATGCCCAAGGCGTAAATAAACTTAGCCAAAGAAATTTGCTTACTCTGCTCAATCGCCTCGGTCAAATTTATGGCCGATTTTTCGGCAAAGCGCTCCAGAAGAATCAAATCACCCTGTTTTAAAGAAAAAATATCAGCCGGATTAGAGACCAGCCCTTCATCCATCAGTTGTTCAATAATTCTCGGCCCCAAGCCCTCGATATCAAAACCCTTTTTAGAAGCGAAATGAACTAATCTTTGTCTTTGTTGAGCGCCACACTTCTTGTTAGTACAGCGATGAACCGCCTCGCCTTTAGGCCGAATTACCTTAGAACCGCAGACCGGACAGCGTTTGGGCATCCGAAATTTTTTCTCTTTACCCGAACGCAATTTCTTAATTACCTTAACCACGTCAGGAATAACATCGCCAGCCCGCTGGACGATAACCGTGTCGCCAATCCGGACACCCAGCCGTTTAATCTCGTCTTCGTTATGAAGGGTGGCCCGGGTAACTAAGGTGCCGCCGATCCTGACTGGTTTTAATTTGGCCACCGGCGTCAAAGCGCCGGTCCGACCAACCTGGACAACAATCTCTTCGACAACCGTGGTCGCTTCCTTAGCCGGAAATTTAAAGGCAATCGCTCCTCGCGGCGTTTTACCAACCACGCCTAATTTTTTAAAAAGCTGATTATCGTTAATACAAACGACCACTCCGTCAATCTGATAAGGTAATTTGGCTCTGGTCCGGCCAATTTTATTCCAAAACTTAATGATTTCATTCAGATTAGGACAATATTGGCCCTGGTCAACCCGAAAACCTAAAGCCCGGGCAATTTGGTGTTCGGCCTGATGGGTTTTCTGGCCTAAATCGGTGACTATACCGTAAGCCAAAAAATCCAATTGACGAGAAGCGGCTATTTTCGGGTCAAGTTGTCGGATACTACCGGCGGCTGTATTGCGCGGATTAGCGTAAAGAGATAAACCTTTTTTCTTCCCCTGACGATTAACCTCTTCAAAAGCTTTTTTTGTCATATAGACCTCGCCGCGCACCTCAATCTCTCCTTTCTCCAAAAGAGCCACGACTTTTTTCTCAACTGCTGAAGAAGGCATTTTTTGACGGATTTCTAATTTTAAAGGAATTGAATGAATCGTCTTTAAGTTCTGGGTAACGTCTTCGCCAATTAAACTATCGCCTCGGGTTGAGCCCTGAACAAAAAGACCGTTTTTATAGATTAAGGCAATGGCAAAACCGTCAATCTTCAATTCAGCGAAATAGTCCAATTTTTGATGAGGAACCAATTTTTGAATCCGTTTCTGCCAGGCCTCAAACTCTTCTTGGTAAAAAACATCCTCCAGAGAAAGCATCCGTTCCTTATGTCTGACTTTGACGAATTTATCTAAGGCCTGACCGCTGACCCGTTGGGTCGGCGAATCGGTCGTGATTAAATCCGGATACTGCTGTTCTAATTGATACAACTCGTGCTTCAAGGAATCAAAAGCGGCATCAGATATTTCAGGCTGGTCTAAAACGTGATAGCGATAATTATGGCCGTTAATAACCTTTCTTAATTTGGTAATCCTCTTCTGGGCTTCCGACTTAGTCATAAAGATAATAATTAAAATTTTATCCCCTGAGTTTATCGAAGGGTAAAATTTTAATGAAAATAAAATTATGTCTTCGACAAGCTCAGACAATAATTTTATCTCTTACCATATATCTACATAGTCAGTATAGCCGTTTAACAGCTAATCTTCAAGTTAAAAAACTTGACCAAACCAGTTTGGTTTAATAAGATAACGGCAGGTTCATTAACATTAAGGGTGGCCAAAAATCCAAGGATTTTGACCTAAAATACTTTCCGAGAGGAAGGAAAATTAAAAACAGCTAAGGCTGGAGGAGGCAGAAATGAAAAAGGAAGAAACTTTTTTGAAAACTCAACCAGGCAAAGACGATTTTTCCCATTTATTGGCGGACCGGCTGCTAACTCAAATGTCAGATAAACAGAGAATTGGGAAATTAAAAGAGGTTTTTCTCTTCGCCGCCCAGAACAATAATGACCCAACGGCCAGGGAAACACTAATACAGATTGAAAGAGCCTACCAAGAAATGTCGAGGAAATTCAACGATTTGGTGATGACGGACTTCACTGATTACCTAATGGGAATATACTGGCTAATGCCTGATACAGAGATTAGAGCTGACACTGCTCAGGGCACCCGCTCTTATTCAACAATGCTCCAAACAAAATTCTGGATTCTGGGAAAAATTGCCAGCGAATGGCGCCCTGACTATATGAATACAAAAATTACCGAAGAAAGCATCAGGGCTTTTCGTTTTTTAATCGCCGCCTTTAAACCGCTTCGCAAAGAAACCTGGCCTAATCAGCGTTCGGGCGAGTCCGAATTTGAATTCAAGGCCAGAGACCGCTGGGTTTCTAAGGAAGAAAAAGAAAAAATCTTAGAGATGCTCCGCGGACAGGACGATAGATTTAAACCAGAGGAATTGGAATTTTGGATGGCTCAACCTCATTTACCTTATGAGTTTGAGAGAATCTTAGCCATAGCCAGGACCCGAAAAGGAGACCAAGAATTATGGCGAAAGGATATCCAAAACGCTAAATTGGTCGCCCCGTTTAGGCCAGGCGAACGGACCGAAGCGGCCATTAATTTTCTTCTGTGTTTCGGCGATATAATTGCCGGTATAGACAGAAAAGTTCAGGAGTTGCTAAAACAAATGAAGGCTAGCGGTTGGGTCGGCAGCGAAAAAATCGGCGGCTCCGAATACGTGCTCGGCGACGTAGAAATCGATAACTATTTTACGCTCTTTAAAATCAGCCTCAAGATTAAGGTGGAATCAGTACATCCGGAAGACCTGGTTCGGGATAACTTTGGCCGCGCCAGGCGGCATATAGAAAAATGTCTGATAGAGAATGCCGCTCATCAGATAATCCTTAATATGTCTGGAGGAGAAACAGAAATTCAGCTGTCTGAAACATTTTCCGGCAAGGATTACAAAGATTAGCCATTTGGCCCCGTTGGACGGAATAGTCCAACGGGGATTTTTTTGTTTTTGGAATCAGATTTGCCCGGCTAAACAAAAGTGATATAATGAAGCTATGAAATTTACTCACCTCCACGTTCACTCTCATTACTCTCTTCTGGACGGGCTGGCCAAAATAGACCAGCTACTCGATGCTTGTCAGGAATTAAAAATGCCTTCCATCGCCTTAACTGACCACGGCAATATGTACGGAGCGGTTGAATTTTATCAGAAAGCCAAAAAAAGAGGCATCCGGCCAATCATCGGCTGCGAGGTCTATTTAGCCCCTCACGGCATGGACCAGCGCCGCCCGAACATTGATAACAAATTTCATCACTTAGTTCTCTTAGTCAAGAACAAAGAAGGCTATCGTAACTTAGTTCAATTAACCACCAAAGCTCACTTAGAGGGCTTTTATTACAAACCGCGCATTGATAAAGAGCTGCTTCAAAAGCACTCGGCTGGCTTAATTGCTCTTTCGGCTTGCTTAAGCGGCGAAATTCCTAAGACGATTATGGCCGGTCACTTTGAGGAAGCCGAAAAACTGGCTTTAGAATACCAAAAAATCTTTGGCCAAGGCAATTTCTATTTGGAGATCCAACATCATCCGGGCATGGAGCAGCAAGAGCCAGTTAATCAGGCCTTAATAAAAATTAGCCAAAAACATAGAATTCCTTTAGTGGCCACCAACGACGTTCACTACATTAAACCGGAAGATGCTGAAGCCCAGGATGTTTTAGTGGGTATTCAGACCGATAAAAGATTATCTGACGAAACCCGTCTGACTATGCGTCGTGACGACTTCTCCTTAAGACCGATTAGCCAGATGGCCAAGGACTTTAAAAAGATACCGGAAGCTATCACTAATACCCAGAAAATCGTTGAGCAATGCGACTTTGGATTTGAATTAGGTAAAATCCAACTACCTTTTTTCAAAGTGCCCAACGGCCAAGAACCAGATGAATATCTTAAAAAACTATGCCAAGAAGGACTCAAACAACGTCAGTTTGAAACACCCCTTAAGCAAGTCCTGGAACGATTAGATTACGAATTCGGGGTCATTAAAGAAACCGGTTTCGCCTCTTATTTTCTGATTGTCGCTGATTTTGTCAGCTGGGCCAAATCAGAAAATATTGTCGTTGGCCCTGGCCGAGGCAGTGCGGCTGGCTCCTTAGTAGCCTACCTTTTGGATATCACTGACATTGACCCGCTCAAGTATAATTTACTTTTTGAAAGATTTTTGAATCCAGAGCGCATCTCCATGCCTGATATTGACTTGGATTTTGCTGATGACCGACGCGATGAAGTGATTGATTATGTCAGAAAAAAATACGGCCAAAACCACGTCGCCCAGATTATTACCTTCGGGACAATGGCCGCCCGAGCGGCTGTCCGTGATGTTGGCCGAGCCCTGGACTATTCCTATAACTTCTGCGACCAGGTGGCTAAAATGATTCCTTTTGGCTCAACCTTGGAAAAAGCAGTTTATCAATCACCGGAATTACACAGCGCTTATGAATCAGACGAAAATACCAAACGGTTGATTGATATGGCTATGAAATTAGAGGGAATAGCTCGTCATGCTTCTACTCACGCAGCCGGAGTAGTCATCACCAAGCAAGATATTAATAATTTAGTTCCCCGTCAGCATCCAACCCAAGACGACCAGACGGTGGTTAGCCAATACGAAATGCACGCCATTGAGGACTTGGGATTACTCAAAATGGATTTCCTGGGTCTACGCACTTTGACCGTTATCCAAAACACTCTCAACCAGATCAAGGCCCAGACTGATCAAGAAATTGATTTGGCTAATCTTCCTTTAGATGACCGAAAGACTTTTCAACTGTTTCGGGCCGCTAATACGACAGGTGTTTTCCAATTGGAAAGTTCGGGTTTTAAAAGATATCTTAAGCAACTCAAACCCAATCAATTTGAAGATATCATTGCTATGGTTGCCTTGTACCGACCGGGCCCGATGGAATTCATACCTGAGTTTATTGCCCGCAAGCATGGCTACAAGAAAGTTAAATATCTTCATCCCCTGCTTAAACCCATCTTAAAAGATACTTATGGAATTTGTGTCTATCAGGAACAGTTGATGCGAATGGCCCGTGATTTGGCCGGCTTCACTCCTTCGGAAGCTGATGTTCTCCGCAAAGCGGTCGGCAAAAAAATCAAAAAACTCTTAGACGAACAGAAAGAAAAAATGATTGAAGGAATGATCAGAAACGAGATTGACCAGAAAACAGCCGGCCAAATCTGGCACATGGTTGAGCCGTTTGCTCAATATGGTTTTAATGCCGCTCATGCCACCTGTTACGCTTTAATCGGCTATCGAACCGCTTATCTCAAAGCCCATTATCCGACTGAATTTATGGCTGCCTTGATGACTTCGGAACAAAACGACATTGAAAGAATTGCCTTCCTGGTTGAGGAATGTCAGCAAATAGATATTAAAGTGTTGCCGCCCAACGTTAACCAAAGCGAGCAAGATTTTACTAAAGCAACCAGCGGGACAATTCATTTCGGTCTTAAGGCAATCAAAAATGTCGGTGGCCATGTAGTCGAGAGAATTGTTGAAGAAAGAAAACGAAATGGTCCTTTTAAGTCAATAGCCGACTTTATTGAAAGAATCCCCGCCAAAGGCGGATCCGCCTCTGGCGGACAGGATTTAAATAAAAAATCACTGGAAAGCTTAATTAAGTGCGGCGCCTTGGATGATTTTGGCGAAAGGAATCAACTTCTCTCTTCCTTAGACCAAATGCTCAATTTAGCCCGAGAGATCCAAAAGGCTAAAGAAAACGGCCAGGTCAGTTTATTCGCCGGTCAGGAGACGGAAAGTTTACCTTCTCTAAAATTAGCTCAGGCCTCGCCGGCCAGTAAAAAGGATTACTTAAGTTGGGAGAAAGAACTGCTCGGCCTTTATCTCTCGGAACACCCCCTGAAAGATTACCAAAAACGATTAACCAAACTGGTTTCTTCTTGTCAGAACCTTTCCAGAGAACAGATTGGTCGCCGGGTTAAGGTCGGCGGGATTATCAACAAAATTCAAAAGGTCAATACCCGTTCCGGCCAGCTGATGCTTTTTGTTGAAATCGAAGATATGACTGGTCGGATTGAAACTTTGGTTTTTCCCAATACTCTTGAACAAACGGCTACTGCCTGGCAAGAAGAAAGAATTGTCTTAGTCGGCGGTCGCTTAAGCGACCGCGACGGAAACTTGAAAATATTATGTGATAGCGTTAAAGTATTAAAGTAATGCCTAATCAATCAAAAATTGAAATAATTCGTCACTCGACTTCTCATCTTTTAGCCGCCGCTGTCCAAAAACTTTTCAGCGGGGCTAAATTTGGTATTGGGCCGACTATTGAAGACGGCTTTTATTACGATTTTGACTTGCCCCATTCTCTAAAGCCAGAGGACTTACCTAAAATAGAGAAGGAAATAAGAGAACTGATTAAGAAGAATTTGCCATTTAAACAAAAAGAATTGGCCGTTAAAGAAGCCCTCGACCTCTTTAAAAAACTCAAACAGCCCTATAAAGTTGAGCTTATTAGGGATTTAGAAAAGAATGAAAAAGCCAAATCCTCCAAAGTCAGCCAAAGGCGACCTGCCTCTGGCATGGGCGGACTCGCCTCTGGCGAGAAAGTAACTATCTACCAAACCGGAGATTTTATTGATTTATGTCGTGGTCCTCATGTTCAGTCAACCAAAGAATTGAAGCCGGATGCTTTCAAGCTAACCAAGATAGCCGGCGCCTATTGGAGAGGTGATGAAAAAAACAAAATGCTCCAGCGGATTTACGGAGTCGCTTTTAACAGTAAAAAAGAATTAGAACAATATTTAGCCAAGCAAGCCGAAGCCGAAAAAAGAGACCATCGGAAAATAGGCAAAGAACTGGATTTGTTTACTTTTTCTGACTTGGTCGGGCCAGGACTTCCCTTATTTACTCCCAAAGGCGTAATCATTATTGACGAATTAAAGAAGCACATTGAGCAAATTTGCGCCAAATATGGCTTTGAAAAAGTATTAACTCCCCATCTGGCCAAAATCAAACTCTATGAACTTTCGGGCCACGCCAAAAAGTTTAGCCAAGAGCTCTTTCATGTTACCTCCGAGCGTAAACACAAAATGGTCATCAGGCCTGTTCTTTGTCCTCATCAAACACAAATCTATGCTTCCAGGCCAAGGAGTTATCGTGATCTGCCCATTCGCTATATGGAAACAGAAAAAATGTACAGAGCAGAGAAACCCGGAGAAGTAGGTGGCCTAAACAGGGTTTATTCAATCACCGTTGAAGATGGTCATATCTTTTGCCGAATAGACCAAATAAAAGAAGAAATAAAAAATCTGGTAAAAATCGTCCAGGATTTCTATAAACCCTTAGGCATCTGGGGCAAACATCGGGTCTCTCTCTCGGTTAGGGACTATCAACATCCTGAAAAATATATCGGGGATAAAAAGGACTGGGATATTTGTGAAAAAATACTCAAAAAAATCTCTGAGGAAACAAATCTTAAAGCCCAAAAAAAAGAGGGTGAAGCCGCCCTCTACGGGCCAAAACTGGACTTCATGTTTCAAGATGCCCTAGGCAATGAAATTCAAATTCCGACTATACAGCTTGACTTTGCCACTCCAAAGCGCTTCGGACTCGTCTATATTGACCAGCGAGGCAAAGAAGTCCCGCCGGTAATGATTCATCGAGCCATTCTCGGTTCTTATGAACGCTTTATGGCTTTGTTAATCGAACACTTTGCCGGAGCCTTTCCGATTTGGTTAGCCCCAATTCAAACACAAATTATTCCAGTTAGTCAGAAATTTAATAAATATGCTCAACAGGTCAAGGAGCAACTTCAAGCAGAAAGCGTCCGAGTCGAATTAAATGAAGACAACGAAACTCTGGGTAAAAAAATCAGGCGGGGAGAACTCCAAAAAATTCCCTATCTTTTGATTGTTGGCCAAAAAGAGCAGAAAGCAGATTCGGTGGCTGTCCGTGACAGAGAAAAGGGCGACCTTGGCCAAGTAAAAACCAAAAAATTTATGGCCCAAATTAAAGAAGAAATAGAGAAAAAGATATAATCACTATGTCCACTATCTCTCTACCCACCGAAAAATTAGTCCGCCGATTTAAAAGCTTTGTCTCAGTTAAATCGGAATCAAGCTCAACCATCCATGTCGATTACATCGCCAGCAAAGTGGCTTCTTTTTATGAAAAAATCAGAAAAATATTAGATTATCAGGAAGAGCATCTTTTCCGAAAAAATGCTATTGACCGAATCCTCAAAAGAAGATTATTCCTTCAACAAAATCATAAGAACGAAATCGCTTATCCGCTAATTTGTGAATTAATCCGAGCTGGTTATTTGCCCAATGATGCTATTCCGGAAAGCAAAATTGAAGAGGTAGAATCAATCATTGATAAATACTTATTCTTGATTGATTCTTCAGCTAAAGCCGACATTTCTAAAAGAGAGGAAATGTTAAATTGGTTGATTAGTTTAGCTTCCTGCGAGATTGAAGAAAAATTAGCTCCTCCTTTTAAAGATAAGGCCCTGGCTGATTATATGTACAAGGTAATCAAGGACAAAATTGTTCTTAAAAACATCGACCTCAGCCAGGCAAAAAAGGATACGCAAACTTTCATTGCTATCCAAAAGGCACTCCTGCGAGCTGACCGAGCTCTTTTAAATTATCGTCTGGTCAAGTGGCATTATCCGGAATGGACTAATCCCTCCCAAGAATTTCTTTCTCAAATAACTCCTCAACTTGAATCTATAAAAGAAACCGTCTTTAAAGAAATCGGTTATCCGCTTGGTCCAAAATTTTTCCAAATCACTAATCAGTACAATACGCCTTTTCTGGTTTTAGGCGACGCTCTTTTAAATAAGCCTGACTTGGTTGACCAACCGGAAAAATTAGAAGGAGCAATCAACACGGCCTATCAGGAACGCTATCAGCATTCAAAGAATAAATTGCGTCGAGCGGCCATCTACAGTACTGCTTCTATCTTCGCCACCAAAATAATATTGGCCTTAGCTATCGAAGTTCCCTTTGACCTCTATGTCACCCATCAACTCATTTCCCTCAATCTAGGTATCAATATTCTCTTTCCTCCTTTTCTGATGTTTCTGATTATTATGACTATTAAGCCGCCAGCCGAAGCTAATACCCAAAAAGTTATTTTAGAAGTGATGAAAATTGTCTATCAGAACAAAAGGGAAGAAACTTATGAAATCAAATCTTCAACCAAGCGAGGCTGGTTTTTAAAGGGAGTAATCAATCTATTTTATTTGATTAGTTTCCTGATTTCTTTTGGCTTGATTATCTGGGGCCTGACTAAATTAAATTTTAGTTGGTTAAGCACAATCATTTTTCTCGTTTTTATCTCTCTAATTTGTTTTGCTGGTTTGAAAATCCGCCAGCAATCAAAAGAACTTAGTGTTGAAAAAGCAAAAGAAACCGGCTGGCTCTTTGTTATTGACCTCTTCGCTCTACCCTTAATCAGAATGGGTAAATGGCTCTCTCGGCAATGGGCTAGATTCAATATCTTGGTCGTCATCTTCAATCTGATTCTGGAAGTGCCTTTCCAAATCTTTGTTGAATTTTTGGAAAACTGGCACCGCTTTCTTAAAGAGAAAAAGGAAGAAATTCAGTAAATTAGAATAAAAAAAATCCGTCTTAGAGATAAAACGGGTTTTTTGTCTTTGGATACTTTGCCACAACAGCCTATTGACAAAAATTTATTATAATAATATACTCTAAAACAGTGAATCTCTGCCTAAGGGCAGGGTTCACAGAGTTGCTAATAGCCTCTATTAGCTATTCTGAGAACTCTACCACTAGTCAGATATCTCCCAAATTCATCTCCTCTTATTTCTTGTATTGCTCCGCGGAGCATATTTTTTTTGATTGATTTCCATAATATAGAAACTCCTCTTTGGCTAAATTCCTTAATTCGATTATTTATGTGTAAAAACGAGGTGAAAGAAATTAAATCTGCCATTTCGAGTCCACCGCATAGGCCAGTTTTTTTCTCAAATTTAATGCTAATAATATTTTTACGCACCTTCTTCGATAATGAAACAATCCTTTTTTTCGTAAAACTAGAAGGTTTTTGGCAGTTTAAATAGCTTTCTAAAAGAATAATATCTTGTTCTGTTCTAGATTCACAAATAATTTCACCTGTCGCAGATTCCTTTTTAAGCTTGTTGGCAAACCAAAAAAATAATTTTGAGGCCAAAATATCATAGCCGATTTCTTTATTCTTCCTTCTTTCGGCACCACCTATATCAGCATCACCAGGCTTTCCCTTAAACGAATCTTTTTTAAAACCGAAGAATCGCCTTAACTTATATTTATTTAGAAAAATAACAATGAACTCTATGGGCGCAATATCAATAAATTCTGCTAATGACTTCGTAATCACTCTAGAATCATCCTTTGTTAAGTAATGTTGGCTTTTCTTGTCCTCAAACAGACCATAGGAGTGAAAAGAACATTCAGTTGGTATATTATATTTCCTTTTAATAAAGTTAAAATAAGCAGATATCATAATATCTTCTTCAGAACTAACTATTACGCCGGTTAATAAAAATCTTTTATATATATAATCAGTCAATCCAGGTATTCCCGATTCATCTAAATATAATATATATTTTTTCATACTTACTCAATAAAATTATTCTCAGCAAATCTTCTATTCGGTCAAGATGCGCGGCCCTTTTTTGGTCACCGCGACCGAATGTTCAAAATGGGCTGACAAACTATTGTCGGCTGTCTGATAACAAAAACCATCGGGCCCCTTTTTTATGCCTGGTTGACCGAGAACAGCCATCGGCTCAATAGCAATAACCATTCCCTCTTCCAGAAAAGGACCTTTATGGGGATAGCCAAAATTAGGGATATCCGGCTTCTCATGTAATTGACGGCCGAGGCCATGGCCGCAAAGTTCCCTAACCACTTGAAAACCATCAGCCTGAATATGTTTCTGAATGGCAAAGGAAATATCGCCGATGGTCTTGCCTGGCTTGACTCGGCTGATGGCCTTTCTCAAAGCCTTCTTGGTTACTTGAATTAATTTCTGGGCCTCTTCGGAAACCGGACCAATTGGTAAAGTAACAGCCATATCAGCATAAAATTCCTGATAAACTAATCCTATATCTAAACTCAAAATATCACCCTCTTTAAGTTGCCGTTTTGAAGGAACACCATGAACAATTTGTTCATTAATGGAGGTACAGAGAGTGGCCGGAAAGCCGCGATAACCCTTAAAGGCCGGTTTAGCTTTATAGCTAAAAATAAGCTCTTCAGCGAGATTATCTAATTCTCTAGTAGTCAAGCCCGGCTCAACTCTGGACTTTAACTGTCGCATAACTTTAGCCAGCATCCGGCCGGCTTGAGCCATCATATCAACTTCTTCTGGGGTTTTAACAAAAATCATAGAACTGTTTTCTTAACTTCTTGATAAACATCTTCAATTGACTGCTGACCATTAACTTTAATCAGCTTGCCTTGTTTCTGATAATAATCAATAGCTGGCTCAACCTCATTAGTATAAAAATCTAAGCGGGCCCTGATGGCTTCTGGCTTATCGTCAGTTCGGGTAATCAATTCACCGCCGCATTTATCGCAGACCTTCATGCTTCGGAAATCACCCACCCAAGGAATCAAGCGGCCGCATTTTTTACAGACGCGTCGTTTGGTCAGCCGGTCAAAGGCCTCTTGGTCAGAAATATCCAATAAAATAACTTTAATCTTGGTCCACTCAACCCAATCAAAAATTTCGTCCATTAATTTCGCTTCTATTAAGGTCCGTGGACTGCCGTCAATAATCAAACCTTTCAAATCTTCTTTCTCTTCTATCTCTTTAATCTTTTCGGTCCAAAGTTGGGAGATTAAAAAAGTTGGTGCTAAGTCACCCTGATTGACTATTTTTTTTAACCTTTGGCCAAAAAAATCCCTCTCTTTCATTCTGGCTCGGATTAAATCACCACTACTAACATAATCAAAGCCGAACTCCTTTTGAAGAAGCTTGGCCTGGGTTCCTTTGCCGCAGCCGGAGCGACCCATCAGAATAATGATTTGCGGTTGTTGGTTAGGCATAAGACCTATTGCGAAATGATTTTTCGTAAGTGGGATAATCTTATATTTTGTAAGAGGTCTGTATTAAAATCCTTCGTAATCGCGCATAGTCAATTGGCTGCCAACTTGACGCATTGTTTCTAAAACGACCGAAACAATAATTAAGAGAGCTGTCCCGCCAATGGCAAAGCCAAAGGCGGTTATACCAGTGGCTCCTTGAACAACTGAAGGCAAAACAGCAATCGTCCCTAAAAAGAACGCGCCAAAAAGCAAAACCCGATTAAGGATGAAATAAAGGAAATCGGAAGTTGGCTGGCCGGGCCGGATGCCCGGAATAAAACCGCCCATCTTCTGTAAATTATTGGCCACATTTTTGGGATCAAAGGTGACCGCCGTATAAAAATAGGTGAAAAGGACGACTAGAATAAAATAACAGATACCATAGAACCAAGTATTCTGGAAAAGCTGGCCAACTGATTGAGCCAAATTGGCCAACCAACTAATCTGGGAGGTGCCTAAAAAATTAGCGACCATGCCCGGAAAGAGCATAATTGATAAAGCAAAAATAATCGGAATAACTCCGGCCGGATTAACATTCAAAGGCAAATAAGTAGAGACGCCGCCATAAACCCGATGACCACGCACCCGTTTAGCATAAGAAACAGGGATATTCCGTCTGCCTTCATTGATAATAACTACCCCGGTGACAATAATTAAAGCGACGGCTATAAAAGCTAAATAAGAAGGAATTTTAGCTGGATTATAAGTAACGATTATCTGACTGATTGATAAAGGTACTCTGGAAACAATACCAGCAAAAATTAATAAAGAGACGCCGTTACCAATTCCCTTCTCTGAAATTAACTCACCTAACCACATTAAAAATAAAGCCCCGGCGGTGATAACCGCAATAGAAGTAACCCATTGAGCAGTTGAAAGAGGACCAATGACATCCTGCCGACTTAACAAAGTCAGCATGGCGTAAGATTGCAAAGCAGCTAAAGGAACAGTCAAGATACGGGCATATTGATTAAACTTCTGCCGGCCCCGTTCGCCTTCTTCTTTGTAAAGAGCTTCCAATTGAGGGAAAATCATCGTCAATAACTGCATAATGATGGTCGCCGTGATAAAAGGGCCTAAACCAAGCATAACAATAGACAAATTACTCATCGCCCCACCGGTAAAAATATTCAATAATCCGAATAACTGATTATTAGTAAAAAATTGCTTCAATCTTTCAGCATCAATGCCGGGGACAGGAATGCTGGCCGCCACCCGAAAGATAACCAAAATCATCAGAACAAAAAATATCTTCTGACGGAGGTCTTTAATCTTAAAGATTTGAATAATCTTAGTTAGCCATTTCATATTTTAAATACCAATCATTTGGCCGGCGATTTTATCTTTTCCTGAACGTCTTTTGACAATCGAACGTCTTTGAAGTTTAATTTCTTTTTCAATTGGCTCTGGCCTAAAATTTTCACTGGTGGAAGCCTTTTACCTATTTTATCAATCAAACCTTTTTCTAACAAGCTCCGCGGCGAAATAATTTCCCCTGATTTCCCGCCAGAGACAGGTCCGCCCTTGGCGGAAAATTTCTTTTCAATATCTTTTAAATTAAGAATAGCTGGTTTAAGACGACGGGACAATTTACGAGCCTGTCTTATCTTCAGCTTGCCTCGCTGGCCTCGTTGTTTAGGCAACCTCTTCATCAAAAGAGTATCACCGCCAGCAAAACCAGGCCGCGGTTTCCTGCCGGCCCGCGCTTTCTGACCTTTAAGGCCGCGGCCGGCATAGGTCCCTTTCTTGCCGCCACGACCAACCCGCTTCGGCTGCTTCTTTTGATGAACTGGCTTTAATTGATGTAATCGCATAATCTTCTAACTCTTTAATTTTTTGAAAGCTTCAATGGTCGCCCGGGCATTATTTAACTTATTGGTTGTCCGGCCAATAATTTTAGCCGAAATATTCTCAAGGCCAGCTAAATTACAAATTGCCCGAACAGCCCCGCCGGCAACAATTCCTCGACCAGGTCGACCGGGCTTCAACAAAACCTTGGCACTACCATATTTAGCTTCTACCTGATGAGGAATAGTTCCTTTAAGCAAAGGAACTTTAACCAAATGTTTTCTGGCTTTAGCCGTTGCTTTTTCCACAGCCAAACTAACATCCTGCCCTTTGGCTACTCCTAAGCCGACTTTTCCTTTCTGATCGCCAATAGCCATCACCGCCCGAAACCTAAATCGGCGACCGCCAGCTACCACCCGAACTACCCGAGCAACGTCAAGCAGTTTTTGTTCATATTCGGTTTTTTCCAAATCCTGATTAAACATAAAATTAATCGTTAAAATTCTAAGCCGCTTTCTCTGGCTCCTTGAGCAACTGCCTTAACGCGACCATGGTATCTATAACCACCGCGGTCAAAGACAATTCTCTTAATCTTTTGAGCCAAGGCCTTCTTGGCAATTGACTTGCCGGCCTCTTTGGCTTTAGCCAACTTAGATAAGCCTTTCTTCTTAATTTCCAGATCACTGGAGCTAACCAGAGTCTTTCCTTGAGAATCATCAACTAATTGAAGATAAATGTGTTGACTACTGCGGAAAATAGAAAGACGAGGACATTCTTTTGTCCCTCTTATTTTAGCCCTGACCCGTTTATGTCGTTGATGAAGTCTTTTTTGTCTCGGCTGCATAAGTTTTATTCAGCGCTAGCCGCTTTCTTACCGGCTTTCCTCCTGACTATCTCGTCAGCGTACCTAATCCCTTTCCCTTTATATGGTTCTGGTTTACGAAAGGCCCTGATTCGAGCAGCTAGCTGACCAACCGATTGTTTGTCAATGCCCGAAACAGTAATAATATTCCTATCTACTTTAAATTCAATCTCCGGAGGTGCTTCTATTTCAATCGGATGAGAAAGACCAAGATTCAAAACCAATTTATTATCCTGTAAAGAAGCCCTGTAACCGACACCTTCAATTTCTAACTTTCTTTCAAAGCCCTCAGTTACTCCCTTAACCATATTGAAAATCAAAGCCCTTAATGAGCCCCAGAGGGCTGAACCGTTTTTTATCTCTCCTTTAGGGATAACCGTTAACTCCTTCTGTTTATCGGCTAAATCTTTCAACTCTAATTTAATTTGATTCGGGATTGATTGACTCAATTCTCCTTTCGGGCCTTTAATTTTAAGCTGGTTATCGCCAATAATCAGCTGAACGCCAGCTGGAATAATAATTGGTTGTTTGCCGACTTTTGACATAGATTTACCAAATTTGACATAGAATTTCCCCGCCCAAGCCTTTTTGCCTGGCCTCTTTATCAGTCATCAATCCTCGCGAGGTGGAGAGGATGGCTAAGCCATAGCCTTGTTTAACTGGTTTGACCTGGCTTTTTTTAAGATAAATCCGTTGACCGGGTTTGCTTATCCTCTTTAATCCATTGATGACTGGTCGACCTTTTTGATATTTTAATTTGATTTTAATAATTTTTTTGACCTTACGACCGCGAGTATTTATTGACTCAACCAGTCCTTCTCTTTCTAAAACCCTAGCTAAACTAAGTCTTAACTCGGAAAAAGGAATATTAACTGTCTGATGAGAGACAGCTTGGGCATTTCTTATTCTGGTGAGCATATCAGAGATTGGATCAGTCATATTATTTACCAACTACTTTTTTTAACTCCCGGGATTTCCCCTTTTCTGGCTAATTCCCGAAAGCATATCCGACACAAGCCAAATTTACGCAGATAAGCTCTTTTACGACCACAGCGAAAACAACGCCGGACTATCCGGCTAGAGAATTTAGGTTTTTTTTGGGCTCGAGCGATAACCGATTTTTTAGCCATGATTACTTGAGAGGAAATCCTAATAATTTTAACAATGCGACCCCTTGTTGATGATTTTTAGCTGAAGTGACGACGGCCACTTCCAAACCAAAGATATTTTTAGTGCTTTCGGCGGCAATTTCCGGAAAAATAATCTGTTCTTTAATACCGACATTCAAGTTGCCAGCCTGGTCAATATTCTCTTCGGCCAAACCATGGAAGTCACGGCCGCGCGGTAAGGCAACGTGGATTAATCTGTCTAAAAAGTCATACATCCGTTGACCACGCAAGGTGACTGTCAGACCGATAATCATTCCCTGCCTGGTTTTGAAAGAAGAAATTGCTTTCTTAGCCGGAGAAGATTTTGTTTTTTGACCGGTAATCAGAGCCAAATCGTGAGCAACCTCCTGCCGTCTTTTTTCGTCTTTAATGTTGGGATTAAAACCGGTATTGACCACAACCTTAACAATTTTGGGCACCGCTAAATCGTTTTGATAACCAAACTTTTCTTTCATGGCCGGGATAACCTCTTTAACATATTTTTCTTTTAATCGAATCATAAATATTTAAAACTATATTTCTTGATTACATTTTTTACAAATCCGATGCTTACCTTTTTCGGTCAACCGATAACCGAGGCGGGTCGGTCGGCCGCATTTGGGACAAACCAATTTGACATTGGAAACATTAATCGGCTTAGGCACCTCAACAATTTGTCCCTTTTCTCTTTCGCGGCGCGGTCGGCGGTGTCTTTTGACAAGATTAATTCCCTCAACAATTATTTTATTTTGTCGAGGAAAAGATTCTAAGACCTTTGCCTTTTTGCCTTTATCTTTACCGCTAATAATTAAAACTGTGTCTCCTTTTTTGATTTTCATATTACAAAACTTCTGGAGCCAGGGAAACTATTTTATCAAATCCCCTCTCTTTTAGTTCCCGCGGTACCGGACCAAAAATACGACCACCTTTGGGGTTAAGCCCTTCTAAAATAACGGCTGCATTTTCATCAAAACGAATATAGGAGCCGTCAGCCCGACGATAGGACTTCTTTTGACGAACGACGACCGCTCGGACAATATCTTTCTTCTTTACCGTTTTTCTTGGCTCGGCTTCTTTAACCGAAGCAACGATAACGTCGCCGATTTGAGCATAACGCCGGCGGCTGCCGCCCAAGACCTTAAAGCACTGGATAATTTTAGCTCCAGTATTATCAGCTACCTTCAATTTTGTCCCAGCTTGAATCATGCTAATTTTATCAAAATTTTAATTTTGTAATAAAACTAAGCATCCGCCTCTGGCGGATTACTCTTTATTAACCACTCGCCACTTTTTACTCTTACTCATTGGCCGTCCTTCTTTGATTACTACCTGGTCACCAACCTTGTACTCGTTCTTTTCATCATCAACTTTATACCTCTTATCAATCTTATATCTTCTCTGATAACGAGGATGTCTTCTTAACCGAGAAACCAGAACAACGATGGTTTTATCCATTTTATCACTAACCACTTTTCCTTTGAGCAAGCGACCGCTTCCTTTCTTCTTTTCGACAGAATTTTCTTTTCTGAGTTTATTCTTTTTGTCCATTTTTTTCTTTATTTAAAACAGTTAAAATTTGGGCGATTTCTCTGCGTAATCCCCTAATTTCCCGAATGTTTTTCAGTTTTTTAGCCGCTAAATCAAACTTAAGTTGACCGAGTTTATGCCGGTTTTCCTTTAAAAGCTCCTCCAGCTCTTTAGTTGTTTTTCGACGTAATTCTTTAATCTTCATAAGTAAACTATCTGCTAATAAATTTCGTCTTAATTGGTAATTTGTGGCTGGCTCGGCGCATCGCTTCTTTGGCCATTTCTTCGGGAACACCATCCATCTCAAAAAGAATTCGACCTGGTTTTATCGGCATAACGTAATGGTCTGGACTGCCTTTACCGCCACCCATAGGCACCTCAACGCCCTTTTTGGTCACCGGTTTATCTGGAAAAACTCTAATCCAAATCTTGCCGCCGCGTTGAACATATCTAGTCATCGCCCGGCGGGCCGCTTCAATCTGACGAGCGGTCAACCAACAGTTATCCAAGGCCTTCAGGCCGTAAGAACCAAAGGCAAGATAATCTCCCCGCTTAGCTTGTTGACTGCGGGCCCGGCCTTTCTGCCATTTGCGATGTTTAACTTTCTTAGGGAAAAGCATAATTTATTGATTAAAAACCTCTCCTCTATAAATCCAAACTTTAATCCCGATGGTGCCGTAAGTAGTATAAGCGGTTGCCTGGGCATAATCAATATCAGAACGCAAAGTCTGTAAAGGAATTCTTCCTTTTTTAAGCCATTCCTTACGTGCTATTTCCGCTCCGTTTAATCTGCCTTTAACCATTATCTTAGCCCCTTGAACTCCTTTGTTCTGGGTTATCTTACTCAAGGCCTGTTTGATTACCCGTCGATAAGGCAAACGTTTTTCTATTTGGCTAGCCATATCAGCCGCCACGACAGCTGCCTGGGAATTGGCCTGCTTAATTTCTTCGATTTCTAAACGAATCTCCAACTTTTCGCCAGAGGCGAATCCGCCTCTGGCAGAAGCTAAGGCCGGATCGATTCTTTGAAGGAATTTTTTAATTTCACCCTTCAATTCCTCGACCCCGCTACCGCCGCGGCCAATAACCAGACCGGGTCGAGCCGCCTGAACGATAATATTAATTGAGTTAGCTGACCGTTCTATTTTGACTGAATTAAATCCAGCTTTATCTAATTTTTTAATAATAAAACTCCGCAATTTGACATCTTGCTCTAAAAATTCCCGGTACTTTCTTTTTTTACCAAACCAATGAGACTTCCAATCAGTCCCTAAGCCGATACGTAAAGATAGTGGATGAACTTTTTGTCCCATAATTAAATACTTTTTCGTCTGAAATATTTTTTTATATTACCAAAGGTCTGCCGGCTGAAAAACTTCTTCTTGGCTTGGGAGGTCATCGGATAAGGCCGATGAACTGGAGCCGGCTTGGGTCTGGCCGCCGGCTTTTTCTCTTCTTCAACCCGTCCAAGCTCTTCTAATAAGTCTGTTTCTTTCTTTTCTGGCTTGACTGGAGGCTTCTCTATTTTAACTTTGGTTGGCTCTGTCTCTTTTTTTTCTGGAGCAACCGAACCCTCTTTTTCATTCAAAATCAAAGTAATATGACTGGTTCTTTTTCTAATCGGGGTGGCTCGTCCCATGGCTCTCGGTTGCCATCTTTTTAGCATCGGCCCTCCTTCAACGATAATCTTATCAATATAGAGATTCTCTTTGGCTAATTTATTATTACTTTGAGCATTAGCCAGAGCCGAATTGAGTAATTTCAAAACAGGCCGAGCGGCTCGTTTGGTCAAAAACCTCAGCTGTCTTTCGGCTTCCTCAACCGGCAAACCCTTAATTAAATCTGTGACTAATCTGACTTTGCGAGGTGATATTCTAAGATAGCGTAATTTGGCCGTAATCATATTAATTATTTAGTCGCCGCTTTCTGGCGGGCAACTGTCTCTTGTTCTCGTTGCATTTTGCCACCGTGTCTAATAAATTTCCGGGTGGGAGCAAACTCACCTAATTTATGGCCAACCATATCTTCAGTAATCAAAACAGGGATATGTTCCTTGCCATTATGAACACCGAAAGAGAAGCCGACCATTTCAGGAGTGATGGTAGAACTTCTGGCCCAGGTCTTAATCAATGTTTTGTCGCCCGGCTTTAACTCAGCTATCTTTTTCAATAGTTTACTGTCAACATAGGGACCTTTTTTAAGTGAACGTGACATATTATTTATTTCCTTTTCTTCTTAGTCCTTCTTTTTAAAATTAACTTATCACTAGCTCTCTTTTTCCGTGTTTTGACCCCATAAGCTAACTTGCCCCAAGGCGTCTTCGGTCCTTTTCTTAAACCGATTGACTGCCGATTTTCACCGCCGCCGTGCGGATGGTCAACCGGATTCATGGCCGAACCACGGACAGCCGGCCGACGACCCAGCCAACGATTCCGACCAGCCTTGCCCAAAACGACCATGCCATGTTCCGGATTAGCTAACTGACCCAAGCTGGCCCAGCAATCTTCCTTAACCATTCTCACCTCGCCGGAAGCCAATTTAAGATGAGCATAGCCACCCTCATGGGCCATGACCTGGGCAGCGCTGCCGGCCGACCTGATCATTTGCCCCCCCTTATCCGGTTGAAGCTCAATATTGTAAACCTGGCTGCCCACCGGAACGTTTTTCAATCTTAGCCGATTGCCTTTTTTAAGCGAGGCCTTTTCCTGACAAACAATTTCATCACCGACCTTTAAGCCATCGGGAGCCAGACTATATCTTTTTTGGCCATCTCGGTAATTGAGCAGGGCAATAAAGCAGCTGCGATTAGGGTCGTATTCCAGAGCAATTACCTTAGCCGGGATATCCAATTTATCAAACCTTTTGAAATCAATCAGTCGATATTTTCTTTTATGGCCGCCCCCTTTATGGCGGGTAGTAATTCTTCCTTTATAGCCCCGACCAAAACTTCTGACTAACTTCTTGGTCAATTTTTTCTCCGGTTTCTTCTTGGTTAAAACAGAAAAATCTACTGAACTCATTCCTCTCCTACCAGGACTAGTTGGCTTATATCTTTTCATATATTTATCTCGGCAATAATTCTATTTTTTCTCCCTGAGCTAAAGTGACCACTGCTTTCTTAAAGCCCTTTTTTAAGCCACCGCGCCAGCCCTGACTGCGTCCTAACCGTCTTCTCTTGGCCGCCGCATGAATTAAATGAACCTTAACTACTTTGACGCCGTAAAGCGCCTCAATCGTCTTCCTGATTTCCGTCTTATTAGCCCGGGAAGAAATTTTAAAAACATACTTGTTTTGGTCACTCAAAAAAGTCGCCTTTTCGGTAATCTGCGGTTCTTTAATTAATCGATAGGCTTGAGGAACTTGTTTGGCAATAATTTTCTCGGGCTTTGCTTTTTCGGCTTCTTTCGGACTGACTAAAGATTCTTCTTTTAATTGAGGTTTTTCTTTCTCGCCAAAAGCGGGTCTGCCTCTGGCAGATTTCTCAACTTTCTCTTTCTTTTCTTTCCCGCCGGAGACAGGTCCACCCTTGGCAGGTTCCTCTTTTTTGATTTTCTTCTTTAATCTGTCTAATAAAGCCATACTATTTCAGGTAAGTTTTCTTAATTGTCTCAATAGACCCTTGAAAAATTAACAAATATTGATGAGATAAAATATCCAAGACGTTCAAACTATCAGCCCTGATAATTTTAATTTTAGGGATATTCTGGCTGGCTCTGATTATCTTTTGGTCGGTTGTCGGTAAAACAACCAGAGTCCCTTTAATCAAGTCCTTCTTTAGCTTTTTTCCTAAATTATCAACTATAGCAACCATTTGTTTGGTTTTAGCTTCGGCTAATTCTATTTTATCTAAGAGAACCATCTCTTTGTCTTTCGCTTTGGAAGATAAAACCATAAAAAGGGCCTGTCGTTTCATCCTCTTATTGATTTTTTTAGCAAAAACTCTTTCTTTGGTCGGTCCGAAAGCGACGCCGCCGCCAATCCAAATCGGCGAACGAATTGAACCGTGACGAGCTCGACCAGTCCCTTTCTGACGCCAGGGCTTGATCCCGCCACCACGGACTTCGCTTCTGTCCTTGGTGTGAGCCAGCACCTGCCGTGAATTAGCCATCTGACTAACCGCTACCTGATGAATCAAATCCTGATTTACAGCCACTTCAAAAATATCAGCCGGCAGACTAACCTGACCAACTTTCTCTCCCTGCTGATTGTAAATTAATTCCGGCATAATATCTATTATTTACCTTGAGAATCTTTTTGAGGCTGTTTTTCTTCTTCCTTCTTCGGCTCCCCGGCTTTACCCTTGCCTTTTTTCTCCTGAGCTTCTTTTTCTTCTTTTTCTAACTCGGCCATTAGTTTTTCCTCTTTTTCTTTCTCAACGACCTCAATCTCTTTAGTGGCCACAACCTCCAAAATGATCCCTTTCCTGCCGGGAACAGCTCCTCTAACAGCCAATAAATTATTTTCTTTATCTATCTGAACGATTTTTAATCCCGAGGTAGTCACTCGTTGGCCGCCCATCCGACCAGCCATTTTTCTGCCTTTGAAAACCCTTTCTGGCCAAGATGAACCAATTGAACCGGGGGCTCGTAGACCGTGTTTAGTGCCATGCGTGGCCGGAAAACCGGAAAAACCATGCCTTTTAACTACGCCCTGAAAACCCTTTCCTTTAGAAACTCCGCTTACTTTAACTATCTCTCCTTCCTGAAATATAGAAACATCTATTTTATCGCCTATTTTTAAACTACTATTGGCAAATTCTATTAAATAACGGAATCCTTTTTCTAAACCAGCTTTTTTGAAATGACCCTTTTGGGGCTTTTTAATCTTTTTATCTTTAATTTCCTCAAAGCCGATCTGAACTGCCTGATAACCGTCTTTTTCTTTGGTCTTCAACTGAACGACAAAACAGGGCCCGGCTTCAATCAGAGTAACCGGCACAATCTTCTTCTGTTCATCAAATATCTGACTCATCCCTAATTTTTTACCGAGGATAAATTTCATAATGTTGGCTTTATCTTTTCTCTAGCACTGAAGGAGTTACCCTAACCATTTCAAGAAGCTTAGATGACAAAAGATAATAACTAAGAAGGAATGGGTATAAGGAACTCTTTTGTCATCTCAGAGCAGCCGCTTAAATAATAAATAGAAAACAATGGTGTCACGGCGGCGGCGTCTTCGAGAAATGGTTAGGGTAACTCTCGCTGAATGATGGCTAATAAAATACCGGGCACTAGCCCGGTATCAATCAACGGATAGTTGCCTCATGGTCAATTGCCATTTAATCTAGTGAAGAAATCGTCTTCATAAATTACATTTTTATCTCAATGTCAATACCGGCTGGTAAATTTAATCCCATTAAGGCATCAATTATTTTAGCATTGGGATTGATAATGTCAATCAGCCGTTTGTGAACCCGCATTTCATATTGCTCCCGCGAATCCTTATGAACAAAAGTAGAACGATTGACCGTGTATTTATGGATTTGGGTCGGCAGAGGGACTGGCCCTCTGATTTCGGCGCCGTAACGCTCAATCGTCTCAACAATCTGTTTGATTGACTGGTCAATCAATTTATGATCGTAGGCCTGAATTTTAATGCGAATTCGCTGCTTAACTTCTTCCTCTTTTTTAGGTGCCATCGTTAAAACTGAAATTTAAAAGATAAGACGAAGAGAGTTTAACTCCGTTTCTAAAGTTAAACTCTCAAATTTCAACTTACTTAACTATCTTAGTGACTACACCGGCCCCGACTGTCTTACCGCCTTCTCGAATAGCAAAACGCTGCTTTTGCTCTAAGGCAACCGGTGACATTAGCTTAATCTTTAGATTAACTGTATCGCCGGGCATAACCATCTCTGTCCCTTCGGGTAAAGTAACTTCACCAGTGACATCAGTTGTTCTAATGTAGAACTGGGGTTTATAGCCGCTAAAGAAAGGGGTATGACGACCGCCTTCCTCTTTGCTTAAGATATAAACCTCGCCTTCAAAATCCTGATGAGGAGTAACTGAGCCCGGTTTGGCCAGAACCTGGCCTCGCTGAACATCTTCCCGCTTAACTCCTCTCAATAAGATACCAGCGTTGTCGCCAGCTCTACCTTCGTCAAGCGACTTATTAAACATTTCGATGCCGGTAACGACCGTCTTCTGGGTATCAGCCAAACCAATTATTTCTACTTCTTCGTTAAGCTTGACCACTCCTCGCTCAATACGGCCGGTAGCCACGGTGCCTCGCCCCTCAATTGAGAAAACATCTTCAATAGGCATTAAGAAAGGTTTATCTATTTGCCGAACCGGCTCGGGAATATTCTCATCAATCGCTTTGACTAATTGCATAATCGGTCCGCATTTGGGGCAATCTGCTTTGCCGCAACCACACTCTAAAGCCTGCAAAGCCGAGCCTCGGATAATCGGGATTTTCTCTCCTTCAAACTCGTATTTGCTCAACAATTCTCTAATTTCCTGTTCAACCAAATCAACCAATTCCGAATCGTCAACTTGGTCGGTCTTGTTCAAAAAAACAACCAGGGCTGGCAAGCCAACCTGACGAGCCAAAAGAATATGTTCTCGTGTTTGAGGCATCGGCCCATCCGGAGCCGAAACAACTAAAATGGCTCCGTCCATCTGGGCTGCCCCGGTAATCATATTTTTGATGTAATCAGCATGACCAGGACAGTCAATATGAGCATAGTGGCGTTTTTCCGTCTCATACTCAACGTGAGCGACGGCAATAGTTAAGCCACGCGCCTTTTCTTCCGGCGCATTGTCAATATCGTCAACCCCCTTATCTTGGGACTTGAAACCAGCCGCCTTTAAACATTTTAAAATAGCCGCCGTTAAAGTGGTTTTGCCGTGGTCGACATGACCAATGGTTCCTATATTAAGGTGTGGCTTGGTCCGTTCAAATTTTTCGGCCATGATAACAGTGAACAATGGATAATGAACAACGAACCTGCCTACCGGCAAGGCAGGCAATAAAAAAATTCGCTATTCATATTCTTCATTCACTTAGATTAATTTTATTTTTTTAACAATCTTGTTTATATAAAGTTTACAAAATATTCTCCATTTAGTCAATACTTTCGCGAACAATGAATGCGTTTGCTGTTTATTGATTAAAATGGTAAATCCTCTACTTTGACTTCTTCGTTCTCGGCTTCAACTAAACCTGATTCTTCTCTTTCTTCTTCAACAGCTTTCCACTGGTCGATGTCGCGATTGGCCTTTTCTGTCTCATCGTTTGACTGAACCGTCTTTTGGTAATCTTCCAGCTTCATAACTAAATAAGTCGGCTGGTTGTTTTCTACTATAATACACTTACCGCCCTCTTTTTGCAAGATTTTTTTAATTTTTTCCCACATATCTTTAATTATACACTTATTTCTTTCCTCCGCCAACAATCCCTTCAGCTACATTCTTAGGCACTTCAGCGTAATGGTCAAATTCCATGGTGAAGGTGGCTCGACCTTGAGTCATTGAACGTAATTGAGTAGCGTAACCGAACATACCAGCCAAGGGGACTTGGGCATCAATCACTTTGACCTGACTGACTCCCTCGCCTCTATCTTCCATCTTAGAAATTTTACCTCGCTTGGAATTAAGATCGCCAATAACGTCACCCATAAACTGCTCCGGAGTAACTACTTCTAACTTCATAATCGGTTCTAATAAAATCAAATCAGCTTGTTTGACGGCCGCTTGTAAAGCAATTGAGCCGGCAATCTTGAAAGCCGCTTCCGAAGAATCTACTTCATGGAAAGAACCGTCATAAAGAGTTGTCTTCAAATCAACCAACGGATAACCAGCTAAAACTCCTTTATCTAATGCTTCCTTAATTCCTTTCTCAACAGCCGGAATAAATTCCTGTGGAATAATGCCTCCTTTAATCGCATTAACAAAAGTAAAACCTTGACCGCGCTCCTGAGGTTCTACTTTCAACCAAACATGACCGTATTGACCGCGACCGCCGGTCTGCCGGATGTATTTACCTTCAGCTTCAGCCATCTTTTTGACCGTTTCTTTGTAAGCCACCTGCGGCTGGCCAATATTGGCTCCCACCTTGAATTCCCTTAACATCCGGTCAACGATTACCTCTAAATGCAACTCGCCCATGCCGGAGATAATTGTTTGACCGGTCTCCGGATCGCCTTTAATTTGGAAAGTCGGGTCTTCTTCGGCTAATCTTTTTAAGGCGATACCCATTTTTTCCTGGTCGGCCTTGGTCTTTGGTTCAATGGCAATAGAAATAACTGGTTCGGGGAAAACTATTTTTTCTAAAATAATTGGCTCCTGGGAATCACTGAGGGTATCACCGGTGGTTGTTTCTTTTAGGCCGATAACTGCTCCGATATCACCGGCATAAAATTCTTTAGCTTCTTCTCTTTTATCGGCGTGCATTCTCAAGAGGCGGCCGATTCTCTCTTTCTGGCCTGTGCTAGAGTTTAACACATAAGAACTAGACGTCAAGGTACCTGAGTAAATTCTTAGATAAGCTAATTGTCCAACAAAAGGGTCGGTGGCAATTTTAAAAACCAAAGCAGCCAGAGGAGCTTCATCTTTGCTTTCCCTGGTTAATTTCTTAGTTTCGTCCTTAAGGTCAAAACCTTCCACGGCTGGTAAATCAATTGGCGAAGGTAAATAATCAATCACTCCGTCCAGTAAAAGCTGGACTCCTTTATTTTTCAAAGCCGAACCGCAAAAAACCGGCACTAATTGGTAATCAATAGTTGCTTGACGCAAGACCCGCCTGATTTCTTCTTCCTCTATTGATTGACCTTCTAAATATTTTCCGGCGATTTGGTCATCCTGGTCAGCAATTTTTTCCAGCAATTTATTCCGATAATCTTCAGCTTCTTTTTTTAACTCTTCAGGAATTTCCTCCTGGCTAACTTTCTCTCCATAATCGCCTTCAAACTTATAGGCTTTCATGGTAATCAAGTCAATTATCCCTTGATGCTTTTCTTCCAAGCCAATCGGTATGGTCAAGGCGACCGCCTTGGGAGTTAATCTCTGCCAAATTGACTCCAAACTTTTTTCGAAATCAGCGCCAACTCGGTCGAGTTTGTTAATAAAACAAAGCCGCGGCACCTTAAATTTATCGGCCTGCCGCCAGACTGTTTCCGATTGCGGTTCTACACCAGCTACCCCATCAAAGATAACTACGGCTCCATCAAGCACTCTCAAAGAACGCTGGACCTCGACCGTAAAATCAATATGACCGGGTGTATCAATAATATTAATCCGATACTGGCCCGGTTCTTTAGATAGATAATCACGCGGCGTCCAAAAACAAGTGGTCGCGGCCGAAGTAATGGTAATGCCCCTTTCTTTCTCTTGGGCCATCCAGTCCATAATCGCCTCGCCTTCGTGGACTTCACCAATCTTATGGGAAATGCCCGTATAAAAAAGGACCCGTTCGGTCACGGTTGTTTTGCCAGCATCAATGTGAGCGATGATGCCAATATCTCTAATTTTCTCAATCTGATATTGTCTGGGCATAAACTACCAAGCGAAATGGGCGAAGGCCTTGTTGGCTTCAGCCATTCGGTGAGTATCTTCTTTTTTCTTGACGGCCGCCCCGGTATTTTTAGAAGCGTCCAATAATTCAGCGGCTAATTTTTCAGCCATTGGCTTGCCTTTTTTGCTCCGGGCGGCCTGAAGCAGCCAACGGATAGCTAAAGTAGTCCGCCTCTCACCATGCACTTCCCGAGGCACTTGATAATGAGCCCCGCCGATTCGCCGCGATTTTACCTCGACCAGGGGAGAAACATTTTTAATCGCTTGGTCAAATATCTCCAAGGGGTCCTTGTCTTTATTTTTCTCAGCTAATATTTCAAATGACCGATAAAGGACTCTTTGGGCGACTGACTTCTTGCCTTTTTTCATCAGCTGATTAATAAACTTAGCCACCAAAGTATTGTCATATTTGGGGTCAGGATTAATTATTCTTTTAACTTTTTTCTTTCTTCTCATAATTATTTTTGTTCCTCTTCTGGTTTAGTTTCTTTTTCCTCAGCTGGCTCAGTTGCCTCGGTTCCCGCTTTTTTTTCTCTACCCGGCCTTTTGGCTCCGTAACGACTCCTTTTTTGTTTACGACCTTCCACTCCCTCCGTGTCTAAAACGCCGCGGACAACGTGATAACGAACGCCGGGCAGGTCTTTAACCCGACCGCCCCGCAACAAAACCACCGAGTGCTCCTGTAAATTATGACCGATACCGGGAATATAGGCAGTTACTTCCATACCATTAGTTAATCTGACCCGGGCCACTTTTCGTAAAGCTGAATTCGGTTTCTTGGGGGCCACTGTTTTAACTTGCAAACAAACACCTCGCTTAAAAGGTGAAGGATATTTCTTTGGTTTGTTTTTAAGTAAATTAAAACCTCGCCAAAGAGCCGGCGCCTTCGGTTTCTTCTTTGTCTTTTTTCTCGAATTTTTAACTAGCTGATGAATAGTCGGCATAATTTAAAGCAAAAAAAATAACCCGCCTTTCTCAAAATAGCAGATTATTATTGTAATGTCAAACGAATAGGCGAAATTTTATCTCTTGAGCTGGTCGAGGGATGAAATTTTATCTGCCATAAATAATTTATTATCTTCGACAAGCTCAGATAATAAATTATCCTTTAATCTTTAGCCTGATGAATGACCCTTTGAGGGAAAGGAATTTCAATGCCTTCTTTATCAAAGGCGATTTTTAATCTTTTCCTCAATTCACCAAGCACTCCCCATTGCTCCAAGGGTTTAACCTCGCCTGATATCCTGATTATTATTGCTGAATCAGCGAAATCATCGACTCGAACAAATTCCGGTCGCTTGATAATTTTATCCTTCCATTCTTTGTCTTGACTGATTTCTTGACCAATCTGATCAACTGTTCTAACCACTTTTTCCAAATTTGAATCATAAGCAATACCTACTTTCAAATTAACTCGGGCGAATTCTTTAGATAAATTAGCTGCCTTTTTTATCTCGCCATTGGGAATATAGTGGACTGTCCCGTCAACATCTCGTAAAATAGTCATCCTCAAATTAATATTTTCAACACTGCCACAAGTATCGTCAACACAGATGATATCGCCGACTCGGTATTGATTTTCTAAAATAAGGAAAAAACCGCTTAAAAAGTCGCGGACGATATATTGAGCGCCAAAGCCAAAGGCCACTCCGGCAATTCCGGCCCCGGCTAAAAGTGGCCCGATATTAATATCAAACTCCGATAAAATTATCAGGCTAACTACTGCCCAAATAACCATTCCTAAAGTTCCTTCAAATACTTTAATTAAAGTATTCTCTCTTTTTTTCTCTGCTTCTCTACTCAAGAAATGGTCACTGATGACGGCTTTTCTAACAATCTTTTCAATAAAAACATCGCCAAAACGACGGATGAAATAAGCAACGACAATAACGGCAATAATTTTTAGGCCGTGCGAAAAAAACCAGGGTCCTAATTGATTAAGAAAATTTTCTATAATCTCTGACATAGATTGTATATAGTATAACAGATTCTAATAATTTGACAATAAAAAAGGGCAGAGCCGTCTTTGACTCTGCCTTGAGGACATATAAAGGAAGTCTGGTGATTATTTGAATTTACTGAAACTTAAATTATTGTTATGGTAAGGCTACTATAGAAACGAAACATCCGCCATCATTATCCAAGTCGCTTGAGGTGGTAAGATGTCCATTATCACCATTTCCTCCATTGTCAATTGGAGCCTGATTATTTCCGCCGCTACTGGTATGTCTCAAATCATGACCAAACATAGGCCAAGGCGAATCTGCTAATCCTCCTGAATCTCCGTATATCGCGTATAACTTCCCATCATCCGCTCCCATATAGATAGTACCGTCAGCTCCAATAGCTGGCGAGGAATAGACTGCTATAGCCGTAAAGTCCCATTTGAGAGTGCCGTCAGGGTTGATGGCGTATACCTTGTCATCACGTGAGCCGACATAGATCGTGCCATCAAGGCCTATGGCCGGCGAAGAACGTACCTTAGCTCCAGTGAGAAACTCCCATTTGAGCGTTCCGTCAGGGTTGATGGCATAGACATTTCCATCATACGAGCCAACATAAACTGTATTATCTGTTCCAATGACCGGAGAGGATATTGCCCACTCAAGGTCCCAGCCACTTCCAGTAGCAAACTCCCATTTGAGCGTCCCGTCAGGGTTGAAAGCATAGATCTTATCATCAGCCGAGCTAATATAGACCGTATTATCAGAATCTATAGCCGGAGAGGAGCGAATGTCTAATCCTATAAAATTCCACACACAAATTCCATCCTGGTTGATAGCAAAAAGCCTGTCGCAATCGGAACCAATATAGACCATGCCGTCAAATCTTACTGCTGGAGACGATGAAACCTTATAACCGGCCCAAAATTCCCATTTTTTAGTACCATCTGGATTGATGGCATAGACATTGTGGTCATATGAACCAACATAGATAGTGCCATCAAGGCCTATGGCTGGCGAAGAATCTATTCCACCACCCGTAACAAATTCCCACTTGAGCGTTCCATCAGGATTGACGGCGTAGACATTGTGGTCATTCGAGCCGATATAGATTGTGCCGTCGGAGTCTATGGCTGGAGAGGAATGTATTAGACCACCCGTAACAAATTCCCACTTGAGCGTTCCATCAGGATTGACGGCGTAGACATTGTGGTCATTCGAGCCGATATAGATTGTGCCGTCGGAGTCTATGGCTGGAGAGGATTGCACACAACCCTTAGTTTGAAATGTCCACCTCAGAGTGCCTGGAGTACTCACAGCATTAATTATCCCGATTTCCAAGAAACAAAAACCAAATAATACCAACAGAAAAACAAATAATCTTTTCATGAATTTCCTCCTATTGTAAAGGTACAATTTCACTTCCTTCTGTCAATTTTGACCTAATGTTAGTATATCACATTTAAAATATTGTCAAGCCGAATTGGTCTCGATTATCAGCTTTGGGTACCCAGCGGGAATTGAACCCACATCGCTAGTTCCACAGACTAGAGCTCTAACCGTTAAGCTATGGGTACCATGGAGCGCCTGGCAGGACTCGAACCCGCGACCTAAGGTTTAGAAAACCTTCGCTCTATCCACTGAGCTACAGGCGCTTAACTATAAATATACCCAAAAATGATTAAAAAGTCAAAGATAATATCTTTTCTTTAAATTAGCAAAGCAAAAATTATTCCCGAAATAAGAAGATAATATTTTTCTAAATTTATTTGCTTCAACGTTATTTCTGGTCATTTCATCACTTTCCTTTTAGCCAGCCAAACAGTCAAAAAGACGCCTAAACTGTCAATCAAGATATCCTGACCGGAGGCCTGACGTCCGAAAACAAAACTCTGGTGGTACTCATCGGAAAAGGCATAGCCGACAGCCAAAACAACAGCCAAAATTAAAATTATTCTCCGGACTGATTGATGTCCCCGAAGAGCCTCAATCAAGAGAAAAGTTAAAACAGCGTATTCTAAAAAATGGGCCAGATTACTCAAAAGAAAATCCCAGTTCCGCGATAAGCCCGAACTTAAATCTGGCTGATGGGAAAGAAAAAAAATAAAGCCAGCCCAAAAGAAAACCAAAAGCCAGTTTTTAATTGTTTGGCGAGTTTTTCGAACCGTCATAAAAACAAAAGCCGCATTACCAAGTTTAGCATAATGCGACCTTTGAGAGAATTGGATAAAGTATCTTTAAACATTTTCGAGTTCGGCTGTTAGAGCAGTTATTAAGCCACGGATATCGTGGACTGCTTCTTCCCTGTCTGACGAAATAAATTTTTGGTCCCCGCTTATCTCCTCAAGAACTCTAACCAGCTCATTTGGCCTAAGTTTATCTTGCTCCAATCTGTTAAGTGCTGCAAGCAATCTATTATTGGCTCCATCAAGCGCTCTGACTAAGTCAACAATCTCTTTCCGAACCTGTTCGGTCTCTTCAAACAATTCTTTCTTAGATTTCATGACAACCTCCCTATTTTTTAAAATAATCTAAAAAATCTTTTAAAGGACGGGTATTCAAAATATCCTTTTTTGTCGCCCAGCCGCGGCGGGCCTGAGCAATGCCCAACTCTATTATTGGTAAGTGCTGCGGACTATGAGCATCCGTGCCGATAGTCAGTTTAACACCTGCCTGGACGGCCTGTCGAGCGTCTGTATCTTTCAAATCCAATCGGTCAAAATGAGCGTTAATTTCCAAAGCGGTCTTGGTTTCCTTAGCCGCTTTAAAAATTTTACCAAAGTCGAATTGATAACTTTCTCTCCTTTGAATACGCCGACCGGTCGGATGAGCAATAATATCAATATGAGGATTTTTGATTGCTCGTAATAATCTTGTAGTCATATCTGCTCTGCTCATTTTAAAACTGGAATGAATAGCTCCCAGAACAATGTCCAACTTGGCTAAAACTTCGTCCTTAATGGCTAAAGAACCATCATCTTTAATATCGACCTCGCAACCCCTAAGAATTTTAATCCCGGAAACCAGTCGATTAACTCTATCAATTTCAGCCATTTGTTTCAAGAGGCGCTTTTCGTCTAAGCCGTGGGCTATCTTCAAAAAGCCGGCGTGGTCAGTAATGACTATATATCGATAACCCATTTTTTTAGCTGCCTTGGCCATCTGGGCAATCGTCTCAACTCCATCACTCCAATTAGTATGACAATGTGTCTCTCCCTTTATATCGCTATAGTCAATTATTTTAGGCAGCTGACCAGCCAAGGCCGCTTCAATTTCGCCGCTGTTGGTTCTCAATTCCGGTTCAATATAGGGCAGGCCGATGGTTTGATAAACCTCTTTTTCATTTTTGCCGGCTATTCTCTTTCTGCCCCTGAAAATACCGTATTCATTCAATTTTAATCCTTTCTTGATGGCCAAACGCCGAGTCAGAATGTTGTGGTCCTTATTGCCGGTAAAATATTGCAAAGCGGCGCCAAAACTCTCTCTTTTGATAACTCTCAAATCGCAATCAAAGCCGTCTTTAAGACGAACAGACGATTTAGTCGGTCCCTTGGCCCAAACCTTGACTACTTCAGGCCCGTCTTGCCCGCCGTCAGGCGAGGCAGGCATCCGGACAAAAAAATTCATCACTTTGTCCGGTTTATTTGAAGTAATCAGAATATCAATATCGCCAATGGTCTCTTTCATTCGTCTGATTGAACCAGCTACTTCAACTTTGCCTGTTTCGGGCAGATTTTTAAGCTGACTGACTATTTCTCTAACGGCCGGCAAAATTAAACCAAGCAAAAATCTTCCTTTACTTGATTTGACAAAAGCAATTCCCTGCAAGATATTCTTTTCGCTCTTTTGACCAAAGCCCTCTAGCTTTCTTATCTTCCCCGCTTTAGCCGCCTTTTCCAAATCCCTAAGGTTCTTGATTTTCAGCTTCTTGTAAAGAACTTTAATTTTTTGTGAACCGAGACCCTCAACAGCCATCAATGATTCTAAATCAACCGGGCATTCCTTTTTTAGTTTTTGGTAATCCTTAATCCGGCCCGTTTTGATAAACTCTTCAACCCTCTTGGCAATATTTTTACCGACCCCGGGAATCTTTTCTAAGGCGGCCAAGCCGCCTTCCCGATAAATATCGGCGACATCCTTTTCTAAAGATTCTAAAACCCGGGCCACTTTTTCAAAAGCCCGCGGCTTAAAAGAAATTTCCTTCATCTCTAACAAATCAGCCATTTGATAAAAAATCTGGGCGAGTTCTAAGTTTCTCATGCGATTCTGTTGGTATTTATTTCCCGTAAAATTACGGGACGAATAAAAATTACCTTAAGTATTGTTCTTTTTGCGGAGCAAAAAGAACGGGTGGTGGGAGGGGCTGTGGTAGATAAAAAATCTGAGCCAATTCCAAGTTTTTCATCCTTTTGTTTGGAATGGTTGGATGCCTTTAGTTTCCGGCACTTTAACGACCCGGTTATCTCTAGGAATCATTTCTTTAGCGATAAACAAAGGCCAAAAGGCACTTAACAGAATAAAGATACTGACGCCGACGAAAAGAGCATCAAAGCCAAATCGTTGAGCAATTATTCCTCCTAAGGCACCGGTCGTCCCGGCTCCTATGCCAGCCAAAGCGCTTCTAACGCTCCAATCAAAGGCCTCGCGGCCTTTATCGATGTGCCTGGTGAAGATAGCCGTATAGCCGGGAATATTCATTCCCATGCCAAAAGCATAAATCGCTTGGAGCAGATAGATATGCCAGGGAAGACGAGAAAAGAGATAACCGAAAACAGCCAAAGCAGCTAAACTATTGCCGATAATAATAAACCAAAGGTCGTCTTTCTCGCCATGATTTTTATCTAAATACCGGCCAAAGGGGATAACAACCAGAGACACAATAACCCAATAAATAGCCGCCGCATAACCAGCTACTTTGACACTGCCGCCTTGAATCTGGCTAGTCAAAAAAATAGCAAAGATAGGAGAGATAAAACCGATTCCGCTAATTAAAGTGAAATCAGAAAGAATTAAGATTTTGATTACTTTATTGATGACTGTTTTCATCATCTTCTATCATACCAAGATTGGCTCAATAAAAAAAGGGTAATCTGTTTGTGATTACCCCGACGGTCGGCTCCGGAAAAAGATTATTATTTCTCTTCCATATCCGGAGGCAATTCCCTATCGTCATAGGCAAGTTCCCCACGCATCGGACAGACAGCTAAGTAGTCCTCTCCGTGTTTTTACACCCTAACGTGTACATATCTTTGACAACTGACGCACAACACTCTTAATATAAAATAATCTAATAAATGTCAATTCCTCCAGGGATGACAAGTAGCTACTCTCTTTAATCCTAACCAAAGACCTTTAAAGATACCTTTCTCCTTTACGGCCTGATAGGTATATTGAGAACAAGTCGGATAATGACGACATTGACCCAAAAGTCGCAAAATCGGCAGCCAACCATGGTCCGGCGAGATGGTTTTTTGATAAATCTTAATTAAAGCGAGAACAATTTTTTTAAACATCTCTATTGACTTTTGTTAATTATTTAGGTAGATTATCTGATTAAAAATAGTGGTTATTTAACAATTAAGGAGGTGGACATGGAGACAGGAGAGAGAAAAAGTTTATTAGATATCTATTCAGAAGAACTGGATTGCTTGCCTGACCATTTACCAGAAGAAAAAGTAAAAGAATTATTCCTGAAAGCAAGAGGCGGTGATAGAGAAGCCCGAAACCAACTAGTCGAAGGTAACTTAAAGTTGGTTATCTATATTATCAAAAAATACTACCGGGCTAAGCTTGATGGAAAATTTGGCAAACTCTTTTTGGATTTAATCCAGGCAGGTAATTTAGGAGTTCTCGAGGCCTTAAAAAGATTCGAACCAAAAAGATCCAAATTTTCTACTTATGTCAGGTGGTGGATTCGAGCCGAAGTTAATAAATTCTTGGAAAATCAGAAAGAATTTCCTATTTCCGACACCCACGCCTGGACAGCCCTCAACCGAATCAAGCGATTGAGAGACAGTTTCTTTCAAGACAATGGTCGCTGGCTGACAGCCGAAGAATTAAGCAAGCTAAGCAGACTCCCTGTAGAAAGAGTTAAGACGCTACTTCAAGCCTCCCAATCAGTAATCTCCTTAGATGAACCCATTAGCGATAGCACCGACGAGGTTTTTGGCAGCCTGATTGCTAACGAAAGTTCAATCAGCCCAGAAGAATTTGCCCAAATGGAAGAATTAAGAGAAGAAATAATTAATAATCTTCCCCGCCTCAGGCCTCGCGAAGAGAAAACTCTCCGTGATTATTATGGCATCGGCCAAGACGGTGGAACAGATTACGGCCGAAATCGCACCTTAACGGATATAGGAAAAGATTTTAATGTTAGCCGTGAACGAACCAGAAAGTATAAAGAACAAGGGCTTAAAAAACTTCGTCGTCGCAGGGGGCATCTTCTAAAAGAACATCAATAAGGGTTAGCAAAACTAACCCTTATTATTTTTCAATCAATTCTTTGAGTTTTTGAGCATTCTTGACCGCGTAACCACAAGCATCATTGTTGAAATAAACGTAAATATCTTTGACCTTAGCCCACTTCTTTATCTTAACAGCCCAATTTTTTAATTCTTCATCAGTATAATTGGAAGAATAAAGAGAAGGCCGGCCGTGCAGACGTAAATAAACAAAATTAGCCGTTAAACCTTCCTGATGAGGCCAGTCAGCCGAGTCAGCCAAACACAAAGCTACTTTATATTTCTTCAACAACCGATAAACTTCCGGAGAAAACCAGCTTGGGTGGCGAAATTCAAAAGCATAATCATATTTTTTAGGTAAAATTTTTAAAAAATTCTCCAATCTCTGAACGTTAACTTGCCAGCTCGGTGGTAATTGAAACAAAATCGGTCCCAATTTCTCTTTCAGTTTGGCCGCCCGGCTAATGAAAAGCCGCCAAGCCGAAGAACAGTCCTTAAGCTTTTTGACATGACTGATATAGCGGCTGGCTTTGGCGGCGAAAATAAAGTTCTGGGGCGTCCGCTGATGCCAGCCTTGGAAAGTCTTAATGGCCGGCAAACGATAAAAAGAATTGTTCAGTTCAACCGTCTGAAAATGTTGACTGTAATATTCTAATTGCTCAGTTTTAACTAAACCTCTTGGATAAAAGATTCCTTTTCCCCAATGAGGATAAGAAAAGCCGCTGGTGCCAATGTATATTTTAGCCATTGATATGGATTAAGTAAATTTATTTAATCTTTGCAAGGCCGCTGATTTTTCATGATACCTAATCTTGCTCTTTTTAATCGCCTTTTCCATAACGGCCAAGGTTCGGTCATAGGACTTGCGGTCAACCGGAAAAGGCGTGCCGTCCTTGCCGCCATGAGCAAAAGAATAACGAGCCGGGTCATCATAAGACGGTCTGGCTCCGTAAATTAATTCAGCGACCAATGATAAAGCCCGGATGGTCCGCGGTCCGACACCCTTAATCCTTAATAACTGTCCAAAATTTTCCGGTTGGCATTGATGAGCCAGGAAAACAGTTTTTTGAAGCCGCTTTAAATCAAATTTTTCTTCTTCAACCGCGTGATGATGAAATTCCAAATTAGGCAATTCCATTAAAGTTAACTGACCCTCTTTCCTCTTCTGGATTAAATCGATATCCTTTAAAAAGGTTTTCGGTCCTTCTTTGACTAATTGACTGGAAATTTGACGGTTGTTTCTGCTTTGTTTGGCAGTCAGATTAAGCGGCTTAACCTTGATTTGGGAAGCAATCCCGCTATGCGGTTCTTCAACAAAATCTTCTTGGCCGGCCCGCTGACCAAGATTTGAAGAAAGCCAATGGTAACGGCGCGCCTTTTTGGCCTGGACATTCATTCCCTGCTGGATAACTGTCCAAGTACCTTTTTTACTAAAAATTAAGTTATGATGATAAAGCTGAAAACCATCTTGTAAGGCCGTATTATCAACTTTAGCGCTCATTTTGCTGGCTTCAACCAAATGGTCAATTTTTTTCATTGGCCAGCCCAAAAATTGACCCCAGTCCTCAATATTCTGAGGCGTCTTTTTGGAAGTTTTTCCCTTGCCGCCGCAGACAAAAATGCCCAATTCATTTTCTAAGCCAGCCACTCCCATCTTTAAAGCGCCCAAGGTGGTCGTCGTCAGGCCGCTGCTATTCCAGTCAAAACCACTGACACAGCCAAAGGACTGAAACCAAATCGGGTCAGCCAAACGTTTCAAAAATTCTTCCG
>Ga0315545_1000272_pt1 | contig 56648 bp, 42 predicted proteins | sample SalMarSW160210MG_FD_203096 | JGI IMG/M metagenome (GOLD analysis project Ga0315545, IMG submission 203096) | Salt marsh sediment microbial communities from the Plum Island Ecosystem LTER, Massachusetts, United States - Salt Marsh Sediment SW1602-10 ...
GGGAACAACGAAAAAACAGAATAAGACTACCTTTATAAGGTGCCCGAAAGATGAGCAACACCCATTTAACATATTGCCAGCAAGGCTATATACTCTGAATGGCTATCAATTTGCAATCATGGCACAGATTCTTTCAAATAAGGATGACTGGAACCTGGTTAAATATGAGATTCGTAAGAGGTTAGGCTTCCCGGAACGTAAGTTTCTGAAGGCCTGGAAGGAGCTTGAAACAATGGGTTATATTCAAAATACAAGAAAGTGGGGTTATTATCATTATACTATTTATGAAGATCCTGGCTATACAACAGGCACGGGTGCCGACTGTGGAGACCACACAACAGGCAATAGTACAAAATGTATATGTGCCATACTAACTAATACTAAGAATAACTATAATTATAATACAACAACTGGCACGGGTGCCACTTGTTATGAAGACCAGTTTAATGAACTTAAAGAACTGTACCCGGTAGATAGTACCTGGGATGACGGGAAAACAGTACCATTAAACAGGAACTTATCGGAGTGTAAAAAATTATATATCGAATTATTGAAGACCGGAAAAGTCTCACATGAGGAAATTATGACATGCCTCAAAGTTGAACTGCAGGAAAGACTGCAAACTGGTACTAAGCAATACCAACCATCTCTATTGAAATGGATTAATGAAGACGGCTGGAAAGCTTTTAAAGGTAGAACTCTGAAACCTGTTGAGTTACGTTATGGCACAGAAGTAATATAAAAGTGCTTCACGCCTATCCATGTATATTGATTATTAATGCTTTACTACTGAAGGGTAAAGTCATAATAAGCATATGTCCTTTAATCATCCCTGACAGAGATTGCAGATTGATATCAATCAGAATATTTGTTATTGTTATCCTGCTACTATTTCTTTATCAGACTCAATGAACTAAATAAGGTATATTACAAAACGCAACTTTATGTTGCATTTCATAATATTATTATATATTATATATAGGGGATATTGCAACTTGCAACATGCAACAAAATGCAACAAATTGATTGTCAGAAAGTATGCAAAAGAACAATACAATAGGAATTTATTAAAGAAAAGTGATCATTCAAACTTAAACCTGTAGAAATCAAATTTATGTCAACTAATTAATAATTCATAATTTTTTTCGGGAATTAATAAAATCAGCGAGATTTATCACTTATTTGGCTTGACTAATTCAATTTGGCAAGAATTAAAAAAAGGCGGCACCAACGAAATAGACTTAATGTATTCATGCTTAAAATCAAATTAAAATGAGTGGCGCCGCCCTATTATAGTCATAATCTACTGTACTAATCCATATTTCAGACATAGTCATCATATTCCAATTAATAGAAATCAATAGTTTAATAAGGATAGGGTCTAATTTGTTACCTGAAATTATCTACAATTTTTACTATGCTATTTTATTCATCAGATTATCAGTTGAATAACAAATAAAATAGTCTTTATCAAGTAAATGTTTCAGTATAGTCACAGTGAGGATAAATAATAAAGCCTTGATAAACAACTATATCAAGGCTTTTTGCATTTGATTACTGTTTTATATACCATCATAATTTGTTGCAACCATATTGCAACCGAATAAAAATAAAAAGGAGCCAGATTTCTCTAACTCCTTGATTTCTAAAAGTGGAGAATAAGGGATTCGAACCCTTGACCCCCTGCGTGCAAAGCAGGTGCTCTGGCCAACTGAGCTAATTCCCCTTTTATCCGCCGAAGCTTTAGCGAAGGCGGAGCCCGCTTTTGCTTTAAAGCTTCTTTGGAACAGACCGCCGTCGCCGCTCCGTCGCTGAAGCTCCGGAGCGTAAGCGACAAGGCTGTGGCAGTCGCCGTAGTCCCGCCCGGAGTTGAACCGGGGACCTCTACATTATCAGTGTAGCGCTCTAACCAACTGAGCTACGGGACTATAAATGACATGGTTGCAGGCTGTACCCACCATGCTCTCCGGCAGATGGGCTGACAGGTAAAACCGCATCACTTCAAAAAAACTTCTCCCCGGACTTTTGGGAGGTCAAAGATAATGCTTCCTAAAATTACTGCAAAAAAAAAGATAATATTTTTCCTGATCAACCAGAAATAAACAATAAGATTTTGTTTGCCGTCAAATGAAAAAGATTATTTTCGTAAATATTTATTCTGTATGTCAAATGTAGTCATAATACCTACCTACAAGGAAAAAGAAAACATTGAAGAACTTGTCAGAACCATATCTTCGCTGCCTGTTCCTTTCGACATACTTGTTATCGATGATAACTCTCCCGACGGAACTGCTCAGATTATCAAAAACCTCCAACCAGCATTTCCCAATCTACATCTTATTGTAAGACACAACAAACTGGGACTGGGAACTGCCTATATAACCGGTTTTCAGTGGGCACTTGATAAAGGTTACAACTATATCTATGAAATGGATGCAGATTTCTCCCACGATCCTGACGATCTTGTACGACTCTACAAAGCATGCACAGAGAATGGTGCTGACCTGGCAATAGGATCAAGGTATATCAGTGGTGTCAACGTGGTAAACTGGCCTCTCTCAAGGGTCCTGATTTCCTATTTTGCTTCCATATATGTGAGAATGGTTACCGGAATGAAAATAATGGACACAACCGCCGGTTTCAAATGCTATAAGAAAGAGGTTCTGGAAAATATAAAACCACAGCACATAAAATCAGTTGGTTACAGCTTTCAGATTGAGATGAAATTCATTGCCTGGAAGCTGGGTTATAATATTGTGGAAATACCAATTATTTTTACCGACAGAAAACTTGGATCATCTAAAATGTCAGGGGGTATCTTTAATGAAGCTTTATGGGGAGTGCTCAGGATGAAGTTGAGGAGCTTTTTTGTAAGATACAGGCGAAAATAGATTAACCCTTCTCTCCCCGCCGACTGGCGGGGGAGAAAATGTGCCATAGAATTACATTTATTTCCCCCTCTGGGAGAAAAAGAAAGGGGTAATACTTTAGCAATAAAACTACCTATAAATATCAAATGCCCGGCACCTTAATAAAAAATGCAACAATTATCAATGAAGGTAAATCCTTTAAAGCAGAGCTCCTTATTAAAGATGAGCAGATATCAGCAATAGGATTACCCGGTGATGTTGAAACACCTGCAGCAGACGAAATAATTGATGCAGCCGGACTGATTCTGATTCCCGGATTAATAGATGACCATGTGCATTTCCGGGAACCAGGACTTACACATAAAGGTGATATTTTCAGTGAATCGAGAGCTGCTGTTGCCGGTGGTATAACTTCTTTCATGGATATGCCCAATACACATCCACAGACAATTACCTGTGACCTTCTTAATGAAAAATTCAGGACAGGATCTGAAAACTCCCTGGCCAATTATTCATTTTACATTGGTGCCACAAACACAAACTTAAATGAGATAATGAAGACTGATCCTTCCGGGGTATGCGGGATTAAAGTGTTTATGGGTTTATCGACGGGGAACATGCTTATCGATAATGATGATGCACTGAAGGAGCTGTTTGCAAAGGCACTGATACCGGTAGTCTGTCACTGTGAGGACGAAGAGGTGATCAGGAAAAATACCGGGATTTACAGGCAGAAATATGGTGATGATATACCTGCCAGAATTCACCCGTTAATCCGGAACAGAGAGGCTTGCTTTCTTTCTTCCCAAAAGGCTGTGCAGCTGGCAAAACAATTTAATACGAGGCTTCATATCCTTCACCTTTCAACCGCTGATGAGCTGAAGCTTTTCAGTTGCGAAGAACCGCCGGAACAGAAAAGAATCACAGCTGAGGCTTGTGTTCATCATCTCTGGTTTGACGAATCATACTATGACGAACTTGGTACTCTGATAAAATGGAATCCGGCAATAAAAACCCGGTTTGACAGGGAAGCTCTGATTAGTGGTATCAATGATAACCTTATAGATAATATTGCTACTGATCACGCTCCACACACTCTGGAAGAAAAAAAGAACAGTTATTTCAAAGCACCCTCAGGGGGTCCTCTTGTGCAACATTCGCTGGTAATCATGCTCGAGCTGTGGCACAGAAAGATCTTCAGTCTTGAAAAGATAGTTGAGAAGATGTGTCATAATCCGGCAATACTGTTCAAAATTAAAGACAGGGGATTCATAAGGGAGGGGTATAAAGCAGACCTGTGCCTTGTCGATCCCGATACCCAATGGACCGTTTCAAAGGATAATATCCTTTATAAATGCGGATGGTCTCCATTTGAAGGTATAACTTTCAGATCGAAAGTTGTTAAGACAATCGTTAATGGGACAGTGGTTTATGATAATGGTGTAATTAAAGAGAATTATCGGGGTCAAAGGTTGATTTTTGATCGTTAGGTTGTTAGGTCGTTAGGTTGTTAGGTTGTTAGGTTGTTAGGGCGTTAGGTTGTTAGGGCGTTAGGTTGTTGGGTTGTAGTTTGTTGGATCATTACCACTCCCCCCTTCTACTCTACGACCCCTTGCCCTTAGCCCTCTGCCCTCAGCCTCTAACGCACATCGTCATCCGTCTATACTACATAATACATTTCTCGATCATTAAACCTTTCTTACTACATACCTCACTGTACTCCGGGTCTTTTGTTCAAGTAGTATATCACGGCTTTCAGTGATTCTTTCAATTGATCCCTGTGTATAATGTCTTATCGAAAGCATTTCAACAGCCTCGTTATAAACTGCGTCAAATTCTGTTTTAAGATCAGCTATAAGAGTATCAACCTTAATCCTTTCATCATCTACACAGACATTTATGCTCACTGCACTTGCCTGAACAAGATTTACTTTAATACCATGGGTCATGAAAGCATGGAAGATCCTGCTCAGCTGATCTCCCATTACAAAAGAAAAATCCTTGGGTAGTATTGAAATAAGAATTTGATTCTCTTTTTTAATAAAGATAGGAATTATCTTTTCCGGTCTGGCGTCAGCCTTAATTATAGTTCCTTTTTCGCCGGGTGCTATAAATGATCTGACATGCAGAGGAATATTTTTGTTCTGCAGTGGTTTGATCGTTTTCGGATGAATTACTTTTGCTCCGGAAAAGGTCATCTCAACAGCTTCCCTGTAAGATATCTCATCAAGCTTCAGTGCTTCGGTGTGCCATTTGGGATCAGCATTAAGCAGTCCGGGTACATCTTTCCACACAACAACTCTTTCTGCATCGAGGATATTGGCCAGTATAGCTGCCGTATAGTCCGATCCTTCCCGTCCCAGGGTAGTAGAATAACCGCTAACAGTCCCTCCAATAAAACCCTGCGTAACATATAAAGAACAGCGGGTAAAATCAAATGTTTTCCTGATACGACTGGCACTATCTCCCCACAAAATTTCAGCATCCCTGAATCTATCGTCAGTTACAAGGTTCTCTCTTATATCCACCCATTCTGCTTTTAATCCGTTCCTTTTCAAATACTCGGCTACTATAATAGTTGACCACAATTCACCATAAGAGACAACCTGATCATACTCAAAATCATACTCTGACTTCCTTGCTGATAACAGATATTCTTTAAGTTTTACGAATGATATATCTATTTTACTTTTAGCTGAATTGCCTGCCGGAAACAGATCCTGAGTTACAGAAAGATGACTTTCAAAAATCTCATCCAGAAGACTCTGATATGCTTTATCTCCGTCAAGCCACGATTTTAATACGTTCTCAAGAGCATTGGTTGTTTTACCAAATGCTGAAACTACTACTAAAAGATCATCTTTCTCCCCTTCTACAATAGAAAACAGATTCCTGATCCCTTCTGCATTTTTAATAGAAGCACCGCCAAACTTATAAACCTTCATATACCTTAATTTTGGATCAAAATTATTATTTCCGCTGCATTTAGCAACCTCTATTATATGCATAATTAACAGGACAATTTTGTAAATTTGGCCGTTTGTGCCGGTTATGAAAGAAAACGAAATATCAATTCTTTATAATGATCATCCTGTTGTAACGGAACTTATCGAATCCCTTGGCCCGGACAAGGCAGAAAAGGTACAGGTTACCGGATTGTATGGCTCATCAAAAGCATTAGTTCTGTCAAATGTTTTCCACAAAACACAATTGATACATGTCGTTATTATCCCGGAAAAAGAAGATGCAGCATATTTCTATAATGATCTGGTAACACTTTCTGGTGAAGATTCCGTTTTCTTTTTCCCTTCAACATATAAACGTTCAGTACAGTATGAACAGATCGAACCGGCTAATATTGTCATGCGCACTGAAGTTCTCAGTTACCTTGCATCCGGGAAAAGAAAGGGAATAATTGTAACCTATCCTGAATCGGTGATGGAGAAGGTCGTGAGCCGTACAAATCTGAAAAAAAACACATTAACTGTAAGTACAGGTGACAGGATCTCTCTTGAGTTTCTTGAAGAATTGCTACAGGAATACAATTTTGAAAGGGTCGATTTTGTTTATGAACCCGGGCAATATTCAATAAGGGGAAGCATTGCTGATGTTTTTTCCTATTCGGCTGACATGCCTTTCCGTTTCGACTTTTTTAGCGATGAAGTCGAAACAATCAGATCGTTCAATACTGACGATCAGTTATCTGTAAGTATTCACAAACAGGTTTCTATAATTCCGAATATTCAGGATGTTTCAATTGAAAAGATCAGTGATTCTTTTATAGATTTTCTGCCTTCCTCATCATTACTATGGATCGAGGATGCGGGTTTTATCAGAGATAGGATCAATAGCATTTTCCATCAGACCGTGCTAAGGGAAGAATCAGGTCACATAGCGGGTAAAAAGGAAACAGTTATATCAGGAGAAAGGTTTTTTGAATATTGTAACAAATTCAGAATCATTGAATACGGTAAACAATTACTGTATAAACCTGAAGTTCAATTTGAATTTAATACAGAATCCCAACCTGTTTTCAATAAGAATTTTGATTTGCTATCTGAAAAACTGATCTCAAACAACCAGGGTAATTACACACCTTACATCATATCAGAGAATCAGTCGCAGATCGACAGACTCAGAGATATTTTTTCCGAGATCAGTCCTGATGTACATTTCACTTCATTACTGTTAAACCTGCACGGAGGATTTACTGATCATGATCTTAAGGTGTCAATATATACTGATCACCAGATATTTGACAGATACCATAAATTCAAAATAAGAGGATATTTTACCAGAAAAGAGAGTATATCGATAAAAGAGCTTACCGGTCTGAATCCGGGAGATTATGTTGTGCATATCGATCATGGTATCGGAAAGTTCGGTGGATTGGAAAAGATTGAGGTAAACGGCAAGATCCAGGAAGCTATTAAACTTGTTTACAAGGACAATGATACGCTATATGTTGGAATTCATTCGTTGCATCGCATATCGAAATACAAGGGTAAAGATGATTCTGCGCCAAAGATTTACAAACTGGGCTCAGGTGCCTGGCAGAGACTGAAGCAGAGCACAAAGACAAGAGTTAAAGATATAGCAAAAGATCTCATTCACCTTTACGCTAAAAGAATGACATCTCCCGGATTCTCTTTTTCACCCGATTCATATCTTCAGCGTGAACTTGAAGCGTCATTTATTTATGAAGATACTCCTGATCAGTTAAGTGTAACCAATGCTGTAAAAGAGGATATGGAAGCCCCTCATCCCATGGACAGGCTCGTTTGCGGAGATGTTGGTTTTGGAAAAACAGAGGTTGCAATAAGAGCTGCATTCAAATCTGCAGCAGACAGTAAGCAGACAGCAGTTCTGGTTCCTACAACCATACTGGCACTTCAGCACTATAAGACATTCACCTCAAGACTAAAAGGATTCCCCTGCAACATTGATTATATAAGCCGCCACAGGAAACCTGTTGACCAGAAAAAAATTTTGTCTCAACTCTCGGAGGGCAGGCTGGATATAATTATCGGCACACACAAGCTTGTATCTGAGATTATCAGATTCAGGGATCTCGGTCTGCTTATAATTGATGAGGAGCAACGGTTCGGGGTTTCGGTGAAAGAGAAACTCAAAAAGATGAAAGCTGAGGTTGATACTCTGACCCTGACGGCCACTCCAATTCCCAGGACACTTCAGTTCTCTCTGATGGGAGCCCGTGATCTTTCAATAATCAATACACCCCCACCCAACAGAATGCCAATAGTTACTGAATTACACGGCTTTAACGAAGAAATTCTGAAAGAAGGAATAGAATATGAAGTATCCCGCAGCGGACAGGTTTTCTTCATACATAACAGAGTTGAAAACATTAAGGAAATTCAGGCAAAGATTAACAGGATCTGTCCAAACGTAAAAACTGCTGTTGTCCACGGGAAGATGAAAGGAAGGGATATTGAGAATGTTATGTTCGATTTCATCCAGGGCGATTATGATGTTCTGATTGCAACTACAATTATCGAATCGGGACTTGATATTCCGAACGCCAATACCATCTTTATCAATGATGCCCATAATTTCGGCCTTTCCGAATTGCATCAGCTCAGGGGAAGAGTGGGTCGGTCGAACAGAAAGGCTTTCTGTTATCTTATAACTCCGCCCGTTAGTACTCTTACACATGAGGCAAGAAGGAGACTTAAAGCTATCGAAGAGTATTCGGAACTTGGAAGTGGTTTTAATATTGCCATGCAGGATCTTGATATAAGAGGATCAGGCAATCTGCTGGGAGGTGAACAGAGCGGATTTATTGCGGATGTCGGATTTGAGACATACAACAGAATACTTAACGAAGCCATGGCCGAGCTAAGGGAATCAGAATTTACACAACCTCCCGGGAAAAAAGAAGAAGTCCTCTCACACGAAAAAACAGGATCAGAAAAAGTATTTACTACAGATTTTCAAATCGACACCGATCTGGAAATAATGTTTCCTGATGAATATATCTCAAATATACCTGAAAGGATAAGGTTATACAAGGAGTTAAACGAAATAGCAAACGAAGAGGATCTGTTATCCTTTGAGAAAAAGCTCACTGACAGGTTTGGTCCTGTTCCTCTGCCCTCAAAAGCTCTTCTTGATATTGTAAGAATCCGATGGATTGCAATCAGACTTGGTATTGAAAAAATCCTCCTGAAAAACAACCTGCTGATAGCTAATTTCATTTCGGATCCAAAATCAGCATTTTATCGCGGTTCCCTTTTTGTCTCAATAATGAATTATGTGAACAGGAAACCTCATCAAATGACAGTGAAGCAGAAAGAGTCAAAACTGAGCCTGACAATAAATGATATCCGGTCTGTAAATTCAGCTATATCGGTGCTAAAAAAAATCCTTCAGGAAACCAGAGAAGAAAGTGTCTAAAGTCATCCCCGTTAGCAATAACAAAACGTTAGCGCGGATTTATAATCCGTGCTCTTTACTCTGCTGTGGTAGCGAAGCGTAATCCGTGCCTCTTGCCCAATTGTAATTCGTGATTTTTATGGCACCGATTACAACCGAGCAGACCACGTAGTGGGATCCGAGCTCGACAAAGTCAAATCGGCGCCAGCACTGAAGTCGCGGGAGTGACTGAGTTGCTTTATGCACTTTCCTCTTTATTTCCTAACTTTGTACTTTAATTATAACCATGAATCTCATTTTTGACATTGGCAACACCGGCACCAAAGTGGCTATATACGATGGTCGAAAAAAGATGGTCTTGTTCCGGACCAAACAGTTCAGCTGGGATAATATGCTAAAAATATGTTCGCCGTATGAACATAAGATTGATAAAGCGATAATATCAACGGTAAGAGATGTTCCGGAGTTTATTATTGATATGGCCACTCTGGGAATACCTCATGTACACGTTCTCTCGCACGAATCAATACTTCCTTTTATAAATGAATATGAAACGCCTGAAACGCTTGGACCTGACAGAATAGCTGCTATTGCAGGAGCCTCCTTATTATTCCCCGGGAAAAAAATACTCATTATAGATGCGGGAAGTGCTGTTACTTATGATTATCTGGCAGGAAAAACCTATAAAGGGGGGAATATCTCTCCTGGTTTGAGTATGAGATTCAAGGCTTTGCACAGATTTACAGGTAAGCTGCCACTGGCTTCCACAACAGATAAATATTCTTCCCCCGGCAAAAACACGCATGAAGCAATAACTGCTGGAGTCATCAATGGACTTATATATGAAATAAATGAGTATATTCGCACGTTTGAAAAAAAGTATGTCAGTTTCAAGGTTATCCTGACAGGCGGGGACAGTGGATATTTAAAAGATAAAATCAATTACCAGATCACTTACATGCCTGATATTGTGATCGATGGTTTAAATTATATTCTGGAGTACAATGCAAAATAAACTTATCCTGTTGGCTTCCATTATCTGGTTTTCTACATTTATTACAGCAACAGGTCAGAAACTTGTTAACTCCCCCTATGCCAGATTCAACATTGGGACTCTCGAACCGGCAGGATCGTTCAGAAGTCTCGGAATGGGTGGAACAGGAGTCTCTTTCCGTGACAATAGTTCAATTTATTATTCCAATCCGGCATCTTACAGTAGCATTGACACAAACTCTTTTGTTTTTGATTTTGGCCTCGATTACAGTATTAATAAACTATCCGACGGTGTATCTGATTTTTCTTCGGATGACATGAATTTTGACCATTTGATGATTGGTTTTCCGGTTACCAAAGGGTGGGGATTTGCTGCCGGACTTATCCCATATAGTAATGGCTATTACAAAATGTCGGAAAGTATCCTTGAAGGTGATCCGGACTATGATCCTGTAACGGGAGCATATTCTTCTTTCCATGTCGGTGAAGGAAGCTTTACGAGCTTCTTTGCCGGCACCGGGATAACATTTTTAAAGAATTTCTCTGCAGGTGTTAATCTGAAAATCCTTTTCGGTCAGATTAAAAGAACAAACCAGGTTATCTTCGACGAATATGAGGATGTTTTCCATTATAGTAATACTGAAAAACTTCAGATAAACGGTGTGAATTTCGATTATGGAGTGCAATACACTGCATCTTTCAAGAATAATTACTTCATAAATGCAGGTTTTTCTATAACTCCCGGAAAATACTATAACTGTGATTATTTGAATATTTCTTACCTGTTTAATTCTTACAGTTCCACTGATACACTTTCATATATTACTGATGCTGATAACAAAGCCTATCTTCCGGGTTCAGTAAGAATGGGACTATCAGCCGGCAAAAAAAATAAATTAGTCGCAGGGATTGATTATATTTCAACAAAATGGTCAGAAGCAGACATACTGGGAGCCGATGGATATATGGCAGACACCAGATCATTTCTTTTCGGAGTTGAGTTTATCCCTGATAAATACTCAAATTTCAACTTTTTGAAAAGAGTTGAATACCGGTTTGGAGGGCATATTGAAAATAATTATCTGATCATCAACAACGAGCAGATAAAAGAATTTGGGTTCACTGCCGGGCTGGGCATTCCACTGAGACGGACATTATCAAAAGCAAATCTGTTCTTTGATTTTACGCGAAAGTCGGGTACCCTCGAAAATGATCTGCATCGTGAAGACTATTTTACACTGGGTGTAAGTCTGAACCTGTATGATTTCTGGTTCATTAAACCTAAATACGATTGAAATCGGTCAGATTTACCTGGATGATATATGTTTTGATTAATTACTACCTGAAGATGAAAGGCCCGGCTAAAATATCCCGGATACAATACCTTATAACTATTTGTGTGTTGGCATGCATGGTAATTGTTGCGTGCGAGAAAAAAATACCTACTATTAATAAATCGGATGTTCTTAATTTACCTTCTGTTACTGTGAAGGATCTTGAGACTATTTTCACAGACTCAGGGAGAATACAGTTAATAATGTCATCACCTCTTCTTGAAGAGTACACCAATACTGACTCTCCTTATACTGAGTTCAGATCAGGCATCAAAGTACTTTTTTATGATGGGAATAAGGAGCCTGTTGCCTCAGTGACAGCAAAATATGCAAAATATACAGATAATAAAAGCCTGTGGGAGCTTAGGGACAGCGTTATAGCTGTTAATGAAACAAATGACAGACTCGAAACAGAACTACTGTTCTGGGATCAGCAAAAGGAACTTATATATACCGATCGCTTTGTAAAGATTACAAATGAGGACCAGATAGTTATGGGTACCGGATTTGAATCTGATCCGCGTCTTGAAAAACGGAGAATCAGGAATGTAAGTGCAACAATTTATCTTACTGATGAGCAATAGATTACACTCTCTATTGCACGGTTGCGACACCAGCATTGAAAAAAGAGTTAATTTTAAGCCATGGACGGTATAATCATCATATTTCTTGCAATTATTTTTTCTGCCTTCTTCTCAGGTATGGAGATAGCCTTTGTTGCTTCAAATAAATTAAGGATTGAGCTTGACAGGAAACAGGGTGTCTTCGGATCTGAGATCATAAAAACATTTACAAACAAGCCAGGCCAGTATATTGCCACGATGCTTATTGGCAACAATATTGCGTTAGTTATTTACGGCCTTTTCTTTTCACGATTGCTTAGCCCGGTTTTTATGCCAGTTGTAGGATCCGACCTTATTGTTCTTGTAATAAACACAATCATTTCCACAGCAATAATACTTCTTGTAGCAGAATTTTTTCCAAAGACTTTTTTTATCATTTCTCCAAATTTCTTTCTCAAGATTTTCAGTATCCCTACATTGTTTTTCTTTTATCTTTTTTATCCTGTCAGTAAGTTTACTTTTGCTGTTTCTAATTTCTTTCTCAGAATAATTTTCAGACTTAAGCCCGCGGAAAAGCAGCAGGAGAATATTGTATTCAGCAAGGTTGACCTCGATCATTTTATAAATCTGGAACAACAGAACGAAGAAGATACAGAGCCATATCATCATAATATCCGGATATTTCAGAATGCTCTTGATTTTTCGAGTGTCAAGCTCAGAGAGTGCATGGTGCCAAGGACTGAGCTTGATGCAGTTAAATCCGGCAGCTCAATTGAAGCTCTCAAAGATAAGTTCATTGAATCGGGGCATTCACGGATACTGGTATACCATGACACTATTGATAACATAACAGGCTATGTCGAACTGAAGGATATTTTCAGGAATCCTGATGATATTAAATCATTTGTAAGAAAACTGTCTATAGTACCGGAGACCATGGCAGCTAACAAGCTTCTGAAATTATTTGTTGAAGAGAAGAAGAATCTTGCTCTTGTTGTTGATGAATTTGGAGGCACATCGGGTATTGTAACAATTGAGGATGTTCTTGAAGAGATTGTAGGTGATATTGAAGATGAGCATGATATCATTGAGCTAACCGAGAAAGTGATAAGCAATAACGAATATGTCTTTTCAGGTCGTCTCGAGATAGACTATATCAATGAGAAATACAAACTTAACCTGCCAGAAGAAGATGATTATGAAACACTTGCCGGGATGATATTATTTTACAACGGCAGTATTCCAATGATTAATGACGTTATAAGGATAAGGAATCTTGTGATTAAAGTACTAAGAGTATCCTCAACAAGGCTTGAGCTGGTGAATCTGAAGGTGGAATAAAGAGGGACATTAGCAAAATAGACCACATTAACAAAAATCCGGTGAGATAAACGGTCTTCTTACCGGATTTTTTGATTATACCGGACTTTATTCATCAGTTTTCTTCATTAGGTGCATAAAATCAAGGTTTTTGGACATACCTATCCTATCTAGTCTTTATTCGATCAGTGATTTGAGAGTTAAGCTACTCTTTGTGATGACTTTTCCTGAGCAAGACGCTTTGCGATTCTGACAGCATTGGCCGTATGCACACCGAAAAAGATCCAGAGGATTTCATTCATTTGCGTACGTGCTTTGATTTTGTTTAGGCTGTAATGCTGCTTTTCGGTACCAAAGCTACCCTCCATCCTTGTTGCCCGTTCCTTACGAAGTTCTCTTGCTATGATCTGCCTTTGATCTTCATGTTTTCCTGCCCGACCTTCCCGTTTGAAGTTCGTGGTGATATTCTGCCTGGTACACCATTTTCGATTGGCATTGGTAGCATAGATGTCATCAGCAGAGATATGAGTGATTTTCCCAAACAATGCGCGGCTATACCTGATTGAGTCGATCAATCGGGTACTTTCATTGAAGGGATCAAAGCTGAGATGGTCAATGAAGTTGATCCCGTCAAACTGTATCACGTTCACCTTCGCCCCGAACTCTACCTGCTTAACCTCCTTGCCTCTGACTATAGGACGGACATAACTCTTAGAGATAGAAACGATCCTGTCTGGCACACTCTTCCCTGTCTTGAAGATCTTTGCCTGCTGGGATAAGACCTTACGGATCACTCTTCTCTTTTTGTGATACTTTTCTGGGAACTTAATCCAGATACTATACTCTTCTTCGATCTTGTCCTGTTCATCAATGAGTTTGCTGAGTAGATACAGCAGGCGCCTGGTACGTTTTGTTGTTTGTTTCCAGTGCTTCTTACGCATTCGCATGTAAGCAAAGTACTTATCCTTCTGCTCAAGGTACTTTGTCCTGGGTCTTGGGATCTTCAAATACTTGCAAGTCAACTTCAGTTGATTATGCATCCAATCAACACTCTCCCACAAAAGCTTCACATTGGCAGGATAGCGCATATAAAATTCATAACAGGTGGCATCCTCCAGAACTACATTGGGATGTTCGATATATGGCTTCCAGGCTCGAGCCAGTACATCCTGTGTAACCCTAACATTGAGTTTTCTGGCTAATTCTGTCCGGAACCTGCTTACGATCTTAAAGTCAGGCAACTTCTCAGGTCCCAAAAAGATACCACAAAACATCTGGTACTGTATGCTCCCATTGAGGTGTTCAAAAAGCTTCCTGTCTGATAGTCCCGAGTAAGCCTTCAAAAACATCAGGGCCAGCATGCCTTGAGGACTGAACAATGCAAAACGACCTTTGCGATTTTCCCTTAGTTTCAACAACCTGATAAGCCCCTCCCAGGGAATGGCCTGATAAATTTTACCCAGTTCCGATTCAAGAAAACTGTTCCAGTAAAGTATAAATTCAGTTTGTGGAGAAATAAATGAAATTTCTGGTGTGGATTCGAAGATTCTTTGTAATTTGCTCATATCTTTTTTAAGATTTACCCCGATTTTGTGCTTTCCCGGCCAAATTCGGGGGGGTTTTTTCAATTTACAAAGATCTATCTATTTATCAATCAGATATTTTGATTAGTTTTCACAAGTTGCGAACATCCCTAAATAAAGTCTTAGTAATGAGCTAAAGGTTGTTATAATAGTTCACTATTCTAACCAGGTCTTCTATTTTCTTTGTACCGTAGCCGTTTGAACTCATTAATTTGCTTACTGCTTCTTTCTGATCGGTTAAAACAGAAAGCATATCTTTCTTATTCCTTATTAAAACCGAATGGTTATCTTCCAGTTTAAGATAATAAGTATCACCAGTATTAATGAATTTGGCAGGTTTAGCATCCTGAAGAACTTTTGGCGGCTCCGGATTCTGGATTCTTAAATTCATTTTGATGAGGAGTTTACACCTGCCATCTGTCTTTACAATAAAGTAAGAACTCTTACCGGTGACATTCTCATTCCCCGGTTTAATTATATAGTCATGAATAAAAGTGATGGTGTCAATTATTATTCTGGAGAGTCTTTCGGGATAGGCAATAGCGAATACATTGTCATCAAGCCTGACATGTATCAGGTTAGCATAAATATCATATCTCATGTCCGCATCGTATGCTTCACCCGTCTTAAAAACAATTTCCCCTGAATGGAAGTCCTTGTAAATATATGGATTACCGACGATGCTTGAATATGGTGTATATTCAATCCCCCGAATGCTTTCGTTCAGCCTCAGCTTGGCAAGTAACTCCTCTGAGCCCGGTACAATGTTCTGGGATTTAACTGAATTAACTGACAACACTATACAAATTAATAACAGAACGGACTTAACAGTTTTCATGATCTGTGTTTTATAATGTAAAGATAAATATTAAGGCTGCCACAGGGACAGCCTTAACAATTTTATTATTTTCTGACTTTATCTGTTACCTGGGAGTATAGACAACCCAGAAAATTCTGAAACCACCCGTACCTGAATAATTATAATATAATTTGATAACGCCTGTAACAGGATCATAAGAGCAGATATTAGCCGGATTGTTGGGATCACCCTGATTTACATCAGAACGGTCAATAAATGTAAGCTGGACCGAATTATCCGCATTTATATGGATAATTATTTTCGTATCCTCCCATACACCGAACCAGTCTTCACACTCAGATGCATTCAGAGCGACCAGGTCAGCGTTTTCCGTATAAGCAGAATAAGGCATGGTCGGGTAGGTACCTCCTGCAGTCGGATGGAAGTATTTCATATCCTTCACATATGGTCCGGCAAAGAAGTTTGCTACAGCAACAGTTGTTTTAGTAGAAACTTCAACTTTACGGCCATCCTCCATCACAGATACATAACGAATTGTCCATGCATCTCCGATCTCCAGCAGGTTTTCATCTGCCGGCATGCTTAGACCTTCTGTCAGTTTTGCATAAGTATAATTTACCGTCTTGGATACCTCACCGGTGGTGTTTGCAGATCCAACATCCACTGTTTGATCGAGGACCTCTGTTTTACCTGTATATGTCCTGTAGATTTCAATGGCATCAATGCCAGGGCCTTTGGGAATATCCAGTGTCACATCAAAGCTGGGTGTGCTCCCCAGCTTGTATGGAACAGTTGTAGTAGGATTTATCATCCCTCCCGTTTTCACATCGGCAGTCATTAAGTCGTCAAATGTATTATCGCATGAGACGAACATGAAGACTGCTGTTATCAGGCTTAATGCTGAAAATATTGTTTTTTTCATAACTTTTCGTTTAAGCAATTAGTAATTATCCTCAGTATCCCACCATACTCTTGTATTGAGGTTATCAGCACCCTGACGGGCAACGGCCTCAGCAAGATTTGTCGGGTTCCTTCCAGCCTCATCTGAAGGATAGAATGCTCTTACAGGTATCTTGCCATCATTCTGGCCGGAAATGGCAGGTATCAGTTCCGGAACACCGGTTCTCCTCCACTCAAAAGCTGCCTGTATACCCTGGTCAAACATAGCTACCCATTTCTGTGTATAGATCTGCTCAAGGCCGGTAGCCGGATCATAATCATATGTTCCGCCCCAGTCAACAAAGTCCTGCCATGCATAATCATATATATTCTCTGTAGTCATTCCCCAGCTTTCGAAAGTACTTCTCCAGACCTCCAGTCTTGCAGCAAATGATCCGTCAGCATTATACTGATCCCATGAAGCACTTATACCGTCGTGGTAAGCTTCTTCAGCCACTGCATCGCCACCCGGTATAAAGCCGCGTGCCGCTGCTTCAGCTTTAAGAAACAATAGTTCAGCATAACTCATCAGCATACCCGGTGCACCTGCAGCTGAAAAATATCTCCCGATTTTGGAGGTTTCTGCCATGCCATTACCAAGATAATTAAGAGCATTGGCAGAGGTCATGCCATTCGGAAGGCCTACCCAGTCACCGGAGTTCGCAGCCAGCTCTGCATAAACGACTACCCTGTAATCAGGGCTGGGAGCTTCAGTATACAGATAATCGACGATTGTTTTACTTACCCTGTGGTCATCCCTGGTCTTCCTGTTCTCATTGATAGGATTGTTGTTAGGATTAGACCCAAGATAATGCAGAGCAGCATTGTCAGCATTGCTTTCCAGGACAGGGTATGTTGTCGCGTTACCAAAGATAGCTGTCATTTCAGATGTAGGGTCCACACGGTCTGATCTGCGCATCAAGAGACGCAGACGGAGTGAGTTCGCAAACTTCTTCCAGGCCATCAGATCACCATCGAAAAGGATATCACCTTCTATCTCCGGGCCATCTTCACTAAGCAGGTCATTAGCTGTCTTAAGGTTCTCTATCAGAGCAGCATAAATAGCCTCCTGTGTGTCATAAACCGGTGATAATATAGGTGTTTCAGCGCTTCCCTGCCATGCTTCACTATATGGAGCATCACCCCATTCATCGGTAATGACAGAGGTAATATAACTCTTCAGGATCAGGGCAACTGCCATGTAAGAATCATTTGCGGTTGCTTCTCCAAGATTGTAAAGAGTATAAACATCATAGCCTGATGCAGCATAAAAGCTGTTCCATGTATTGTTGGTAACGGACATACGCGGTATATACCTGTCTTCATCAGGATACTGAACCTTTGCCATGTGCTGGACCCAGCATGATCCCATCTCATGTCCAAAGAAAATTTCATGAACACGGTCTGTCATGGATTCAATAGCATTGGTAAGAAGCATTCCAGGCGCAGCCTGTTCAACTCCAGGTTCATTCGGATTTGTATTGATCTCCTCAAAATCCTTAGTGCAGCCTGAACTGAATAACATCAGCCCAATCAGATTAGCTGCAAGTAAGTATATGACTTTTCTTTTCATATTCAATAGTATTAGTGGTTAGTTAAAATCTGATACCAATGCTGAATCCCATACTCCTGGCAGAAGGCAACTGGCCATATTCAAGGCCCTGTACGTTACCGCTGCTGAAAGCTGTTTCAGGATCGATATGAGGAACATTAGTACTCAGAATAGCCAGGTTCCTTCCTACTGCAGAGACGTTTATCTCTTTTATAGGAAAGTCCCCAAGATTTCCGAATGTATATCCAAGCTTGATCTCACGAAGCTTGATGTAGGATCCATCAAAAACACTGGAATACGCCACGTCATTAACGAACGATTGTTTATTAAACTGCTCACAATCTGCAACTACAGTATTTGTGACATAACCACCTTCGCCGTCAGGCATTACGCCATCACCGACGATGCCGCCTTCACGACCTATCAGTGTCTCGTCAAGAGCTCCTGCATAACGGCCCCATGTTGTGGTCATTGAATAGATGTCACCGCCTTTTTTCATATCGATAAGGAAGCTTGCATTAAGCCCTTTCCACGTGAATTCATTCAGCATACCGCCAAGCCAGTCGGGTGTTACGTTGCCAAGTGGTTTCAGGTCTCCCTGAGCCGGCAGACCGTCATAGAATATGATGTTTCCATCAGGATCTCTTTCGAAATCATAGCTATATAATACACCATAAGCCTCGCCAGGTATTGCAAGAACCTGCATGTTCCAGTACCTGCCAAGCACGAACTGTTCGATGCCTTCAGCAAGCTCAACAACTTCGTTCACGTTCTTAGACCAGTTGAAAGTGACATCCCAACGGAAATCTCTCACTCTGACAGGTGTAACTGTGAGTAATAGTTCGAGACCCCTGTTATCAATTCTACCGGCATTGATTATTTTGCTCGTATAACCGGATGCTCCTGATACCGGGATAGAAACGATCTGGTTAATGGATTTCTGCTGATAGTATGTTACATCAAGTCTCACCCTGTCGACCAAGAAGCGCAGGTCAGCTCCAACCTCAATAGACTCGTTCATCTGAGGCTTCAGTTCGGCGTTAGGCAATTCATTCGGAATAAAAATGTTCAGTAATTTTGTGCTTGCATTCCATCCGTCGCCGAATGAAACGGTTGGTCTGAGTGAATAAGGATCGGTATCACTACCCACCTGTGCCCAGCTGCCACGCAGTTTGGCAAATGAAAGAATATCGGAATCGATACCAAACAGGTCAGTGACCACCGCACTCAGAGAAATACCGGGATAGAGATATGAATTATTATCCTCCGGCAGTGTACTTGACCAGTCATTTCTCACTGAGTAATCAAGGAATATTGCATTCCTGAAACCTAACTGGCCAAACCCGTATAAACTGTTGATTCTCTTAGTTTCAAGATAGTTTGTAACTACCGGAGTAACAGAAGAGTTGGCAACATTATAAACATCTGGTATAGCCAGTTCAGGTGCTTCCCCTGTGTTACTCTGGTACCTTTGATCCATCCTGTTGCCTCCGAGGTTGAAGCTGAAATTCCAGTCCACCCCGAATGCCTTGTCAAACGTGACGAGAAAATCGGTGTTGACCTCTCTGAAGAGATCTACAAATTCTTCGTATCTTCCATTCCGGTAATCCATGTCCCCTACAAATTTCCTGGCGGAAGTGGCATTCAGATAAACATCACCACCGGTTCTGACAAAGGCGCTCAGCCAGGGAGTAAACTGGTACTTCACCATTGCATTACCGATTAACCTGTCACGGTGCAAGGGGTTAAGGTTTTCATAAAGGGTCATGTATGGATTATTGTGATAGTTATGGTTCCAGTTATAGATCGAACCATCTGCATTATGCTGTTTATCACGAAGAAGGGTATAATCAACCTGCCTTCCGGTCCATGTAAACTGCTGCATAATGTTATTTGCATTATAACCATAACCGGGCTGGTTGTCACTCTTGGCATTCACATAGTTTCCTGAAACCGAAAAAGTAAGCTTGTCAACCGGGTTGGAGGTTGCACTTATGGCAAGAGTTTTTTTCTTGTAATCCGTATTCGGGATCGTCCCCTTCTGACGAAGATCAGTAAATGAAAGTCTGAAGCTTGATTTTTCACTGCCACCGGTAAAAGCAACGTTCGTTGTAATTGTGTGGCCAACTTCAAATATATCCTTTACATTATCAGGGTGTGAAACCCAGGGAGCCGGTTGAGCTACCCCGTTTTCATCCACTGAAAAGAATTGGGGTATCATTAACCCTACATCGAGTGGCGGGCCCCAGCTCTCATCAACACCGTCGTTTATACCGCCGCCGGCACCATCCACATAAGAGAAATTGCCGGCATTACCCTGCCCATATTTGTTCTGAAAATCAGGCAACCTGAGCGGCGTTTCAAATGAAGTGGTATTACTGATGTTAACGGAGAGTTTTTCGCCTCTCTTGCCTTTTTTAGTAGTGACGACGATAACACCTGCCGAAGCTCTCGAACCATATAGTGCAGAAGCATTGGCGCCTTTAAGAACTGTCATCGTCTCAATATCATCAGGATTGATATCTGCAGCCCCGCTACCTCTGTTTGTACCATCTGTCCCGGTGTCGCCGAAGCTGCAATTGTCAATAGGGATACCGTCAACAACAAAGAGAGGCTGGTTGTTTCCGCTCAGCGAAGAAACCCCTCTGATGACAATCCTGGATGAAGCGCCGACCGCACCTGACGTAGCAGTAATCTGGGCTCCAGAAACACGACCCTGCAGAGAGTTGATAACGTTAGTTTCTTTTGCTTTGGCAATTTCATCGCCGGTAACATCCTGAACAGAATAACCTAGAGATTTCCTTTCGCGTGAAATCCCTAATGAGGTAACTACAACTTCCTGCAGGCCAATAACATCAGACTCAAGAACCACATCAATAACTGAACGGCCAGCAATTTCAACTTCCTGTTTTTTCATCCCGATATAGGAGAAAATAAGGGTAGTTGCACTTTGCGGTACAGTAAGGGTGTATTTTCCATTTATGTCGGTTGTGGTACCTATTGTAGTACCTTTAACCTGGACAGTCACCCCTGGAATAGGACCTTCCCCCTCTACGGCGGAAGTCACCGTACCGGTTATGACTCTTGTTTGTGCATACAAAGCAGATACACCCGCAAACACAAACAAAACAATCAACAGAAATAATTTCTTCATACGATTTAGATTTAGGTTTTAATTTAAGTTACAGCAAATATATCGATTTTTTTAGATAAATACAATACTTGATATAAATTTTTATAATCAACTAAAGATTAATTGATCCCAAAAACTTACATTTTATCCGGATAAGCAGTAACAGATTCTGGAAAAAATTAGGAAAATTATTTAGATTTTCTTCTTCAGAATGGAATAATATTTATAGTATAATGGTATTGTTTCAATCCCTTTAAGAAAATTAAAAAGCGGAAAATTTTCGTTTGGCGAGTGAATAGCATCAGCATCCAGGCCAAACTTAATCCGGCGTAGTTTTTAACTACGCTCGTGAATCTTAATTGTTGCATTTAATTAATGATGAATATTTTATTTCATTATATCCTTCTTTCTTAACTCCTTTGCAGCCATACAAAGATCATTATAAATTTCTTTGCCGAAGGCCCTTATCAATGGTTCTTTCAGAAACTCATAAACATAGACGCCTTCATTATTCCCGGTTTCACGTCCGGGTAAACATATTGAGAGTTCCTGATAGTTAACTGCTCTAAAATCTGGATACTGCTTTATGCGAACAGGAAAAAGGTGACATGAAAGAGGTTTCTGAAAAGTTATTAATCCATCTTTCCATGCCTTTTCTATAGCACATAAGTAAATATTATCCTGTAAAATAGTGTATGCACACTCTTCCCTGCCGATCAGAGGTGTAACTCTTTCATTTTCAAAATCTATAACGCTGGTGCCTTGTTTTTCAATGACTTCAATACCTTCAGAACGGAGATAAGGCTTTATCAAGGGCCATATTTCTTCAAGAATCTGAACTTCCTCAGATGACAAAGGTGCACCGGAATCACCATATCTGCAACAGTTGCCCAGACAAAGCGGCAGGTTGCATTTGAATTTCTTCTCAAGAATATCCAGACTGAAAATGGTATCGGCAATTCGAAGCATAAGATAGTTTTTACCTCACCCTAAACTTCTTTAACTTTTTCTTCCTCTCCTTCTCCCCCGGGAGAAGGGGTCGGGGGATGAGGTGGGTTTAAATCAGTACTTTCCCGGTCATCTCCTCAGGAATTTCAATTCCCATTATTGTGAGCAATGTGGGTGCCACATCAGCAAGAATTCCCTCATTAATTTTTTTATAATCATCACTTACGAGAATACAGGGAACCGGATTAAGGGAATGAGCCGTATTAGGTGAACCATCCTCATTGAGGGCATTGTCGGCATTACCGTGATCAGCAATAACCAGTACATCGTATCCCTTTGCGCGTGCAGCTTTGATCACTGCCCCGGCACATTCATCAACCGTCATAACAGCTTTCTTTATTGCTTCATAGACACCCGTATGCCCCACCATATCACCATTCGCAAAATTGAGGCATATAAAGTCATACTTCTCTGTATTTATTGCTTTAATAACAGCATCTCTTACACCATATGCACTCATTTCAGGCTGCAGGTCGTAAGTCGGAACTTTGGGAGAAGGGATTAGTATTCTTTCTTCGTTTTTAAAAACCTCTTCCCTGCCACCTGAGAAAAAGAATGTTACATGAGCATATTTCTCCGTTTCCGCAATTCTGAGTTGAGTCTTGCCCTTTTCTGATAATACCTCACCGATTGTATTATCAGCATTCTCCTTCGGATATATAACATGGAGCCCTTTGAAAGTGGCATCATACGGAGTCATTGTACAGTAATAAAGAGGAATTGTTCTCATTCCAAACTCCGGCAGGTCTTTCTGTGTGAGGGCTATTGTGAGTTCCTTTGCCCTGTCGTTCCTGAAATTGAAAAAAACAATCACGTCTCCTTCTTTTACCTTTCCTGCAGCTTCGCCCTTGTCATTAACCACAACAATTGGTTTCATAAACTCATCAGTAATGTCATTGTCATACGATTTCTGCATTGCATCGGTGATATTAGTGGTCTTAGCTCCGATACCATTGACGAGCAGATCATAAGCTTCTTTTATTCTTTCCCATCGTTTATCCCTGTCCATTGCATAATATCTGCCGACAAATGATGCAACCCGTCCATTAGATTTTTTCAGGTGATCCAGAAGGTTCCTCATATAGCCGATACCGCTCCGCGGATCGGTATCACGGCCATCACCAAATCCGTGTATAAAAACATCTTTAATGCCATAATCGATAGTCATATCACAAAGCGAATAGAGATGTTTATCCAGAGAATGAACACCGCCGTCGGATAATAATCCGAAAAAATGTACCTGTTTATTATTATCGCGGGCATAAGAAAAAGCTTCTATCAGAACGCCGTTGTTCTTAATCTCACCCGATTTGCATTCTTTGTTTATCTTAACCAGATCCTGGTAAATAATCCTTCCTGCACCAATATTAAGATGCCCGACTTCCGAGTTACCCATTTGACCATCAGGCAGTCCGACGTTCTCGCCTGATGCATGCAGTCTTGAATCCGGATACTTATCAATATAGAAATCCATGTTAGGAGTTGGTACCTGGCTTATCACATCTGCAACAGAGCCGTCACCGATGCCCCAGCCATCGAGAATCATCAGGAGTGTTTTTTTGTTTTTCATATTATTTAGAAAACTGCAAATATAATAACATTAAACAACAAGGCTAAGGAAGGGTTCATTTGTTAGTACACCCGTCCCATTTTTTTTCATCTTATATTCTCCCCCCCTGGGGGGAGATCCCGACGCAGTCGGGAGAGGGGGTGTTTCTATCGGATCTCCTTAACTTTTATTTCATATTCAGCATCAGGACAGGTTAGTTCATATTCTATATCCTTCCCGACATAAGCCAGCCATTCCTCAGCTGAAAAATTCCTTGAAACAATAGAACATACATCCGATGCAAGATTGTCAGCAAGTGTGGGACGACCAACAAGATTATTAACACCATTAAATGTTCCGGAAAGTATCATATTACCATCCGGACTGAATTCAATTGCTGCCACCAGTCCCTCATTGTCATCAAAAGTAACCGGGGGATTGGCAAAATTATTTGTGTCCCAGATCTTTAGTGTGCCATCGCTGCTTGCTGTTGCCATCTGTGAAAGCTTGCTGTTAAAGCGGATATTGTTAATTTCTTCTTCATGGGCCGGGATCTCTGAAATTTTTGTCCTGGCTTCAATATCCCACAACTCAATTATTCCATCAGTGTATCCAACCGCCAGTAAATATTCATCTGGTTTAAAACGAATGGATCTGATCTCTCTCCCTGAAGATCCGATTGTGAACCTTCCGGTGAAACTTTCCGGATCCCAGATTAATACTCTTCCATCATCATTTAAACCTGCCAGGTATCTGTTATCTGATGAAAGGTCAATAGATGTGACCTTCATTTCACCTGTAGAAATATCTAATGAAGTTCTGGCTGAGAGATCCCATTTGAGTACCTTTCCGTCGAGAGCAGCCGAATACAAATATTTACCATCAAATGAAAAAATAAGAGATTTTATTTTTTCAGAATGCCCTTTTAACTCATAACCCGGATTATTACCTTTTAACGGTATCATTTTTATTGCAGCGTTCTGTACGCCACAGGCAAGCCACTCAGCATCAGGGCTTATAGCAATAACATCAATAATTTCCGAATCTGAGTACATTATCTGCACGTTTTGTTTAAAATTATCGAGGTTCCATTTAAGCAGTTTGCCGTCAGAGCCTGAAGTGAAGAATTCGGATTTTCCCGGTACAAAAGCAAGTCCCTTTATTTCACCTGTATGTCCTGTAAAGATTTTATAATTAATATTTCCGTAGCGTTTAGCAACATTGTAAAGACCCAGGTAAATATCTGCATCATTAGGATGACCATTATTTTTCTTATTAAACAGATATGCCTGATAGGCGAGAAGTGTCTGCAGGTCTTTCTGAGCCTGAAACTGCAGGGACCTGAGCGACATGGATTTTGCCACTGAAATCATTCTAAGTCTTTGTGCCTCTGCATTTTGTTCTAAGGCTTCCCTTGTATTTGCCTCTGCTCTGATTTTTGCTTCTAACACAGAATCAGATATTTCCAGAGCTAATATCTTCTCTCTTTTTGCCTGAAGAGCGTTCCTTTCAGCTACTAACCTATGACTGTCGGATATTTCTTTCGACTGGAAGGCAGCCATTTCATTCCGGGTAGCAACCGTTGCAATCGAATCGGATTCAATAGACTTTTTCAAAAGAATGGCAGCATACTGTTCAGAAACTTCTTCCTGTTTTTCTGCGGCTTTTCTGCGCTTATCAGAAGATATCTTCTGTATATATGCAATAGCCGTAATTAAGGTTGCCAATATCACTATACCTCCCATTACTCTGCTGATTACCCTGATTCTATTAATCCTTGCTTCATGGAGGTTTTTTTTGTTTTCTTCAGATTCAATATATGCCTGTTCGCTGGTCCGCAGATAGACCATTGCTCTTTCAAATGCGGGATTATATCTTTGAGCCCATGTCAGTGAAGGCCTGTTCTGCTCTCTCCAGTTAATTGCAATCTGAAGATCAGGATTCTTCATTAATCCTGTTTTACCCTGCTGGTACATGGCTGAAAGCTCAGAAAGACGGAGATACATCTGAACAGAAGATGCTTCCTCATCAACCCATTTCTTCAGACGTTCCCACAGAAAGATCATGCTCTCATGCGAAAGGTCAATAACAGAATCGTCACTAAGTGCAACATAATGTTGTGGCGTTAAAAATGATCCTGACGGATCTCTGAATTTATCAATCACTTTGATCAATTCCTCTTCCGAACAACGAATCGCCGACCTTATTGTAATAACTTTCGCCTGACGACGCACTCCCCTGTTATCTGAGCCTTTACCTGTTATAAGCTTGAACAGTTGCTCACATATCTTTTTTTCTTCCTGATCCAGTTTTTCAAATATTTCGTCGGCGTGCCGTGACATTGCTTCACCAAGTCTTCCAATCGACTTATAGTCAGTAATACCTATGGTACGTTCGGGCTGGCCAAGCTCCTGCCACCGGGTCCATGTTCTCATCAGAGCATGTTGCAAAACCGGAAGCTGACCGGTACCTTCGCCAAGTTCGTTAAGAATAGTCTCTACTAGCTCCTGTTCAATCTTAACACCGGCAACTTTTAAGGGTGATTCAATAACTTCTCTGTAACTATCACTGGTCATACCGGGGACAAGATAATTACTCTTATTAATGAGGTTTGTAAGATCCTTATATTGGGCACATTCAGAGATTATATCGGAACGCATTGAAACGATAGTGAAGATGTTTTGTTCCATTACCTGCACCGAATGTGTCAGAAGATTAATGAACAAATCCCTGTCAGTTTCTGATTTTCCTCTTTTTTCTGTTTCATCAGGCCCGAACAGTTCTTCAAACTGATCAACAACTAACAGTATCTTTTCATCTTTTTTACCTGTAAGATCTTTTAATGCAGTAGCTATTCCGTTATAATTACTTCTGAGGTTTGATCGGACTGTATCTCTGCCATTATTTTTTATCCCATATGCTGACAATATATCAACACATGCATCTGTGAGGTTATCTATTGGATCGCTCCCCGGTCTTAAAGAAATAATCCGCCAGACTGAAGGCTCTTTTACAGACCGATCTCTGATTTTCGGCAATAATCCGCATTGAATTAAGGATGATTTACCGCTACCTGATGGTCCTGTTATAGCAACAAATCTGTTTTTCAGAAGCTTCCCCAGAATTTCTTCAATATCATTATCGCGTCCGAAGAAAAAACTGCTTTCTTCAGGAGTAAATGGCCGCAGCCCCGGAAAAGGATTGCTTTTTTGACTTAATGTATTACCTGAAGCCATATATGATAAGATTATTCTTCCTTAGTATCTATGTATTTCAAAATCTCAAATGATCTCTCAGCAAACTGAAGATTAAATTCTTCGACTACAACTAAAGGCAGCAGATAGCAGTAATCAAAATCTGTTTCAGATCTTATTAATGCTATTTTTTTATCTGACTCTTCGTGAAATATATGAACATCATTATCAGTTCTGCCTTTCCTGAACACCCAGGCAATATATCCATCAGAATATGATACTGTTTCTGTCTGGTTAACGCTGATCAGGATCATATTACTGGCAAGAAAGAGCAACTCATCTTCCGGTATCCCTGCAAAACAGGCTGACAGAAACTTAACCTTTTCGTACAATAATTCCTTTTCGTGGATGCCACCGGAGATAATCCTGTCAACTCTTTGTCTTGACAAATCAGTCAGACGTTCAGAGGTTGTTTTATATAACTCTTTGCCGGACTGTGCAATCAATCTGGCAGCCTCTTCCCGAAGTATTTCTTCAGGGCTGAACAACAGTGCCACTATCGACTCAGCCAGATCTTCGTTATCGATCTCCGAAATATTTCTGATCGCACATACTTTAGTCCAGATACTTATAAGATTATAATCACAATTTATTATGAATTCGTAAAATTTTTCATACTGTGGTATTCGCATTGGAAAATATTTTTTAAGCTTTCCAAGCTTTTTCTTATCAGACAAATTATCCCTTTGAATGCCTGTTTTGGTTTTGAATGATTCATCAATTATCACATGAATCCATTCCGGGATAAGATCACCCTTGCTATTTTTTTTATCTGATGAACTCTTAAGTCCTCTTTCTCCTGAAACAATATTATAAGTTATTGATACTAAACCGTCAAGGAAATCCTCCCACCGGATATATTCCTTATTGGCCTCATACAGAAGGGATGTATCATTGTTTTTTTCAAGACATATTTTTGCCGATAAGATCCAGGTAATTATTTCACCTGTTTCAGAAATTAGCTTATAAAGATGTTCCTTTTCCTCTTCAGGAGCTTTAAGCTTACATTCGGTCAGACTTTTCAGGGCAATTTCCTTTATCTGCCGGGAAACTGACCACAGTAATGAAAGAAGAAAGCTGGAGAACTCCTGTGCGCAGGTCTTTCCTAATAGTCGCAGAACTATTTTGCTTGTCGTAATGTTACCTGACGACATAAGATAAAACCTTTGCAGGTCGGCACCTGCTTTCCTGCCAAACGCCTGCAGAACATAATAAGCATCTGCAGCTAAAGAGGGATTATTCAGACATTCACACACTTCCTGCGACATTTCGTTCAGACTGAACTTCCGGATTATATAAAGTCCAAGTCTTTTTACCTCAACTGATTTATCTCTCAATAGTCTGAGTATTTCGGTTGTTTGCGGCTGTCTTGTAGCAGCCAGTATTTCTTTTGCATATGCTATTCTACCTGCTTCAGTATCAGGGGGCCGTGGCTTTCTATTTTGTTTGTAACCACTATACTGTTCCTCGAGTTGCTCAGATACTGCAGATGCATTCTGACGTATCCCTTCATCCAGCCGGGTGTTACCTGCGATTTTATTTAGTGCCGGCAGCAGATGTATATCTGATTCGGATTCGGCAACATCAATTATTTTTTCAAGAAACCTTCTGTTAGTCACATTTTCTAAAACTGACATTTCTCCGGCTATCAGGTTATAATAACAGTATCTGAATAATCTTTTAGCCGCATACTTGTTATTCAGATTTTGCGAGTCACCTGTATTTTTGATTAATCCGTCGGATTCTCTGGTTGTATTTGAAAACATCATGTTTCTCATAAACCCGCCAATTAAATATAAAATTCTAAATTAAGAAATTTATATCAATTTTCAGCGATCAAGATGTTTCCTGATAAAAGTAATTAATAATGAATAGTCAGTATTCATGCCATCAGTAATTATTTCTGCCCTCTTGTACCATTTCTCACGAGTGGCAAGTTTTTCCTCAATGAAATCCTGAAGATTTTCCCTGTGTATATCTTTTATCAATGGCCTTTGTCCTTTTGATGCGGCAAGGCGTTGTTTCAGTTGCCCGGGAGTCAGTTTCAGATAAATGGTCAGTCCATTTTTCAGCATATGATCCATATTATCAAAAAAACAAGGAGCACCGCCTCCTGTTGATATTACAACTCCGGATCTTGATTTCAGGCTTTGCAGAATCCTGTTTTCAACTTTACGAAAATATTCTTCGCCATGCTTTGCAAAAATCCCGGGTATTCTCAGGCCGGTCTCTTTCTCAATTTCCTTATCAAGATCAACAAAGGACCAGCCAAGACCGGAAGCAACTTTCTTTCCGATGGTTGATTTGCCGCTTCCCATAAAACCAATCAGATATATTTTATCGGCATGGGACATTATAATTCAAGCTTCATCTGTGCAGGATCAATGTGGACAGCAGCCTTCAGTGGTTTTTCCTTTGTTTTTTCCTCTGATATTTCCGGGGATTCTTTCTTTACCACAGGTTCAATTTCCTGAATATTTTCGACCATAAAGCTCGTTAACCTTTTACCTTTAGCTTTAAAACTCTTTATACTAATAAACTCAGCCACTTCGATAATCTTAGCTTCGCGGTTTTTATGTTTACCTCCAAAATGTATTTCAAAACGCGGATACTCAACTTCCGTAATGCTAACAAGTTTTGATTCAGGATGCTCGTTTATAAAACATTGTGGCTTTTCAGATTCTTCTATTGTAAATCTCTTAACATAATAAAACTTTTGTTCTGCATCCCAGTAAATGGAGGAATAGACCTTGCCGGATTTAAATTTCTCTATTATCAGAATATTGTCCTCAAAATGGCTGGAAATGTCGAAACCAGCAATTCTGAAAAATCCGTTTTTGGTGATAAGCAGTATTTTATCGTCACCGCTGAATTCTCCCAGAAATACTCCTCTGCCATCCACATTAAGTCTGAATACTGCATCATCAAACCAAATTCTACGGCCTCCAAGGGTAGATAATCCCTTCTCTTTAAGAGTTATCCTTTGCACAGCATTTTTAGTAAGTATATTTCCCATGGAGGATTTGCCCTTTATGTTAAGCTGTCCGAAATCGAACTCGAAAACAAGTTTCTTCAGACGGGCTTTTGGTTTATGATGGACCTTTATCACCTCAGCTTCTCCATTCGGATTTGCACTGAAATAGATTATCCGTGAACCTGGTGTTCCCCGTGTAAGATTATATTCCTTATCCCGTGTCAGGCCTGTTATGGCGCATCGCTTTACAAGCACTGGCTTATCTTTACCATCCTGATAAACAATATTATAAATAGTCCGTTCATCATTTTTCAGAAAAACCCGGGCATGTAATACATCGCTACCTACAAATACCTTTTCTGCCACCCTGGTAATCAGATATGTCCCGTCTTTCCTGACAACGAGAATATCATCTATATCGGAGCAATCACATACGAATTCGTCTTTTTTTAATCCTGTTCCAATAAATCCCTCCTTATAATTAATATAAAGTCTCGCATTACTTGCTACCACTTTTGTCGCCAATATGGTATCAAAATTCCTGATTTCAGTTTTTCTTTCCCTTCCATTGCCGTACTTCTTCTTTATCTGTTTGAAATAGTTAATACTAAAAGGTATTATGTTACGAAGATGATTTTTTACCTCATCAAGTTCGATTTCAATATTTTTAATATGCTCATCGGCTTTCCCCGAATCATATTTTGAGATCCTTTTGATTTTTATTTCAGTGAGCTGAATTATATCATCCCTTGTTACTTCTCTTACCAGTCTGTTTTTAAATGGTTTGAGCCCATCATCTATTGCACTGATCACTGCCTCCCAAGTCTCACATTCCTCAATATCGCGATATATTCTTTCCTCAATAAAAATTTTCTCCAGTGATGACATGTGCCATTCTTCCTGAAGTTCCTCACAACGTATTTCAAGTTCTGTTTTAAGCAGATTAACTGTATTATCAGCGGAATTACGCAGTATATCACTAACACCCATAAAGGAAGGTTTACTGCCAGTTATGACACAAGTATTGGGTGATATTGAACATTCGCAGTCAGTTAGTGCATATAGGGCATCAATAGTCTTATCGGGAGACACACCCGGCATCAAATGGATCACAATCTCAGCATTTGCTGAAGTATTATCATCGATCTTTCTGATTTTGATCTTGCCCTTTTCATTTACCCTGATTATCGAATCGATCAGAGTGGAAGTTGTCTTTCCGAAAGGTATCTCTTTGACAATGAGTGTTTTTTTATCAATTTTTTCAATTCTGGCTCTTACTTTTACAGCTCCTCCCCGTTGTCCGTCATTATACTTTGAAACATCTATAAATCCTCCTGTCGGGAAGTCAGGAAACAGTGCAAATCCTCTACCCTGAAGATATTCTATTGTAGCATAAATCAGTTCATTAAAATTATGAGGAAGTATTTTTGAAGCAAGCCCTACAGCGATTCCCTCTACTCCCATTGCCAGAAGTAAAGGAAATTTTACGGGAAGAGTAACAGGTTCCTTGTTTCGTCCGTCATACGAAAGTTTCCATTCTGTGGTTTTAGGATTAAAAACCACGTCGTTGGCAAACTTTGAAAGTCTGGCTTCGATATATCTTGGTGCTGCAGCTCCATCGCCCGTCAGTATGTTGCCCCAGTTACCCTGGGTATCAATGAGCAGATCTTTCTGACCAATCTGAACAAGGGCATCACCGATAGATGCATCACCATGAGGGTGGAACTGCATAGTATGGCCGATGATATTTGCCACCTTATTAAAACGGCCATCATCCATCCTCTTCATGGAATGGAGTATCCTTCTCTGTACGGGTTTCAGGCCATCATTAAGATGCGGAACCGCCCGTTCGAGGATCACATATGAGGCATAATCCAGAAACCAGTCCTGGTACATGCCTGATAAAGCTGTAACTGAATGAAGGGTATCAGGTTCCTGAGGCAATTCATCCATCCCTTCGGATCTTCCAATCTCTAATTCTTGTTTTTTCATACATTAAATAGCATCTTCCCCTGTAATAATCGCTTACTTTTCCTTCTCAAGCAGATCTTCTTCCATCCTCAGGTTTTCTATTATAAAATCCTGTCTGTCAGGTGTATTTTTCCCCATATAAAACTCAAGATAACCGTTAACTGCATCGTCTTTCTTCATTCGCACAGGTTCAAGCCGCATTTCTTTGCCAATAAAATTCTTAAACTCATCAGGAGATATTTCTCCCAGTCCTTTGAACCTCGTTATTTCAGGATTTGATCCCAGTGCGTCAATAGCTCTTGCCTTCTCTTCGGCTGTATAGCAATACCTGGTCTCTTTTTTATTTCTTACTCTGAACAGTGGAGTCTGAAGGATGAAGAGATGTCCTTTCCTTACCAGATCGGGAAAAAACTGAAGAAAGAATGTAAGCAACAGGAGCCTGATGTGCATTCCATCCACATCAGCATCAGTGGCAATCACTACATTATTATAACGCAGGTTCTCTATTCCTTCTTCAATATTAAGTGCAGCCTGTAACAGATTGAACTCCTCATTTTCATAAACTATCTTTTTTGTAAGGCCAAAGGTGTTCAGAGGTTTACCACGCAGGCTGAATACTGCCTGTGTTTCAACATCCCTCGATTTTGTAATTGAACCGCTGGCCGAATCGCCTTCAGTTATGAATATTGTTGAGTCAAGTTTTCTGGGATCACCACTATTGTAGTGTATTCTGCAATCTCTGAGCTTCTTATTATGCAGACTCACTTTTTTTGATCTCTCACGGGCAAGTTTCTGAAATGATGATATTGCTTTTCTTTCCTTCTCTGAATCGAGTATTTTTTTCTGCAGAATTCTTGCTGTTTCCGGGTTTTTATGGAGATAGTCGTCTAAACGCTTCTTTATGAACTCGCTTACGTAATTTCTGATTGATGGTCCTTTCGGACTCATATCTTTTGATCCGAGTTTGGTCTTGGTTTGTGATTCAAAAATCGGTTCCTCTACTTTGATACTAATGGCTGCAATTATCGAAGACCGTATATCAGAAGGATCATAGTCTTTCTTAAAGAATTCCCGGATAGTCTTTACAATTGCTTCTCTGAAAGCAATGAGATGTGTCCCTCCCTGGGTAGTATGCTGTCCGTTAACAAAGGCATAATAATCCTCCCCGTACTGTAATTCATGCGTAAACGCAACTTCGATGTCATCACCTTTGAGGTGAATCAGCTGATAAAGACCCTCTTTATTCATGTTTTCATTCAGCAGATCCACAAGTCCGTTCCTCGAAAAAAATTTGTTCCCGTTGAAATTGATTACGAGCCCTGCATTCAGATAAACATAGTTTTTCAACATTGAATCCACGTATTCAGAAATGAAGAAGTAATTGCCGAACATTTCGTCATCCGGCTGGAATATTACTTCGACACCATTCTCTTCATCCGTTGGTCTCAGCGAATAATCTTTAATAGTAATTCCGTGCTCAAACTCACTAACCTTGAGTTGACCATCTCGTATCGATCTGATTATAAACCTGCTTGATAATGCGTTAACAGCCTTAACCCCTACACCGTTCAGTCCGACTGATTTCTTAAATGCCTTGGAATCGTACTTTGCACCTGTATTCATTTTCGATACCGCGTCGGTTACTTTACCAAGAGGGATACCTCTGCCATAATCACGAACCCTGACTTCCTTGCCACTTATTGTAACATCAATTTTTTTCCCGTAGCCCATCATATATTCATCAATGGCATTATCCATAACCTCTTTAATCAGAACATAAATACCATCATCCTGGGACGATCCGTCACCCAGCTTACCTATATACATACCGGGCCTCAGCCTGATATGCTCCCTCCACTCCAGAGTTTTTATATGTTCTTCAGAGTAGCTGACAACTGACATTTTGCAGAATTTTTGCGCAAATATAGTTATTTACTGCAGGTGCAAACCGCCAATTTTTCAACAATTAACCCAAATTTTTGCCGGACCGGCACCTAATAAAAGTCAGACCTAAAATATTTAACTGATTAAATGACGATTACATTTTAAGAAAAAATGTTGATAAATGAAGGATCACATGATTAGTGCCAAAACCTTAAATACTGATCTCTTTGTATAGTAATCAGATCTTTTTGTATCAAAATGCCATGTCCATTCTTCCCTGTAATTACCTTCCGGCAGATCAGTAATAACTGAGATATCCTCAGTTATTTTACCGGAACTATCAGTAATAACTTCAGACAAATCGGTTATCAAAACGGATTGATACTTTTTAAGAAAGTCAATATGTTTTTTTTGTATTTCTTTTCTGAAATGATAATAGCTATCCTCTTCAACTTTTAATCTCTTTTTGAGAAATTCAAGAGGAAGTGATTCAAGTTGTGTAAAAACATTCAGGGAAATCACCAGTCCGGGATTATCCCCTATCTGATATTCCGGAACAATAATATCATCCAGTGAACGGAGCTTATTGAAAAATAATCTGTTTCGTGCTTTAATCCACACCTCTTCTATCAAACCCCCTGTAATATCATCTTCCACCAGTTCAACCTGTTTCAAAGACCTGACCTGATCGATCACTTCAGGAGGATGAACGATGTCTATAAGATAAACATCTTCACAAACCTCAGTGATCTCTTTCAGCGGCAGATCAAGCAGCCATCCGCTGCCAAGAACAGTAACTCTCACCGGTTTATGGATTTCCAGGGCTTTCAATATAAAACGTCTGCAGTTCTGAAGATGACTTTTCCATCCCCCTTCCTGGTTAAGATGCCTGTAAATCAGTCCCTGCTGATAGTTGTAATAACCCATCTTATGAAGAATTCTTCTGTATGTAGCATTATATGTCATCTTCAGGCTTCCTTCCTCAGTTCTTTCAGAGAGGTGGTCATAAAGGTACTGAAATTCAATGCAAGCTTATCGGGATTGCTTGTGCCAAATGATTCAGGATGTACAGGATCAAGAACTCTTATCCTTATTTTGTGCCCGCCATTGAAAATAAATCCATGCTTAGGCAGTACACTCCCGGTACCATCGATGATAATGGGCAAAATCGGTTTCCGGGCCTGAATGGCAAGCTGAAAAGCCCCCCTTTTAAAGAATCCTATCTCCATGTTTTTTGACCGTGTGCCCTCAGGAAAAATCATCAGTGATATCCCCTGTGTCAGGCAAACGTATGACTTCTCCAGCATTTCTGCTTTACTATCTTCATTTCCCCTGTCAACTGTAATATAATTAGCCATTCTCAGGTACCATCCCAGTATAGGTACTTTAATATTCTCAATTTTTGAGATCCACTTAAACCTGTGGCGCAGGCAATTAAGCAATAATATATCAAGTATTGACTGATGATTTGATATTATAATATAAGTAGTTCCTCTGACTGCTTTTTCCCTTCCTTCGATTTTAATTTTCCATATCGGTATTAGTCTTGATAAAATCAGACCCTGGTATATAAGTATCCAGTGCATAACAGATCTGTTCCTGTCGAAAGGCAGAACCACTAACCACACTACAAGGATCACCGGAAACATTATAACCATGTAAGTTATTCCAACAAACCAGACAATTATAGATTTAAATATATCCATATGCTGTAAAGTGCTAATTTGCAAAAACTCTGTGGTTCTCTGTGCCTTATCTGTGTCCCTCTGTGTAATTACTTTTTTTGTTACACAGAGTATTTACTTATACGCTTTCAGAAAAAATTATAAACATCCTCTCTTTGTGCTAAAATACCTCTTTCATTGAGAATTTTCAGTATATCGGCAACCATATGCCGGCACCCGACCAGTTCTTTCCCAGCTACACCCATCTTTTGTGAACCTTCAATTTCACATTCCTGTATTATCCCATCCTTTACAAATAAACGGCAGGTATGACTCCTGTTATTTAACTCAAACCTTTTTGTTAAATGATAATCAGGACCATATGCATAATTCCATTCCCATGTTCTGTATTTTGTTTCAGCAAGAAATTTTATTCCGTCAGATTCTTCAGGTGTTAGCCTGAAGAGTTCTGCACCTGGTGATGTTGCGAGGAAATAATTCATCATTTCTACCCTGAACTCAAGGATATCTGATATATTCTTCAGACTCTCCTTAAGGTTGGTTACTGATGACGGGTTTGATTCAACAGCCCTTGTAGTGTAGTCAGAAGTATTTTTTCTTAAAGAATTTCTGAGGTCATCTGGAGAGGAATCAAAGAGAAGAGTTCCATGATGCAGTACCCTGGTCCTGTGAACATGCTCAGCATTTCCTGAGATCTTTAAACCGTTTATCTTCAAATCGTTTTTCCCTTCAAATCTTGCGTTGACACCCAGTGAAAACAGAAAATCAATAACAGGAGCTGTATTTTTTCTGAAATCAACCTGTTTGCCTGGTTCGCTTTGCCTTATAAAGGTAAAATTGAGATTTCCTCTGTCATGAAATACTGTTCCTCCCCCGGATATTCTGCGTAAGACAGGAATGTTATTTTCTGTTATAAACCTGGTATTGGTCTCTCTGTGAGCTGCCTGGTGCTTCCCAATAATCACAGATTTTTCGTTAATACCCAGGATCAGAAAATCCTCATCCCTGTTTTTCAGAAGATATTCGCCTGTTGCAAGGTTGAAGCAGGGATCATGAGATTCAAGGTTGATGCAGAGCATACAGGTTTTTATATTGTTTGAAATGGTTTGTTGTGTTTTACCCCCCTACCCCCCCCCCAAGGGGGGGATAAAATTACTGTATAGTTAATTCTTTTATCAGAAGTTTTACCCCCCCTACCCCCCCAAGGGGGGGATAAAATTACTGTATAGTTAATTTAGTTTAGTAGAGTATGATTTATGCTGTAATATTTTATCGTCAGTGAGTTTATAGAAGCTGTAAATTCCCCAGCCGATCAATGCGCCGAGCAATGAACCACAGATTACGTCGCCGGGATAATGCACTCCGAGGTAAATCCTGCTGTATCCGACAATGGCAGCCCAGAAGATTATACTGAAAGTAAACCATCTTTTTTTAACAAAAAGCAGGCTGAGAAGGGCTACATTGAAAGAGTTTGAGGCATGAGATGACACAAATCCATATAATCCCCCGCACTCTCCTTTAACAAGATGGACTATTCCCTGCAGTTCAGGTTCATGACATGGACGTAATCGCTCAAACAGGTTTTTAAACAGAACTGAAAGCTGATCGGCAAGCACTGCTGCAATGGTTATAAACAGAATCATTACAAGGAATTTCCTTTTGTACTTTTTACCTAATGCAATAAGAATGGCAAGATAAAGCGGTACCCATATCAGTTTCCCGCTTATTGCATACATCACATAGTCCCAGAATGGAGAATTATGAGAGTTTAAAAAGAGAAACAGTTGTTGATCGAGATGTTCCAGCATAATCAATCAGTAATTATTCAGTACTTTCCATATCAAGTCTTTCAGCGTGTCTATTCCCTGACCGGTAACTGACGAAATAAAAATCCATGGGATATGGGGAAGGTCATTTTTAATTTCGCTGATCAGTTCATCGTCGAGCAAATCAGATTTCGAAATTGCAAGCACACGCTTTTTGTCGAGCAGTTCCGGATTATACATTTTTAGCTCATTGATAAGTACTTCATATTCTCTCACGATGTTTTTACTGTCGGCAGGAACCATGAAAAGAAGCATCGAATTTCTTTCGATGTGTCTTAAAAATCTTATTCCCAGTCCTTTACCTTCATGAGCGCCTTCGATGATTCCGGGAATATCAGCCATAACGAATGATTTATCATCCCGGTAGCCGACAATACCGAGGTTTGGGACAAGAGTAGTGAAAGGATAATCTGCAATCTTAGGCCTGGCTGCTGATACAACCGAAAGAAGAGTTGATTTGCCTGCATTGGGAAATCCAACTAATCCTACATCTGCCAGTATCTTCAGTTCAAGTATAAATGAATCCTCAACACCAGGCTCACCGGGTTGTGCATAACGTGGTGTCTGATTGGTTGATGATTTAAAATGAACATTTCCGAGTCCTCCACGTCCTCCCCTGGCCAGGATCTTTTCTTCTCCATGTTTTGTTATCTCAAATAATATTTCTCCTGTCGCACTCCTTTTGGCTATTGTTCCAAGTGGTACATCTACTATTACATTCCTGCCATTGGCGCCAGTTGATTGCTGGGTGCCTCCTCCCATTCCGTTCCCTGCAAATATATGACGCCGGTATTTGAGGTGAAGCAGTGTCCACATTTGCTTGTTACCTCTCAGGATTACATGTCCTCCTCTGCCACCGTCACCACCATCCGGACCACCCTTCGGGATAAACTTCTCTCTGCGGAGGTGGGCAGAACCGGCCCCTCCGCTGCCGGAACGGCAGTATATCTTCACATAATCAATAAAATTGGAAGAGGTCATAATAACTCTCTTCTCTGTGGTCCTCTGTGCCTCCTCTGTGAATCTCTGTGTAAGTTCTTTATTGTTACACAGAGGGACACAGAGATTCCACAGAGTTACACAGAGGTCATTATAATAGTCGTTTCAGTTTATCGCTTAGCCTTTCGAAGATCTCCTCAATGGTTCCCATTCCGTTGACAGGCTGATACAATCCTTTTTCTCTGCAATAATTAATTATCGGTTCAGTTTTTTCCCGGTAAACCTCTATCCTGTTTTCAATAACTACAGGGTTCTTATCATCAGGTCGATCCGATAATTCCGCCCTGCCGACCAGTCTTTTCACAAGTTCGTCATGATCAACATCGAGTAGCAGCATGCTGTCTATCTTCATCCCTCTTTCATTCAGCATCTCCTCAAGGGCAATGGTCTGTCCCACTGTCCGCGGAAAACCATCGAAAAGAAACCCTGCATTACCTGTACTATGGTCTATTTTATGAGCGATCATATCTATTACAACATCATCGGGAACAAGCTCCCCCCTTGACATTGTTGAACTCATTCGTTTCCCAAGATCTGTTCCCCCTGCAATCTCCGCCCGAAGCATGTCGCCTGTTGAAAGATGAAGAAGATTAAATTTTTCAGCCAGCTTTACCGACTGTGTACCCTTCCCGGAACCGGGAGGACCAAAAATCAAAATATTTACCATAGCATTAATAGTATAAAATTATAATTGTTCAGTGCAAAAGACAGCTCAATGTACTAAAGTATAGATTGATGGCAGATTACGTCCAAAACCATTATAATCCAGGCCATAACCAATCACAAAATCGTTAGGTATTTTAAAACCAATATAATCAATAGGGATGTCCCTTGTATAAGCAGCCGGTTTGAAAAGCAATGCTGCAATTTTTATTTCAGCCACTTTACGTATAACAAGCTCATCAACAATGCTTTCAAGAGTGGCTCCTGTATCCACAATATCTTCCACAATTACAACAAGCAGGTTTTTGACATCCTCATTCCATCCGATCAGCTCCTTGATACTTCCCGAGGAGCTTGTACCTTCGTATGATGCCAGTTTCACAAACGAAACACGAGCTTTCAGATCTATTTGCCTGAGCAGATCGGCAGCAAAAACAAAAGCACCGTTGAGTATTCCCAGAAATACTGCATCCCTTCCTGCAAGATCTGTATTTATCTGTGCTGCGAGCTTTTCAACCCGTGAAGCAATGGCCTCCACTGTAATGAACTCTCTGAACCTTTTATCAAGTATCCGGATTTCTTTCATTATGATGGTTTTGATTGGTCAGCCGCTGCGAAAATATGAAAATAATAGCTTATTTTTGCCTTTGTCAGGAAGTTAAATTAAAATATTTTACATGGAACCAGTAGTCAGCATAATAATGGGAAGTACTTCAGACCTGTCGGTTATGGAAAAGACGGCACAGGTACTTAATGATTTCAGGATACCTTTTGAAATGAATGCATTATCGGCACACAGAACGCCGGAAGAGGTAGAAAAATTTGCTGTAAATGCTGCGTCAAGAGGTATAAAGGTGATTATTGCTGCTGCCGGTATGGCTGCTCATCTGCCAGGTGTAGTAGCTGCCATGACTCCATTACCTGTCATCGGTGTTCCCATTAATGCTTCTCTGGAAGGGATTGATTCAATCTTATCCATACTTCAGATGCCTCCCGGAATTCCTGTGGCCACTGTAGGGATAAATGCAGCACAAAATGCAGGAATCCTTGCAGCACAGATCATTGCCACTGGTGATAATGAAGTGATGAAGGAGATTGTTAAATATAAGGAAAGCCTTAAGAACAAAATCATTCAGGCCAACGAGGAACTGAAAAACGTAAAATATCCCTACAAGACCAATTAAAAAAATTTCTTTGTGATCCTCTGTGACACCTCTGTGGAACCCTGTGAAATAATTGATTTAAAAATGATTACACAGAGATTCACAAAGAAGACACAGAGAGACACAGAGAAATTTAAAAATCTGATCTAAAAATCGGATTTGTAGGTTATCAGTTTTTTTCGTAGCTTGGTACAATATATTCGAAACAGTTTGATCTCGCTGCAAAAAATATCTGTTTCTGTCTTTTTTGTTTTTCTGTCGCTCTCCGTTTACTGCGGCGATCCTTTCCAACCGTCAGCCGGGGCACGTGAAGCAGGAATGGGATACGTATGCGTTATGAATAACACCTTCTGGTCATCGTTTCATAACCAGGCATCACTTCCCCTGAACAAATCTCTTTCCTTCGGATTTAATTATGAAAACAGGTTTAATATCAGGGAGCTTGGGACTCGTTCGGCTGGCGTAGTCATCCCTGCAGGAAGAGCGTCGCTTGGTGCTGTGTATTCTCATTTCGGTTATTCCGATTATAAAAGAGAATTGGTAGGACTTGCTTGCGGTGTAAGGCTTTCAGAAAAAATCATGGCCGGAGTACAGGCCGATTATTTATCACAAAAAACATATGGGGAATATAGCAACAGCGAAGTAATAACCTGCGAGGTCGGACTAATTGTGTTGCCATCGGAGAATATTAAAATGGGAATCCATCTTTTTAATCCTGTCCCCGGTTCAATGAGGAAAAATAATATGCCCTTAAGGCTGAGGATCGGGACAGGAGTGGAACTCAGCAAGTTGCTTTTTGCCGGAGTGGAGGCAGAGATGAGTTCGGGGGACAGGCTGGTGATCAAGACAGGTTTCGAATATGAAGCAGCCAGCAGGTTTTGGCTGCGTGGTGGTTTCAGAACCGAAAGTACTTCATTCAGCTTTGGGCTGGGATACCTTCTGAAGATCCTTCAGCTCGATATCAGTTTTGTGACCCATGAAAAACTTGGAGTAACAACTTCCGCTTCAATGATATTTAAAATCCCTTAACTATAATAAAAATCTATTAACCGCAAAGGACGCAAAATAATCATAAAGAGAACATTGTAAAAACAAATGATTTAATAAATAGTTAATGAGAAAATCTGGACTTATAATTATTCTGATTTTTATAACAGAAACTGGTTTCTGTCAGGAAAAAAAATTATCAGAATCATTTATGAAGGTTGCAGAAGAGCTGGCTTCGGATGAATCTGATCCGGGAGCAGTTGAAATTTATGTAGAAAGGCTACATGAACTCTTTGAGAACCCGGTAATGATCAATTCATCAGATGAAACAGAGATATCCAGATTATTCTTTCTGACCGATTTTCAGGTAAGAGCACTCATGGATTATACTCGTACCACCGGCGATATAGTCTCATCTTATGAATTATCAAATATCCCGGGATTTGACCGGGAAGCTGTTGAGTTGATGATACCTTTTATTACTTTGAATAATAAAGTAATTGAAAGCACAGGGTTCGCTGTATGGCGAAATACATTACTTACTAATCTTTCCTTTAAAATAAAAAATGAGGATACCACTACCCTTGGATCTCCATACAAGTTCCTTTCAAAATATAAATTTACAGCAGACAGAGTCTCGGGAGGATTTACAATTGAAAAGGATGCAGGTGAAAAATTCCTTGCAGGTGATCCTCCCCTGCCCGATTTTTTCACAGGCTTCCTTGCTTACAATGGTACAGGTATTATCAGAAAATTTATTATTGGTGATTTTTCGGCTCGTTTTGGCCATGGCACCAATATTAACACAGGCATCCGTACAGGTCTCTCTCTTTCATCACCAGGCTATATGTCGGCAAGAGACAATATCAAACCATATACCTCGGTCAATGAACATAATTTCTTCAGAGGAATAGTAACTGAATTATCTCTCAGGAATCTTGGAATTGTTCTTTTTTATTCCCGGAATAATATTGATGCAAAACTGGATTCATTAACAGGATCTTCAGGAGCTCATATAGAGAATTTCTATACATCCGGATTGCATGACACACCTTCTCTTTTATCCAGGAAGGATGTCGTGTCTGAGACAAGTTTTGGAGTTAATTTACTACTGAACCTGAAAAATGCAAGGATCGGGTTTATCTGGTCGGAAAACAGGTTTTCAGTTCCCGTTAAACTTTCCGATAGCAATCCTGGAAAATTGTTCGATTTTGAAGGTGATCAAAACGACTTATATTCAATTTATTATAATTATATCATCAAAAGGATACTGGTACATGGTGAATTATCAGTGGCATATAATGGGAACACAGCATTTGTTCAGGGGCTCTCATTAAGACCTTCTGACAGACTGATCATAAATTTACTTTACCGGAATTATGACAAGGGATATTTCAGTTTCCATGGGAATGGACCGGGAAGCAGTTCCCTTACACGCAATCAGGAGGGATTATTCGGGAATTTTACGTTTGAAATTGCAAAGTATCTGTTTATCAGCGCCGGTTGTGATATAGTTCATTACCCATGGTTAAAATACAGATGCAATGCCCCTTCCCTGGGGAAAAAAGAGGAAATAATGCTGAAGTATCTTCCTTCAGACAAACTCACTTTTGAAACTTCCTTGATCAGCAGACAAACAATGGTTAATGAAAGTGAGAGTAATGGAATAACCAAACAGACAGAAATAAACAGCAGAACTTTAAAGTGTTTGTTAAGATGTTCCCCGGTTGTAAACCTCAGCTTTTCATCACGGTTTGATTACAAAACAGTTAATTCAACCGGCAGCAGGGGTATGTTGTTATTGCAGGATATTAATTACAGGTTCAGATCGGTTCCTTTTACTGTCTGGTTCAGGTATTGCCTGTTTAATACAGAGGACTGGGCTTCAAGACTTTACACTTACGAGAATGATCTTTTATACAGTTTCAGTATTCCGGCGTTATCCGGTAAGGGCAGCCGCAGCTATATGATGCTGAAATGGGAGATCAATGATTATGCTGACCTGAGAGTTAAATACGGTATCACTTCAAAAACAGAAAATCCGGATGAAGTAAATAACAACGAAGAAGTGAAGCTGCAGTTAATGATCAGGTTTTAAGTGTTCTTTTTCTACCCCTCACCCCCTCTCCGCTGCTCCACGCTCCGTGCTTTCCATTTCAGGTTACTTTATTATATTGCGCTAATTAGTAAATTGCATGATAATTATTGTTCAGTATAATGAGAAAGATATATTTAATTTCACTACTCCTTGCATTCTTCAGTCAGATTAATGCCGGATTCAATGCCGGTGTGGCACGCAAGGTTATTACTCCCGATACCCCGGTATGGCTTTCTGGCTATGCAAGCAGAAACAAACCCTCAACAGAAATTCTTCACGACCTCTGGGCAAAAGCACTGGTTATCGAAGAAAAAGAAAACATCAGAATAATCATTGTTACAATCGATATTATCGGTCTATCGCATGAACTGTCGGAAAACGTTGCAAATCAGGGTGCAACTGCTATGTTTCTTGCAGGTTGCGGTGCTGATCAGAATCCATATCCACGCAGGTCAGTCGAGTTGGCAATGCAGCATGGAAAAGCTCTCGCCGATGCAGTTCAAAAGGTTCTATCGGGAGAATTTATCCCGGTACGTCCACCTGTCAGGACTTATTTTACAACTGTTGATCTTGAATTCTCTCCATATGACCCGGATCAGTTTAAAGAAGAAATGCTTGGTGATAACCGTTACAGGTTATACAGGGCGAGGTTCATTCTCGAAGCACTGGATAAAGGGTATGATGTCGGCACTCTTTCTTATCCTGTTCAGGCAGTGCGTTTTAATAATGATTTCACACTATTGGCACTGAGTAGTGAAGTAGTAGTGGATTATTCCCTGAAAACAAAAAACCGGTATCCGGATGAGAATCTCTTTGTTGCAGGCTACTCCACTGAAGTGCAGTGCTATATTCCCTCCGCGAGGGTTCTGAAGGAAGGAGGTTATGAGCCTGAGACCAGTATGATCTACTACGGGCTGCCGGGACCCTTTGCCGGTGATGTAGAGGAAAAGGTTTTCAGCACCATCGACAAGGTAATGAAAAAAATCGGGGCAAAATCTAAACACTGAACCTTAAACCTTTACTGCTCGCTATCTATCCCCGATCCCTTCCCGGGTGTTTTAATATCCCGTATATTAAGCTGAAGGTTTTTATTTCCCCTGAACTCATTCATTTCAATCGAATAGCATATATCAAACGGATTACCTCCATGTATATATTCAAAATGGTTCGCCTGGCTGAAAGCTATTGCAGAAAAAGTTTTTAATCCTGTGGATTCCTGGTACAGGTCCAGTTTCAGATGTTCACCGCTTGAACCTACCATACGACCTGTTCCGGCATCAAAAACATTTCGTGAAATAAAGACTGGAGGCATGTTTTCAGGCCCGAAAGGCTGAAAACGGTTCAGCATCCAGAAGAATTCTTCATTGATTTCAGAGAAGGGAAGTTCAGTGTCAACGAATATTCTGGGAACAAGCTGCTCTTCGGTAATAGTACTGTTGACATACTGTTCAAACCTCTCCATAAATGGGATGATATTCTCTTTCTTAAGGGTTAGTCCTGCAGCAAACATATGTCCTCCGAAACTCTCCAGCAGATCGCTGCAGGCTTCGATAGCCTGGTACAGATCATATCCCTGGACTGAACGAGCTGAACCAGTTGCGAAACCATTTGACTCAGTCAGAATGATAGTTGGCCTGTAATAAGTTTCTATCAGTCTTGAAGCAACTATTCCGATAACTCCCTTTTTCCATGAAGGATTATAAAGAACTGTTGTTTTGGAATTTAACGATCTTGAATCGTCTGAGATCATCCTCATTGCTTCGGTTGTTATTACCCTGTCAACATTTCTTCTTTCAATATTGAAATTATTAATCTCTTTACTGATACCTGTTGCAAGCCTTGAATCTTCAGAAACCAGCAATTCGACTGCTTTGCTTCCGGTTTCCATCCTGCCAGCTGCATTTATTCTGGGGCCAATTTTGAAAACAACATCTTCAATCGTCAAAGCCCTGTAGATTTCCGATTCACGTATGATTTCCTTTAATCCGGTGCGGGGTTCCTCATTCAATTGCTTTAGTCCAAAGTAGGCTAACACTCTGTTTTCTCCGGTTATAGGTACAATATCCGATGCAATGCTTACAGCGACCAGATCGAGGTAATGAAAGATCTCACCGAAAGGAATACCTTGTATTTTCGAATAAGCATGAATAAGCTTGAATCCCACACCACATCCTGATAGTTCTTTATAGGGATAACTGCATGATGGCTGTTTTGGATCGAGTACTGCAAGAGCTTTGGGTATTTCATCGCCTGGATAATGATGGTCGCAGATTATTACATCAAGTCCTTTACTGCTGGCATATCCTACCTTTTCAACTGCTTTAATTCCACAATCGAGGGTTATCACAACCTTGCAGTTATTTTCATAAGCAAAATCGAGCCCCAGCAAGGAAACTCCATAACCCTCCTTATATCTGTCGGGAATATAATAGATAACATTTGAATACTGAGTCTTCAGGAATGAATAAACAAGAGCGACAGCTGTGGTTCCATCAACATCATAATCGCCGTAGACAAGGATCTTTTCATTCTTCTTCACTGCTGTTGAAATCCTGTCAACAGCAATATTCATATCTTTCATCATGAAAGGATCATGAAGCTGATCGAGGCTGGGACTAAAAAATGCATTAGCTTCCTCAACTGTCGTAATATTCCTTTGGATCATAAGACCGGCCAATGAATCAGATACACGTAGAGAAGCTGCAAGCTGCCTGAGAACAGCAGTGTCTGCCTTTTCCTTAATAATCCAGTTCTTTTCCATCCTGCTACTGATTAATCCACTCAAGATCAAAAACTTCCTGCATATTTTTCTTTATGATCTCTTTTGCTTTGTTAAAATCCTGTTGCCGTCCAAGCTCTTTTGCCAGGGATGTGACACCCTTATCAACAAAACCACAGGGATTGATATAATTAAAATATGACAGGTCTGTGTTGACATTAAAAGCAAAACCATGCATTGTTACAAACCTGCTTGCCTTAACTCCGATAGCACATATTTTCCTGGCTTTCCCCGGTATTTCCGGATCGATCCACACACCTGTACCATCTCTTAACCTTGCCCCGTCCAGGCCATACTCTCTTATCGTCCTGATCAGGGCTTCTTCAATCCCGAAAATGTACTCCCTGATACCTGTTCCCAATACTTCAAGGTCAAAAATCGGATAACCCACAATCTGCCCGGGCCCATGATAGGTTATATCACCTCCCCTGTCAATTCTGTAAAAAGAAGCATCTTTTGCTTTAAGTTGAATATAATCCAGAAGAAGATTGGATTCCGAACCACTCTTTCCCAGGGTATAAACATGAGGATGCTCTACAAAGATAAGTGTTCCCGAAACATTTTTCCTGATTTTTTTGTCCCGGGTGTCTGTTTTTTTATTCTCGACAAGCTTTTTGAATATTTCTTCCTGCCAATTCCATATATCTTTGTAATTCTTTAATCCAATATCTTTATATTCAACACTATAGCTCAATCTACACTTTTCGTTTTTACCTGCGCTAATATAATTAATTTTATGCAGTCACGATATGTTTTTCCGCATGAAAAGAGGAACGTACAAGTGGACTGCTTTCAACATAATCAAAACCTGTTCCGAGAGCTGCCAGTCTGTATTCTTCGAACTTGCCTGGTGTAATATAATTGACTACCTCCATGTAACCTGCCCGGGGTTGAAGATACTGCCCTATTGTTAAAATTTTGCATCCGGTCTTACGAATATCGCTTATTGTTTCAACAACTTCATCTTCATTCTCTCCAAGTCCCAGCATAAATCCCGATTTTGCAGTTTTCCCCTGCCGTGCGATAAATCTTAAGACATCCAGGCTGGTTTCATATTTTGCCTTTGTGCGGATAACCGGAGTTAAACGTCTGACAGTTTCAATATTATGTGATATCACCTCTGGTCCGGCGTCAATAATTTTCTGAATACTGTCATGGTCACCGTTAAAATCAGGTATCAGTGTCTCAATAGTTGTTCCCGGATTAATCTTTTTAATATATCTGATCGTTTCGGCCCAGAAAGCTGCTCCTCCGTCCGGCAGATCATCCCGGTCAACGGAAGTAATTACACAATGTCGTAGTTGCATAATCTTAACAGATTTTGCCACCCTTTCCGGTTCTTCAGGATCAGGAGAAAGAGGTTTTCCTGTTCTTGTCGCGCAGAATTTGCAGGCCCTGGTACAGATATCTCCCAGGATCATAAAAGTAGCATTGCCTGCATTCCAGCATTCGCCTATATTCGGACAGTTCCCGCTTGTACAAATAGTATGAAGATTGTTTTGTTCAACAAGTCTTTTAATCATCGAATAATTCTCTCCGCTGGCTCTCTGCATCCTGAGCCATACCGGCATACGCCTGGTCATTTTCTTCCGGTTGTTCACCTGCCACAGTTATTTATTAAGTTCGTAAATCACCAGATCATAGGTGCCATAAAGAGTACTGACATTTGGGGAAGGAGGAGGGTTACTGCTTGTGCTTCCATACCATCCCTGACCTTCCCATACTAAAGGATTGTCCGGATCCATATTATCATCACTTTCCATATCGTAACCACCGCGGATATAATAGTTCCCGGCAGGAATGTTTGTGGTTTCAAACGAATACTCAAAGCTGGCAAGCGGACCTGTACTGTTTCCAATAATCCGTACAATATATCCGTTGGTTACTTCCAGATCATTATCAAAAAAGATATAGAAATCACCTGCTCCGGGGGAAAAGTTAAAAGTGACGGTTCCCGATATTGTATCTTTGTCCTCTTTCTTGCAGGTAGCAAGGAGAAAAACTGATAAAACAAATAATATTGCTTTCTTCATTATGTATCTTTTTGAAATTAAAAGAGCAAATATAACCATTAAATTCTGGTTTGGATTTTTAGCTTCAGCCGAAATCCCTGTTCACCATATTAATCTCTGAGCACCTTTGCAGTAAACTGCAACAAAAAGATGTCAAAAAAACTTATATTTGTTTATTAACATTCAAATAAGAATCAAAACGTAAATATTGCTGATATGGCAAATAATGAATTAAAAATAAGCGATAGCTATCAGACAGTTATTGGGGATTTCCCGAAGGTTGGTATCCGTCCGGCTATTGATGGTCGTATGAATGGTGTACGTGAATCCCTCGAGGATCAGACCATGAGTATGGCCAGAATAGCAGCAAAACTCATTACTAAAAATCTGAAATATCCTGATGGCAATCCTGTTGATTGTGTGATAGCCGATAGTTGCATAGGGGGTGTTGCAGAGGCAGCTATGTGTGCCGAAAAATTTAAAAAGTCTGGCGTGCTGGTCAGCCTTACTGTTACTCCCTGCTGGTGTTACGGCAGTGAAACCATTGATATGGATACCGAGATGCCCAAAGCTATATGGGGATTCAACGGAACAGAGCGCCCCGGGGCCGTTTATCTGGCAGCAGCACTTGCCGGCCATACGATGAAAGGACTTCCGGCATTTGGCATTTACGGGCATGACGTTCAGGATACAGACGATCAGTCAATCCCTGAAGATGTAAGTGAAAAAATACTCAGTTTTGTACGTGCCGGCCTTGCAACAGCTTATATGAAAGGTAAATCATACCTGTCGATGGGTTCGGTGTCAATGGGTATTGCGGGGTCGATAGTAAGAGAGGATTTCTTCCAGGAATATCTTGGTATGCGTAATGAATATGTTGATATGAGTGAATTCACACGCCGCCTGAATGAGGAGATTTATGACAAGACCGAATATGAGAAAGCGCTTGAATGGACAAAGCAGAACTGCAGGGAAGGAAGAGACCTTAATACTAATCCCAAAACACGGGCACAGAAAGACAAAGAATGGGAAATTGTTGTCAAAATGGCAATCATCGCCCGCGATCTGATGGTAGGAAATCCCAGGCTGAAGAAACTGGGTTTCGGTGAAGAAGCTCTCGGACATAATGCGATCCTGGCCGGATTCCAGGGACAACGTCAATGGACCGATCATATGCCTAATGGTGATTTCCTTGAAGCCATTCTCTGTTCATCATTCGACTGGAACGGTATCAGACCTCCTTATCTTGTTGCCACTGAGAACGATGCAATGAACGGAGTGCCGATGCTTCTGGGTTACCTGCTTACCAATACTGCACAGATGTTCTCAGATATCCGTACCTACTGGAGCCCTGACGCAATTAAGAGAGTAACTAAAACTAAACTATCCGGACTGGCAGCTAACGGAATTATCCATCTTATTAATTCCGGGGCTTCTGCACTTGATTTTTCCGGGAGGCAGACCAGAAAAGCTGAATCGGTTATCAAACCATTCTGGGAGATTACAGGAAAGGATGCAGCTGCCTGTCTGAAAGCTACACAATGGCCACCGGCTAACAGAGGATATTTCAGGGGCGGTGGATTCTCATCACAGTTCGATACAAAAGGTGTTATGCCAATTACAATCTCAAGGATAAATCTCGTCAAAGGATTGGGACCTGTGCTTCAACTGGCTGAGGGATGGACTGTTGAACTACCTCCCGGAATTCACAAAATACTAACTGACAGGACAGATCCAACATGGCCAACAACATGGTTTACACCAAGACTTACAGGTAAAGGGGCATTTACCGATGTCTATTCAGTTATGGCAAACTGGGGTGCCAATCACTCCGCATCAAGCTATGGACATACCGGAGCCGACCTTATCACCCTTGCTTCGATACTGCGTATACCCGTTTGTATGCACAATGTAAGCGATGATAAAATATTCAGGCCAAGCGCATGGAACGCTTTTGGAATGGATAAAGAAGGATCGGATTACAGAGCTTGTATGAACTATGGAGCATTATATAAATAATTTAACACCAATGGAAACCACATCTGAAACCAAAAAAATTGAGATCGATCACGAAATTATCAGTAATCTCAATACTACAAGAAAATGGACTATGTTTCTTGCAATCCTCGGATTCATATTTCTGGGATTCATAATAGTATTTGGTCTGATTGCCGGAACTTTTCTTTCAACCTTCAAATCAAATGAGGTTAATCTCGGGATACCGGAATCATTAATGATCATTATGTTTATTGTTATAGCCGCAATTTACTTTTTCCCGGTTTATTTCCTGTTCCAGTTTTCAAGACACACTTCAAAGGCCGTGGAAACTCTTGATAAACAGGATTTAAATAAAGCTGTTAAAAATCTCAAGGCTTATTTCACTTATATCGGTATTATGGCAATAGTTGTAATCTCGATTTATATTATGGCAATAATAATTGCAGGAGCATCAATGTCATTCCTGAAAGGAGTGGGTTAAAACATTATTGTATATTATACATCTTTTTTATGCCTAAAGGGGATATCGTACTTGTTTTCGATTGCGGAGCTACAAATGTCAGAGTAGTTGCAATTAATGCTAATGGTAATATTCTTGCTTCGGAATCCTACTCCAACAATACACGACCCGACCCATTTTTCCCATCTTACCGTATATGGGATGTAAAAGAGATATGGGGGAAAATGTGTATTGCTTCAAAAAAGGTTATCAGCCGTATTAACCGGGATAATATTACAGGTGTAACCGTAACTACTTTTGGTGTTGACGGTACCCTCTTTGACCGGTCGGGTGAAATGCTTTATCCCGTTATCTCATGGCAATGTGAAAGAACTGCTCCTGTGATGGCCAATATCGGAAAGTATATCCCACTGGCTGATCTTTACGGTGAATCCGGAGTATTGCCCTTCAACTTCAATACAATAAATAAACTGATATGGTTTATCGAACAAAAACCCGAATTGGTCGAAAAATGTTACAGGTTTTTATTCATGCCTTCAATATTCATTTTCCTGCTTACAGGTGAGATGTTTAATGACTCAACTATGGCAGGAACCTCAATGATGACAGATCTCAGGGTAAGGAATTTTTCAGGAAATATTACAGGTAAGATCGGGTTCCCTGATGAAAAATTTGGTACGACGATTGAACCTGGTAACATTACCGGAAAAATTACATCTGTTGCATCTTCCGTAACAGGAATTCCTGAAGGATTGCCGGTTATAGCAACCGGTCATGATACCCAGTTTGCTATCTTCGGATCGGGAGCTGAAAAGAATCAACCAGTACTCAGTTCGGGTACATGGGAAATCCTGATGGTAAGATCTGAGAGGTACAGGTCAGAAGAAGAACAGCTTGAAATGGGGATCACAACAGAACTCGATTCCAGGCCCGGATTATATGACATCGGTAACCAATGGATCGCATCCGGAGTGCTTGAGTGGGCGCGCAGAAATCTTTACAGCGATATTAAAAAGGATGTTTATGAGGTGATGATAAAAGGTGCTGAAAAAGTACCCTGGGGATGCAACGGAGTAAAGGTGATCCCGAAGTTCTATGAAGAGTTTAAGGGAAAACCCGGTGGTCAGATATCCGGACTTACCATGGAATCAACAAGGGATGAGATCTACCGGGCAATGCTGGAATCGCTTTCGGAACGCCTGGTAGAAGGTAAAAACGCACTTGAAAAAGCCGGAGGATTTAAGACTGAGAGTATTTTATGTGTTGGCGGCGGTTCAAAAAACAGGTTATGGAACAGATTAAGAGCTGATTATACCGGTGTCCCTGTCAGGATCATTGATCAGAAAGAAACAACTGTACTTGGTGCTTCACTGTTTGTCCAGGCAGCTTGTGGTAATTTTTCTTCCCCTGAAGAGGCAAGATCGGCAATTGAATATAAAACTGAGATCATTGAACCAGGGAAATAATCCCCTCAACCCCCATGCCCCCTAATCCCTCCCGTTTCGCGGGAAAGGGGGGCTATTCAAAAGAAGGGGTATTTAGGGCAAAAAAAGAATGTTACCAAAATATCCAATTAATAATACAACCATGGAAATTGCTTTTTTTAACGGAGACTATTTGCCAAGAGATCAGATTAAAATCAGTCCTGATGACCGGGGATTTCTTTTTGCTGAAGGTATCTATGAAGTTGTCAGATGGTATGGTGGATTTTTCTACGATATGGAGAGCCATCTTGCCAGACTGAAAAGAGGTCTGGAGGAAATCAGAATCGTGTGGCCGGAAGCGGATTCATTTCCTGTTATTACCGGAGAACTGATAAAAAGAAATAATCTTGATAATACTCCTGCACTTGTATATATCCAGGTTACCAGAGGAGCAGCGAAACGTACCCATGCTTTCCCTTCACCCCAGGTAAGCCCTACTGTATATTCCTTTGCGAGGGATTTTATTCCTGAGAATGCAGGCCAAGAAGCCGGGATTGGTGTTATGCTTAAAAATGATCTGAGATGGGCCAGATGTGATATCAAATCAGTGGCTCTTCTTCCGAACACTCTCAGCTTCCAGGAGGCACTGGATAACGGATGCTTCGAATGTGCATTTGTCCGGAATGGATTCATAACCGAATGCACTCATTCCAATATTTTTTTTGTTATCAACGGTACTCTATATACCCATCCCGAATCACCATTTATTTTGTCAGGTATCACACGTAAGAACATCCTCCGGATTGCCAGGAAAACGGGTATAACTGTAAAAGAAGAGCCGGTACCTGAAAAAAATCTAAGTGAAGTCAGTGAGGTTTTTATCTCAAATACCTCAGGAGAGGTAACCCCTGTTATCACTATAGGCAGCCTGACTGTAGGAAATGGAAAACCCGGACCCGTAACACATATGATCAGGGAAAAATTTAACGAGGAGATCTTTACCCTGAAAGGTTAGGAATCTCCCTGCACAAGGAAATTCAATTTTTCTATATTTGCACAAATCTTACAGATGTTATGAGCAATATGGAATTGAGCGAACAGGAGCGGATCAGAAGGGAATCGCTTGTTGAACTCAGAAAGCTTGGCATTGATCCCTACCCTGCTGCTGAATATAAAACCAATGTGTTTGCAAAGGATATCCTTGATAATTATGACTCTGAACAGAATAATTTCCAGGATGTGTCACTTGCGGGTCGCATAATGAGCCGACGCATAATGGGTAATGCCTCATTTGCAGAGCTTATGGACTCATCCGGCAGAATTCAGATCTATGTCCGCCGTGATGATATATGTCCGGGCGAGGATAAAACAATGTACAATACTGTATTCAAGCGTCATCTCGACATCGGTGATATTCTTGGAGTTAAAGGACATGTGTTCAGGACACAGATGGGGGAAATAACTATTCATGTTAAGGAATTCAAATTGTTATGCAAGGCATTACATCCCCTTCCGGTAGTAAAAGAGAAAGATGGTGTTCTGTATGATGCAGTTACAGATCCGGAAATGCGATACCGTCAGCGGTATGTTGACCTGATAATAAATCCTCATGTACGTGATGTTTTCCGTAAAAGAACGCAGGTCATTCAGTCGATGCGTGAACTTTTCAACTCAAGAGGCTACCTCGAAGTGGAAACACCTGTTCTTCAGCCTATTCCCGGAGGAGCAGCAGCCAGACCATTCATCACACATCATAACACTCTTGATATACCTCTTTACCTGAGAATCGCAAATGAACTATACCTCAAGCGCCTGATTGTGGGGGGATATGAGGGGGTCTACGAATTTTCAAAAGACTTCAGGAACGAAGGTATGGACCGCAGCCATAATCCTGAGTTTACCATTATGGAAATATATGTTGCATACAAGGATTATAAATGGATGATGGCTTTTGTTGAAGAGATGTTCGAGAAGGTAGCACTCGACCTGCATGGGAAGACACTCATACCCTACGGTAACAAAGAGATTGAGTTCAAAAGGCCTTACCCCAGGGTAACAATGCTGGATTCCATTAAAGAATATGCAGGCTTTGATATTTCAGGTATGAGCGAGGATCAGGTAAGGGATGTATGTGATAAGCTGGATATAGATCACGATCCCAGCATGGGTAAGGGTAAGCTTATTGATGAGATTTTCAAGGAGAAGTGTGAGCCGCATTTTATCCAGCCGACATTTATCACTGATTATCCCATTGAAATGTCGCCACTTGTAAAAAAACATCGTAAGAACTCTGAGCTAACCGAACGATTTGAGCTTATCATCAACGGTGAGGAGATGTGTAATGCCTATTCGGAGCTGAACGATCCCATTGACCAGCTGGAGAGGTTCGAGGACCAGCTCAAGCTTTCCGAAAAAGGCGACAACGAAGCCATGCTCATAGACATGGATTTTGTACGTGCCCTTGAGTACGGTATGCCACCCACCTCGGGTCTTGGAGTAGGTGTCGACAGGCTCACCATGCTTATGACCAACCAGCCCTCGATACAGGATGTGCTGTTTTTCCCGCAGATGAGGCCAGTGGCCAGTCGGCAGTCGACAGTCGACAGTCCGCAAAAATATACGGATATTGGTATTCCGGAAGAATGGATAGAACCGTTGCAAAAGCTGGGATATACAACAATTGAGAAGCTCAAAGGAGTGGATAAGCCTGGCAAACTTGCTAACGATTTGAATGGTTACAATAAGAAGAACAAACTTGGTCTGCCCGGATTAAGTCCGGAGACTGTTTCCGCCTGGTTGACCTCCTGAGGAACTGAAAAGACATTAAGTTTTCCGGTTAAAAAAAAATTTTGCTTTTAAACTCCCTTTAACCTAATTTTATGATTACTAATCTCAAAATCTATTGAAAATGGCAGAGAATTTCATTAATTATAACAGCCTTTCCATCTGGGGTATTCTCATGCGGTTCGGCGTCAATATGGTTTTCCTTTTTATCCTCATCAGGTTTATTTATTTCAGATATTCAAAAAAAGAAAAATTCCTGTTTACATTTTTCCTGATAGGGATAACTGTTTTCTTTATCTGCTCCATGTTAAGAAAAGTCGAAATAAATGTAGGTATTGGTCTGGGATTGTTTGCCATCTTTGCCATTCTCCGGTTCAGAACTAGGAATTTCAGTACAAAGGATATGGCATATATCTTTGCCACCATCGGAGTTTCAGTTATCAATTCCCTGAGTATGACAGATTTTCCATTTGTGGGTTTTCTGATTATCAACGTTATAATTGTTCTTTCTACTTTCTTACTGGAGGAGTTCCTGCGGAAAAATTCGTTTAATAGTCACACGATCATATATGATAATCTCAACTTGCTGAAACCAGGTTCTAAAAATAAACTATTAAAGGATTTATCATCACGCACTGGCCTTAAGATTTTAAAGGTTAAAATCAGAAGTATTAATTTTAAAAGGGATACTGCTGAACTGGACATTTTTTTTAAGGAATAGAAATTACTGAGTAGATTCTCGCTCCCATTCTGTTTCATATTCTCTGACACAAGTTTAACAGGAGACAGAAAATCTTCGTGCATTAAATTATTTGCGTTTAATGAATTGTTAGCATAACTTTATAGTTTTAAATAACATACTCCCGGAGAAATGGCTGGAAGACCCAATAAATTCTCCAGATTCTGGCAGGAGGTTAAACGGCGAAAAACCGACAGGGTGATTGTTTTATACGCTGCTGCTGCATTCACCATTCTTGAGTTAGCAGATATTCTTGCCCCTGCCCTGTCGTTTCCCGACTGGACCATAACATTTTTAATTGTTATACTGGCAATAGGATTTCCTGTTACTGTTGTCTTTTCGTGGTTCTTTGATTTCACGCCTGGGGGAATAGAGAAGACAAAGCCTGTAAGTGAAAAAAAGAAACATAAAGAGGAAGCGGAACTCAGGACATGGAAAAGCACAACCCTGATAAGTATTATTGTAATCATTGCCCTGATATTTTACAATATAGTAAAAGGCAGCATCGGGGCACATGAAATAAGAAGACTAGAGAAAACAATTGCAGTAATACCTTTTGAAAATCTGAGCGGGAACAAAGAGAATGAATGGTTTGGCGATGCCCTTACTGACGAAATCATAATGCAATTATGTAAAATCAACACATTCGATGTCCGGTCGAGAACTACAATGTTGCAGTATAAACAAACAAAAAGGCAAGTCCTGATATTGCGAAGGAGATAAATGCAAATTTCCTTGTTGAAGGTACCACACAATTGATAGGTGATCGGTTCAGGATCCGTGTTCAGCTGATACGTGGAGCTAAAGATGCACATATTTGGGTTGAGACTTACGACGGCAATACAGAGGATATCCTTTCTGTTCAGATCGATATTGCGAAAAAGATTG
>Ga0315545_1000273_pt1 | contig 56599 bp, 76 predicted proteins | sample SalMarSW160210MG_FD_203096 | JGI IMG/M metagenome (GOLD analysis project Ga0315545, IMG submission 203096) | Salt marsh sediment microbial communities from the Plum Island Ecosystem LTER, Massachusetts, United States - Salt Marsh Sediment SW1602-10 ...
TTTTTTATATATTCCTCTTTTGCTTTTATGTTTTAAACAACCAGCTTCAAAAAATATATCAATTACTTTATCAAAATCTAGATTTTTAGTTTGTTTGAATTGAATCATTATCTAAATATTTCTCAAAAACCTTAATTAATTTTTTCAAGTCTTTTTCTTTTGATTTTAAGATCTTTTTAGATTCCGGTAGAATTAAACCATCATAAAAATAACTCATACCTTTTTCCTTGTCTGAAAAAATAGTTTTTAAAGCATAGGCTAAATGCTTTCTGCTAAAAGTTTTACTTTCATATCCGTCTTTAAAACCATCAAAAGGATCTAAAAGCTGAAAATCTTCAGTAAAAGAAAGTTTATCTGCATCATGGAGGATTTTGCCTTCAATATTTTTAGGCCTACAAGTAAAAGAATGATTTAAAACTGTATATTTAACTTTTTTAATAAAATTTTTATCAGCTTTGATTTTTTCTAAATAGTCTCCTATCATTTGGCTACTTTTAATATTGTGATCATCTTTATCTTCTGATTGCTGACTTCTGCCTACATCATGCCAATAGGCTGATATTTTTAAAACTTTTAAATCAGTCTGAGGATAATCTTTAGCCAATCTCCTACACCAATCATAGACCCTAACTACATGCTCAACTGAATGAGCAGCATCTGGAAGGTCCAACATTATCCTTAAAGCATCTCTGCAAGCTTTGGTTATATTAAACTTAACTTGTTTGTCTTTTTTCTTTTTCATTTTAAATAAGAATCTCCTTTTTTAAAATTAAGTTTATTTAATGAAATACTCTAATATTTCTATTATCCCATTTTTATCAACAGTGGGACCAATGAAAGAATATTTTTCTCCCTTTGATAAAACTAAGTCTTTTAATTCTTGACTGGCATTTCCCATAGCTCCTCCATGTTGGCACATTTGAATAAACTGCCAATCACTAGCACTGTCACCTACACCTAGAAAATATTTAAAAGGTATTTTTTGATTTTTAGCAATAGCTATAGCCCCTTCTTTTTTAGAAATTCCTGGAGCAGTAATAATGCCAAACTGCAAAGGTAAAACTACTGGATGAACTCCCCAAGATAAAGTTAATTGATCTTTAAAAGAAGTAAATAGTTTAATTAGCCTTTCTTTATCTTTTTCATCTTTGGCAATAGGCATTAATTTGGTGATTTCTGATTTCAAAGCCTCCTTTGGTAAAAAATCAACTATTTTTGCTTTTCTTTGCAAAACATGGGCATGGCCTTTAGTAATCTCACAGACTTGGTTTTTTTGAATCACATAATCATCAACTGTATAAAATTCAATATAAACTTTGTTTTTTAAAAAAAGTTCAATTACTTGGCTAGCCAGTTGAGAATCAATAAGATGCTTTTTAACAATTCTGTTTTTAAGAGGGTTAATAATCACACCTCCACCATCAGTAATATGAAGATTGTCTAGATTAGCATCCTTTATTATCTTTCCAATGGAAAAATGCGGTTTGGCTGTGCATAAACTAATAGCAATGCCCTTAGATTTTATTTCTTTTAGTTTTTTGATTACTTTTGAATGAGGCCAAGGAGAATTAAGACCAATTTTTTCACCAACTATAACTCCGTCAACATCTAAGATAATTGCTTTAATCATTGATTTTCAATTACAGATTTAAGTTTTTTTAAGATATCTATAGTAAATGGTTTCTCAAGTTTTCCTTTTTCCACCCATTCATCATATTCAAGCTCAGTGGTGTTTTCATTAATTGGTTTGAAGGTATATCTAACATGATAGTTTTTGTCCTCAGAAACCATTTCAAACATTTTATTTTTCTCTAAAGCAACTAAAGTATATTCTGACCACTTGCCTGCCTTATTTTTATTCCTGTAAATACTACCAACTTTAACTGGCCACTCATTAGTTTCTTCTTTAACAATAGAATCTATCCATAGAGGTGTATTTGTAGGATTTAAAGGAAAAGCAAAAACTTCTGCTAAAGGTTTATTGATTTTTATGGTGAGCTTCTTATCTCTCATTTTTATTAGGTTTGGGTCTTAATTCTATCTGTTCTTTTTTTAAATCAAAGATTACTCTAAAAAGATCAAAAAATCCCCCTTGTCCCAAAATACCATAACCGTGAGGAGAAATATCATAACTAAAACCCACAGGTATTGATGGGTATAAATTGCCACCAATAATAAGACTAACTGTATGAAGATAGGCGATTGATTTTTTACCTACTATACCGCCAAAAGATTCCTTTTTGCCTTTTTTAATAGGAATGCCTAGAATTTCTCCTATCTCTGCATGGAAAATAGAAAAATCTGCTCCCGAATCAAGAAGAACTTCGTAGCCAATTTTGTTATCCTGCCAATTAACTAAAACAGGAATAATAGGCCGGAGTAAAAATTTTCTTTTCGGAAAAGCTTTCGTCGGAAGAATCCTAAATTTCTTATATTTAAACTTCATAACCAGAACTTACATAAGAAATCATTTTTGTAGGGACTTTAAATAAGTAGGGAGTCTCTATCCCTTTTCCCCGGCTTTTCTTTACCACTAGTTTAGCGTCTTTACCCTTGGCAATAACTTTTTTTTCATTCGCGGATAAAGCTACCCATAGACCTCTGTATTGTTGATAAAGTTTAGTAAAATCCATTTCTATACATTATACTACTTTTATCTTATTTTATCTTGGAAACGCTCCATTGTTAATATCCACACAAATACCATTAACATATTCTGGGCAGTCTGTGGCTAGCCAGTAAATAGTTTCGGCTATTTCTTTTGGTTTGGCAAATCTGCCAGTATAAACTTGTTTTTTAATGGCTACTTTTCTTTCTTCAGGAATAGTTTTTAACATATCTGTTTCTACCGGATCTGGAGCAACGGCATTAACTATTATGCCTTTTGGACCTAAGATTTTAGCAAAACTCTTGGTGATATTAATCATGCCTGCCTTAGTGATTCCATACCAAATATCAGGATGACCAATTTCTCCAGCTATAGAAGCAGTATTAACTATTCTACCTTCTCCTTTCTTAATCATTTCTTTTGAGAACTCTTTAATTAAAACTACTGGAGCTTTAATATTTACTGCCAGTATTTCCTCCATTTTGTTTTCAGAGTAATTATCAAAAGGCAAGGCATTCATTATGCCGGCGTTATTAATCAAAATATCAATGTCTCCAATTTTTTTAACTAACTTGGGAATTTCCTGATAATTATTTAGATCAAATTTAATCTGGGAAAGATTTTTATGCTTGAGTTTAAAATCGGAAAAATCACGAGCCAAAACAATAACTCTAAAACCATTGTTTAAAAACTTTTTAGTGGTCGCTAGCCCGATGCCTTTATTACCGCCGGTAATTAAAACTGTTTTCATTTTTCCTCTCCGTCCTAAATAAAATCTAAAACAAGTTCACTATATCATATACCTTCTTTAAACTAATATCCGCTAAATCTGACTTGCCCCAAACTAAACAGGTTCTCATACCAAGTTTTTTAGCTGGCATCACTTCTTTACCAACACTATCTCCTAAAAAAAGATGCTGATTGGGTTTTAATTTAGTAAATTGAAGTACGAGTTTGAAGGCGGCAAGATCTGGCTTTGCCTTTCCTAACATATCTGAACTAGTAAAAATTTTCTCAAAGAAATTTAAATCTAATCCCAATATCTTTAATTTTCTTAAAGCAATTTTTCTTTCTGAGTTAGTGTGAATTATATGTCTTAAGTTTTGAAGTTTTTTAAAAACATTAGCTAGAAGGGGATCCTTTTTAATAAATTTTAATTGAGCTTGGTTATACCAATCTCCAGATATAACATAATCTTTATCTACGCCCAAATGGAATAGTGTTTTGGTGTTACTTTTAAATCTTTTATAATTTTTTAAAAATAACTTTTCTGCTTCAGGAAAAGGTATTCTTTTTGTTTTTGCTACCACTTTGACTGTATTTTGAAGTATGGTTTTTTTTAATTCAGGAATCTCATGATATAAAGTACCATCTAAATCCCAAATTAAAACTTTGATTTCTTTAATCCAATTATATCTGCTCATTTTCTCTTATATTTTACTTGAGTTAAGGGATTTAATAAAGATTAAGGCAATAAAAGTCTTTTTAAAATATAGATAAATATAAAAAAGATAGTATAATTTAGGGATGAAGTTTGTTTGGAGTAAAAAACATAATTTTTTTCATTGGTTAATCGTCATTTTGATAAGGATTGTCTATTTTTTGGTTGCCGTTCCCTTAACGATTTATCCCATAGCTGTTGGCTCCTGCTTTTTTGAAAAAGCAATCAATCCCTTTCCTCCTTCGATCATCTTTAGAATCATCAATTCCTTTTTTTTCTCTTTCTTGCCTTTTTTTTCTAGAATAGACGTCTTTATTGAACAACAGCGTTATATCTGGGCAAGAACACCTACTTGGTGGGCGGTTGTGATAGCTTTACCTTTGATAGCGATCGGTTCTAGTTTTTTCTTAATCAACTTTTTTAATCTTTTCTTGGCCCTCTTTGATTATCAATACAATCGGACTCACTGTCCTTTTTGCAAACAAGCTTTAAGCATCCAAGAAGAATAGTAACTACCTCTTTTTAGGCAATAATTTTATCAACAACCAACCGGTGATAAACCCGCCCACGTGGGCAAAATAGGCCACCCCACCCATAGTTTCATCGCTATAAACCAAAGAGCCGGCTCCGGAAAAAAGCTGAGCGATAAACCAGTAAAAAAGCATAAAATAAGCGGGCACGGTTGTTCTTCTTAAACTCCAACCTAAAGAAAACAAAATATCTATTCGCTGGCGGGGAAATAAAACCAAATAGCCGCCCATGATGCCGGCAATGGCGCCCGAAGCACCCAGATTAGGAATGGTGGAATTAGGACTAATTATGATTTGCAAAGCAGAAGCGCCTAAGCCGCAGATTAAATAATAAAGCAAATATTTAATATGGCCCAGTTTGTCTTCTAAATTATCACCAAAAATATTTAAAAAAAGCATATTGCCAATGATATGGCCAAAACCGCCATGCAAAAACATCGAGGAAATTAGAGAGAAAAGGTTTTGGCCTTGGCTGACTAAAGCCGGAATAATCGCGTATTGATCAATAAACTTCATTAATAAGTCTTCGGGTAAAGTCAAAGTATAAAGAAAAACTAAAACATTAAGCCCAATCAAAAGATAAGTAATAATGGGCATTCTACCTGATGGATTGTGATCGCGGAGGGGTATCATATTTTAGAACCTAGAATTTAGAACCTAGAATTTTCTTAATAACAAAAATAATTAATAATATTACTGAAGCAGAAAGAGAAAGTAAAGCGAGGAGGAAAAAGACTGGTTCTTCAAAGGAGAAAATGGCGTAAACTAAATTGTGTAAAACAGTAAAAACGATAAAAAGTAAAAAGGCGGTTAAAAAATAGGGTGGCTTAAAAGGTTTAACTAGCCAAACGGTCCAAAGTCCTCCCAAAATCAACATCACGAATTCATCTACTAAACTTCTTTGGGTTATAAAAACCTTTCTTAAGGCTAAGAAACAAAGAAGATAGATTAAAACTGAAAAAACAAGTTTAACTATTTTTTTCATCTTTTAAATTATATCATCTTTGACATATTGACAAACTAAAAATTTAAACTAAAATTAAGGAGTAATTAACAATTTATTATAAAAAAACTGCTAACTAGAGCGCTGTAAAAACGCCTAGGCAACGAGTTTTTAAAGTGGCTCAAATAGGGGCTGCTGAGGAAGAAAAACCTCCCTCGCCAAAGAATATTAAACAAAAGAAAACTTCTTCAAAAAACAGTAACCATTTTCCTAAAAAGATCGGTATTGTTTATAGCGAGGTAAAAAGAGCATATTTTCCTACCGAAATTCAGTATTTAACCGAAAAAGATGCCAAAAAAGAAGCTAAGATTATTGCTACTTATGTAGAAAAGTCAGGAATTAAACCATTGCTTTATGCTGGCGATCAGAATCTTTCTGAAAATCTAAAAAAAGACAGGCTGGATATGGTCATTAACTTGGTAGGATCAGTTAAGGGTAATGAATATTTGGCCTCAACCATTCCCGGCGTCCTCGAGCTTTTGGAAATCCCTTATACCGGCGCCGGCATTTTGGGTGAATCTTTGTCTTATCATAAATTTCTAGTGAAAAAACTTTTGGAACAAAACGGTATTCCTGTCCCTCATTATCAACTTTTTAACACTAGCGGCGACCCCCTGGATCCTACCCTAAGATTTCCTTTAATTTCCAAATTAAATGAAATCCATGGAGCGGTCGAGATCACTAAAGACGCTGTTTCTGAAAATGAAAAACACTTGAGAGAAAGGTTGAAATTTTTGATTGTCACTTACCAGCAGCCAGTTTTGGTGGAAGAATTTATTGTTGGTCGGGAAATTACGGCCATTTTACTCCAAGGCTTGAATAAAAAAGTCTATTTGGCAGAAAAAGTTTTTCAGAAAAAAGGAGAAAAGTATATTTTTGCCAGCTTTGAAGACCAGTGGTTGGAACAGGAAGAAGAAGCTTTTCATTATCAAAAATATCATGATCCTTTATTAAAGGAATATGTTAAAAAAGCTTTTGAGATTACCCGAATGGCCGATTACGGCAAATTTGATGTCCGGCTGGACCTTTCCGGCAGATATTATTTTTTAGACTGCAACAGCAACCCGGCTTTCGGACCTAAAGAAACAGATACGGCTATTGCCAATATTATGGATATTTACGGCATTTCATTTTTGGAAATTTTAAAAAGACTGATTTTGAACACGATGAGCGACACGGCAGAAAAGGACTTACTTCCCCTAACGGACAGCTAAAATGATAAAAAAAATCGCCCTGGCTTTCTTATACAATATCAGACACCATTATCCCGACTCGAATGACCCACGAGGCCAGCTGGAAACTGATTTTGATGATCCGGCTACTATTAAAATGATAATTGAACATCTGCAAAAAGTGGTTAATCGGGTGATTCCAATTGAAGCTAATGAAAAAGCTTATCTGAAGTTATATAAACACCAAAAGGAAATTGACTTAGCTTTTAATTATGCCGAAGGTCTTCATGGAAAAGACCGAGAATGTCATTTGCCGGCGATGCTGGAAATGCTTAAAATTCCCTATACTGGCTCACGACCACTGACCCAAGCTTTAGGATTGAATAAGGCCAAAACCAAAGAAATATTAATGGCTTATAAAATTCCGACCTTGCCTTTTCAACTCTTTAAAACCGGTCAAGAAAAATTAAATCCTCAGTTAAATTTTCCTTTGATTGTTAAACCGGTAGCCCAAGGATCTTCGGCCGGTATTACTAATAAAAGTGTAGTTAATAATCCAAAAGAATTGAAAAAACAAGTCGCTTTTGTGATTCAAAATTTTAAACAAGGCGCTTTGGTGGAGCCATTTTTAACCGGCCGGGAGTTTTCCGTGGCCATGCTGGGTAACCCGCCCAGGATTTTACCGATTGTTGAATCTGACCATTCGGTGCTGCCTAAAAACCTGTTGCCTTTAGACTCCTTGGAAGTCAAATGGCATTTCGAAGAAGAAACAGAAGGTGAAAATTTTATCTGTCCGGCTCAAATGGATAAAAAACTGGAAGAGAAAATTAAAACTATTTGTCTTAGGGTGTGGCAGGTCCTGGAAGTGACTGATTTGTGCCGAATTGATATTCGGTGCGACCAAAAACAAAATCCTTATGTTTTGGAAATCAACTCGCCGCCGGGCATGATTCCGCCAGAAGTTTCGGTAACTTCTTATTTCCCTTTAGCCGCTCGGGTGGCGGGCATTGATTATGACAAATTATTGGTAAAAATTATTTCGGCGGCCTTAAAAAGGGTGAATTAATCCTTCTTTCTGACTTCAAAAAGAAAAAATACCTGCTAGAATAGATTTATGGCAGTTTTGCAGGTAAAAAATCTAAAAAAATATTTTGGTAAAACTAAAGCCGTTGATGATATTTCTTTTGAAATTAATAAAGGAGAAATTGTCGGTTTGTTGGGTCCGAATGGCGCTGGTAAAACCACTACCTCGCAGATGCTTTTAGGCACGCTGACGCCTACGGCGGGAGAGATTTTTTATTTTGGAGAAAAATTCAGTGATAAAAACAGAGAAATTTTGCATAAAGTCAATTTTTCTTCTGCTTATATTGACCTTCCTTGGTTATTAACCGTTAAGGAGAATTTAAATATTTATGCTCGCCTTTATGAAGTGAAAAACAGGGACAAAAGAATAAAAAAACTTTTGCAAGAATTTGAAGTTTGGCACTTAAGAAAAAAGGCGATGAGTAAATTATCGGCTGGACAAAAAACCCGTGTTTTGTTAACCAAAGCCTTTATCAATTATCCTCGTTTGCTGATTTTGGACGAACCTACAGCTTCTTTAGACCCGGAGATTGCCGTTAAAGTCAGGCAGTTTTTAGTTAAACAGCAAAAAGAATATGAAGTAGCCATGCTTTTTACCTCTCATAATCTAATGGAGGTTCAAGGACTCTGCGACCGAATCATATTCTTGAATAAAGGAAAAATCATTGCCCATGATACCCCTTTGGGTTTAATTAGAAAACTTAAAAAGGCTAAGATTGAAATGATAATTAGCCAAGGAAAAGAGGTTTTGGAAAAATATTTAAAGGACAGAAAAATTGAATTTAGCTGGAAAAAAGGAAAAGTTTTTTTTAGTTTAGATGAAAAAATTATTCCCAAAGTTCTTTATCAACTCTCTGACCAAAAAGTCCGTTATGAAGAAATCGAGATTCTAAGACCAACTTTAGAAGATTTCTTTTTAGAAATCGTAAAAAAAACATGAATTTTAATCGGGTCCTGGCAGTGATTGTCAGGCATTTTTATACTTTTAAACATAATTTAAACCGTCTTTCGGATAGTTTTTACTGGCCGGCCATGGATATTATTTTGTGGGGTCTAACCAGTCAATATATCCAAAAGGCCGGCGGAGAAGTCAGTAATCTTATTTTAGTTTTGCTTTCAGGTTTGGTTTTTTGGCAAATAATATGGCGAGGGCAGTATGAGATTAGTGTTAATTTGTTGGACGAGCTATGGAATCGAAATTTAGTTAATCTTTTTTCTACGCCTTTGACTGTAAATGAATGGATAATGGCCCTGATTTTATTGGGAGTGATTAAAATGATTGGCGCCATAGGTTTTTCCATCTTGCTGGTTTGGCTTTTATATTCAGTCAATCTGTTTACCTTTGGCTGGTTGTTGATTCCCTTTTTTATCAGTCTTTTAATCGTAGGCTGGTGGGCTGGGTTAATCGTGGGCGGTCTTTTATTAAGGTTTGGTCAGAGAATTGAGACAATTGCCTGGTCAGGAGTATTTTTACTGGCGCCTTTTTCGGCCATTTACTATCCGGTCAGCTCACTACCTAGTTGGGCCCAAAAAATTGCCCAAATTATTCCTTCTTCTTATATTTTTGAAGGCATGAGAGAGGTAGTCCAAAAAGGGCAAATTTCTTATATCAATTTAACGGCAAGTTTTTTACTTAATTTAATTTATATTGCCCTTGCTTATTTCTTTTTTAAATGGTGTTTTAAAAAAAGTAAAGAAAAAGGGCTGGCTAGACTGGAGTAAATTTTAAGGTGATGTTTTGGGAGCCAGACTGGCCGAACTAGTAGCTTCGGGAGTAACCTCAGGTTCAGGTAAAGGAGCAATTTTTACTTTTCTTTGCTCCTCAACTTCTTCTCTTAATGTTTGAATTTGTTGATTAAGGCTATCAACCGCGCTCTGATGTTTAACTGAAGTGATAATCGCATACAAAAGCAGAATAATGGCGCAAAGCAAAACAATAAGCCAAATTGGAGAGGATTTAGATTTTTTTACCATCATATTAATGAATTATATAAGAAAATTAATCTAATTTCTAATTAACCTAATTAATCTAAATAAATTCCAAGCACCAAGAACCATTTGAGATTTGGTCATTTTTAAGAAGAAGCACTGGAATATTTGGTCAGAGCGAAGCGCCAGACTTTAAGAGCAAAAATAAAAAATAAAAGGGCAAAAATTAAGGAATAAAAAATCCACGACCAGGATAAAAGACCCATCAGAGCTTTGGCCGGAAAAGTAAAAACCACGGCAATGGGCAAAACAAAAGTGAGAAAAGCCCGAACCGAATCCATATAAATATCAACCGGTACCCGGGCCAGTAAAGTTAAATCGCGGTAAATCCAAATGGTGTTATCGACTTCGGTGGTAATCACGCCTAAAGAAGCAATTAAAATATGGATTGAGGTAATAATGGAGAAAGCTACCAGAAAAAGAAGTAAAAATAAAAGCAAGTTGATTAAGGAAATATTGAGATTTTGTTTAATCAACATCACCACCACCATAAAAAGCAAGGGAAAATCCAGAAGATCAGTGTCAGTAATCAGGGTTTGAAAAAGAGGACTGGCCGGCTTGAGCAAGGTCAAATCAAAGGTGCCACTAACAATTTTGCCTTTAAGCCAGTAAATACCGCGGAAAAAAAATTGGCCTACCAAATCAAATAAATTAAAAATCAAAAAGAAGTTGATCATTTGAGTGATGTTAAAACCAGCTATTTTATCGGTCTTGCCTAAAATTACTATCAGGGAAAAAATATAAAAACCAAAGCGGATAAACTTGCCCAAAATAAAAATAAGCGAGCTGAAACGACGGGAAAGCTTTGATTCTAAAGATAAAATGGTCGTCTGGCGCCAGACGGAAAAATATTTTTTAAAATTCATATGCCGACGGCATTATAATTTTTAAGCCCTTTTTGCCAAAAAAAACGGCTTAAAATCTTTAAAATAAAAACCCAAAACACCATCACTAAAACACCTTGCCAAACCTGAACGTGGTTGATTTTCCCCAAATAAACTTGAAGGGGAAAGAAAATAAAATAAGCTGGCGGCAAGAGACGTAAAAAATGGAAAATAACGCTAGGAAAAATGTCTAAAGGCAACAAGGCACCGGACAAAAAATTATTAACCACCATAAACAAAAATCTGGCTGGCCAGCCATAATCTTCCGGATACCAAAAAGTGACTAAACTTACCAAAAGACTTAAATAAAAATAAATAAAAAGGCTTAAAAGCGAAACCGCCAAAAAGCTGAAGAGGTAAAAAGGATTGGTTTGAATAAAAAATGGCGGTCTCAGAATGATAAAAATCAATAAAAGCTCAAAAAAAAGAAAAAATAAATTGGAGGCTTTATCGCCAAAATCCAAAGCCATCATTGTCTTTAAATAATTGATGGGTTTAACCAAACGACGGTTTAATTTGCCGGTGGCAATATCCTGGGCAATTTGAAAACTCTGGGAAGCTAAAACCAAGGAATGCAAAACAGAACTAAGTAAAATATAGGTCAGCATCATTTTTTCATCATAAGGACCGACTTGGGAATTAAAACGATAAACGGCATACCAGAAAAAATAAGTGCTCAGAAGCAAAATAACGGTGCGGATGCGCCACATCAGAAAATTTAATCGATAGATAAAATTGGTCTGCCAAGACATTTTGCTGATTTGAAGATATTTTTTTAATTTGAACATAGATTTTAGCCGAACTTCCAAGGCAGTTTTTTATTTTTTTTCTCTTGTCCGCCTAAATGCACTTGGTGCTTTTGGCGGGTTCTGATTTTTAATCTTTGATTTAAGCGGACAACAGTGGTAGTACTGATACCCATTTGCCGAGCAATTTTCCGGTAAGTTAAATTGGTTTTTAATAATTGAACAATTCTATATCTTTTTTGAAAAACCTTGACTTCTTTAGGAGTTAAAAGATTGGGTAAGTAGCCATCTAATGAATCCATTGTATTAAGATAGTAATACAATTTAAGGAAGAAGTCAATTTTAATCCCTTCAAAAATCTTCCTAGGCTACGTCTTTACCGGTAAAAACTTCGCGGATAATATCTTCAATAGAAGGTTCTTCGATGTTGAGGTCTCCGATGGGAAAGTTTTTAAGTAATTCTGCGGCGGCGGCGTTGGAAACGCCTCTTTTAACAGTTAAAACCGCCTTGGGAAAATCATATTCTTTGACCTTACCAATTTTTTCCAGTTTTTTGGGGTCAATGTCTTTATCAAAAACAACTTTAATCAATTTGTGGTCAGCGTATTTTTTAACAATCTGGGATAATTGACCGTCAAACAAAATTTTACCTTTATCAATAATAATCACCCTTTGACAAAGTTGTTGGACGTCACCCATATAATGAGAGGTTAAAATAATCGAAGCCTGGTATTTTTGATTATAAACTTTGATAAAATCCCTCATTTTTTTCTGCATCACCACGTCTAAACCTATGGTCGGTTCGTCTAAAAATAAAATTTGGGGTGAATGAAGCAAGGCGGCAATAAGTTCGCATTTCATTCTTTGGCCTAAAGAAAGCTTGCGGACTTGGATCTTAAGGATATCTTGAACTTGTAATAAATCAACCAAGTCATTTAAAGTTTTCGCGTATTGAGCCTCTGGAATTTCATAAATCTCTTTGTTTAAAATAAAGGTTTCCATGGCCGGCAAATCCCACCAAAGCTGGTTTTTCTGCCCCATAACCAAGGATATCTGTTTAAGAAATTCGTGTTTTCTGTCCCAAGGGTTAAAACCTAAAACCTCAATCTGGCCGGAAGTGGGATATAACAGGCCGGAAAGACATTTTAAAGTCGTAGTTTTACCGGCGCCGTTGGGGCCGATAAAACCAACCAGTTCGCCTTCGTCAATCTCAAAAGAAATGTTGTTAACGGCTTTAACATCCTCATATTTTCTTTTGAATAAAGATTTGATTGAACCCTTAAGCCCTGGTTCTTTTTGATGAACTTGGTAGTATTTTTTTAAGTTTTTTACTGAAATAACGCTCATAACTTCTTCAATTCTAAGCCCGAAAGATACGAACACACTGGCGCAAAAGACACGAAAAATATTTTATTATTTAACGGACTTGCGGAGGGTTTTGCTGACAATAAAACGAACTACTCGATGAGACTTGTGCACCATTGGCGTCGGGTCTTTAGGGCTTTTCCTACCTGTTTTATTGGCAACTTTTTTAACCTTGAAAGTGCCAAAGCCGGACAAAGTTATTTTTTCTCCTTTTTGTAAGAGTCTCTTAAGTTCATCTAAAAAAACATCCATCGCTTCTTTGGCCGCATTTTTGGTCAGATGGGCTTTTTTAGCTACTACTTCGACTAAGTTGGATTTTTTCACTAATTATCTCACCTCCTAGACACGAAATACGCTAAATTTCTAAACACGAAATAACACTAAAAATTAACACTAAATAGCGCTAAACTTTTAGACGCGAAACCTGCCTGCCGGCAGGTAGAAATTATTTAGCTATCCCGATCTCCGCTAAAGGCGGATTCGGGATAGCCAGGTAACGATTTTATCGTTACTTGGCTATCTTTTCTGCTCTTTTTTCCCGAATCACTGTCACTTTAACCTGACCAGGATAGGTCATTTCTTTTTTAATTTTATCACGCAGGTCGCTGGCCAGTTTAATTATAGCGGCATCGTCTAGTTTATCTGGATTAACAATCACTCTCACTTCTCTGCCTGCCTGGATGGCATAAGTATTCTTAACCCCTTTAAAAGACTTAGCTAATTTTTCCAGTTTGTCCATGCGGGAAACGTATTCTTCATAATCCTCGTATCTGGCTCCTGGTCGAGAGCCGGAAATAGCATCGGCAATATAAACCAGAACCGCTTCACTGGAAGAAAAAGCTTCATCCTCATGATGTTGAGCGACACAATCCAAAACTGGCTGAGGCATATTATATTTACGTAAAAAGTTCACCCCTACCTGAACATGGGTACCTTCTTCTTCAGTAATGACTTTACCAATATCATGGAGCAAACAACCCAAACGAACAATATTAACATCGGCGCCTACTTCATAGGCCAATTTAACTCCTATTTTTGTTTCCTCTAAAGTATGGGCAATCATATTTTGGCCATAAGAAAAACGGTATTTAAAACGGCCCAACATGGCCACTACTTCCCGAGGCAAGTTATAAACCTTAAGCCGATGGCATAAATCCTCGCCTGCTTGATACATCAGTCTTTCAATATCTTTCTTCGTCTTGTCAACTATTTCCTCGATCCTAGAAGGTTGAATCCGACCATCAGCAATTAGTTTTTCCAAAGCTACCCGGGCAATTTCCCGACGGACAGAATCAAAAGAAGAAAGTCTAATCATCCCTTCTTCATCTAAGTCCACATCAACGCCGGTGGTTTTTTCAAAAGTTCTAATATTTCTACCTTCGCGACCAATCACCCGACCTTTCATATCTTCATCGGTAATCTTGACACTGGAAACAGTATATTCCGGGACATAATCAGTGGCACCTTGATGCATCGCTTCAACTAAAATTTCCCTTCCTTTCTTTTCCGATTCCTCCCTGGCTTTTTCTTCGCTTTCTTTTATTTTTCTAGCAATCTCCGGAGTCAGCTTTTTCTCTACGGCCACCAGGATTAATTTTTTTGCTTCTTCACGAGTAAGACTAGCGGCTCTCTCTAGTTTTTCCAACTGCTGTTTTTTTATTTTCTCCACTTCTTCTAATCTCTGATTTAAATCCTTATTTCTTTCTATTAAAAGCTTTTCTCTTTCCTGAAGGGCGGCGCTTTTTTCTCTGGTTTCTAACTCTTTCTGAGAAATTCTGTCTTTTAAGACCTGTGCCTGTTGTTCTGTTTTTCTGGCTTGTTCTGAGGCATCGGATTTTATTTTAAAAGCTTCGTCTCTGGCTTCCAGAATAATTTCTCTAGCTCTGGTTTGAGCTTTCTCAATTTCTTGCTGGTTTAATAAAACTTGTTTGGCAGAGTAAACTTTACCAGGCTTTCGCCTACTAGGTTTTGTTACTTGCTTTCTTCTAGGCTTTTTAGCCACAGAAGGAGCTTGAAACATTTTTTGCAAATTAGTTAAAAAGGACATGATAAACCTCCAATGAAGTGATAAAAGAAGTTAAACCCCTTTAGGGGCGTTGATTAAGATAGAAAAGAAATTGATTTGACAATCCATTTAAATTTATAACTTCAGTTATTACTTAAAGGTATTTTATTCTTTTTTTGTTTCTTCGTCAATCGCTCTTTTAATCGTATCGAAGTCAAAACCCCGACGAGCCAGTAAGGCAAAAAGACGCTGTTTCATTTTTTGAGGAGCTAAATTTTGATAGAATTTCTTCTTTTTAGTAATAATTTTTTTGGCAGAATTTATTTGGCTGATTTGGCTGATTTGGCTGATCTGAGAATCAATAATGTCTCTGTCTACACCTTTTTGGAAAAGTTCCGCTTTTAACCCTCTTTTGCCTCGAGGTTTGAAACTCAGCCTTTGTTCTATCCACCAGAGGGCAAATTCTTTATCATTAACTAAGTTAAGTTTTTTAAGTTTTTTAATGATTTTGGTTTGGATTTTTCTTAATAATTGAGGCGATTTATTAAGATTTTTTCTTAAATAATCTTTTATTTCTTTTTCACTCCGAGGGCGGTAAGAAAGAAAATTTAAAGTTTTCTGGTAAAGCTTTTCTGCTTGACTGGAGAAAAGAAGTTTTTCTACCTCACCCTGGTTCAATTCTTGACCAGTTTTTAGGCCTAATTTGACTACTTGATTTAAACTTAGACCAAAAGCAAATTTATGATCTAAGTATAAATTAACCCTGTTTCTATTCTTCTGACTTTTAAGCTTAGTAATAATTGGCAACTTATTCTTCTTTTTGTTCACCCATTTCTTTAGGTGGATGTTTGCTGGCTTTAACACTTTTCCAAATGGCGGCTTCAATTTCCTTACCCAGTTTTTCTTTTTCCTCTAAGGTAATTTTTACGCCTTCTCTGCCTTGGCCTAAAACTTCACCCTTATATTTGAAAAACGAACCGGATTTCTCAATCACATCTAATTCAACGCCTACGTCCAAAAGTCCACCAGTCCGGGAAATGCCGCCGACGTTCATAATGTCAAACTCCGCCACCCGAAAAGGTGGAGCGATTTTATTTTTAACTACTTTCACCCGGTGGCGGGAACCAATTACTTTTTCTCCGTCTTGGATTTTACCAATCCGGCGCGTATCCAATCTAACCGAAGAATAAAACTTTAAAGCCTGACCGCCAGCAGTTGTCTCCGGATTACCGAACATAACGCCGATCTTCATTCTAATCTGATTGGTAAAAATCATTACGGTCTTAGATTTAGCAATGGCGCCGGCTAGCTTCCTCATCGCCTGACTCATTAACCGAGCCTGAACCCCAATCATGGCGTCGCCCATTTCGCCTTCGATCTCGGCCTTGGGCACCAAAGCGGCTACAGAATCAACACAAATAACATCAATGGCTCCGGAACGAATTAAGGTCTCACAAATCTCTAAAGCCTGTTCTCCGGTATCCGGCTGGGAAATAATCAAATCATCTAAATTAACTCCAATTGATTCCGCCCTCATCGGATCGAGAGCGTGTTCAGCGTCAATAAAAGCGGCGGTGCCGCCGTGTTTCTGCGCTTCGGCAATGACATGAAGACCAATGGTGGTTTTGCCTGAAGCTTCAGGACCATAAATTTCGCTAATCCGACCGCGCGGCAGACCACCGACTCCCAAAGCTAAATCCAAAGCAATGGAACCAGTGGGAATAACATCAACTTTTAAACTCTGACCGCTTTCGCCAAGCCTCATAATTGCACCCTTACCATATTGTTTTTCAATTTGATCCATAGCAATTTTAATGGCTTGGGCTTTTTGGGAATCTACTTTCATAAAAGTCCTTTCCTTGGGCAGGAGAATTTCGTCCAAAGGACGATCAGCCTTTGGCTGATAATTAATTAAATTGAAACATAAAGAAGGAAAAATTACAAGTTATTTTTCCTGTGGTAGATGGGTCGACCAAAATTTAATCACCTGATGTCTTTTTTCTTTGATGCTTGCTTGGGAAATTAAGCCTGGACCATTAATACAGCCACCATCACAAAACAAAATATCCAAGAGCCTGATCTTTTTATCTTGGACAAATTCACCCAGGGCCTCGTTTAAGTTTTTCAGGCCGGAAACCATCCGCCATTCTTCATCAGTTAAAAGTTCATCAATCCCAGCTGTTTGACATAAACCTCCGGAAATAGGATAAAGCCGGGTCTGCGGACCTAAAAGATCGAAACGAGCGTTTAAGTCTTCAGTAGAATCTTCTATCTTTAAAGCAGTAAAAAGCTGGCTTAATTCCTTAAAAGTAATGGCTAAAATATTAAGTTCAGGATAATCTTTAGCTTCAAGTTTTTTGGTCAAACAGGGACCAATAAAAAGAGGTTGGCTACCAGGAAACATTTGTCTGACCAATTTGGCGGTGGCGGTCATGGGCGAATCCGCTTGGCTTAAAAAAGACGTCAATGCAGGCCGTTGAGTTTTAATATAACCAACGCAACTAGGACAAGGGCTGGTAATGACTCTTTTTTGAGGGTTATTTTTTAAATCCTCAACTACCTGACGATTGGTTTCTACTGCTCCTCGCGCCACTTCAACTACATATTTAAAACCGACCCTTTTTAACTGGCCTACTATTTCCGGATAAGAAAAATCAATGGGAAAGGAAGGAGCCAGCATGGCGGTTAAAGGAACTTTCTGCTCTAAAAGTGAAAGCAGTTGTTTAATTTCAGTTGTTTCTAGCATAAATCTTTCTTCCCAATAAACTTAGGCTTCCGCCTAAAAGAGCAGTCCAAAGTTGAATTATACCCATGCTGGTTAAAAAAACCTTGGGCAGTATTTTTAGATTAACTAAAACAAAAGCACAGCCAAATAAAAACCCCGCTTTTAAAATCGCGGCTGCGATTAAACTTAAAACCCCGCTCTTGAGCTTATTAAACATCATTCTAAAGCCAAAAACTAAAAGCCAATTAGCCATCCAAATAAAAGGAATCATTAAAAACAAAAAGGGGGTTAGGGGCCCAAAAATAACGCCCCTCGTTAAAACCCCTAGGCTAGGAAAGAAGATTAAAGGATAAATAAGCTTTTTGGGAAAAAAACTGGCGCCTAAAAACAAACAGGCATTAACAATTGTTCCTACTAATAACTGAGGATGGCCTAAAGAAAAAGGAAGAGTAAAGGCCAAAAAACTAACAAGAGTAAAAGTTAATAACATCGCCTTATTATCTAAGGCTATGGGTGAGCTCTGATTTTTCATGCTGATCTCCATAAGCCATGAACATTGCAGTATTCTCTGGCTTTGACTTCAGTAATCTCATTGATAGGGTAGAAAAACTCGGCCTCAGGAGGTTCTCCGGGCTTAAAAAACTTCCTTCCCTGCCTGCCAGCTATTTCGACACTAACCCATTCAATATAGTGCTTTTCTTCCATGGGATGAGGCACAGAGCCGACTTTGACCTTAAAACCTTTGTCGGTCTTTTCTATAACCGGCACATGCTTTTCTAAACCCTCATCCTCGGTCTTTGCCTGCAGTAATTCCATCGGCTGACCACAACAAACCAGTTCACCAACACCAGTATGTAAAACTTCAACAATATTGCCGCAAACATTACATCTATAAATTTGATTTAATTGAGTCATAAGAACCTCCTTTAAAACATTTTAGCAGAAATAATAATGGAGAGTATAGGAGCTATAGAGGGTATAAGGTAAAATATAAAAGATGAAGGAAAAAATTATTGTGGGACTATCTGGCGGAGTTGATTCTTCCATGGCCGCTTTTTTTTTGAAAAAACACGGTTGGGAGCCGATTGGCGTTTCTTTAGATATCCCTGCCTGGCAAAACAAAAGATCTTTCGCAAGTGCAAAAAAAGTCTGCCAAATGTTAAAAATTCCCCATTATATTTTGGATGTTAAAAAAGAATTTAAACAAAAGGTAGTGGATTATTTTATTAATGAATATAAAAATGGCCGGACACCCAATCCTTGTATTATCTGTAATCCCCAACTTAAATTTAAAAAGCTTTTGGAATTGGCTAAAAAAAGAAAAATAAATTATGTGGCAACAGGACACTACGCGAGAATAGCTGAAAGCTTAAAGCTAAAAGCTAAAAGCTATCAACTCTTGAAAGCCAAGGATAGAGCCAAGGATCAAACCTATTATCTTTCTTTTTTAACCCGGGAACAATTAAAACATATTGTTTTCCCTTTAGGAGAATATACTAAAAAACAAGTAATAAAAATGGCTAGAAAATTACTATTATTTAATAGCGGCCCTGCCTTGCCGGCAGGCAGGCGCAGTTCAATTATAGTAAAGTCAAGTCAGGATTTTTGTTATTGTCCGAGCAAAAAAATTACTGAGTTTTTGAAAACAAGGCTGGGTCAAAAACCAGGAAAAATCATTAATACTCAAGGTAATGTTTTGGGTAAACATCAGGGTTTACATTTTTATACTATTGGTCAAAGAAAAAGAATTGGTCTTTCCGGAGGACCATATTTTGTTAAACAACTGGATTCTCGAAACAACCAAGTTATTGTGACTCAAAATGAAAAAGATTTGCTTCAAAAAGAAATAGAGCTTTCGCCTTTTAATTTTATCTCTGGAAAAACACCCATAAAAACAATTAAAGTAAGGGCAAAAATCAGGTATGGTCACCAAGAACAACCAGCTGTTCTTTACCCTCCCCAAAATAAACAACTCAAGCTTGTTTTTAATCAACCTCAAAGAGCTATTACTCCAGGCCAATTTGCCGTTTTTTATGATGGTAAGCTATGTTTGGGGGGAGGAAAAATTTCAGCTTCTTGACAAACTTCTACATAAAAGGTAGAATTTCTTAGTGAACCACGCAGGATTCACTGTAAACTATGTTTAAGATTTCTAAGGCAAGCGAGTATGGTATCTTGTTCTTAGCCCATTTAGCCAAGAACCAGGAAGATCAACCGGTTAAATTAAAAAATATTACCGGTAAAACCGGCCTGCCCTATAAATTTCTTTCCCGAATTGTTTTGGATTTAAAAAAGGCCGGTATTGTTAAAAGCAAAGAAGGGGTTGGCGGCGGCTATCAGCTCAAGAAAAAGCCAAAAGAAATTAGTTTATGCATGATTATTAAGGCGGTGGAGGGAGAAAAAGGTCTGGTTTCCTGCATCAGCGGCCAATGCCCAATGGAAAAAAAATGTTTTCATAAAAAAATCTGGCTCAAATTACAAAAGATCTTAAATCAAGAATTGGAAAAAATTAAGTTAAGTGGCTTGCTATGAAAAAAGTATATTTAGACTATGCTGCTTCTACCCCAATCGACCCTCGGGTTTTAAAAGTAGTTAACCAACATTTAAAAACTACTTTTGCCAATTCTTCCTCTCTGCACTCTTTTGGTCAAGAGGCTCAGGCGGTGGTGGAAAAAAGCAGGCAAATCGTGGCTCAAGCTTTAAAGGCCAATCCCGAAGAAATTATTTTTACTTCTTCAGCTACAGAAAGTAATAACACGGTTTTAAAAGGAGTGGCTTGGGCTAATAAACATAAAGGCAACCAAATCATCGTCTCTTCAATTGAGCATGATTGTGTTCTTAAAAGCAGCCAATGGCTGGAAAAGCAAGGTTTTGAGATCATCAAACTTGCGGTGGATAAATATGGATTGATTAGCCCTCAAAATCTAAAAAAAGCCGTCAGTAAAAAAACTATTTTAGTTTCCATGATGCAGGCTAATAATGAAGTCGGCACCATTCAGCCAATTGAAGAATTAGCTCGCATCTGCAAACAGAAAAATGTCCCTTTCCATACTGATGCTTCTCAATCCTTTGGTAAAATCCCGATTAATGTTAAAAAAATGAAAATTGATTTTCTAACCGCCTCTTCTCATAAAATCTACGGACCAAAAGGGGTGGCTCTTTTATACCTCAGAAAAGGAGTAAAAATTGAGCCCCTGCTTCACGGCGGCGGCCATGAATCCGGTTTTCGGTCTTCAACTGTTAATGTTCCTGTTATTGCTGGCTTGGCTAAGGCAGTGGAAATTTGCCAAAAAGAAATGTCCCAAGAAACAATCCGATTAACTAAACTAAGAAATAAGTTAATTAAAGGAATTTTAGATAAAATTCCGGATTCATATTTAAATGGTCATCCTGAAAAAAGATTGGCTAATAATGCCAATCTTAGATTCTCTTATATTGAGGGCGAAGCCATCATGCTAAAATTAAATCAACTGGGAATCGCGGTTTCGACTGGTTCTGCTTGCTCTTCACAAAGTTTAGAGCCATCCCATGTCCTTTTGGCTATGGGTCTTAGACCAGAAGAAATTCAGGGTTCAATCAGGTTTAGTTTGGGCAGATGGACTAAAGAAGAAGAAATAGACTATGTCTTGAAGGTTTTACCCAAAGTGATTAAAGATTTGAGGAGGATTTCACCCTATGTATAATCAAAAAGTTTTAAAACATTTTCAAAAGCCGCATAATTTTGGCAAAATGAAAAACCCGGACGGCGTAGGCAAAGCGGGCAATATTGTCTGCGGTGACGTGATGCATCTTTATATTAAAGTAGAAAAAGACAAAATCAAGGATATAAAATTCCAAACTTTTGGTTGTGTCGCCGCTCTGGCGACCAGCAGTATTATCACTGATTTAGCCAAAGGAAAAACACTAACTAAGGCTTTAAATATAAACAAGGATAAAGTGGTCAAAAGTTTGGGCGGTTTACCGCCGGTTAAAATCCATTGTTCTGTTTTGGCCAGTGATGCTTTAGCAGAAGCCATTTATGATTATTTAAGCAAAAACAAAAGAAAAATCCCTGAAGATTTGCAAGAAAAGCATCAAAGAATTGAAAAAGAAAAAGAGATAATCGAAGAAAAATACAAGGATTGGATAAAAAAAGAAGAAAAAATGTTGACTTAATAAAGGAGGTGATAAAAAATGAAACCATATTTTGGTCATATTGAAGAATTAACTCTGAAAAATTCATATTTTCGCCAGGTGCTTTGGACCGGTAAATACTGCCAACTAGTCTTGATGAGTCTAAAGTCGGGTGAAGAAATCGGTACAGAAGTCCATAAAACCGTAGACCAGTTTTTCCGCTTGGATCAGGGTGAAGCCAAATTTGTGATTGACGGTCAAGAGTTTATGGCTAAAGACGGCGATGCGGTGATTGTCCCGGCCGGAGCCCAACATAATGTGATTAACAGCTCCCAAACTGAAGATTTGAAACTCTATACCATTTATTCTCCCCCCAACCATCCGGATGGCACCATTCATAAAACTTTAGCTGAAGCAATGAAGGCTGAGAAAGAAGAACATCATCATTAATGCCACTGACGCTGATATTCAAAAGTAGGATGAGGTTTAAAAGGAATAACTAATCTTTTTGGATCAGAGCCAATAATTTGGATTTTATCTTGAGGATAAAGCCGACCAAATTTTTTTTGGCGCAATAAATTCAGGTAACCGACGTCTTTAATATCAAAACCCATCAAATAAGTAACCAGAGAATCAACGGCCAAAGCATCAAAGCCGGCGGCCAAAAAATTGGCTTTAATGGCGACGCCTTTGTCTGGACCTCTACCTTCCATTGCTTCGGTGGCATCAATTAAAACAAAATCAGGATAAGCATTTTGGGCGATCCCTGTCATAATCCAATGAAGATTTTTGTCATGAGGGATTTTCATTCGTTCATTTAAACCACCTTGAATGGCACCAATTAAAAGATTTTTAATACCTAGGGTGACCACGACCGCATCATGGGTTTTGGCTCGAGTAATGGAAACGATAAAGTCGGATCCGGTATAAATTTTGGCCAAAGGTAGGTAAATTCTACCACCAGGATATTTAATTTTGACCAATTGAGGTCTATCTTCACTGGAATCAAAAATCTCTGTTTGAGGGTCTTGATCTGCCAATTTTTTGAATCCATAACGTTTAAAGCCTTTGTCAGTACTGCCCATACTGGCTTCTTCAGCAATAATAATTTTGCCTTGATAAAAAGGCTTAATAAAATCAATAAAGCCTTTAACGCTAGTTAGAGGGGTGGTGGCCAACCGGTTTAAAGTGGTGACAAAATTAATCTTAATTACTAACTTATCCAGAGAGATAATTTTTTTCTTCAAATCATTTTCTAAAGGTTTTAAAACTTTTAAAGTCCCCTCATATGATTGTTGGTGTCTCACTAAACTAACCTTAGTCATTTTCCTTATTTTATCATTTTTTCCAATAAAGACTTGCCGAGCTGGGACTCAGCTGAGCAAGTCTTTTTTTAAAGCTGATTATTGACAACCGCAATGTAAACAGCTACAGCTGTCTTTGTCTTTACTGCCGCATCCGCACATTTTGCTCACCTCCTTGCTTGTTTTACCTTAATTGAATTTTTATAGTTATCTATACTGGTTATTGTATAGATAACTGTCTATATAATACTATGTAAGAGTATTTATGTCAAGCCCCAAAGAGAAAATTTTCAAGGACAAAAAGGAAATTGAAGCTCCGAGGCTTAAAAAGCCTCGGATTCTTCCTCTGATTTGTCAACCTTAATCTTGAATTATAGCTGAAATCCTGCCGAAGCGAAAATCATAAAACTTTATAAATGCTATCCAGCCGAGGCCTATTAGCCCTCGGATTTTCGCGAAGGCGGATTAAAACAAGGGGCAGGGGTCGCATTTTTTATGAAGCTGACAATAGACTTCCCGACCGATCTTCACTTTTTTCAGTAAGCCTTGTTTCCTTAGTTTATTAATATGGAAACTCACGGTCGGTTGACGCAGACCTAAAAATTTCACCAAAGAAGAAACTGTAACTCTGCCCTTTTTTTTAAGATGATTAAAAATCTTAAATCTGGAAGGACAAGCCATGGTTCGAAAACAACCACAACAATTACATTTTAAATAAGTAGTTTTCATTTTTCATTAAATAGTTAATCTTGGTGATTACTTATCGTCATCATCACCGCCACCACAACTGCCACAATCCATTTCCCATCACCTCTCTTTCTTTTATTATTTTCTATCTGGTAATTAAGGTGCTGGTGCTGTCATCCCAGCATTCCGGCACCATATCAACCGGAAAATCATAGGGTTCAATCGCCTCACAAGGAACAGTACCATTGCCGTCAGCCACAATAATCCAGCCATCAGCTCCTTTATAAGCCAAAAACCAGCCGCCCCCCATTTCTCCGCTAAAATGAATGCCACCAGAAACATAAGGACCTGCTTGTTTGCCAATATTGACCTCGGTTTCGGCCAGAGTATGACTATATTTTGTGGCAAAAGCTTCTCTGAGTAATTCAAGATCTGATTTGGCCGGAATCTCGGGTGAGGCTTGGGGCGCAGCGGAAACCTGGGGAGAAGGGACCATCTCTTCTGGAGAAACTTCTGGTTCGGCGCTAGCCTGGACTAAAGGACTGGGGCTGGGTGAAAATCTAAGTTTGTCAGGCAACTTATCCTGGAAAAACCATAAAGCAAAAGCGCCTACTACAAAAAACAGTAAAGCCGTCATCATAAAAAGAACGATAACTAAAAATTTATTAACCCCACTGCTTTTTGCTTTGGTTGAATTTGGAGAAACTGGGGTAGTTTGGGTGGTTGCTGGTTGATTATTGGGCATATTTTCCTTCCTTTGCCTCGCCATATCCCGCCAATTTGGCGGGAGAAGTGTGGCTTCTAAATTTTACTACCTCAATTCTACTGAAAATAAAAAATAAAGGCAAATGGTTGACACTAAAAACGCGAAATTTAGGGCGAAAAATTATAAATATCATAAAATTATAAAAAAATTTGATAAAATAATTCTACAGGGGGTGTACATAAACAAAAGCCACGATGGAAAAAAAACATACTACTCCTAATCCAGTTCTCTATCTGCCGCGCCAACCAGGAGAAACAACTCTGGAGATTTTAGAGGCAATTATAGGAAAAAAAACGGTAATGGAAAGGCTAGAAGAATTAACCGGTGGAAGAAAAACCGTTTTAGAGCAATTAAAAGAAACTATGGTTTTGGACAATTCTTGGCCCGAGTAAAACCAGCCTCCTGAGCTTCGGCCTCGGTACAAAACCAGGTAAAATGAATTTTTTGAGCAGGAATTTCTTCATAGGTTCATTATATAATAACAGTTATAAATGAAAAACGAATTGGTCAAAATAGTTGTTTTTACCCCGGAAAAAGAGGCGGATAAAATCCGGCAAGCCTTGGGAGAAGCAGGGGCAGGTAAAATGGGTCATTATGATTTTTGCAGTTTTTCGGTTAAAGGTATGGGCAGATTCAGACCGCTTCAAGGAGCCAAACCGGCCATTGGCCAAATCAACAGATTGGAAAAAGTTAAAGAAGAAAGAATCGAAGCAGTTTGTTTTAGAAAGGATTTGAAAAAGGTAATCAAAGCGATTAAGAAAGTCCATGCTTACGAAGAACCAGCGATTGATATTTATCCTTTGGTTGGGAAAATATGATTACTTGTCAGTTTGAATCAGGAACAAAGGCACATCTAAGACATGTGGTTTTTGACGCTCTTTGTGTCAACAATAATAAGCTGCTGTTAATTAAAAGAGCTAATCATTTAAGAGAAGGCGGAAAATACGCTTTTCCCGGTGGTTTTTTAGAACAAAATGAAACAATAAAAGAAGGGGTTTTGAGGGAGTTCCTAGAAGAAAGCGGTTATAGCGGTAAAATAATCAAATTATTTAGAATCGTGGACACGCCTTATAGAGAAGGAGAAGATTGGCAAAATGTGGATTTCGTCTACTTAGTCAAGGCTATTAAAAAGATAGGTCAACCAGATAAAGAAGTAAGTGAAGTGAAGTGGTTTGACTTGGATAAAATTCCTTCTAAAGAAAAAGTGGCCTTTGACCATTGGGAAACGATTCAACTTTATTTGAGGTGGAAAAAGAAGAAGTTTAAATTACCTATTCTAGGTATAATATAATCTTTGTCGGGGCGCCCGGGATTGAACCGGGGCCAGACGCACCCCATGCGCCTATGCTACCACTGCACCACGCCCCGAATGAACTAATCTAAAACTCCCTCTTTGTATTGCTCTCCCAAGAACATTATGGCTTCTTTTATATTTTCTTTCCAAAAAAGCTGCTTCTTTAACATCGTTGCAAATCTGATAACCTAGTAAAATTAACGGCCGTCTATATTTTGTTGACCTTACTAAACCATTTTGATGTTCTTTTATACGTCTTTGTAAATTATTTGTTGAACCAATATATTTCTTATTATCTTTTAAGCTTTTTGATAAATAAACAAATGCCATATTTGCACGCCCCGCCGGGCAGAGCCCTCTGGGCGGCGCCCGAAAATATTGACAATACTTCTATTATATCAAATAATGGTAGTGGTTATTTTATTATTAGAGGATTTTATTTGTATAGATTCCGCATCAGGTGCGGAATGACAGAGGAGGAAAAATGGAGCTGGAAACTGAGGAATTACTGCAAAAGTGGTTGAAGATTCAAATCTGGCAGTATCGCTTGGCCGTGGTTTTTAAAATTTTAATTTTTCTGAGCATTATCATCAGTGTTTGGGGTTTTTATGTCCAAGTGTTGCCGGCTTTGAAAAAACAACTGGAAAATACGCAGCAAATTTTGGAAAATGTTTCTTCGGTTTCGGAAACCAGTAAACAGCAAGAAGATATGTTTAATGATTTACTCCAGAATATTGGAAGATAAAAAAATGGGAATTTAAGAGGGACTGCGTCGGAAAAAGCTAATCTTTATCTCCTTGGAGCCTGCCTTATTTGTTTTGCCCTAAACTATTCCTGCCTGTAAAAGGGCTTACAGCCTCTACTTACAGACATGTCAAGTTCAGGACTGCAGCTCAAGAAACTATCGCCGAGGCGATTGTCTCTTTCGTCTTGCTTTACCGCCCATGCCGGCTTTGCGAGGTTCTCTTTTACGAGAATCACGGGTTAAAAAACCTCTTTTTTTCAAAATTGGTCTGAATTTTTCCTGATTGAGTTTTTCTAAAACTCGAGCTAGGCCATGGACCACTGCATCCAATTGCCCCTTTAATCCTGAACCTTGGACTTTAATGGTAATTAAATAGTTGCCAAGAACATTGCAGGTTTTTAAGGGAGCTAAATATATTTGTTCATAGACCTTTCCGGGAAAATATTTTTCAATGCTTTGACCATTAACTTCGAGGTCGCCTTTTTTATGAGGATAAAGCCGAACCCGAGCAACGGCGGTGCGGCGGCGGCCAATGGCCCGGATGAACTTGGCTTTTAAAGTTTTTTTCAATTGAGATTTTTTGGTTGACTTTTTTAACTTAGTCTTTTTGGTGGTCTTTGCAGTTTTTTTAGTGGTTTTTTTTGATTTAGTTGGCATAATTTATTTAAATTTATCCTTATAATCATGTTCTGGGCCAGGAAAAACTTTGAGCCGAGCTAAACGCGGGTCCCGCAGTTTATTTTTGGACAGCATATTTTTGACCGCCAATTCAATAATTTTTCTGGGATCTTTCTTTAAAAGCTGGCTAAAAGTCAATTTTTTCAAACCCCCAGGATAACCTGAATGGCGGAAATACATTTTCTGCTGGTTTTTTCTACCAGTGACTTGGATCTTGGCGGCGTTAATAGCTACCACATAGTCACCGCAATCCAAAGCAGCCGTATAATAAACTTTGTTTTTACCCATCAAAAGTTGAGCTATTTTACTGGCCTGCCTGCCTAAAATTTGACCTTCAAGATCAACTAAGTGCCAACTTCTTTTGATGTCTTTGGCTCTGGTAATTTTTGTTTTCATTTCGTCCAAAGGACGATCAGCCTCTGGCTGATTCTACCCTTTTCTACTTTTCTCTACCTTCTCTATCTCTCCTACTTTATTTTTTTCCACCCAGGACAATTTCACCATCATGGCATCATCACCTCGTCTTTTGCCCAAACGAACAAAACGGGTAAAACCGCTGCTTCTTTTTTTAAAACGCAAGGTGATTTCATCAAATAATTTATTAACTGCTTTTTTATCCGGTAAAAAAGCCATAATTTGCCTTCTGGCATGCAAGCTACCTGCTTTGGCCCTAGTGACCAGCTTATCAACTAGCCTTTTAACTGCTTTAGCTTTAGGTAAAGTGGTCTTGATTTCTTCATGGATAACTAAAGCCCTAATTAAGTTTTTGAATAAGGCTTTTCTTTGCTTAGTATTACGATTTAATTTTTTCATCTTTTTCCGATGTCTCATAATTTAACCCCTACTCCTTTTTTAGCCAACTTCTGATAAATGATATCAATGGATTTTTTACCTAAGTTTTTAACTTTGGCAATGTCATCCTTTTTCACTTTGACTAAACCCTTAACTGTGCCAAAACCACCCCGACGCAAAGCGTTGGCAATTCTGGTAGGCAAATCTAATTCTTCCACCGTCAAATTCATCAGTTCATTATTTTCATCTTTAACTTCTTTCTTTTTCTCTTTGGCGGCAAATACTGGTTTGTAAATCTGCCTAAAGAACTTAACCAAAACTTTAGCGCCGTATTCTAAAATTTCTTTTGGTTTAGCGCTGCTGTCAGTCCAGATTTCAAAAATTAGCTTATCAAGGTCAGTCCGGCGGCCAAGACGAGTCGGTTTAACATTGTAATTAACCCTCAAAACCGGGGAAAAACTGGCATCAACCGGAATAATCCCTAAAGTGCTTGATTTTCTTTCCTCCGCCGGTGAATAACCAAATCCAGAACTAACCCATAGGCTTATTTTTAATTTTGACTTGCTGTCTGTTAAAGTAGCTAAATATAGGTCTTTATTGATAATTTCTACCTCAGGCGGAGCTTTAATATCGCCAGCCTTAATTACCTTTGAACCTTTGGTTTCGAGGATGGCTTTAACTTCTTTCTTGCCTTGATAAATTACCTTCACCTGTTTTAAGTTTAAAATCAACTCCACCATGTCTTCTTTCAAACCAGGCAAGGTGGAAAACTGGTGACGGATACCATCGATTTTAACTCGAGTAATGGCGGCTCCGGGCAAACTACCTAAAAGACAACGACGTAAAGAATTGCCGAGGGTATCACCATAACCTTGAGGCAAGGGTTCCAAAACAAACTTGCCGTAATCTTTCTTTTTTTTGAGAGCAGTAATTTTAAAAGTGGGTTTTAACATTTAAACCTCCTTCTTTTTATCGAGAATAAAACTCAATAATTAATTGTTCATTAATATTTTTTTCCATTTCTTCTCTTTCTGGCAGGCGCTCAACTTTAACCAGAGCGGCTTTTCTTTTTAACCATTTAGGAATATCAATTTTAGCGGCCAAAGCGCTTTTGACCTCTTTAATTTTTAATCCTTTGGAGTTCAAGCTAACTATCTGGCTTGGCTTAGCTGAGAAACTAGGTATATCTACTTTTTTACCATCTACCAAACAAAAACCATGACGGATTACCTGCCGAGCCGAAGAGCGAGAAAAAAGCAACCCGCCCCGAAACACCACATTATCCAACCTAGTCTCCAACAGCTGTAGTAATCTCAAACCAGTATCTTTTTTCTGAGTAGAGGATTTTTTAAAATAATTTTTAAATTGTCTTTCTAAAATCCCATAAGTTCTTTTGGCCTTCTGTTTTTCTCTTAATTGAAGACCGTATTCTGAAACTTTACCCCTTCTTCTAGGACCGTGAACTCCTGGGGATACCGCTCCTTTTTTTTCAATCGGGCACTTGGTAGAATAACAACGTTCGCCTTTTAAGAACAATTTTTCGCCTTCGCGGCGACAAAGTCTACATTTTGCGTCTGTATATTTAGCCATTAGACCCTTCTCCTTTTCTTAGGTCGGCAGCCATTATGAGGAATAGGAGTAACATCGGCAATCATAGAAATTCTGATACCGCTGCCTCTTAAAACCCTTAAGGCTGCATCTCTTCCCGAACCTGGCCCTTTAATAAAGCACTGGGCTTGATTTAGACCAGCGCTGGTGGCTTTTTTGATAACTTTTTCTATGGCACTAATGGCGGCAAAAGGAGTTGATTTTCTCGCTCCTTTAAAACCAGCCGTTCCTGCTGAACCCCAAACAATGGTATTCCCTTTATCATCAGTCACCGTGATTAAAGTGTTGTTAAAAGTAGCATTGATATAAATTCTGCCTTTCTCAATTCTAGCTTTTCTTTCCATTATTTCTCCTCCTGGCCTTTAATTTTCCGGGCTCCTTCTAGTTTTTGGGCTAATTCTTTTTTCATCGCTCCCACAGTAACTCTTTTGCCCCTTTTGGTTCTAGCGTTAACACGAGTCCTTTGTCCTCGAACCGGCAGGTTGGCCACATGTCTTAAACCTCGATAAGTATTTATTTGTTTAAGCCGTTTAATATTCTCCATGACCACTTTCCTTAAAGCTCCCTCCATAGGAATGGCTTCGACCGCTTTTTGCAATCTCACCATATCTTGATCATTTAAATCTTCAGTTCTTTTCTCCGGGTCTATTTGGGCTTGATTAAGAACTAAAAAACTATTTTTTTTACCAATACCATAAATGCTTTGTAAAGCAATTTTTATTTTTTTCTGTTCTGGTAAGTTAACCCCGGATATTCTAGGCAAATTAGTTATTGGTTCAACAGGTTATTGGTTATTAGTAATTTTTTTCTTTTACTATTAACTTAATAACTTAATGAACTTATTTCTTATTTCTCTTTTTTATCCTTGTCTTTGCTTATGGCGCTTATTACTACAAACAATATAAATGCGGCCGCGGCGCTTTACTACCTTACATTTTTTACATCGTTTTTTAACTGAGGCTTTGACTTTCATGATTTTTTAGTTGATTAAGTTGTTTATTGATAGTTAATTTATTCTCCGCCAGCTGGCGGATCATGTTGATTGATAGGATTAACTACCTAATTAACGCGAGCGTTGCGAGCTAATCAACCACTTAATAACTATATTTACTTGGTTCTATAAACAATTCTACCCCTAGTTTCATCATAAGGAGTAGTTTCCAGCTTGACTTGATCTCCAGGCAAAACCCGAATCCGATTAATTCTCATTTTGCCTGATAAAGTACAAAGCAACAATTGTCCTTCGGTCGTTTTAACCCGAAACATAGCATTAGGCAAAGCTTCTAAAACTTCGCCTTCAACTACTTCTCCTTTGGGTTGTGACATAAATTGAAACTATTTTAGCAAAAAATTAGCCTGTTAACAAGCAAAACTAAACAACCATCACCATAATAGCGATGGTTTATAATAACAGGGTTATTTTATCAGAAGTGGCTCTAATTGTCTAGCCTGATAGCTTGAATATAATTAGTCTTAATCCAACAGCTCCAAAATACTCTCTCCTTCACTAAGCCCAAGACCCTCTCTAATTAAACTAGCCATCTGGTCAAAAGCCTGAATTTTTAAGTCTCGAAGTTGCTCTTCTCCTTCTGGTGTTTTTAAAAGCGCTCTTTGCCATTTAGGAAGAGTTGAATCATCAACTGATTCTATTACTGCCATTACTTCACCAACAATATTTACTGCTTTCTCTACAAATATCTCTTCCCCTGAGGGTTCAAGTGGTTCCAAAGGAAACGGCTGCCCACTTACATGTATAAGGCTATTTAAATCTTCTAAAAAGGATTGCTTTCAGGAGTTGCCCCCTCATCACGCAATCTTTGCATCCTCTTATCAGCTGCTTGGGCCAACCATTTTAAACCCCCTTCTCTTATAGGAACTGTTTTTACGTTACCTTCTGGAGCATGAAGAGTAAGGGAACTCCTTATTTTTATCTTTTCTTCCATAATAATAAAATATATTATATCCCAACTCTACCTTCTGTTAAATATTATGGGACTCTTTTCCCTCAAACGGAGTGATAATTACTGGCCCTTTTTCAGTTACAGCGATAGTTTTTTCAAAAACTGCCGTTAACCGACCATCTTTGGTTCTAATTGTCCATCTATCTTGAGGATCAATCACTAACTCTGGTTTTCCCAGACAATAAATCACCTCAATTGCCAGAGCCATTTTTTCTTTTAAAATGGGCGTTTCTTCTATTGAATCCCTAAGAAAACAGGGAATCGAAGGCGGCTGATGCAATTGTTTGCCAATTCCATGGCCAGTAAGAGTACGGGCGCAAGAATAACCAGCTCCTTCTATAATCTCTTGAATTTTTTGGGAAATATGACCGACCCGATTGCCAGGTTGAGCTTGTTTGATAGCTTCTTGGAGAGCTTTTTTACCAGTAGAAAGGAATTTTTTTATAGATCTTGAAACGAGTTCAGGATGACGAGGATTTTTTATATAAATGGTACTGCTCATATCTGTATTAAAGCCTCGGTAATATAAACCAATGTCTATATTTAAAACATCACCGCTTTTAAGTAAATAATCTTTAGGAACACCATGAACAATTTCCTCATTAATATTAAGGCAAGTGGCCCAATGATAATTAGGTACCCGGGCAAATCCAGCTTCTCCTCCAGTTTTTTTAATTAAAACCATCGCTTTTTTTTCAATATCTAAAAGGTTAACTCCAGGCTGGGCCATTTTAACTAGCTGACCTAAAATCCGACCCAGCTTATAGCCACCTTGCTTCATAATTTGAATTTGCTGAGGAGTTTTTATAGGAATTTTCATGCTAACTAACTAGTTTCTTGGCTTTTAGGCGTTTGATCATCAGATCTACTTCTTGATCAATGGTAAGGTTGCTAGTGTCTAAAACCCAAGCGCCTTTGACAATTCTTAGGGGATCAGCTTGACGGTGCGAATCTTGGTAATCTCTTTTAACTGTTTCCTCAATCACTTGTTCTAAGGTCTTTTTTTCTCCTCTTTGGCGCAAGTCTTTAAGTCTTCTTTTGGCTCTAATTTTAAGCTCAGCTGTCAGAAAAATTTTGAGGTCAGCTTGGGGCAAAACTACGGTGGTAATATCTCTGCCCTCCATGACCACTGCCTGACCTTTAGCAATTTCCTGCTGAAGTTTAACCAAATATTTTCTTACCCTGGGCAAAAGACCTACGACTGAAGATCCCCAATTCACTTGAGAAGAAAAGAGTTCATCGGTCACGTCCTTAGCGTCAATAAAAACATCGCAAACCCGGCTTTTTTTGGAAGCAGGCATTAGTTTAATGGTGCTTTTTTTTAACAAAGCTATAAGTTTGGCTTCGTCTTTAAGATCAGTGTTGTTTTGAATGCCTAAAAGAGCAGTCGCCCGATACATGGCGCCAGTATAAACATACAAAATCCCTAAACGTTGGGCCAAACGATGAGCGCCGACACTTTTGCCGGCGCCAACTAATCCATCAATAGCGATTTGTAAGTTTTTTTTAAGAATTTTCATATAGATCCTACGCTGCGCTCAGGATGACGCCAGAGTCAGTTTTTCTACCCTCTGTAAAACCTCTTTGTGAATCTGCTCAATGCTGGGCTCGCCATCAATAGCATACAAGACGCCTCTTTTCTTATATAAATCTAAAACACCCTTTTCGCCCTTTTTATAAATCCGCAGTCTCTCCCGGACTTTTTTAGGATCATCATGTAAACTGCCATCCGGATTGCGGCGGCCGCGTTTGGTCAGACGTTTAATCGAAGTACTCTCCTTAACTTTGATATAAAAAACCGCATCTACTTTTTTTCCATATTTATCTAATTTATCATCTAAAAAATCTGCTTGAGTGTCGTTGCGCGGGAAACCATCTAAAATCCAACCACTTTGGACATCCGACTCTTTTAAACGCTGTTTCCATAAAACAAACATTTCTGAATCAGGCACATAATGGCCGATGGATAAGGCTTCGCGGCAAACATCACCCATAATGCCTTTATCCCGGGCAGCATAATGGCGGACTAAATCGCCTGAACCTAAATAAGGCAGGTTTAATTTTTCGGCCAGCAATTTGGCCTGGGTGGTTTTACCTGAACCTTCAGGACCGTAGAAAATTATGTACATAATTTTAATTTTCAATTTAACAATTTTCAATTTACAATGAATAATTAATTTACAATTTTTTAATTCTCAAACTTTTTTGATCTTTTTAAATGCAGTTTGAAAATTGGGATTTGAAAATTCAATGAAAATTGGGATTTGAAAATTGAAAATTTACTCCTTTAAAAATCCATCATAATTTCTCATTAAAAGTTGAGCTTCCAAAGATTTGCTGGTTTCTAAAATGACTGAAACCACGATTAAAATACCAGTGCCGCCAATCATCATGGTGGTGACGCCGGTTAAAACTCGGGCTAGAGAAGGTAAAATCGCCACCAGACCTAAAAAAACTGCGCCAGCCAAAGTGATCCGGGTTAAAATATAATTCAGGTACTCGGCCGTAGGTTTGCCGGGTCTAATGCCTGGAATAAAACCGCCATGTTTTTTAATTTCTTCGGCGATTTTTTCAGGATTAAAAGTGACGGCGGTATAAAAATAAGTAAAAGCAATTACCAGTAGAAAGTAAAAAAGATTATAAAAAAGGCTTTGAGGATCAAAAAGCCGAGCCATAAAAACGGCCAAATTGGCCAGTTTTTGATTAGGCAAGGTCTGCAACCAAGTGGCCAGCATATTGGGAATCAAGACCAAAGAAACAGCAAAAATAATAGGAATAACTCCTGCTTGATTTACTCTTAAAGGCAGATGAGTACTGGAACCGCCATACATCTTTCGGCCCTGAACCCTGCGGGCATAAGAAACTGTAATTTGCCTTTGGGCTTCATTGACAAAACAAATGGCGGCGATAACCCCAATCGCCATAACCACAAAAACCAAGAGATTAAAAAAACTAACTGTTTCCACTAAAGAAACTGTTTGCGCTAAAGAAACCGGTAGACGACCCACAATCCCACCAAAAATCAATAAAGAAATACCGTTACCAATTCCATAACGGGTAATCAGTTCTCCTAACCACATTAAAAATAAACAACCGCTGGTCATGGTTACCACAATTAAACCCAGATTGAGAAAATTTAAGCTGGTAAAAATCTGCTGCTTTTTTAAAATCGCCATCATTCCCACGGACTGAAAAATAGCTAAAGGAATGGTTAAAAAACGAGTGTATTGATTAATTCTTTCTCTTCCTAATTCACCCTCTTTACTTAATTCTTCTAATTTGGGGAAAACCATAGTTAAAAGCTGTAAAATAATGGAAGCGTTAATATAGGGAGAAAGGCCGATGGCAATAATGGAAAAATTGGTTAAAGTACCGCCAGAGAAAATATCTAAAAGGCCTAAAAATTGATTACGGGAAAAAAGCATTTTTAAAGCTTCCAGGTCAACTCCAGGAACGGGAATATGGGCTGTCAACCTGAAAACAATGAACATTAGCAAGGTAAAAACAATTTTCTTTCTCAGTTCGGAAACCTTAAAGGCGTTGATAATGGGCTGAAGAATGCGATTCATTTAGTTTTTTTTTGCCTGCCTCGCCGAGTCTGAGTCAAGGCGGGACTGCCTCTTTTTATTTTAGTTTTTGTGGTTGGTTTTTTTCGGGTAGTTCTGGTTTCTTTGGTCTTTGAGGATTTTTGTGATTTTTTAATCTGCTTACGAATTTTAGGTTTTTTCGCCTCTCTTTTTTTAGCGTCTTTCGCGTTTATCACCTTGCCTCCAGCTTTTTCGATTTTTTTCTTGGCTCCCTGAGAAACTGGCAAAACTACTGTCAGTTTCTTCTCTAAAACCCCATCACCTAGAATTTTCATTCCTAAGGTTAAGGCTTCTTTGGCCACCAAACCTTCTTTAATTAAAACTTCCACATCTACTTTAGTCCCACTTTTCAAAAGATTCAAATATTTAACATTCAAAATAATTGGTTTGCTTTTAAAAGACTTAAATTTACCTTTGCCTCTCTGCATTGGTAGACGCCTGATTAAAGACTTGCGCATTTTCGTGCCTTCAAAAAGCAAGCCTACTTTACTTCGTGATTTTTGGCCTTTCTGGCCTCGACCAGCTGTATGACCGCCCTTGCCTGAACCATAACCGCGGCCAACTCTTTTTTTGGTTGTTTTGGTTGTTTGGGATAGTTTGTTGAGTTTCATTTATCCTTTCTCCTCTTTAACTGCTTCAATGCCTCTATAGTGGCATAAATATTGCTAGCTTTATTTTTGGTGCCTAAAATTTTAGAAACAATATTCCTCACTCCAGCTGCCTCAACTACATATCTTACCGGCCCGCCAGCAATCACACCCGTACCCTCGGGCGCAGACCTTAATAAAACTTTAGCCGCCCCCCTTTTAACATAAACATCATGGCTGATGGTTCCTGCTTGTATAGGAACATTAATCAGATTTTTTTTGGCTAAACGGGTGCCTTTTTGAATGGCTGATAGAACATCTGGGGCTTTACCTAAGCCCACGCCTACCTTCCCCTTTTTATTCCCTGCTACTACCAAAGCTGTAAATCTAATTTGATTACCGCCTTTAGTTTTCTTTGAAACTCTTTTAACTTGAACTACCTTTTCTTCAAATTCCTTCTTGCCCCAGAATTGCTTATTATCAAATTCTCTCTGTCTCTGTCTTTGCATTTTAGAAATTAGGAATTAGTCTGCCAGCTGGCCCCGCTCAGCGAGGCTGGCGGATTAGAACTCCAGTCCTCCTTTTCTGGCACCCTCAGCTAAGGCTTTAATCAGGCCATGATATTTATAGCCGCCGCGGTCAAAATATACTTTTTTAATCTTTATTTTTAAGGCTTTCTTGGCCAAGATTTGACCCACCTGAAACGCTCTGTTAATCTTGGAGTTTTGCCCGCCCTCGGCCGAGCCGAGGCGAGGTCGGGGGAGTTTTGGTCCGCCAGCTGGCGGATTGGAGTTTTCTTTTATGTCTTTTTCACTAGCCGCCGCCAGTGTTTTTCCTTTTTGGTCATCAATAATCTGGGCATAAATATATTTATTAGAACGAAAAACAGATAACCTGGGTCTTCGACCTATTTTCAAAAGTTTGGCCCTGATCTTGATTTTTCTTTTAAGCGTTTTATGCTTGTAACGTTTAATCATTATTTAGACTCCTTATGTTGCGGCTGCTTCTGTCTTGGCCGCCTTGCCAGGCTTTAACTTAATCACTTCACCCTCGTATCTTATGCCTTTGCCTTTGTAGCTGTCCGGCGGTCTAATCCTTCTAATTCCAGCGGCTATCTGACCAACTAATTGTTTATCAATACCTAAAACTCTAATCAAATTATTGCCTTCTACCTGAAATTTAATTCCTTCAGGTGGTTTAACTACTACCGGATGAGAAAAACCTAAAGCTAAGGTTAAATTTTCCTGTTCTAAATTGACGCGGTAGCCGACTCCCTGTAGTTCTAAAGTTTTTTCAAAACCTTTAGTCACTCCCTGAATCATGTTGGCAATCAGGCTTCTTAGTAAACCGTGTAAAGACTTAACCAGTTTACTTTGCGAGTTTGGTTGAACTAAAATCTGGTTTTCCTTTTTTTCAACTTTTATCTCCGACCTGATTTCCTGAGTCAAACTTCCCCTGGGACCACTAACGATCACTTGACTAGGTTTAATCTCAACCGTTACTCCTTCGGGTATTTTAATAGGTTGCTTTCCAACTTTAGACAAATTAGTTATTAGTTCAACAAGTTATGAGTTATGAGTAATTTTTTTTACTATTAACTCCATGAACTTAATGAACTCTTTTCTTATTTCTCTTTATTTACCAAATTTTACAGACTACTTCTCCTCCTAGTCTCTTCTTAATTGCCTCAGCATTGGTCATTAACCCTTTAGAGGTAGAAATAATACTTATCCCCATACCAAAACTAGGCCTGGGTAATTTTTTCCAAGATAAATAAACCCTCATCCCTGGTTTGGAAACCCTTTGTATGTTTCTTATAACTGAACTGTTTTTTTCATACTTTAAGTCACAAATCAAAACCTCTCCTTGTTTATTCTTTAAGCTTTCTTTTTTAACCTGATTAAGATAGCCTTGACTAAGAAAAATTTTAGCGATTTTTTCTTTGATTTTAGAATAAGGCAGTACTGCCTGGTTTTTCTTAGCCAAGCAGGCATTTTTGATTCTGATTAACATATCAGCAATAGGATCTGTCAGCATTGTTCACTCCGTTCACTAATGCTTAAATTCCAAGCACCAAATACCAAATGACAAATAAATCCTAAATTCAAATATTCAAATTCAAAACAGTTTTGGATTTTGAATTTGGTGTTTTGATATTGTTTGGAATTTGTGATTTGTAATTTGGTCATTTCTTTAAAGCTTACCAGCTGGCTTTAGTTACCCCTGGTAATTCTCCTTTATGGGCCATTTGACGAAAACATAAACGGCAAAGGCCAAAAAGCCTAATATAGGCCCTGGGTCGACCGCAAATTTTACAGCGGTTGTGCTTCCGGCTAGAAAATTTTGGTTTTTTTTGCTGTTTAGCAAATTTAGAAACTTTAGCGATTTTAGTGATTAGTGATTAGTGATTAGTGATTAGTCTTTTTTTGACTAATCACTTTTATCCTAATTTCCTAATTCCTCCTTAGTAAACGGCATTCCCATTAATTCTAACAATCTAGCTGCTTTTTTCTTGTCTTTAGTCGAGATAACAATACTAATCTCCATCCCTCGAACCTTGTCAATTTTATCATAGTCCACCTCAGGAAAAATAACCTGCTCTTTTAAGCCTAAGGTATAATTGGCATCTTGATCAAAGGCATTCTGCTTAGCTCCCTGAAAATCACGCACCAAGGGTAAAACCAAAGAGAATAGTTTATCTAAAAAATCATACATTCTTTTCCTTCTTAAAGTTACTTTAAGACCGACTGAATTGCCTTTTCTAATCTTAAAATCAGCAATTGCTTTTTTGGCCGGACGAATTAAAGGTTTCTGACCGGTAATGGCCGCTAAAGTATTTTTGGCTTTTTCCAAAGCCTGTTTATCATGAGCGATTTCGCCAATCCCCACATTAAGTACCACTTTTGCTACCTTAGGCACAGCCAGATCATTTTTAATCTTAAATTCCTTTTTTAACTCCGGAACAATTTCTTTTTGGTATTTTTGTTGTAAACGACTCATTGTTTTTTAGTTGATTAAGTTGTTTATTGATAGTTAATTTATTCTCCGCCAGCTGGCGGATCATGTTGATTGATAGGACTATATTAAACTAGTTAATTAACTACCTAATTAACACGAGCGTTAACGAGTTAATCAACTACTTAATTAACACTTATATTGCCTCCTTGCATTTTTTACAAATTCTATATTTTTTATTACTCCTGTCTGTTTGGTAACCCACACGGGTTGGTTTTTGGCACTTGGGACAGAGCAAAACCACATTAGCCACAGGTAAAGGTTTACTTATCTCTACAATACCACCAGGTTTACCTTCACCCTGGGGTTTAAGATGTTTTTTATACTTATTAACTCCTTCTACTAAGACTGCAGCAACTTTAGGTAAAACTTTTTCCACCTTGCCGGTTTTACCTTTATCTTTTCCAGCCATAACTTTAACAGTATTTCCTTTGCGGATTTTCATTTTCAATCTAATTGGCTTATTCTTTTTCATTTGAGATCCTTCTCCCGCATAAATACGGGGTCAGGGTGTTGTGATTCTTTGAATCACAACACCTCCGATGCCATAGAAACAATCTTGCTATAACCTAAATCTTTTATCTCTCTGGCAATAGGACCAAAAATTCTTGTTCCCACCGGCACTTTATTTTTTAAACTCTCGATCACCACACCCGCATTATCATCAAAACGAATATAAGAACCATCTGGTCTTCTAATCTCTTTTTTGGTTCTAACGATAACCACTTTAACCAATTGTGAGTCTTTAACTATTCCCTGCGGATCAGCCTGGTCAACCGCACAAGTAGTAATATCACCAATAGAACCAAAAGGGCGGGTTGAGCCGCCATGGATATGAATCACCCTTAAACGTTTGGCGCCAGAATTATCTGCTGGTTTTAAAATGGTGTGTAATTGGATCATCGTTTATAGTCAATTAAGTAGTTAATTTATGGTTAACTAGCTCGCCCCGACGTAACGTCAGGACTCGCGTTGACTGGGTAGAAACTATCAGTTAACTATCAGTTAACGGTCCGACCATCGCGTCGGACCTAATCAACTACTTAATACACTACTTAATAACTCTAATGATTCTAAACCTCTTACTCTTACTTATTGGCCGGCACTCTTGAATAATCACTTTATCTCCTTTTTTAACCTTAAGTTGATTATCAACTAAATATTTTTTACTTTTTTTAATGGTTTTTTTATATAAAGGATGACGGTAGGTTCTGTCAACTTTGACCACCGCACTTTTTTGCATCTTAATGCTGACAACTGTACCGGTTAATTGTTTCACAATTAGTTATGAGCTCAACAAGTTATGAGTAATTTTTTACTATTAACTCTATGAACTTAATGAACTTTTGAACTTATTTCTATTTTACTAATTCCTTTTCTCTAATAATTGTTTTAATCCGAGCAATCTCTTTTCTTTTTTGTCTGGACTGATGAAGGTTTTTTAATTTACCTGTTTTCAGTTCCAATTTTAGCTTTAGCCATTCTGTCTGACTTTGTCTTAACAACTTGTTAAGCTCGGGAATTGAGAGCTTTTGTAATTCAAGCTTGTTATCTGCTTTTGATTTTTTAGCCATATTTTATATTCAATAACGTTTGTCTACTGCTCTCTTTCTATAAACCGCGTTTTAAAAGGTAATTTGGCACCAGCCCGTCTAATGGCTTCCTGGGCAATTTCTTTTTCTACCCCTGCCAACTCAAAAATAATCCGGCCTGGTTTGACTACGGCTACATAACCCTGCAAATCGCCTTTTCCTTGCCCCATTCTGCTCCCAGCTGATTTCTGGGTATAAGTTTTGTCAGGAAAAACTCTAATCCAAAGCTTAGCCTGTCTTTTGGTATAATGAGCTATTGTTTTCCTAGCCGCCTCAATTTGAGCACTTTTCAACCAGCCCCTACCTAAGCTTTTAAGTCCATATTCACCAAACTCTAAAGCGTTACCGGCCGTGGCTATTCCTGCTCTAGTGCCACGAAAATGCTTTCGGTATTTTAATTTTTTTGGCTGTAACATTGTTTTTTAGTTGATTAAGTTGTTTATTGATAGTCAACTTTTACTTAACTTCTTCTTCTCCTTTATAAATCCAAATTTTTATGCCAATATAGCCAGATTTGGTCAGGCTTGGCATTTGAGCATAATCAATGTCTGCTCTTAAGGTTTGCAAAGGCACCCTTCCTTTAGAATACTTTTCTGTTCTAGAAATTTCCGCGCCAGCGATTCGGCCAGCGAGAACAATTTTTACTCCTTTAGCACCAGCGGCCATAACTCTTTCCATTGCCTGAGCCACCGCTCGACGATGAGGATACCTTTTTTTAAGCTGAAAGGCTATCCTTTGAGCTATTAATCGGGCTGAAAGCTCGGGATTTTTTACCTCTCTGACTTCCAAATCAACTTTTAGTTGCTTGGGGTCTTTGGGATCAATTTTTAATTTTTTATTAATTTCTTTTTTCAAGGTTTCCAGACCGGAACCGCCTCGACCAATAACCACTCCCGGACGAGAAACATAAAGAATAATCTTAATAGTATTAATTGAACGCTCAATTTCTGCTCTAACCAAACCCGCCAATTGGAGCTTGTCTTCCAGAAACTTTCTTAAATTAAAATCCTCTAATAAAAACTTTTGGTAATTCTGTTTTTGGGCAAACCATCTTGATTTCCAAGAGTAAAGTTTACCCAACCGAAAACCGAAAGGGTGAATTTTTTGACCCAAATTGCCTCCCTTCTGTCGGAAAACTCCAAACTCCAAACTCCAAACTCCAAACAATATTCAAATTAAAATTTTTAAATTCAAAACGTTTAGAATTTTTAATTTGGTGCTTTGAATTTATTTGATATTTGGTGCTTGTGATTTGTAATTCCATTATTTGCCTTTTCTTTTTGATATTTGATCTGCATCTTTGCTCTTTTCGTTTCGCTCTTTGCTCTCCAATATCACCCTGATATGACTCGTTCTTTTAAATATTGAATGGGCTCTACCCCGAGAAACTGATCTCCATCGTTTATAAGTTGATCCTTTTCTTATTTGAATACTTTTAAATTTTAAGCTTTCTTTTTTTAATTTAAAATTATTGGTTGCATTGGCCAAGGCCTGCTTAATAACTTTAGCCAAAGGCTGGGCGGCTCTTTTATTTAAAAATTTTAATTTGTCTAAAGCTTCTTCAGGAACAAGGTTTTTAACCGCAGTCGCCACCAACCTCATTTTTTGAGGGCTTATTCTAACGTATTTTTGTTCCGCCTTAATTAACAAATTGCTTCATTGCTTCATTGCTTCATTGCTTCATTGCTAACAGTAGCCTTCCGATTTGTATTACAAAAAACTATCAACAATGTAACAATGTAACAATGTAACAATTCTCCTTTATGTTTTAGTTATTACCCTTTTGACCACTTTACCATGACCCCTAAAGGTTCGAGTAGGAGCAAATTCTCCTAAACGATGGCCAACCATAGCTTCATTAATAAAAACTTCGATAAAAGTCCTGCCATTATGGACTTTAAAACTATGACCAACAAATTCAGGTGGGATCTGAGAAGCTCTCGCCCAAGTTTTAATCGGTTCTTTTTTAGCTAAGTTTTTCTGGGCCATAACTTTTTTCAAAAGTTTTTGGTCAATATATGGTCCTTTTTTAGATGAACGGCTCATAATTTTTTTCTCCTGTCTCTAAGAATATATTTATCAGAGTATTTCTTCTTTTTCCTGGTTTTCTTTCCCAAAGTCCTTTTACCCCAAGGCGACTTAGGTGAGGGCATACCTATACCAGACCGACCTTCACCGCCTCCATGAGGATGAGCTCCAGGATGCATGGCTACTCCCCGAACTGATGGTCTAATACCTCGATGTCTTTTTCTACCAGCTTTACCTAAAGATACATCTTTAACATGAATATTGCCTATCTGTCCCAAAGTAGCCATACAATCAAGGCTTATTTTCCTTAATTCTCCTGAAGGTAGCTTGACGCTGGCATAATTTTTTTCTTTTGACTGGATCAGGGCGGCGGTGCCGGCTCCTCTGACTATCTGAGCCCCTTTACCCGGGCTTAATTCCAAATTATGAATCGGCATTCCTAAAGGGATTTTTCTCAAAGGCAGGGCATTGCCTATCTTTAAATCAGCATTTTTACCAGTCTCAATTTTCGCTCCAATTTTTAGTCCTTTAGGCGCCAGAATATAGCTTTTTTCTCCATCTTCATAAACTATCAAGGCAATGTTAGCTGAGCGGTTAGGATCGTATTCAATACTGAACACTTTAGCGGAAATTCCACGTTTTTCGCGTTTAAAATCAATTTTTCTCAAAAATCTTTTTTGCCGACCACCTTGATGTCTAACGGTTATTTTACCGGCATTGTTTCGACCTGACCTTTTAGGTAAAATTTCCAGTAATTTTTTCTCTGGCTTCACTTTTAAGGCTCGACTGACAAGATCCAGCCGGTTTCTTCTGCCGGCAGTCACTGGTTTGTAAATTTTAAAATCCTTCATTTTCGTCCAGAGGACGATCCTCGGCCTTTGCGCCGGGATTTATCCTTCTTCTTTCCAGAAATTTCTTCAAAAAATTCTATTTTTTGACCCTCTTTCAGTTGCACTATTGCTTTTTTATAATCTGATTTTTTAATCAATTTGCGCATTCGAAAAGCTCTTTTTTTCTTTCCCTTATATTTTAAAAGATTAACCTTAATTGCCTGAACGCCAAATAAAACTCCTAGGGCTTGTTTAACCTTTTTTTTATCAGCCTTGATATCAACTATAAAAGTATACTTACCCTCCTTAGCTAACGCCATCGCTTTTTCTGTAATTAGTGGTTTTTTAATAACTTGATTGATATTCATCTTTTCTTAATAAACGTGTCTTTTAAAACTTCAATACTTTCTTTCATAAAAACTAATTGGCCAGCATTTAAAACCTGATAAGCGTTTAGCTGTCTTGCCTGGATTAAATTTACTCCGGCTATATTTCTTCCTGCCCGAATTACATTTTCCAATTTAGATGGCAATACAAAAGTGAATTTGCGGGATTTATTGATTAGATGATTAATAACTTTAGTCATTTGTTTGGTTTTAGGTTCAATTTTATCTAATCCGCTCATCACCATTACTTCTTTCTCTTTAAATTTATAACTTAAGGCGCTGTATAAGGCTAATCTTCTCATTTTTTTGCTTATTTTGAGTTTAAAATTCTGCTCGCCGGTCGGACCATGGGCTTTAGCACCTTTAACAAAAATGCCGGGCTTTTTGTCTCCGTGTCTGGCCCGACCTGTACCTTTCTGGCGGTAAATTTTTCTACCAGAAAGATTAATTTCTCCCCGTCTTTTGGTCTTGGCTGGACTTTGGCGTTGATTGCTTGAAAAAACACGAGCCGCCTGAACCATTAAGACATTATTAATTTTGGCATTAAAAATCTCTGCCGGAATGGTCATCTGGCTTAATTTTCTGCCGCTGATACTAATAACATCAATTTGCATAATTAATACTCAAATAAACTAATATTTCCAATATTTCCAATAAACAAATTATTTTTTTGAGTATTTGAGTATTCGTTTATTGGATTATTTGGCTATTACTCAAAATTAGCCTATTTTGCTAATTTTGAGTAGTCCTCCTTTATTGCCTGGAACTACTCCAGCCAACCAAAGTTCGCCTTTATCTTCATCTATTTTAAAAACCTTAAGGCCTTTAATAGTTTTAGGTTTATTCCCCATATGGCCGGGCATTTTTTTGCCTTTCCAAACCCGACCCGGGCTAGTTCCTTGACCAATTGAACCCGGAGCTCTCGCTCTATCAGACTGTCCATGGGTTTTAGGTCCTCCATGAAAACCCCAGCGTTTAACCACGCCTGCAAAACCTCTGCCTTTAGTTATGCCTTTTACTTGAACTCGATCAGCTTTTTTAAAAACCGAGCCAGGATTGATTTTTTCTCCTGGCTTGATTTTAAGTTCTTCATTTAATCTTAACTCTCTGAGAAACTTACCCACCTTAACTTGTAAAGCCCAATAGCCATCTTTAGCCTCATTTTTCACCCGCTTGACTTCTAAAGGCTCTACTTTAATTTTGGTCACCACTAACCGCTTGTCCTCATTATTAAAGGTTTGTTGTTGGTCTATCTTAAATCCATAAAATTGATTAATCATGGAATGATTAATCATCCTGAGCACAGCAAAGGATCCCAAGGGATTCTATCGCTTCGCTCCAGAATGACAAATTCGCTCCGTAACGACACTATAAACTCTCTAAAAAAATGGCCCTTAAACCGGGCCAAATTTTGAGTGTTTAATTTATCACATCTTAATTTCAATCCCGACTCCCGCCGGCAATTCCAAATGCATTAAACTATCAATTGTTTTATCCGTCGGCTGGATAATATCAATCAACCGTTTATGAGTTAGAATCTGAAAATGCTCTCGGGCATCTTTATCAGTGTGTGGACTAGTGGTCACTGTAATCGTCTTTCTCCTTGTGGGTAAAGGCACTGGCCCAATAACTTTAGCTCCGGTAGATAAAGCCGTCTGTAATATTTTCTGACAACATTCATCGATAATCCGGTGATCAAAAGCTTTTAATTTGACCCTAATCCTCTGTTTTGCCATTTGAAAGTGCTCCCCCCGATGTTACGTCGGGGGGATTTAGATATTTTATTTTAAAATTTTTGAGATAACTCCAGCGCCCACAGTCTTGCCCCCCTCACGGATAGCAAATCTCAGGCTTTCCTCCATGGCCACAGGAACAATTAACTTAACTGTCATTTTGGCATTATCACCAGGCATTACCATCTCCACTCCCTTAGGTAGCTGCACTTCGCCGGTAACATCAGTAGTGCCAACATAGAATTGAGGTTTGTAACCAGTAAAGAAAGGTGTATGACGACCGCCCTCTTCCTTAGTGAGAATGTAAACCTCTGACTCAAACTCAGTATGAGGCTTGGTCGTTCCAGGTTTGGCTAAAACTTGACCTCTTTCTACGTCCTTTTTATCAACCCCTCTTAATAAAATCCCTACATTATCACCAGCCTGACCTTCATCAAGTTGTTTTCTAAACATTTCCACGCCGGTGACGGTAGTTTTTTTGGTATCTTTAATACCCACAATCTCTACTTCCTCGCCTACCTTGACTTTTCCTCGGGCAATCCTGCCAGTGACTACTGTTCCTCTTCCTTTAATAGAGAAAACGTCTTCAATGGGCATTAAGAATGGTTTGTCAATCGGCCTTTCGGGAGTAGGAATATAATCGTCTATGGCTTTAAGCAGTTCTTCTATTGATTTTTGAGCTTCCTCATCTCCTTGTAAGGCCTTTAGGGCCGAGCCTTTAATGATAGGAATCTTGTCTCCGGGGAATTTATATTTTTTCAAAAGCTCTCTAATCTCCATCTCTACCAAATCCAGTAGTTCTTTGTCCTCAACCGCATCAACTTTATTAAGAAAAACCACCACTGCCGGCACATTAACCTGGCGGGCTAAAAGAATATGCTCTCTAGTTTGAGGCATAGGGCCATCAGTGGCGGCCACGACTAAAATGGCGCCATCCATCTGGGCGGCGCCCGTAATCATATTTTTAATATAATCTTTGTGGCCGGGACAGTCGATATGGGCGTAGTGTCTTTTATCAGTCTCGTACTCTAAATGAGTAATGGAAATAGTAATTCCCCTTTCCTTTTCTTCAGGAGCTTTATCAATGTCTTCGAACTTTAAAGCTTCTGCCTGGCCTTTCTTGGCTAAAAATTGAGTAATAGCGGCCGAAAGGGTAGTTTTGCCATGGTCAACATGACCAATGGTACCAATATTCACATGTGGCTTAGTGCGTTGAAATGTCGCCATAATAGACCTCCTAAATGTCTAAATAATTTAATTTTTATTTACTTTCTTCTTTAGCTTTATTTTTATTGATTATCTGTTCAGTTATGTTAGCCGGAACTTCCTCATAATGGCTTGGTTCCATATAAAATGAGGCTCTACCGGCAGTCAAAGTCCTTAATCTGGTGGCATATTGAGCCATTTCGGCTAGGGGGACTAAAGCACTAATAATTTTAGTTTTATGCTTGGTTTCTGTGCCTAAAATTTTAGCCCTCTTACTAGATAAATCGCCGATGACTTCGCCCAGGTGTTCTTCAGGAGTGGTTACCTCCAACTTCATAATTGGTTCTAACAAAACCAGGTTAGCCAGTTTTACTGCTGTTTGTAGGGCGATAGAACCAGCAATTTTAAAGGCTATCTCTGAAGAATCAACTTCATGATAACTACCGTCATAAACGGCTACTTTCATGTCCACCAAAGGATAACCAGCTAAAACACCATTTTCCATCGATTCTTTAACCCCTTTTCCTATAGCGGGGATAAATTCTCTAGGAATAGCCGCCCCCTTAATCTCATTGATAAATTCATAACCTTGCCCTCGCTCTTGAGGTTCAACTCTTAAGAGACAGTGACCGTATTGACCCCGACCGCCGGATTGACGAATGTATTTACCTTCCCCTTCGGCTATCTTAGTAATTGTCTCTTTATAGGCTACTTGGGGTTGGCCGGTATTGGCGCTAACTTTAAATTCTCGCTTCATCCGGTCAACTAAAATTTCTAAGTGAAGCTCTCCCATGCCGGAAATCACGGTTTGACCAGTCTCCCGGTCGCTTTTGATTCGAAAAGTCGGGTCTTCTTCAGCTAGTTTTCTTAAAGAATAGCTTAATTTTTCTTGGTCAGCCCTAGTTTTGGGTTCAATCGCTAAAGAAATCACTGGTTCGGGAAAACTAATTGACTCTAAAATAATTGGTTTAGCCTCATGAGCCAGAGTATCGCCTGTAGCCGTATCTTTTAAGCCTACAATGGCGACAATTTCTCCAGCCTCCGCTTTTTTGATTTCTTCCCGTTTGTTAGCATGCATTAATAAGAGGCGGCCGACTCTTTCTTGTTTCTCTTTAGTGGCATTATAAACATAACTGCCAGATGTTAAAGTGCCAGAATAAATCCGAATATAAGTCAAACGGCCCACGTGGGGGTCGGTTTGAACTTTGAACGCTAAAGCGGCCAGCGGCTGGTCAGCTCTAGCTTCTCGTTTTTCTTCCGCTTTCTGTTTTGAATTATAGCCAGCAACAGGCGGGATGTCAAGCGGCGAAGGCAAATAATCTATCACCGCATCAAGTAAAGGTTGAACGCCTTTATTGCGCAAAGAAGAACCGCAAAAAGTAGGCACCAATTTATAAACAATGGTTGCCTGACGTAAACCTTTTTTAAGTTCTGTTAAAGAGGGCTCCTTGCCTTCGAGAAATTGTTCTAAAAGTTTATCATCTGATGCCTGTTCACAAATCTGTTCGATTAATAAACTGCGGTATTTTTCTACTTCTTTTTCCATTGCTTGAGGAATCTCTTTTTCTTGATATTTGGCTCCGGTCTCATCGCCCAACCAAATAAGGGCTTTTTTTTCTAAAAGTAACACCATCCCTTTAAAATCTTTCTCTGCCCCAATAGGCAAGGACATAATGGCTGGATTGGCTCCCAATCTGTCTTTAATCATGCCGATGGTCATCATAAAATCCGCCCCCAGCTTGTCCATTTTATTAACAAAACAAATTCGAGGAACATTGTATTTATCTGCCTGGCGCCAGACTGTTTCTGATTGGGATTGAACTCCTTCTTCAGCATCAAAAACCACAATCCCACCATCTAAAACACGCAAGGACCTTTCTACTTCAGCAGTAAAATCAACGTGGCCAGGAGTATCAATAATGTTAATCCGGTGAATTTTGTTTTTATCTTTCACTTTGTCTGCGGGTGGCCAGAAGCAAGTGGTAGCGGCCGATTGAATAGTAATGCCTCTTTCCTTTTCCTGTTCCATCCAGTCCATCTGAGTCGTGCCCTCGTCAATATCGCCTATCTTGTATGTTTTACCAGTGTAATACAGAATCCGTTCGGTGGTGGTGGTTTTACCCGCATCAATATGGGCAATAATGCCAATGTTACGCACCCGATCGATCGGGATGATGTCTTTGGTTTTGGTATAGTCGTCTTGTTGTACTGGCATCTTTTTTATTTTAACCTTTTTTCAACCAAAATGCTTCCTTTCGGTCTAAGCTCAAGGTCAAAGACCCCTAAAGGAAGCATCAATAGGCTTCTAACTTAGTGAATTACAACTAAAAGATATTGTAACAAAAAACTCTTGAGAAGGCAAGGATTTTGCTCCCCGCAGTACCTGTCCGCCTTTGGTGGAGAGGAAGTTAGAACTAGTTGTTTACCATCATCTCCCGAGAAGCATCTTTTTCTACTTTCCCTCCAACCTCTGCACATCTAGTTCCTGAAGGTTTGGCATAAATCACCGATCGTAATCCATACAGACTTGGATTTAAATCCCAAACTCTCATTAATTTAACTTAAAAATATAAAAATTAAGAAGGCTGGCGAAACTGACCCATAAAAGATAGGGAATCAGAAGTAGGCTGGCTAATCGAGAAATTTTTTTAAATTTTAAAATCGTGAGTAAAATCAAAAACCAAAGGAAAATAATTTCCACCAAGGCCCAAAAGGGCTGACGCAAGCCAAAGAAAATAATTGACCAAAGACTGTTTAAGACCAGCTGGGCAAGAAAAACTTTAATGGCAACTTGATTATTTTTCTTTTGCCAAACTAAATAAAAACTCATGCCCATTAAAGTATAAAGACTCAGCCAAACTGGCCCGAAAAGCCAATTAGGTGGACTAAAACTGGGTTTATTCAGATAAGCATACCAACTGGAAATGGCCGGGGTGGTAAAGACAGAACCAATTAAGCCTACCAGTTGGCAAAGAAAAATAGAAAAAATTAATTTGATTATTTTTACCATCGGAAATGACTGAAGGCTTTGTTGGCATCGGCCATACGTTGGGTTTCTTGTTTTTTCTGAATCGCCCCACCTTCATTTTTAGAAGCATCGATCATTTCCGCTGCCAATTTTTCGCTAAAGCTATGATATTCCTTGTTAGGTCTTTTGCGAGCGGCAAAAATTAACCACCTGATGGCCAAAGCCTCTCGGCGATCACCTTTAACAGGCATGGGGACTTGATAGGCAGCCCCGCCAACTCTTCGCGACCTGACCTCTAAATTGGGTTTAATATTTTCCAAAGCTTGATGAAAAACTTCTACTGGCTCATCAGTTTTAGTCTTTTGTTTAACAATCTTTAAAGCCTGATACACCTCTTTAAAGGCAATTTGTTTTTTGCCATCTTGCATCACTCGATTAACCAAACGCATTATTTGGCGATTACCGTAAATCGGATCTGGAATCAATAATTGTTTCCTAATTCTTCCTGATCTTGGCATAATTATTCACTTTTCTGGGCTGGTGTTGGTGCTGCTTGGTCACTGGCAGCAACAGTAGCCGTGCCCGTCACTACGCCTACTTTGCCGCCGGCCCTAGTGCCATATTTAGATCGACCTTTCAATCGACCTTCCACCCCTAAACAATCATATTTTCCTCTAATAATATGATATTTAACTCCGGGTAGGTCTTTAACCCGACCACTCCGGACTAAAACAATGGAGTGTTCGGCTAAATTATGGCCTTCACCCGGAATATAGGCAGTCACTTCCTGTTTATTGGAAAGCCTAACTCTGGCTACTTTTCTTAAGGCCGAGTTGGGTTTTTTAGGTGTCGCTGTCTTGACCACAGTACAGACCCCCCGTTTTTGGGGATTAACAGTTTTAATGTGTTGTCTCCTGATACTGTTAAAAGAACGGTGCAAGGCAGTCGCTTTAATTCTCTTTTTTCTTTTTTTCCTGCCTTTTTTTACTAGTTGATTGATGGTTGGCATCTTTCTCCTTTTTTTTCTCCTTAGGTTTCTCCGATTTTACCATAGTGGGAATCAATCTACCAATAATCACGTTTTCCTTTAGACCTAAAAGGTGGTCTTCTTGGGCTTGTATCGAGGCCTCAGTTAAAACATTCGATGTTTCTTGGAAGGAAGCGGCGGATAGCCAAGACTCAGTATAGAGCGAGGCCCGAGTAATGCCTAAAATCACTAGTTTGGCCGTGGCCGGACTCCCGCCTTTAGCCAGACAAGCTGCGTTTTCTTCCTCAAAATGGTATCTGGGAACCAATTCTCCCGGAAGCAAAGAGGTATCGCCGGGATGGTCAAGTTTTACTTTATCACACATTTTTCTGACAATAACTTCAAAATGACGATCATTAATCGGAATTCCCTGAGATTCATATACTTTTTGGATTTCCTCAATTAGATAACATTGAACTTCTCTTAAGCCTTTAACTTTCAAAATCTCCTTAAGGTCCAAACTGCCAGAAGCAAGTTGAGTACCAATATTAATTAGCTGATTATTTTTTACTTTTAGGGTACTAGTTAAAGGCACTAAATAACTTCTTTCTTCTTGGGGTTTAATGGCCACGCTTTTGACCGTGACTTCATAACCCTGAGGTGTTTGTTTAATGCTCACTTTCCCATTAATTTCTGAGATAGGTGATAAAAATTTAGGAATCCGGGCCTCAAATAGTTCTTCCACTCTTGGTAAACCTTGAGTGACGTCTAAACCCACAATCCCGCCTGTATGTTTCACCCTCATGGTTAATTGTGTCCCGGGCTCGCCAATACTTTGGGCGGCCATTACTCCTATTGGGTCACCTAGTTCAACCAATTTTTTGTAGGCTAAATTCCAACCATAACACTGTTGGCAAAGACCATGTTTAGTATTGCAGGTTAAAGGCGACCTAATTTTAACTTGAGTAATTTTAGCCTTATTTAAAGATTCCAAATGTTTTTCTTTAACCAATTCTCCTTTTTTTAGAATTATCTTTTTGGTTTTAGGATCTTTAATGTCCTGAAGTAAAACCCGACCTAAAATGCGACTGAAAAAGGATTTGGCTCTAAGACCTTCTTTTTTAATCATAATGCCTTCGTCAGTACCGCAATCTTTCTCTCTAATAATCACTTCATGGGCTACATCCACCAAACGGCGAGTCAAATAACCTGCATCAGCAGTCTTAATGGCTGAATCGGTTAAACCCTTTCTTGAGCCCCGACTGGAAGAAACATATTCAAAAACTGACAAACCTTCCTTAAAATTGGATTTGGTAGGTAGTTCTACTATTTTTCCCAGGGGATCAACCACTAAGCCTCGCATAGCCGAAAGTTGCTTCACTTGATCTTTAGAAGCTCGGGTGCCACCAGAATTAATGACAAGTTTAACTGCGTTTTGCGAACCAAAAGCTTCCCAAGTTTTCTCAGCAATTATCTCCGTGGTATCCATCCATAACTCATTAGAAAGCCGCTGCTTTTCTTCTGAAGTCAAAAGGCCTTGAGAATAATTTTCTTCTATTTCAGCCGCCTTTTTATTGGCTTGCTTAATGATCTGTTCTTTTTCCGGAATAATTTTACAGTCAGTCGTAGAAATAGAAATTCCCGCCACCGTGGCCGCTTTAAAACCTAAGTCCTTAAGGTCGTCAATTATTTTACTAATTTTCTCTTGATCTAGTTCTTCAAAACCCTCCTTAATAATCTCTTTTAAAACACCGGCATCAATGGCCCTATTGAAAAAACCAAACTCTTCAGGTAGGGCCTGGTTGAACAAAATTCTACCAGAAGTGGTTTTAATAATCTTTTTATCAATTCTTACTTTTATTGCTTGGCGTAATTCAATTTTGCCCTGCTGTAAAGCTAAAATTGCCTCTTCTGAAGCGTAAACTTTTTCTTCATTAAATTGTAAACGACTATCAATGCTAGTAAGATAATAACAACCTAAAGCCATTTCCTTATTGGGCAAAGTGATCGGTGAACCATCGGCAGGCTTAAGTAAATTATGAACCGGAGTCATCAACTCATAGCATTCTTTGATAGCATCCTTAGTTAAAGGCACATGAACGGCCATTTGGTCGCCATCAAAATCAGCATTATAACCAGCGCAGACACAAGGATGAATTTGAATCGCATCACCTTCAATAAGCACGGGTTTAAAGGCCTGAATTCCGAGCTTGTGTAAGGTCGGCGCTCGGTTTAACAACACCGGATGGTCGCGGGTAATTTTCTCTAAAATATCAAATACTTCTTCTGGCCGCCGTTCTAAAACATGTTTGGCACTTTTAACATTAGGAGCCAAACCAGTAGCAATAATTTCATGGAGAATATAAGGTTTAAACATCTCTAAAGCCATTTCCTTAGGTAAACCGCATTGATCAAGTTTTAACTCGGGCCCGACGATGATAACGCTTCTGCCTGAGTAGTCAACTCTTTTTCCTAATAAATTCTGTCGAAAACGACCTTGTTTTCCCCTCAACATATCAGAAAGAGACTTAAGTTCTTTAGTTCCTCTTCTTCTTGATTGACGAGATTGAGAGGCATCAATTAAAGTATCTACCGCTTCCTGAAGCATTCTTTTTTCATTATGTAAAATAATCTCCGGAGCGCCGAGATTAATCAGGTGTTTTAAACGATTATTACGATTAATTACTCGACGATAAAGATCATTAAGGTCAGAAGTGGCAAAGCGGCCGCCGGAAAGCTGCACCATCGGTCTCAGGTCGGGTGGAATTACGGGTAAAACCCTTAAAATCATCCAGTTGGGGCTAATAGAAACCTTATTCATCCCCTCAACTACTCTTAATCTTTTAATGGCTTTAACCTTCTTTTGACCACTGGATTTGTGAATTGTTTTTCTTAAACTAGCGGTTAATTTAGCTAAATCAAGACTTTTAATTAAATCCAAAAGGCTTTCTGCTCCCATGCCAGTTTTAATAAAAGAAATGGCTTTATAATCAGAAAGCCTTAAATATTCCTCTTCTGATAAAACACTTTTTATTTTAACCCTTCTTACCATATCAATAATGGTTTTATAAATTTCTTCTGCCGTTTCCTTTTCTGAAAAAAGATTATCTCTAATATTGTTTATTTTTTGTTTCGTTCTGATTCTGGCTTCTTCTAGGGCTAAATCTTGTTGTTCTTTGGTTTTAATTTTTTGTTTGATCTCCTTAATATCCTTCTCCCCTTCTTTTTCTATCTGATCTGTTTCTTTTTTTGCCTCTAATTCTAATTTGTCTTTAGTTTTCTTAAGATCAAGTTTAAGCTTTTTTAGAACTTCTTTTCTTTTATTTTCGTCAACTTCTAAAACCAGATAGCGAGCGAAATAGATGATGCCGCCTAAATTACGAGGACTAATATCTAATAATAATGAAAGTTTTGAAGGCGCTCCTTTGAAAAACCAAACATGGGCCACGGGAGAAGCAAGAGTAATATGACCCATCCTCTCTCTCCTTACCCGAGATTGAGTTACTTCAACACCACATTTATCGCAAATAATACCTCTGTATCTTATTCTTTTATATTTACCACAATAACATTCATAATCTTTAGTAGGACCAAAAGTCCGTTCGCAAAAAAGACCATCTTTTTCAGGTTTCAGTGTCCTATAATTAATCGTTTCTGGCTTAGTTACTTCGCCATGGGACCAGCTCTTAATTTCTTCTGGCGAAGCTAATTTAATAGTTAGGCTTTTAAAATCCATAATGTTCTTCATTTTTTGGTTTTTTTAATAGTTTTTTTATCCTTTTGTTTTTCTTCTGAAGTTGGACTTTCTGTTTTTGCTTTTAATTCTTCAACTCCCCCAGGAATAACATTCAAACATAAACTGTTTAACTCCTTAACTAAGACTTTAAATGATTCAGGAACAGTAGCATGGGGGATATCGACGCCTTTAACAATGGCTTCAAAGGCCTTTCCCCGTCCCACTACATCATCACTCTTAATAGTCAACATTTCCTGTAAAGTATGAGCTGCCTTATGCGCTTCTAGGGCCCAAACTTCCATTTCTCCTAATCTCTGACCACCGCGCTGGGCTTTACCTCCTAATGGTTGTTGCGTCACAAGGGAGTATGGCCCGGTGGAACGAGCATGAGTCTTATCCTCAACCATATGAACAAGCTTTAGAATATAACCAATCCCCACCACGGTTTTTTCTTTGAAAGGCTCACCTGTCTTTCCATCATAAAGTTGAACCTTCCCTTCTGTCGGCAAACCAGCTTTTTTAAGATATTTCTTAATCTCTGTTTCAGAAAATTTTTCAAAGACTGGTAGGGCTAGTTTTTCACCCAATCTTTCTGCTGCCCAACCAAGGTGAGCCTCTAAAAGCTGACCTAGATTCATTCTGGCCAAAACAGAAAGAGGAGAAATAATAATATCTACTGGAGTGCCATCTTTTAAATAGGGCATGTCTGACATGGGCACAATCTTAGAAATTACTCCCTTATTCCCGTGTCTGCCAGCTAGCTTATCACCCACAACTACTTTTCTCATTTGAGCCACTTTTACTTTAACTAACTTATTAACTCCTGGGTCTAGTTCATCATCTTTTTCTCTATCTAGAATTTGAACGTCAATAACAATTCCTCTTTCTCCATGAGGCATTCTTAAAGAAGTATCCCTTACTTCTCTTGCTTTCTCCCCAAAAATAGCCCGTAGGAGTCTCTCTTCGGCACTTAATTCCGTTTCTCCTTTGGGGGCAATTTTCCCCACTAAAACATCATTAGGCCCGACCTCACTTCCAGTAACTACAATTCCGTCTTCAGCTAAGTTAGCTAAATCTGCCTCACCAATATTAGGAATATCACGAGTCAATTCTTCTGGGCCCAATTTAGTATCCATAACTGCTGCCTCGTATTCATTAATATGAATAGAAGTTAGGCTATCATCTTTGACTAATCTGTCCGAGATAATAATGGCGTCTTCATAACCTAATCCTTCAAAAAAAGAATAGGTAATCAAGAGATTTTGACCTAAAGCTAGCTCACCATCTTTACAAGCAGGTCCATCGATAATCACTTGATTTCTTTTTATCCTTTGCCCTACGCTAACAATAGGTCTTTGAGAATAACAAGTGCTTTGCGAAGTGCGCCTAAATTTCTCAATTTTATATGTTACTTTATCAGTATAAATACTGACTGATTTTGATAATTGATTTTGTTTTTCCTTAAGTCGTTTTGTCTCTGATTTGTCAATCTTAATTATTACTTTGGAAGCATCAACATAAACTACTCTTCCCGCAAAATCAGAGTTCACTACTCGCTTCATTGCTTGAGGAATAACCTCTTCCATACCAGTACCAATAATGGGAGAGTCAGGCTTCACTAATGGCACTGCCTGACATTGCATGTGGGTGCCCATTAAGGCACGATTAGCTTCATCATGAGCTAAAAAAGGAATTAAAGAAGCAGAAGTACCCACTACTTGACGAGAAACACAGTCAATTAATTGTACCTGGGTTACGGGGGCCTCCTTAAATTCTCCTTTGTATCTCACTGGCACCCATTCATCGATAATATAGCCATTTTTATCAATTTCTACTTCTGCATGGGTAATATAGTAGTTTTCCTCATCATCAGCTGTAAGGTAAACAATTTCATTAAGCACCTTCATTTTCGTCTTGCCATTACGACTATTTTTTTCTACTTTACGATAAGGAGCTTCTAAAAATCCATATTTATTTACTCTGGTATAAAGGGCCATATAAGTAACTAAACCAATATTGGGCCCCTCCGGTGACCTAACTGGACAAATCCGAGCATACTGGGAAGAATTTATATCCCTCATAGAAAAGGAGGCTCTTTCTTTAGTTACTCCTCCTCGACCCATTACTGAAAACCTCCTTAAATTGTCTAATTCAGAAAGTAAATTTGTTTGGTCTAAAATCGTGGAAAGTCTATTTCTTCTAAAAAAATCATTTATTACGGCAATCATTGGTCGGGGATTAATAAGACTTGAAGGGGTTACTAAAGAATCAATTTTAGCTAAGCTCATTTTTTCTCTGATAGAGCGCTCCAACCTTACTAATCCAATCCTAAAAGCATTGCCTAAAACCAACTCGCCTACTCTTCTTACTCTTCTGTTTGAAAGATGGTCGATATCATCAACTCTGCCTTCTTTGTTTTGAATCTTAATTAAATATTTAATAGCCGCCACCAAGTCTTCTTGAGT
>Ga0315545_1000275_pt1 | contig 56493 bp, 38 predicted proteins | sample SalMarSW160210MG_FD_203096 | JGI IMG/M metagenome (GOLD analysis project Ga0315545, IMG submission 203096) | Salt marsh sediment microbial communities from the Plum Island Ecosystem LTER, Massachusetts, United States - Salt Marsh Sediment SW1602-10 ...
GACATCGCTTTTTTTGCCATAATCCCGCCAAAGGCGGGACTGAAAACGTTTTCAGTTCTAGGTCCAATCTATGGCATATTATCAACTAAATCTAACCTTTTTACCAACACGAAACTTCCATTAAACCTCATTTCCCCTCTTTTCTCTTGTAGTGAGCGTAGCGAATCTAAAAGAGGGGACAGGGGAGATTAAAATCCCTCTAAATTCCCCCTTTACTAAAGGGGGAATTTAAGATACACCCCATTCTACAGAAGTGAAAGTCTAACATGCTACTTGATCATACTAAAGTCTTCGCCTAAAGGCGATGGTTTTTCTTCTATTCCCCGAATGGGACAATAAAATATAACGTCCCGAGAGAATGATAATATTCCCTCGGGACGAAAAGACCTATATGACTTACTCCAGTGACCACTATCGACGCCAGTGTCCTTTTTTCCACTTCCAGCCGCGCGGTGTTTTCTTCCAATGTCCTTTAACCCAAACTCCTCGAGGATTCTTTGCCCAATGACCGGGAACCCATACGTATTGCCCACCAGACCATTTCCAGTGTCCCGACACCCAAACTGCCTTTGGACCCGGACGAGGAGTTTTGATCTCCTCTTTAGCTGGCGGAGGTGATTCAGGCACATACACGGTGGAGGCACAACTGAATAGGAAAGCTACTAAAATGGTGATACTCAAAAGTGCCAAAAGGATTTTTTTCACGTCCCCTTCCTTTTTTTGTTTTGAGCTTTATGTATGTTCTTTTAGTTTATTTTCGACTCTTAAGCGTTTTTCTTTAATCTGTTAAATAATCTTTCTTTTCCTATATCTAGTGCAATGTCTCAGACGGTGATGTCTTAAATTGTCTGGAAAAATATTAGTGAAAAAATAAAGTGGCACGAGGTATCCTTTGGATAATTAACATAAACTCGTCCTCAAGATTGGGGACAAAACCAAAAGAGGTCCATCATGCCAAACAGTATTGTAAGTCAACCATCCCGAAGGCCATTTGGCTCAAATGAGGTGGTTGACGATTTCTCTTGTCAAGCAGTCCGACGGATTCATCCTGATCCCGCCTTTGGCGGGAGAAGGACATGCTCGACCTACACGACTTCGGTAATTCCCATGGCTGAAGCATCGAATATGACGTTCTCTAATTATATCTTTCTATAGGTCTAACATTCGAGTTCGGTTACATTTATGAAGGATAGCGAAATAACGTCAACTGCAACGGCCTATTAGATGTCTTTGTCTAAAAAGAATAAGCATATGAAAACATGAACATACTAATTCCTTGATTCGGTTGCTTAATGCCTGCATTTGAATAGTGCATATACCTCAAGTTTAGATCATGGATCTTTCGTCTTCCGATTTTTGCACCAATCCCAACGCGATCTTCAAACTGAAAATGCGACGACAGATCACGGCCTTTAATTGTCTTTTCTGATATATAACTTACACCTACGCCAGCTTCTAAGTAGGGAAATATGTTTCTATTTAACTGAAATCCATAAATGAATACGGGAGAATATGCAACTCCTTTTATGGATTCATTACCATATTCCCAATAGTTCAGGGATACTTCATGGTATCCAGAAAAATATCCGGTTTTCCACTTAAGCCACTTACTATCAAATTCTCTTTGAACCCCCAAACGGCAAATATTAATTGACTCTTTACTTTTTCCTGCACCCAATGAAATACGATCAAGAGCATACGACTCAGTATTGCATAGTAATAGTAAGACAAACAAGAGTGGGAAAAGAGAGTTGGTCTTCATATCAGATCTTCCTCACTTAGTCATCTAACTATGCATTATACAACATACAACACGAAAGAAACGGTGAACATTGCAGTTTCTGCAATAAAAGTTTGTAGTTCAACCATTCCGAAGGGCTTGGCCTGATACCGCCTTTGGCGAGAATCATAAGGGCTTGTTGAAAAAGTCATCTTGTGGAGAAGTTTTTGTGTAGGGACAGGGCTTGTCCCTGTCCTAACCTTGACGAAGACAGCCACAAGGGCTGTCCCTACGACTGAGCTTTTCTCTCGATCAGCGAAAAAAGTGGTGAACGGTGTCTCACCCAGGTTGGCGCTCCAGCATACTGGATTATTGCACGATAGCAGTCCTAACGCCTCGGGGCAATAATGACCTGAACCCGATACTTGGACCCGAGACCACCGTTCACCTAAAATCAGACAACAAAATCTAAAGTTTTGTAGGTCAACCATCCCGAAGGCTATTTGGCTCAGATGAGGTGGTTGACAGGTCTTTTTGCGGAGGAGGCCTCTACATATGCTTAACCTCCACCACTCGTTTGTCATATACCGGGCATCATATTGGGCAGTTGCACTTCTTCTTCGGGTCTATTCAACTTGCTAGCGTAATCTTTCTTAAGTTTATCGACCTTTATGCCCCATTTAGCCATATCATATCCAATCATATACAAAATGAGTGATGAGGCCACCTTTTGATTCTCTTTTCTTGTTATCATCTTCTTACCTATACTTTCCCATAACAGTCCGACCCAAGGTTCCTTTGTTAAGTCTAGATCTAATACAGATATTCTCTCAATAGTCTTCTCAATGGGATATCCAACTCTGGTAGAAGCCGCTATTGCTCGTGCGACTGATAGCAGTCCCACTGGCCTAAACAAGAGATTCCCGCCGTTTCTATTCCTATACTTCTCCACCGAAAAGCTTCTTAAACGCCCTTTCATCTCTCTCAGCGGGCCAAAGTACTTGGTCATTAGCTCCCAGAAATTCTCCGCTTCAGAGTACATCCGCTTCAGCTTGCTGTCGTCAGGACGGAATCTCTTGAATTCCTTTTTCTTTTTGCGCCTGAGATCCAAAAGAATCAAATCCAGCACTTCATATAAAACAATAATGTTGGTGAAACTTCTGATGTCGGACACTGGAATCGACTTTCCCTTTTTTATCAATATCGTTTTTCCAGAGAAGAATGGGTACCTGTCGAGGAGACCTCGCGTGGTTATAGCGATCGCGTCATCTTCATCCAATGCAATGATTTCCATCGGATTCACGGGTTTTGCGTACCGGTTCAGAGTTGCGAAAAGCCGTCTTGTGCGTTGCATCCCAGCGTAGTCCCGTTTATGTGATATAAAGATCACCGAAACCTCATCATTTCTTATCTTCTTGTTTTGCTTCACTGCCTCTTTTATTGCAGCAACTCTGTGTTGCCCATCGACAGCGAATAAGTCTTCGTCGCCCTGCAAAGTAAGAAAACCTATTGACCCTTTTAAGCCGGAGGGTATTTCAATTTTCCTGCTTTTGCCGAAAGACATTTCAGCCCAGCGGGGCGCGCCTCCATAGACACCCACTATTATTGAATTGAAGAATCTCTGTTTCTGTTTCAACAAGTAGTTCTTTATTTCCTCTGAGCGATCGGTGACCTCCCTTTGAATCAACTTATGTAATTCTTTAGTTTTGTGGATTTGCGCAACCATTTTTATGCTCCTGGCTATGTCATCCATCTGCATAAAAGTGATGTAGTAGATCCAATCGCCCATCCGGGCTCGCAACGAAGGTAATATCAATTTTCTCATCTGAATACCCTCTTTATTCTTCCCACCTGACCAGGAATTCTTCGGTTAAATGGAGGCACAAAAGCCTCAATCAAATATTCCTCTATTTTCTCTAAGTTCTTTGTCTTAGGACAAGTTGCACAGCAAAAAAGCAAGTTCTTGTGGCTGTACTTATTTAAGAGCCAAAAAATCTGTGGCCGACCACTAGGATTCCTCTTTTCGCGAAGATACTGCCCGAATCTCTCACGCAAAGTCTGATCCACGGTAACCACTACATACATCAAGTATGAACAACGATGCTGAGCAATGTTTGGATTCACAATAAAAGTGTAGATCCCCGCCTTCTTAGGAATATTCGCTTTTGACCCAGAATTGAAGGGATAAGATCTCCAACGAAATTTAGTCTGTCGTCTACCTGAGTATTTCTTCCACAACTTAGGCCAAATAGTAAATTCTATGGTATAAGCCTTCGCTTCATCCACGTCAGTAATTAAATCATGGAAATCTTCAACCATTCTTCCCGCCCTCATTACAGCCTGTCAAAAAAGCAGGGATGCATAGACAAGGTTTTTTCCAGACTCAATTCCTTGTACGTCAGGTTCCTCATATAATCAGCGCTGCGCGATTTGATGTTCTTGTATTTTTCTATTCTTATGTTGATTATTGTCTCCCCCAGTTTTTTCTTTACCACTAACAAATTGAAAAGTTTGGGGTAATACAAGCGCAAATGTTCCAACTTACCGTATTTAATGGCCTGTGTGCAAGGCCAACAACCAGTTCTAATCCCGCCATCAATAGAAACCTCATTCTTATCATACAGAGGATTATACGGCAGTTCAAATCGTGTAATATACTCCCATATGTCATCATTCGTCCAATTTAATAGAGGATGGCACTTCCAATGTCCCCATTTTTTTGAATAAAAGAAATCTCCGTACCGTCTTGCGGAGAATTCCCTCAACCTACTTTCATGTCTGGTTAAGCCCGTAAAATATAGGTCGCAGTCGATATCGCGTAATGCAGCCTTTGTTGGCTTCTTCTTTAGTTCATCACAACACTTGTAAGCGGCCAACTGCTTTTGCCCTTTGCTGTTTCTTGCGTGAATCGGGAAGCCGTATTTATCCACTATTTCCCAAAAAGTTACTTTGGGCTTTGCTTCAATGCAATCTAGCTTCCATTCATCAATTATCTGCCTAGCAAATCGATAAGTATCAGGGTATTCAACGAGCGTGTTATTCCACAGTACTTTGACAGCTTTGCAATGCTGTCTGACCATATGTAGGACGACCATACTGTCTTTGCCGAACGAACAAGCAACGGCAGGATTCTTAAATCTATGCAATGCTTTCCGAACCAACCCTTGAGAATAACGCAATTTTGCTTGGAAAGAATCCATAGTGTATTTGAGTCGGGATTGTTTCGATAACCAGCACCTACTCGACACCGATCAATATACGTTTTGGGTTGGCAGTGTCAAGAAAGATTTTTGATCTTACTCTCTCTCGTCTTCGTTTTTATCTAATCTTGTTTTCCAAGTCAACCATCTTCCTTATGGCTCTAATATGCTCCGGTGTCGTCCCGCAGCAGCCCCCGATGATTGACACACCTGCTGAGACCAATTCCTTCGCTTTCTCTGCCATGAACTCAGGGGTCTCGGGATATACCGGCTTATCGCCCTGCATTTCCGGAAGACCGGCGTTGGATTGGATGATAATTGGAAGATCGCTCTGTTCTTTGAACTCTTTGGCAATCTTTATCATATTCTCAATGCCGTTACCACAGTTCGAACCAATGATATCGGCTCCTGCCTCTTTCAGTCCTTGCGCCGCATCTTCTATGCTTACACCCATCACCGTGTAAAAACCCTTGGGTGTGGGATCAAACGTCATGGTTGCCATTACAGGAGTTGATGGTGAAACGGTTTTTGCCGCTTTTATCGCAAGTGTTGCCTCCTTTAAATCGGTCATTGTCTCTATGCATATAGCGTCGACGCCAGCACTGATGAGTGCTTTCATCTGTCTTTCAAAACTATTGTATATCTCTTCAGCCTCAGTATCTCCGTATGGTTTTAAGAGTCTCCCACTTGGGCCGCAGGAGGCGGAGACGTAGGCACGATCACCTACAACCTTTCTCACTGCCAGGACGGCATTTCTATTTATTTCCTCTGTTTTGTCCTCGAGTGAATAAAACGCAAGTTTCAGCGGCGAAGCTCCAAAGGTATTGGTCTGAATTATGTCTGCGCCTGCATCCAGATAGAGACCGGCAATCTCTTCAAGGACTTCTAAACGTGTAAGATTAAAAGATTCCGGCGGATCTCCGGGTTTAAGACCGAAATCCATAAGCATTGTTCCCATGGCACCGTCGGCAACAAGTATCTCACCATCTTTTAACCGCTTGAGCAAACTTTTCATCTTAACTCTTTTTAATACAAAAGAAAGAAATAAGTTTATGACCCCCTCACCCTAACCCTCTCCCACAAGGGGAGAGGGAACTTCAAAATCCCCCCCTCCCTTGACGGAAGGGGGCGAGGGGAAGGGTGATGCGTATGCATTCATACGAATTTCAAGTCAAGCCCAAAACAGGTGGGGGAGAAAAAATCAATGCGAAGCTCGTATGAGTGCATACGCACATTCATACGAATAATAAGATGTAAACTGTTTCCTGCTCCTCTTAGTAATTCGTTTGCATTATAAGTTTTTTTACAGACTCTACTGCATTAGTGCTATCATAGCCGTATGCATCCGCTCCTATCTTTTGTGCAAATTCCTTTGATACAGGGGCGCCACCGATGATCGTTTTTATTCTGCCTTCAAGTCCCTCTTCTTTCAGAAGACCTACGGTTATTTTCATAACTGGCATAGTGGTTGTAAGAAGAGTTGACATACCTATAACATTTGCGCCTTCTTTTTTTGCAGTCTCTACAAATTTATCAGGTGGAACGTTGTTGCCCAGGTCAATAACCTCAAAGCCTGCGCCTTTCAGCATGATACCCACAAGATTTTTCCCTATGTCATGCAAATCACCCTGAACCGAACCTATAACCACCTTTCCCATTGTGGGCATCCCTCCTTTGATAAACATCGGTTTCAGTAAATCCATTCCCGCATACATTGCCTTTGCCGCAAGGAGAACTTGCGGAAGGAAGATTTCATGAGCCTTGTACTTCTCCCCTATTATGTTCATGCCTCCAATAAGGCTCTTGTCCAGTATCTCTTTTGGCGGTATTTTTTCTTCTATGGCCTGCCTGGTAAGTGCAGACACCTTTTCATCATCGCCTTGTTGTAAACTTTCCGAAATCTCTTTTAGAACATCCATTACGTTGCACCTTTCTTGTTGTTAGGTCTTGATTCTGTTAAGAGTGCTCTTATCCTATCTCGGCAAGAGTGCGATCTACATTGACTACAAAACGGATAAGAGTCGTCAAAGATATGAATCTCCTTTTTTCCTACAACCATTACACCCGATATTGATTTCAAAGGCTTCATCAGAAAACTATCGAGCAACGTGATCCCAATATCTTCTGGATGAAGAAATTCAAATAGTTTTTTCTGCCCGCTCATGTGCCAACCACAATAGCCCGGGCTGTATCTCAACATCCCCGTCGATAGGGTGATTCTCCCTTCTTTCGAGAGACGGTTAAGAAAATGGTTCTCCATAATATCAGCTACCCTATCAGTCGCAACTGAAGCAACGGAATCTAACATACTTCCCAGAGCAAACTCATTTGCTCCGAAGAGTTCATCTATCTTTTGGCTCACCTTCTCGCCTATGGTGACGGCAAAGAGAGCCAGACTATCGGCTTTTTTAAATATTTCATCCAGCGGGGTTTCCCTTTCATTTAACCCTTCACCAGAGTAAACAACTGCAAATTCAGGAATGGATATATCTGAGATGATACTCATAGGCTGAGAAAATTCAAGAAAGAGGTCTATTGTCTTTTTAAAGAGCGTCTCCACTTTTTCAGGCGGCTCATTGCCGGGAGGGATGCCTTGTGTCTTTAAGACATCATCCCTGCCCGGCTTTACATCACCTGCAGAAATTTCGATAATCTCTCTCATAATATCATATCAGATTATGCTTGCTCTTTGTTATTTCAAGATAGGATTTGTCAAATCAAAGACTAAAAATAAAAATAACATCTATAAATGCAAAAAAATCTTCTACTTCTTGATTGCCCGCCTATCTCAACCCCTCTTATCCTGCTTATGTTTCTGAATGGTCATCTCTGGTTTTCTTCATCTTCATTCCTCTTTCCAAGAGGGAGGAGGATAATCTTCCTTGTCTTTTGTTTCCTCTCCCCATGGGGGAGAGGATTAAGGTGAGGGGGCTGCCTTTCTTTTTCTTGCGCTCTCCCTCCAGAGAGTTTGTTTTCCTCCTCACCCCATCCCTCTCCCCATTGGGTAGAGAGAGTTTTTTTCTCTTTTCAAGTAGAGGTATAATTTCGTGAAGCCTTATTTAAAGTTACCATGTTTTTAAATCATCTTTAAATTTTGATCTGCAATTTTGCATTTTAATTTTTAATTTTTACATTAACTGGTGCTCTTGTACTCCTGCAACCCTATCTTTCTGTCTACTCTTTACTACTTACTGTTTACTTGAGGTATAAGGGGCAGGCTCTCTATACCATAACGGCGAGCCTCCCCCTCCATCAGTTTTGTCAACTCCTTCTTGGTACTATCCGGGAGTTTCGAGGGGACATAGTCTTTAATCAGTCTTTCCAACTCTTTGTGCGCCCTTTCCAGAAGCGTTACACTACCTTCCTCCTGCCATCTGGTTCTGCTTGCCCGATCAATTACAGGTCCCGGGAAATAAAACTCCTCCTTGAGATAACGAAGGGTATGTTTTGATATAAGCAGGTGTCTGTCCTTCAGCAGTTCCTCGAATCTGGGAAGTGATGGAAAATCCTCTTTGGGCTCGATGCCTTTTATCATACGAAGCGTCATTCCACAGATTTCGTTGTCCAAAACAAGTTTTTCCAAGCTCTGACAGCTTTCAAAATCGAGCATTCCGGGTCCTGATATGTTGTTTATACCGGAGAGGGCGGCTAAGGTTGCTCCCATTGAAGACTCGAGTCCGGACTGCGCATCCAGCTGTTTCGCATCGCTGAGTGATATGTAACTCTGGGTAGGCATGCCCAGGAATTTTCCGATCTCGTTATATGCACAGTCTATCATCTGTGTCTCTACGGCACCCATCGGTGTGGTCTCATACCGGACATCGAATACGGCAGGTGAACCACCGTAAAGCACGGGTGTGCCTGGATTGGTAAGCTGACTTATCACCACACCGCTTAAGGTCTCGGCAGTATGCTGAACCAACGTCCCGACCAGAGTGACCGGCGCCATAAATCCCGATAATGGCATGGATACAAACTCTACGGGGATTGAAAAGTGTGCGCAATCGACAAGATTCTGAGACGTTACATCGCTCCATTTTAACGGTGAAGTCGGACAGCAGGAGAATATGGTTAGGGGTTTTGCGGCAAGTGCCTCTTTTGTTCCCCGAACGGCAAGTTGGAGGTCTTTCATAATGTTGAATGCCTCGATGGTAAACGCTCCGGTGACAACCGGCTTTTCACAAAAAAGAAGGGAGAGGTAAAGCCGGTAACTATCCGAAATCTTCTCATGCACGTCAGCGGGTATGAATGCTGTGCTCTGAGAGGCAATGTTATCAAGCCCACTCATAACTTTTGCATACCTGATATAATCCAATGTTTTTGGTTTGAGAATTTTTTTAGTGCCATAGTCTAAGATATTCAATGCCGCGGAACCGGGTGTGAAATAGACATTATATCCAGAAAAATCATGGGTTTCATTACCCAGGACATCATAAAGTTTGAAGGTGTGGGGGACTACTCCCAACGCTCTGTCTATGATCTCCTCAGTGAGAAAAACGTGGTATCTATCTTTCTCTACTTTTGCCCCATGCTCTTGCAGCATGGAGAGAATACTCTCGTTGTAAATTTCCACGCCAAGTTTGCAAAGAACTTCCCTTGCTTCTGAAATTATCCTCCCTTTTAGTTCATCACTCAAGAATCTCACAACCGGCCTCATTACATACTCCTTTCAAATCCACAATAATTTGCTTTAACTTACATCAAATCGTCAAATAGTGCAAGGAAAAATCTTCGGTGACACTGCTTGCCTTCATGACGCTTAGCTGACGCTATACTCTCCTGACCACTGCATCAAGTATTAACTATTTTTCATTTAATGTCAACAATTGTGTGGCTTGAAATTCTTAAATCTGAAAGTTATTAAGGGGAGCATATAATTGTTTACATCCCCCCTAAAGAAATGGGGGGAAGGGGGGATTCGTATGAATGCATACGCATTTGAAACTTGGAAAATCCCCCTAAATCCCCCTTTACTAAAGGGGGATTCGTATGAATGCATACGCATTTCAAGTCAAGCCAAAAACAGGTGTGGGAGAAAAAATCAATGCGAAGCATTCATACGAATAATAAGATGTAAACTGTTTCCTGCTCCTCTTAGTATCTTCTGAGACAGAAAACAAAAAAGGGCCTCATCCACAAAACTGTGATGAGACCCTCTCTATCTAAAAGTGACCAGCGACGCTGTGTCACGTATCTGTCATAGCGCTACGGGGATTTCACCGATTAGGTTTCCCATTCGATTTAGGGTTAGGCTCAACTTATATTAAATGTGGCGGGATTTCATTCCCGCCACATTAAAGTCCCGAGGCCAAGGGAGGCCTCGGAACAGCCAACGATATGTTTCAGAAACTTGGTTTCTCTAAACTATATCTTTTGGACATTTGTTGCCTGAGGTCCTTTTTGTCCCTGTCCTTGTTCGAAGCTAACTGCGTCACCTTCTCGAAGAGTCTTGAATCCTTCGCCCTGTATTTCAGAGAAGTGCACAAACAGGTCAGATCCTCCGTCATCCGGAGTAATGAATCCATACCCTTTGGATTCATTGAACCATTTTACCGTACCTTGCGTCACAAAATCACCTCCTTTATTCCATAATAAAAAGCCACGAAAGTCTCCTCAAAATAAGCTTTCGTGGCTGAATAATTTCGAGCTAACAAAAACCTATCTTAACTTTCCTATCTATACTTGACTGTATATACGGATTATTTTGTCATTTGTCAAGATATTTATTCATTTTTATTATCGGCTTCGAAAGGGTAAACATTTAGCTCAAACGGTAGACAAGAGATGAGAAACCTGCAGGTCCGTACCCGGCTGTGCGATTTTAGACCTTTTTGATAACGCAGGAAGGCTGGTTACCTGGTGTTGGTTAAGTATTAGTTGAGAAATATTAGGACTTGGAAATCATACTTCTTTATAAAGAAAAACAAGTAACCGGAAAACATCTGTGTCGTCTGTTTGTTACGAATGTCCCTCAAGGTCAACTCACACCTGTTTATGAAGAATCCACGACGGTATCGAAACTTGTCTAACGGACAGGGCGCACTTCACCGACAACAGATAGGCTGAGCACTTTGTCCAGCCCTTCTTTCGTTAACGCATCTGCTTCTAATAAATCCCCTTACAAAAGAAATCCATCCTGCTATAGTTATGTTTTCTCCGGAGACTCTGCGGGCGAAAGCGTTACAATCTGAACTCTCCCCAGTGTTCGATTTTATTTATCAATTTCAAATATTTGCCGAGGATAGAAATAAGAATTTTTCCGTCCCCTTGAAAACAAATAATCTCAAAAATCATTTGGAACGAAAGGAGGTGAACCATGACCGGATGGTTGAAGACTTCTCTTAGAGTAAGTTTGCTTTTTCTGTTGGTGTGGTGTGTCTTTGGAATCAGCTATTCGTCTTCTTATGCTTATCAGATTTCCCGGCAGGTGCTGGATGGAGGCGGAGCCGTGTGGCTTCCCACTTCCAGCTACAAGCTTTGCTCATCTATAGGCCAATCCATCACCGGCATTCAAGAGGGAACAACCAAAACTGTGTATGCCGGTTTTTGGAATAGATGGGCTGTCTGGGGGGCTCCTGTGGAGTGGGAAGAAGATGATTTCAGCCAACTTCCTGAGAAATTTGATTTGAGCCAGAACTATCCCAATCCTTTCAATCCCACTACTGTGATTGAATATGCCTTGCCCAAAGCATCTGAGGTGAAGATTCGGATCTATAATATCCTGGGACAAAAGGTAAGGAATCTGGTAGATGAATCACAAGAGCCGGGATATAAGATGATCCTTTGGGATGGCAAAGATGACTATGGGAATGAGATCAGTTCTGGGGTTTACTTTTACAGGATCGAGGCTGGAAATTTCGTAAAGTGCAAGAAGATGACGCTTTTGAAGTAACGTGATCCTGGAGTGTCAAGCTTCAGCTTGATTAAAAGTTTTGAAGTATAAAGTCTCAAGGTCCTGCGGTTTTTTTGCCTTACTCAAAAATCCCTCCGTTCCCTCGCACGATCTCTGGTCTGCCCGAAGTCATACGACCTGTAGGGGCAGACACTCCAAGAACCCAAAACCTTTAACCTTTTAAACGAAGTTGGAGGGAGAGATGAAAAAAGTCATAGTTTTAATCGGAACGTGGGTGTTTCTGCTTTCTTTTGTGTGTTTCGCAGGAAATATTCCCAAGCTGATCAGTTATCAAGGTGTGCTTACCGACGATTCGGGCACTCCCTTGACCGGATCTTATAATCTAACCTTTAAGATTTACGATGATACCACAGGAGGGAATCTCAAATGGAGTGAAACTCAAAACGGGGTACAAGTTCAGGAAGGGCTGTTCAATGTTCATCTGGGAAAAGAGACTGCACTAAACCTGCCATTTGACGAGTCGTACTGGTTGGAGGTTCAGGTGGGAGAAGAGACCATGCCACGTCTGAGATTCACCAGCGTGGGTTATGCTTACCGAGCTTTAATAGCAGATAGTGCATCTGTGGCAACCTCCACTCCGACAGGTGGAGGGTGGACAGATGATGGGACAGTGATCAGATTGGAGACTAACACGGATTCTGTTGGCATCGGAACGACAAGTCCGGACTATACTCTGCAGGTAAATGGCACCATTGCACCAGAAATTGCCGACCAAGACATTGGTACTTCTTCACTGAGGTGGGACATCTTTGCTAATACTATAAATGCTGATAAAGTCTCAGGTGACGCTGTTCTGGATGAAGACAATATGACGTCTAACAGCGATAGCTCGCTGGCCACCCAGCAGTCCATCAAAGCTTATGTGGACAATCAGATTGGCGGCTCAGGTGACATCACCGCAGTGGGCGATGTGACCTCGGGCAATGCCTTTACCACCGGTGGAAGCGGAAGTGTTCTATATTTCCAGGGAACCACATCCGGTGAATTGACCGTTACCGCTCCTGCCGCTGCCGGAACCAACACCTTAACCTTCCCGGCAGCCACCGACATCCTGGTAGGAAGAGCTACTACAGAGACCTTGACCAACAAGACTCTCATTGGCCCGGTTTTGAATACCTCAGTCTCGGGTGACGCCGTTCTGGATGAAGATAATATGACGTCTAACAGCAACACAAAGCTGGCCACCCAGCAGTCTATCAAAGCTTATGTGGACAATCAGGTTGGCGGCGCAGGTGACATCACTGCAGTGGGCAATGTGACCTCAGGCAATGCCTTCACCGAAGATGGTGACGGAAACGTCCTTTACTTTGAAAGAACTACTGCAGACGGCTTTGAGATTGCTCTTCTGGGAGCCAACCCAGGTGCTGACGTTACACTGACGCTTCCGGCAGCCACCGACGTCCTGGTAGGAAGAGCTACCACAGAGACCTTAACCAACAAGACTCTCATTGGCCCGGTTTTGAATACCTCAGTCTCCGGAAGTGCCGTTCTGGATGAAGACGATATGACATCCAACAGCAACACCAAGGTGGCCACCCAGCAGTCCATCAAGGCTTATGTGGATAATCAGGTCAGCGGTGCAAGCGACAATGATTGGACATTTAATATAACCGACACTGCCGACACTACTCTTATGACCGGTGGCAGATGGGGCATAGCCCGATATGGCAACACCCTTTACGGCAACACCGACTCCACCCATGTAAATCTGGGAGTGGCATGCACCACCGGCGCAAGTGGGCAAAACTATAAATACTGCACCGTAGGAGGAGGGCTGGGCAACACCGCCAGCAAGGACTATGCGACCGTGGGTGGTGGACATCAAAGCACCGCCAGCGGCTACTATGCGACCGTGGCTGGTGGAAATAATAACACCGCCAGCCACCAATTTACGACCGTGCCTGGTGGAAATCAAAACACCGCCAGCCACCAATATGCGACCGTGGGTGGCGGATATCAAAACACCGCCAGCCGCGACCATGCGACCGTGGGTGGCGGATATGATAACACTGCCAGCGGCTACTATGCGATCGTGGGCGGTGGATATCAAAACACCGTTGCAGGCGATTATTCGGCAATTCCTGGAGGTCGTGCTGATACCATCACCGCCACAGCAGATTACTCTTACCTCTTTGGAATAGCCAGCAAGCTGACTGCAGACTCAACCTTTATGGTTGATATGCCACATGTCCGGTTCGGGGATGAGACTGATGGCTATGAATTTCCCACAACTGATGGCACTAATGGTCAGGTCATGGCAACCGATGGAAGCGGTCAACTGAGCTGGACAACTGCTTCCGGAGCAAGCGACAATGATTGGACGTTTAATATAACCGACACTGCCGACACCACTCTTATGACCGGTGGCAGATGGGGCATAGCCCGATATGGCAACACCCTTTACGGCAATGCCGACTCCACCCATGTAAATCTGGGAGTGGCATGCACCACCGGAACAAGTGGGCAAAACTATAAATACTGCACCGTAGGAGGAGGGGTGGGCAACACCGTCAGCAGCGACTATGCGACCGTGGCGGGCGGATATGCTGATACGGCTGCCGGAGATTTCTCATTTGCCACAGGCAATCAAGTCAGACTAACCGCAACTGCTGATTACACATTTGGATTTGGAAATAACTTTACCACTTCAACTTCCCACGCAGCCATCTTCTACGATGCGACAAGTGAGATGAAAGTCGGTATTCAAACCACCAGCCCGGGCAACATCATAACAGTCAAGCAAAGCTCTACCACCGACCCCATTGCTGATGCCTGGACCACCTACTCATCCAAGAGATGGAAAACAAACATAGAACCGATCGGGCAGGCACTGGACAAGGTGGAGAGACTTAATGGTGTGTATTATGATTGGAAAGAGAACGGAAAACACGATATCGGTATGATCGCAGAGGATGTGGGTGAGGTTATCCCGGAGGTGGTTGCTTATGAAGAAAATGGAGTTGACGCCAAATCTATTGATTATGCCAGATTAGTGGCATTATTAGTGGAGGCGATGAAAGAACAGCAACAGGCGATGAACGAACAGCAACAGACGATGAAAGAACAGCAACAACAGATAGAAGCTCTGAAGGTTAAAGTAGAGAAGTTGGAATCCAGCCGTTGAGCCAGTAGGGGCAATTCATTTTGTGCCCGCCAGGTTCGTATGAATGCATACGCATCCCCTGACTTGGCGGGAAACACCCTGTTCCCTGTCGGGTCTGGGGACCCGACAGGCACGAAAAAACAACAGATAGAAGCTCTGAAGGTTAAAGTGGAGATGTTGGAATCCAACCGTTGAGTCAGCAAGTCGGTCATTTGACTCAAATGAGGTTGCGAGCCACAGGCGAGCGAGTTGGGACAGGGGTTTAACCCCTGGTCCCAAAAAATGGAACACCCGTTGGTAACGGACGCCCCGTCCGTCACCAACAGGGGATACTGGTATTTCTGACCTTACTGGTGATTGTTTTTAAATTTTTCCCAGCCATCATGGGTCGCTCTAAAAAGGATTGTCCGCCTCCCACAAGGGGACTTTCTGTGCATGCATCATATATTCATCTCCCATAAATGGTGGAGCTATCCTTTTCACCGTTAAAGTTATGGTTAGAAGCTCACCATCAATGGAATTGCCGATATTAGTGGTGCCAGGTGCTCGGACGGCCGGGACGGGTGGCCCGATCTGCTCGTCAGGCAGGGTTTATTACGAAATGTCCCGCCTCTGGCGGGACATTTCCGACCTACAACCTGATATAATGAAACGTAGCGTGCGAGCTTGTCTCGCACGAACTGCGTCGCACACGGAGTTGCGACGCTACGGAGAAACTTCCACTCCGAGTGTCGGACAACCTACGCCCAGACGGGCGTCCGGACGATAATTCGACCTACTGACTGGAGTGTTCACCTTTAGGTGAACCAGGGAGGGATCAACTGAGATTAAACGGGAGGAACGGGGAACGACTATAAGGGTTGTCCCCACGGGCTATCCCTACGATTGCTTCACCCTCCCTTTTGTTCCCTCCCATCGAGGGAGGGAAAAGTCAATTTCCTCTCCCCTGTCCGCCGACGGGTGGCCCGGTCTGCTCGTCAGGCAGGGTTTATTACGAAATGTCCCGCCTCTGGCGGGACTTTCGGACACGAAATGTCGGATAGTCCCCATTTGGGGACATATCCGACCTACAACCATGAACTATGAACCGTGAACTATCTACTGCTTTAAAATGCGGGGCCGACGAGACTTGAACTCGTGACCTCCGGCTTGACAGGCCGGCGTTCTAACCAAACTGAACTACGACCCCGGAAAGTCAGTCATTAGTCATTAGTCAACAGTCATTAGTCAATCCTGTCCTACTTTGGGGAAATTCTGACTTTTTTGTACAAAACGAGAAGCATTTTGGTGATCTCGGTATTTAGCTCCTTCAATTTAGAAATTTCATCTTTCTCTTTTATTTGATCTACCGAAATAGATTCTCGCAGTAGTCTTAACCAGTTATCTGTTTCATACGAAGATTTCAACGCAATTTTCAAGTACCTACCAAATTCTTTTTTCGAAAAACTACCTTAACCTTCAGCGATGTTGGCACTAATGGAGGTGCTGGCTCTCAGCAATTGCTCTAAAATGATCTTGGTCGCCATTCTCTTCGGAAGCTTTTCTGCCAAACGAATAACTTTTACAGCTAACTTAAAAGCCTTTTTCCAAACCTCCAGATCCCTAAATGTTTTGATTTTTGTCACACTTACTGTTGACTAATGACTAATGACTAATGACTAATGACTGGTTTTATTGGGCGGTACTGGAGTCGAACCAGTGACCTTCTGCGTGTAAGGCAGACACTCTAAACCAGCTGAGCTAACCGCCCGAAAAACAGTTCAGAGCCTGAAATAAAACGGCAGACCTTCAAACTGTGTTTGCGTCAGCTTCAAAGATCACGCCCCTTTGTGTGCTTCAGGAGGCTTTTCCTTTCTCCCGTTGATTATTATGGCAATGGGGATGATCACGCAGTAACCCAACACCAGAAGTATGGGTGCTATAGTGATGGAACCATACCCTAGGGTGATGTAACCCAACACAATGACAAGCAACCCGATGGCAAACAGAATGTAGTTCTTGCTGGTGAAGGGCAAGACCGATTTTTCTTTGGGTTTATAAACTTTTGCCGTCGGTTTAACCTGTGGTTTTATCTTACGTTTGCCTTTTTCTGCCATTTTTCCCTTCCTTTGACGGATGTTAATTTAATAAACAATTTGAATAAGTCAAGCGAAAACACCAACTGAGTTTACTATATTCCCCCCTTCCACCACGCAGGCTGGAGTTCATTTGTCCATCTGGATCCATAGGAAGTCAAATGACCTGCGGTTACCATCCTCCGTCCTTAAAACTTAAGGTCGAATATGCCTGCCAGCTATGGGTCGAAGACCTATTGGACAACAAGCAATCTTTACCTCACCCCCCGTCCCTCTCTCCCCCGCCTCCGGCGGGATTTTCAACATAAAATGGAGAGGGGAAGATAGGGGAAGAGGTTTACTCAATATGCATTTTTGGAAGAGAACCAATCTTTCAGGGTCAAAAGAAGTATCTTAATATCAAAAGCCAGCGACCAGTTCTCCACATAAAAGAGATCGAACTTTGTCCTCTCCTCTATGGATGTGTTTCCCCTCAAGCCATTCACCTGCGCCCAGCCGGTAATCCCGGATTTGACCTTGTGGCGCAGAAAATAACGAGGTACCCCCCCTTTAAATTTATCGACAAAAAACTTTCTTTCTGGACGAGGCCCCACCAGACTCATATCTCCTTTCAATACGTTAAAAAACTGAGGAAGCTCATCTAAATTATTCTTTCGCATGAATGCTCCCACCTCAGTTCTGCGGGGATCGTCCTCTTGGGCAAAGGTTGGTCCGGTCTTCTCCTCCGCATCTTCTATCATGGATCTGAACTTATAATGAATAAATCTTTTCCCATCCCTTCCTAACCTTTCCTGCTTGTAAAACATTGCTCCTTTGGAATCAAGCTTTATTAAAATTGCAAGTATGGCAAAAACAGGAGAAAGCAACACCAGCCCGGCGGCAGAAAGGGTTATATCCACACATCTTTTCAATATCCTGTTCCATCCCTCCAGAGGGGTGCGCCCCAGAGAAATCAAAGGTGTGCCATCCAGAGATACTATTTTTGCTCTCGCTGCCATGATCTCAAACATATCCGGCACTATCTGAAATTCTACCTTCAAATCCTCACAGCTTAAGATGATCTCTATGATCCTTTGGTGATAGGACAAAGGTAAAGCCAAAATCACCAACTCCACATTTTCCTTTTTGATTATCCGGGAAAGATCCTCTATAGTTCCTAAAACCGGTATGTCTGCACAATCCGCCGGATTGGTCTGCTCCTCAGGCTTGCTCCCTCCTTCCACCAGGCCGATAAGTTGATAACTCAATTGAGGATTTTCCTTCCACCTCTTGTAAAGTGAAAGCCCCATCTCTCCGGTTCCCACAATTATCGCTTTTTTCATTCCGTAGCCACGCTTCATAAAATGGCGTTCCAGTTTTACCATGATCCTTCTTTCTTCATAAAGCGAAATTATGCCCAAAATCCAGGATGCCGCCAGAGTGGCACGGGAATAAGAGGTGCCCCGATAAAAGAAGGTGAACGCCATTACAATCAAAAATCCCAGGGTGGCGCCTTTGGCTAAGAGATAGAACTCATCGAAAGCGGTCTTTGGTCTGGTGCTTTTGTAAAGTCCATAGGCATTGAACACCGCCACCCACACCACCACTACAAAGATCGAACCGTAAAGATAAAAAGATAGAGGAGGAATCCCTTTGGTGACCGGAACGATTTTGGTCAAAGGAGAATAGAATCTTACCCAATAGGCCAAAAGGATCGATGAGCAGATGATCACCACATCCGCTAAAAAAAGAAAAAGCGGGAATATGTATCTGAAGCTTTCTTTTTTCATCTTAGATTTTTTCTATGTTCCTCAAGCTTCACTTCTATGAATTCTTTTATCTTATTTTTGAATATCTTTCTGTCGAACTGAAGCGAGTGTCTCCTTATCCGTTCTGAATCAAATTTAACCGACTCGAAGTACCGGACTGCTTCAATTAAAGCCTCTTTGGTCTGAGGATAAAAGAATATTCCGGTGTGAGAGGGATCAATCTCTTGATTAAGATAGGCTCCTTTAACTGATTCGATCACTCCTCCCTTTCCGAATACGATAACCGGCTTGCCGCAAGCCTGAGCTTCCACTGGCACGATGCCAAAGTCCTCCTCTCCTGGAAAGATCAAAGCCTTGCATTCCGCATAATGTCTTTTCAACTCAGAACCAGTTTGCCAATCCATAAATTTAACATTTTTCTTTGCAATTTTCATCAACCTTTTTTTCTCCGAGCCTTCGCCAATAACCAACAGAGGAAAATTCAATCCATTGAAAGCTAAAACAGCTAAATTGATCCTCTTATATGGAACCAAAGCGGAGACCACAAGATAATACTCCCCCTCTTTCCTGCTCAGGTCAAAATACTCTGTATCCACTGGAGGATAGATCACCTCGGAATCCCGGCGATAGTGCTTTTTGATTCGTCTTCTTACGTTCTCTGAGATTGCCGCAAAGTGGTCCACCCGGTCAGCGGATTTCTCATCCCAGGTTCTTAGATAATTCATGAAAAAGGGAATGCTCCAGCGGATAAGAGGGCTCACGGTATTTTTAGAAAAGTAGGTATAATACATCTCCCAGGCGTATCTCATGGGGGTATAACAGTAGCAGACGTGGCACGTCTCCGGTGTAGTGATAACTCCCTTGGCAACGCAATGGCTGGAAGAGATGACCAAATCATAATCTGTAAGGTCAAACTGCTCGATGGCTGTGGGAAAAAGGGGAAGATATTTTTGATAATGATTTGAAGCGAAGGGCAGATTCTGAATAAATGAGGTTTTAATCTTCATCCGGGAGATGGTCTCTGAGACCGAACCCTTTTTATACAACAGAGTATATAGGGTTGCATCTGGGAAAAGCTCACACAGAATCTCCAGACACTTCTCCCCTCCTCTCATTCCGGTCAACCAATCATGAACTAAAGCTACTTTCATATTTTGCAGAGACCTCATCGTCTTTCTTGTAGGGGCAATTCACGAATTGCCCCTACAGATTCACCTCTCACGTCGTTCATAAACTTCTTGCCAATATGAATCATGGTCTAAATTGAAGTCCTTTGAGTTTGGATTTTCCTTATCCAGCTCCCACTTCAAGGGATTATTCTGGATGTATTCTCTTATTCTCTTTAATTCCTTCTCATTGCGAATTACGTGCTCATAATAATTTCGTTGCCAAAAGGGTTGGCCAGTTCGATTTAATATTTGATTAATCGGTTTCGCAGTGTTCATTTTGAAATACCCTATCACCTTAGGTAATAACATTTTTTGTCGATACCGTAGGGGCAACCGTAGGGGCAACCGTAGGGGCAACTGTAGGGGCAACTCATGAGTTGCCCCTACACGGTACAGGGGCGATTCATGAATCGCCCCTACTATGAATATTATGCCATGAATATGGTTTGGCATAATGACAAATTCATTCAATTCTATCTCTGGAAATTTTACCTTCAATTCATTCCACTGGGTTTGGACAACTTGTTGTAGATCAGGGAATTTTTCAAAGTATAATTGTCTGCCTTTTGTGCATATCGTTACAAAATATGCTCCACTCCGAGAATAATCGAAATCTCTCAACCGAAGGGACTTGCGATAGTGCTGACTATATTTCATTTTCTGGATTCTATTACTATGCCCTTAGACTCTATCTCATTACCCCACACACAAGCCCCAGACACTTGCGAAGCATTCATACGAATCCCCCCCCTCTCATCCCGGCCAACCAATCATGAACCAAAGCCGTCTTCATATTTCCCATAAACTTCATCAATCTTTTCTTGTAGCTCAATTGTTAATCGAATGGCTTTTGCTACTTTAATATAATGGTTAGTCTCTTCAAGAGAAAGCTTTCGTTTTTTTCTGTCTTTCAGATATTTCTCCATCACCTGATAGGCTCCGATTCGATATTTCCAAACTTCCTTTGAAACGTCCTCAAAGTACTGTTCTTTGTTTATGAAAACTCTCTGGTTCTGTTCATCATACATAACCTTTTCCACTATATCGGAGCCACCTTTTGGAAAACCAATCTCTGTATCATCAAGGGATGAATGCCTGAGCAAATGGAGATCAACAAGTTCTTTCCCAAAATTGCTCAACTTTTTGAATAGAGCTTTTTTTCTGCCATAGGCAGACCCGCCTTTGGCGGGGAGGGCAGAGGAATCCGCGGAAAATCTATCTTGAGAAACTCCTCGTAGCGCTTTCGGTAGGTGGGAGAATAAAGAACAGCATAGATGTAATAGAAAATCTCCTCTGGAGTTGGCATTGAACCGAGAGATTCTCTGATAGCCTGTAAAGATTTAGAGGTGAAATTCGGGATGCGTTTTGCCTGGGATGTTTTTCGTAGGGGCAACTCATGAGTTGCCCCTACAGGTTCATCCAGATAGAGATAGAGAGGAAAGAAATAGCAATTATCTCTCGATGAGAGCAAAGTCTTATCCGTAACCAGTGAGCTAACATAAACATGTCGCCAAACGGGATCCCTTAGTCTCCTTGTAAGGTTCAATCCAAGATTTTCTCTATTTATAATGTGTTTCATTATTTCCTTTCTATCTCTTTCTATTAGAGAAGAGTCATAATAAATCCATCTGTTGTCAAAAGGTCGGTAAGCATAACGATGAATATTATCTTCATGTCTTTGATCTCTAATTCTTTGCTTCGCTTGGGCTAACTTCCAAGTTCCAGTATCTTTCAACTTGAGTCCTTGCTTGACTAGGTCATCAGATAAATCCCCGGTAAACACTCTAACTCTTTGAATTATTTCTTCGTTTGTAAATCCTACTACAAAATGATCTCGTGCGGTAGTTACACCAAATGAACATTCGCTAAAAATCTCCGTCACCTTCCAAAACTTCTCATACTCCTCTTGCAAGGCGAAATCCTTTGGAACAAAGAAGTAATAGGGTGCATCAGGTTTAAGTTTCTGCCACTTGGTTGTTTTTACATCATTATTTAGAAGATATGGATATTTATTTTCTTTCCTTAGTCCCCAGAGGTCGGCATAATATGATTTTTTCTCTTTCTCTGGTTTTTGCAATTTCACATAAAGGGCAATAGCAACCCCCTGTTTGATGTCAAACACATTCTCATCTTTGCCCCCTTCAGGTGTCTTTTCCCCAATTCGTGAAGAACCATGAAGATTCAGCATATAAATCTCATCAAAGGTCTCCAGAAGCTTTCGCCTCATCCCTCGATGGATTATTCCCGAAAGATAGGAGTTGTTGGTAATAAATCCTAAGATTCCTTTGCCCGCCTGGGCTATTTTCCAGTGAGCAAATCGAATGAACTTTATGTAATCGTCAGAAAGCGGCTGGATATTTCGTTCGTTCCTCACATCCTCTTTGTAATCATCCATTAAGTTTTCGATAAAGTCCGACTTATTCTCTGAACTAACTGAATAAGGAGGATTGCCAAGAACAACCAGAATCGGGACTTCTTCCTTTATCCTCTTAGCCTCCTGCCCTTCTCTGGTAAGGTCGATGAGAAAACTTATCTCCCCGGGTTCTTTCATCTCCAGAGTATTTGTGAGGTAGAACTTAAATCGTTCATCTTCCTTAAACCGGTAACCCATTTCCTCTAAGACCATAGAAACTTTGAAATGTCCTACTGTGTAGGGCGCCACCAAAATCTCAAAGGCATGGAAATGAGGAAGGATGTGCTCTTCTATATAGGGTTTAATAAGCCCTTTCTTTTTCTTCTCTTCCAACTCTTTTTGGACCTGTTTGATGGCTTGAACTACAAAAGTCAAGGTTCCAGCGGCTGGATCAAGAAGGGTAACATCCTTTGTGGCAAGCCCTTCAGACTTTGCAAACTTCGTTTTCAAAAGTTTATGAATGGATCTTACAATATAAGAAACAACAGGTAAAGGAGTATAGTAAACCCCCAACCGCTCTCTTTCCTTAGGATTATAAGTAGTGAGAAAAGTTTCGTAAAAGTGAATTACCGGGTCTTCCTCCCATCGAGTAGTCTTGAACTCCTTCAGAATTGAAGAAATTTCTGCTTTTTCAAGGAGTTGGCTTATCTCATCCACAATCCAGATCAAAGACTCCGGAAAATGGGGTCCGGTCATAGAATAAAATATTTCTTTGAGCAACGGCAGGCTTTCTGGAATGAATTTCCATGCAGTTTCTCTTTTAAAGCCATTTTGGATCTTCATTCTGGCCGCAAAAAGCCCATAGGTAATAGTCTGGGCATAAAGGTCGGCAAACCTCTCTTTGGTTAAAGTCTCAATAAGCTCTTCCTGAAAGGCTTTATAAAATCTTGTCACTTCTTCATTCTCGCGGGAAAGCTCTTCTTGCAGGATATGCTCAAGGAATCGGGTTCGTTTTGCAAGCTCAATTGAGAGGTCTGATGATTTCTTAATCTTGGGCGTGGAAAAGGAGAAGAACTTTTCCAAGAGTTCGAAAAATTCACCTAACTTCTCAGGAACGGGAGGATGCTTTAAACTCTGCAAAGTAAATCGGCGCCCCACTTCTACCTTATCCATGGGATTGCCGTGCTTATATAGTCTGAATTCTAAGAAATTAGTTAAAATAAGGTTTGGCAGAGAGCCCCTATATCTTTTGAGTTGCTCGGAGTCTTCGATTTCATTAAGGTTAGAATCGGGTGTTTTTGCTTCGACATATCCAACGATTTCACCATCTTTGCCAATACGGAAATCAGGGATTCCCGCCTCGGTCCTTTTAGGTAAGACAAGGACGCTTGCTCTGGCTTGCCTTTGGAAAAGTTGAGAACACTCTTCAATCAGCTTTTTAAGGGCAGGATAAAAGCTTTCCTCTCTGAAGTCGCCGGCTATATAAATCTTATGGATTTCTTTAAAGTAGGAGTTCAGAGCTTTCTCTAATTTAACCTTTTCTGATTTCTTCATTTTTGAATAAATTTCAGTAGTAAGTTGTTTTTGAATACGCCCTACGTATTCTAACTATATCTTCTTCGCTTCATTTATTTTTTCTTCTCACCTTTAGCCGTATGTTATCCTGTTATCTTCCAAAAATCAAGCATTTTTTGTTTCATCCCTAAACCTTTTCGTCCGAGACAAGCCCTGACCCGAATGGTTCAGGGCAAGCTCGTGCGATGAATGCTTAGAGGTTAAATTAGGGATGCGTTCTCATAGGGAAGTGTAGGGGCAATTCATGTGGAACATCCCGCCAGAGGCGGGGAATTGCCCTTACGGGTTTTGATTCCGATAATTGATGGCAACAATAGCACGGTGGTGATAAAGCAAGCCCCAACGCCTAAGACCAAAAGAGCACCGAGACTAACAAAACCACGGTATTCTGCCAAAGTGAGGGAGCCAAATCCCACCATGGTAGTCAGGGAGGTAAGCAATATGGCTTTTCCAGTGCTTTTTAATACTACGGGAGTTTGCCTCTGTCCTTCCACCCGGTAACGGTGCAGAAGGTGAACACCATCATCGATGCCAATACCCACAATCATGGGAATACCCATTATGTTCACAAAAGTGAACATCATGCCAAACGTTTTCATTAAGCCGACCATCCAGATTCCGCCGGCAACCAAGGGAATCATTGCCAAAAGGGCAGTGCTCAGACGGCGGAAGTCGAGCCACAAAAACAGAAGCACGATCAGAATGGTGAGTAGTGTTGCCCTCAACCCATCCCTCTTGATGTAGTCAATTAGTCGAAGAAATAGGGAGGGAGTGCCGGAAATCTTTGGGCTGATGCGCTCTAACTGTCCAGCGAATATGCGCAGGAATTCAAAATTCCACACCTGTTCTTTGGGATAGATGGTCACCAAAAACTTATCCCCATCTTTATTGATATATCGCTTCTTGATAGATTGCGGTAACATTTCCAGATTGACGGGTTCAGGATTTGCCATCTGGTAAGCCTTCTCTCTAAGCGTTGGCTGATACTGTTTTTGGAAGAGGTTCAGTTGAATGGCAGTAAACTCGGGATTACTTTTAAGTTTATCTACCAGTTGCAAAATCGGGTTTTCTGAATCCGGGTTTTCAGGATCGCCGATGATCTGTTGGCATTTCTCATCCACCCTATCCTGTCCGCCGGTAAAAGCCAACTGCCCCAATTCGTAAATATTCATATCCAATCGTTCCAACTGTTCTGTAAGTTCCGGAAAGTTCCTTCTTGATATAGGCACTGTTCGGGTATTCGTGTTAAGGTAATGACGAATCTCCGTGAGGTATGGTCGCCGATTCTGCTGCTGAGAATCAGAGGGCACATATTCGGAGATACTTTCCACCAAGCTGACAGACGGCACCTTCTTTGCCTTTTCTGCGATTTGCCGGGACTCCTCTACGGAGGATGTGGTCATCATGGCGAAATCGGGGCTCAAATCGAAAGCTTCGATCATGGTGTCCTGCAGGGCGACTGATGGTAGTCCTTTTGGCTCCATGTTAAGATAATTGTAATCAAACTTTGCATGCAGCGCCTGGTAAACAAAAAATGCTGTCAACAGCAAACCGATGATAAGAAACAGGACGGGCTTACGGCTCACCCTTTCTCCAAATTTCTCCAGCACTTTGAATTCAACACTTACCGGACGAGGGGGTCTGCGGCGAATCCTGTCAATAATTTTCTCCCTCAACACCAATAATGCCGGTAATCCCGCCAGGGTGGTGATCATGGCGCTGATTATACCAATCCCCAGAATCAACCCCATCTCCTTAATGCCGCGGGAACTGGAGATCATCAGGGTGAAAAATGCGGCGGAGGTGGTAACGCCGCCGGTAAGAATGCCCGCACCTGAACGACGCAAGGTTTGCGGCATGGCAATAGGAGGGTCTTCTCCCATGGCCCGACGCTCGTTATAAACAGATATGATGTGGATAGAATAATCGATGCCCAGTCCGATCAGAATCACCGCGAACATCGAAGTCATGATATTCAGACTGTCCAGAAAAATTGCGCCGATGCCGGCGGCTATAATGATAGCTAAAATAAGATTCAGCCCGGCAAGCAGGGGAGCTGTCCACATACGAAACGACAGGATGAAAACCAACAATACCAGAACCAACGCCACCACAGAAGTTGTTCGCATGTCTTTCATGGAATACACCGTCTCATCCCGACCGAGCGGAATGGTGCCGGTGAGTCCGGCTCGAACTTCAGGAAAATCCGGCAATGTTTTGTCCAGAATTGCTTGTATTGAGTCCGTCGAGGCAACTGTTTCGTCAATATCCAGTATAGAAAAGGTGGGTTCAACTATGATTAGCAGAACATTCTTGTCATGCGAAATAAAATAAGGGTCACCAGTCAGGAACCGGTCCACCGCAGAATCTGCCAGCACTGTGCTGGCAGCGTTCGACTGGCTGACATACCTGTCCATGGTATTCAGCCAGAATTGCAGTCCATCCAGGTAACGAACCGCGTTGTCTTCTTTCTCCTTGGTGGAAAGCGCTTCCTCGTCGGCAATGTAGGTCTCTTCAAAATTATCGTTGATATGGGTCAGAAGGGGAATGAGATTTAAGTCTTTGAACACCCCCACGGTTTTTTTCAAATCTTTTGCCTTGACCAGCATAAAACCGTGCTGGCGCATGAAGTCTTCATCGATCTTGTAGTCTGTCCGCTCGACGTATTCGGTAAGACTTTCCACCTTTGGAACAATTTCTTCAGCAAAACTTTTGATCCGATGCTCCGGTCCCTGCACCACGATGATGGAATTGGAGGCGTTTGTGTATTCTGAGATGATTCTGTCAAACTCCTGCACCAGGGGGTCTTTAAGCGGAAGCAGGTCCGACCAGCGGGTGGTCATCTTCAACCTGCTTGCTGAAATAGCAGCCAGAACAGTCAGAATGAGTATCCCCGCTATCACCCATCCTGGTTTTATCGCGGTGAATCTTCCCCAAGCTGTCAGAAGTTTATCTCTCATTTTTGACTCTTCTTACTTTGACCTCTCCCCCTATCTCCCCCTCTCCATTTCATGTTGGAAATCCCGCCAGAGGCGGGGGAGAGAGGTTCATCCTGCCCTTCGGTCATGAGACCCCAGGGTCGAAGGAAAGGGATTTCCCTCGATCCTGAGATCTTCGGGATCGAAGGACACCCTGAAGGGGACAAGAGGGGGTGAGGTAAATCACTGTTATGGTCTTCTTTCTTTGCTCAAATTCCGAAGCTTCTGCCAGCCAAACCGTTGGCTAATCGTGTTCCGTTTGGTGAAAAAGGAGTTCGGAACCATTCATCTCGATTGCATACCTCAAAAATAAATTCGGCTTCGCAGAAGCAGGCTGTGACCCTGGTTTTTGCCGTAAGCTTTACCGTCCTTGCCGATGTTAATGTTTCCGATCAAAGTGAATTCAATGTTTTCGTGAAAACTGTAAAGCATGGTAGGAACCAGAGCAATACTGCCATCGGACAGGCTGATGAGTGTCGACCCGCCAATTTTCAGAAGATCAGTTGCAGGATACTGGACGAAGCAGTAAACCTGATTTTGGGTGAGGCTTCTTTGCTCCTGGTAAAAAAAGCCCAGCCAGTCATTCAAATCGTAAAGATGGTAATCAGATTTGGCAAGGGAATGGTGGTAAAACTCCAGCATCAGATAAAGCTCTGAATCAAACGTATAGTCACCGCCGACCACCAGTTCCCAGAAATCTTTGCTTTCTTTCACAAAATTATAAGCTCCCTCTGCCCATACACCTAATCCCAGAAGCTCTCCGACAAAGTCAGCACCAAGTAGTCGGCGCCGGTAAGCTGCGATGAAGTTATAACAGGGGTAAGTATAGTCGGTAATGGTCCACTGCGTTTCTGTCCCGATCACGGAAAAATCAAAGTGTCCCCAGCGTCCCTTCAAACGCAAAAGCTTACCCGACTCTTCCCAATCTGATTCCGGCGAATACAGCGCCAGGAGACTGAAGCCGTCTTTCAACGGCAAATCAATGCGCAGTGCATTGTGTCCGGGCTGTTCATAGGTGGGGTCCATAAGATCCTTGAAATTAAAAACATCGGTGGGATTGAAGGCATAACCGGTGCCAAGTGATATCTGCTGTTTTCCCACCATCAGGTCAAATGAGGGGAAGGACAAGCGCAGGTAAGCGTTGTCCAAAAAGTTGCGATCCTCATAGGTGAACTGGTAATCCTCTCTCTCCAGAGGAATCGAAGAAGAAACCTTTTGCGGAACATAATCCAAAAAATTCCAGTCACGTTTTCCATAGTAAAGTATCCAGTTAAAATTCGCCCCAAATTCCACGTTTTCGCTCAGGGTGCTTTTCAAATCCACCCTCAGCTTGTTGGATTGCAGTTGGTAGTAATCGTCATCCAGATAGATGAGGCTGAATTGCGGTTCAAAATATCCAAAGATGTCGACCTCCTGTGCACTCGGCCGAGTGATCAACAGCAAGGAAAGAGAAACTCCGCAGAGAAGCTTTCTCATTTTTTCATTCCCCTTTCCGTAAAAAGATCATCCTTTAATTCTACCTTATAAGTTACCTCCAGGAACTCCATGCTGGTCTGGGTCCTGTCCAGTTTATTATACATCACCATTTGCATAGGGGTGGGTATTTTGTCGATCACTTTAATATCGTTGCAAACCAGCTGTTTTCCCAGCAGGGTGGAATCATCATCGTGATAATAATCCACTACCAGTGGGACGAAGCTTTCCTTATCCACCCACATCACCAGCTTTGAATATCCGGATGAACTTTTGGGTTTGCGCTTTAACTCCAGCCGGTAGCAGACCTGACCCTCTTTCTTTTCCTCCCCCAGAAGACGGGAGCTAAACTCGTCAATGAAGGCATCCCCAACTCCCATATCTTCATAGGAGAAATCGCTACCTTCCATCTTCTGTTTTTTGGCGTGTGTGGCCAACTTCCTGACCCGGCGTGTGCGTGGGAAGTAAACCCAGATATCATCTGCATTGTTTAACATCAAGATCGCCTGTCCCTTTACTCTGCTAGGCTGAAGGTATTTCATGAGTGTCTTTTCACCGTGATTCGCAGAATATGCCAGATAAACAAAGGTGCGGGTTTTCTTTGAGGTGGTCATTATGGTCATTTTCATCTTAGCTTTGGATTGTGCGGGATTCATTACCCGAGTAACCTTTTGAATAATCGTATCAGCAGTTATACTAATTTGAGCACTTGCACTCTTCGCACAGAAAAATCCAATGCAAAAGATAAGGGGGATGAATGCTTTTAATTTCATAGAATCTTGCTCCTTGATTATAATATTTCTCAATATTTTGAGTTGATTGTCAGATTTCAACTTTTAATTCCTCAATATTGTTTTTTGAATATTAATGAAAAAAATGACCTTGTCAATGCTTTTATAGTTTCGTTTTTACTATACACCCACAAAGTTCGGGTTTTTCACTTTTTTGTGGGCAGGGTGCCCTTCCGGGTGAATCTTCAGGGCTTGTTGAAAAGCCATTTAGTGGAGAAGTTTTTATGTTGGGATAGGGCTTATCCTAAACCGTGCAGTTCATGACTTATCCATGTCCGATGTTGAAGCCTTTAAAATCTGCCAGCCATGCACAGACGCCCAGACGGGGGCGTCTGCCTGCCCATCTGGGGAACACCAACGGATAGCATGCATCTAATTCAGGAAACTCTACTGAACGCGGGTTGGCCGTTTCTCGCTTGGTGAAGCTTGAACAGTCTGGCACTCCGGTGCAGGGCCGCCTTTGTATAGATAGTTTATTAGATAAAGCACATCGCCAAGATCAACTGCTTGGTCGGAGTTTACGTCTGCAGCAGAGAACGGAGACGGCACAGGACCATTCTTATACAAATAGTTGATCAGGTACAGGACGTCGCCCAAGTCAACTACACAATCTCTGGTGAGATCGCCACATGGGACTACGGGGGTTGCTCGCGTAAGCTCGTTGTTGTTTTCCCGGATTTCCTGTATGTCATAGTAGGGATCCACGACTACTCTGCAGACGTGTGTTACATCAATTTCCTCTGGGACAATCCAAGGCTCCTCAGAAAGCCTGGTTTCATAGTTGCCGGAACCAGAAGGGATGGAATCTATCAAAATATCTTCTCCAATTGGAACATCATCCAGGAGGAAACTCACCCATACACTCTCTGCTGTTTCCTCGCCAATGTTGTAGATATCAACTTGAAACCAAAGGCTATCTCCCCAGGTGAAACAGTCTTGGGAGAATTCAAGGTTTCTGGGCCAAAGATCCGGAAGCATGCTGATCGTGGCAAAGTAAATGTTGTTTTCCTCATCGCACTCGACTATGACATTCTCGAAATCAGCGAAAATGCTGAAGGAATGCTGCATGGTGTCAGAATAGACATAGTTCTCGCTGGTAACATAGGCGGTCTGTGTGCCACAAGGACCTAAAGAGCTAACATATTGGGTATCAAAGGGGATACCATTAACTGAAAACTCCACTCCAAAGGTCTCGGTGACTGCTAAGGCTCCCAAGTTCATCACCCAAGCGGTGATGTCAATCGGTTGTCCCCCTTTGGGCGTGTGGTCTGAGAAAACTACATTAGTGATAGTTATGTCAGGGCCATTGCAGGCGACATACGCTCTGACTGAGCTGATGTTATTGCCTTCGTTGTATTCGCTGACTGAGTCTCCTACGTCAACTCTGCCAGTAACGGTATGCCAGCCTATGGAGGAAAAGGAGATCGTTGTATCAATCTGAAACGATCCACCCGCAGGGAGTTGGTCAACCCAATAACTATGATGAAGTGAACCATCGATGTAAATACAGGTCCAGAAATTCTGAGCATCCTGATCACCCAGATTGAATATCTTTGCTTCGACCGGGTATTCCTGATTCTCCAAGAGGCAGTCTGTCTGCGGCATGCTGATTTTTATGGTTAGATCAACTCCCGACTGAGGAGGCAGGACATCCAGATTCAGGATGGTAGAGTCGGTCAGGGTATAGTCTGTGACTTCTACTATCACCGAATAGCTACCCACCTCGCTCGGTCCGTAGAATCCGATGGAGAAGTTACCCGGATCATTGGTATAGGTTGTATACTCAGCCCCAGTCTCCTGAACGGTGATTGTAACTGTGGCCCCACTCACAGCACCCAAGTATTCGGGGGTGTAGTGAGCATTGCCAGTGACAGTTATCCAAGAGTAAGGATAGACGGGTGAGTTTAGTTGCGCCTGAACAACTATTCCGCCGGGGAATTGGTAGTCACCCACAATTATCGGCCTCATGGCAAAGTTGTTCAGTTCGTTCCATTCTTCAAACGAATTCTCCTCATCCACCACCACCCTGATGGGGTAAAAGCCCTTGGTATCAAAAGAGAGTTCAGTAGATGCGGTGGCTGAACCGTTGGATGGAACGCTTGAAAGCAAGACTTGATCCAACAGCTCGCCACTGTGATAAAACGTGACTGAAACGTTGGTCAGATTTGAATCTGAATTGTTGTGAACGGTGGCGTACACGGTGAACGTATCGCCTTCGTCTGGGTTTGGGTTCGAAAAGGTTATGTCAGAGGCATGGATGTAAAGATCAAGCTCATATTCAGGATCTAAAATGACCGGGCCTTCCTTTAAATTGGTTGGCTCACCGACTGCGTCCAATCCGTAACTATTTTTAGCAGAAAAGGAATACTGACAATTTGAACTTACTGGCAAGGTGGCGTTATACAGATACTCTCTCCCATCAACGTAATTGGTGTCGACATCCACCACACCCATGGTAAAAGAGCCTTCGTTCTCATCCTCAAAATCGCCATCTCCATTCAGGTCGATATTTACTTTGGGGTAGCCAGATTGTGGTGGCAAATTGTTTGAATCTGAGTAGACTACTCTGAAGGTGAAAAGGCTTCCCTCCAAGCCAGTGTCCGGGGAAACACCATCGGTTACATAACCTATCATGTTGCTCCAGGACAGAACAGGAATAGAAGGCAAAACATGAATGTAGTCTTCTTTTATTAACGAATCCGTATCTTGTGAGTTCGAGACCACCAATTTTACATCAAAATACCCTGTGTCATTATAAGTGTGCGTTGGATTTGGCAAAGTGTCCGAGGTGTCATCCCCAAAGTCCCAGAACCAAGATGTAGGATTGCCCTCTGACAAGTCTATGAACTGCACATGTAAAGGGACAAAGCCCGATGCAGGCTCGGCGGAGAAGTCGGCCACGAGTCCCTCCTGTGCAACAAAACTCCACGTCTGTATTGACCAGATTGCGGCTCCCCAATTATCCTTAGCCTTGACTTTCCAGAAGTAGGTTCCAGAGTCCAAAGCTTTTGTGAATTTACTGATGGCTAAGTTGCTGTCTACAGTGGTAAAAGCAGGCTCAAAACCAGGAGAAGTGCTTACGTATAGATCATATCTCATCTGGTCTCCGAAATTAGGATCGTAAGGAATTTGCCATTGAAAAGTTGTGGAGTCAAAGGTTGTATCTTGATCAGCTGGTAAAATAAGGGAAAAAGGCCACGGTGGTTGATTAGCAGGAGCCTGGGTTAGATTCATTAAAATGGAGACACTGTCGCTACAATAATTTCCCACAGCTAAGTCTAAATCACCATCTCTATCCAAATCCGCACAGAAAACGGAAAAAGTAGTAAGCCATCGTGTCTCATAATTGACCGCACCCTGAAAAGACCCATCCCCATTGTTCTTTAAGATGGAGACACCATTATACTCGTAATTAATGCCCGCCACTGCCAAATCGAAATCCGTATCTCCATCCAAATCTGCACAGAAAACAGAAAGAGTAACATATCCCGCCCCATAGTTGACCGCACTCTGGAAAGTCCCGTGGCCATTGTTTTTTAAGATGGAAACGGTGGCGGTATCTTCGGGATCATTCAAACCCTCATTTGCCACCGCAAGGTCTAAATCACCATTACCATCTAAATCCGAACAGAAAACCAGTCGAGAATGACGGTCTCCTGTCCCATAATTGACCGCACTCTGAAAAGTCCCATCCCCATTGTTCTTTAAGATGGAGACGGTGTCGCTTTCTATATTTGCCACGGCTAAGTCTAAATCACCATCTCCATCTAAATCCGCACAGAAAACAGAAACAGGACCATCACCGGCGCCATAGCTGACCGCACTCTGAAAAGTCCCATTCCCGTTGTTCTTTAGGATGGAGACGGTGTCGCTTTCTATATTTGCCACGGCTAAGTCTAAATCACCATCTCCATCTAAATCCGCACAAAAAGGAGAATAGGGACCATCTCCTGCCCCATAATCCATCTTAGTCTCGAAAGTGCCATTCCCGTTGTTCTTTAGGATGGAGACATTGTCGCTTTCTATATTTGCCACGGCTAAGTCTAAATCACCATCTCCATCTAAATCCGCACAGAAAACAGAAAGAGGACCATCACCGGCGCCATAGCTGACCGCACCCTGAAAAGTCCCATCCCCATTGTTCTTTAAGATGGAGACGGTGTCGCTTTCTATATTTGCCACGGCTAAGTCTAAATCACCATCTCCATCTAAATCCGCACAGAAAACAGAAACAGGTCCTTCTCCTACAGCTACACCATAGTTGACCGCTGGGGCGAAGGGGATGGAGTCAGGGTCTTGAGCAAAAGCGGGCAAAGCCCAGAAAACAAAAAGAACAAACATTGGAAGTTTTCTCATCGGCTAATACCTCCGGAAAACAAGTCAAGAGCCTAAAGTCAAAATTCTATCCCGTTTTTCTTAAGACGGAGGCGCTGGTCAAGTTGCCACGTTTAAGTTTGAGTCGCCTTATCCATCTAAATGCGCACAAAAAGGAGAACCGTAAATCCCCATCCTTCCATTATGCTTAGAAGAATATGAATACTCCTTTGCATCTTCTCGTCAAGTCTAATAAAGGAATCTCATAAACGCGCCTCTATATCTATCATTTTAAATATAGGCACAACTCGATTCTTTGTAAAGCATTTTTTGAGGATTTTTTGGTTTTGAAGAACCACTTCTGTCTGCAAACTTGAAAGGTTACTTAAGAAGGGGGAATGGAGTGGTATAACTACATGGTTCTATCCGCTAATAATCGGTGTGGGGGATACAAGCATATTGAAACAGCATCTTCTCAGGTTTAAACCGGTCACTTCTTTATCACAACTCTATTTCAAAAGAGTCATCTTTTTTGTCCTTCTATAATTATCTACATCCAATGTATAGAAATATATCCCGCTGGAAACATCTTTTCCCCGCTCATCTTTCCCATCCCAGATCACTTGGTAGTTCCCGGCTTTTTTGGATTCATCCACCAAAGTCCTCACCCTCTGTCCCAGAATATTGTAGATTTTGAGGGTGGTGTGGGTAAGGGAGCCGTCAGCCGTCCGCTGTCCACCGTCCGCCGTATTTATTTGCTTACTGCCTACTGAATACTGGATACTGGTAACTGGATTGAATGGATTGGGATGATTTTGAAACAGCTCAAAAGATTGGATGACAAAATTATCCTCATCTTCATCCACATCTGCCGCAAGTGAAACCGTGATGGAATCCTCATAAGGAATGAAATCCGGCTTGGTTACCACCAGGCTCATCTCTCCCACATCATCTAAATTTACCTCACAAGAGAGATTACCATCCGGATCGGTTTCGCCCAAGAACATAAGCCTGTCTCTTAAGGTCAGACATACTAAAGCATCACCGATTCCTGCCCCCTCAGATGTGACCGAGAAGTTGATAGTTCGCCAGCCCATGGTTACCCCATCCGGATGAACCACCGTTAGATCTGATGGGGTTTCAGTCCAGACCGGCATCTCCGGATCTCCGAATAAATTATGCCCATAGTTAATATCCCGATAGGAAGGATAAGCACATCTGGAGAGAGCTTCCGCCACCCCGATGTGATGTCCCAGGTCACTGTAGAATAGATATTCCAAGAACTTTTCAAAAAGCCTATAGGAGACGCTCACCCAGCCCCATCTGGAATACCCCAAGAATGCCACTCCACCTTTTTGGTGAGCCAAAGTATAGAATTCACCCACACAGGGATTCACTCCCTCCGCATCTATGGCACTCTGACTGCAGGATATGGAATACATTATCCCGTATTTTTGTTCTGTGTCCAGATCGGGCATGTGTCCATGTCCATCGTTTTCTCCCGGAAAGGTAAAGACCCAAGACTTGGGTGCGCCATTGGTTAAGTTCGATTTTGCCACAAAGCCACTTGATTTCCCGTGAGCGAATATCCCTACAATCCCCCAGCCTTGGTTCATCACCTCCACGCAGGTCCCTCCATCGGGACCGATTGGATTCTCTGCATATCCGCTTGGTGATTCTATCAAAGTGGACAGGTCTTGATAGAAGTTGGATGGTACGTATTGGGAAACCAGATGATGCTGTCCCTCTCCTCCACTCCAATCCCTCATCTGATCCGAGCTCATCCATAACGCCCGGGCAAGATAATCGGTTGACCCTTCTCCCGGATTTTTCTCATATGAAAGCAGTTTCTCTACAAAAGCCTTTGCCTCTGCGGTGTCGCCGGCAGGAACCCTTCCTACAAATAAGTCTGGAAAGATGTCAGGGCTGTCGTGTTGCGGCTCTCCCCAGACTCCGTCATTGTCCAGATCCCACTCCCCATCCACATCGGAAAAGTAAAGATCGCAGATTTGCTGATTATTAATTGGCGGAAGGGTGGACGTATTGGTGGGATAAGCATACCTTATCGGAACCACGTCTTCATCCCCTCCCAAAAGCACCCAACTGGTTCCATTCTGATAGGCCTCAACTAAGAAATTCTTAAGCTTTTCCGCATCATCTCTTCCGGAATAACTCAAAAGAATGCTATCTATACAGACTATGGCTGCACCTGTTCCCTTTCTGGTTTTCCATTCCACAAGTGGCAAAAATGCTGACTTAAGTTCCGAAGAGGTGACAACCAAATAGGGAGGGTATGCTGAACTATCGATACTTACTTTAGATAGAACAGGTTGAAAGTCTTTGCAAATGAGGTTCGGAATATCTGTCTTGTTGTCAACCAACTGATGCAGAATCTTTTCAAATACCTGCTGTGCCCTATCTGACCTTCTCTGTATTTGAGAAGATAAGGGGAGGCTTTCGGAGCCTTTCAATTCCACTCTAATATCCAGTTGAGTAAAAAAGATAAGCTTTTGCGATTTGGGCTGGTATTGCAAAGGACAAAGCGCCAAAGTAACCAGATGATTGCCTGCCAGATACCCCTCTTCAACTATCTCTACAAGTTGGGGAGGATACAGTGAATCTGAATTATAGACCTGAGGGTTTGGCTTTATCCATTTTTTAATATTAGAGACATCTGTTTTTTCATCTGGCTGACCGGGAACGATAAGAAAATCTCCATCCAGAAGTATGTGCTGCGCATTTGTGATAGATACATCAGCCATCTCACTATCATTGGGAAGGATGAGATGGATTAGCTTTAAGGGAAGATCGGGAGAGCCGACGTCTTGCGATCTTATCCCACCTTTCAGACTGACCACATCAAAACCATCTTTCTGTTCAAAAATAAGATCCCCTTCAGAGAAGAAAACCTGATAGGTTATTTGAGCGAACCCGGTACTTGAAAAAACAACCAGCACAAAAGGCAGAATCAAAAAACATCTTAAGTTTCTGCTCATCGTTCCCCCCTTATGAAGTTAGCCTCCCAAGGGATTGAAATTTACACCATCCCATTTTGCAACATGTGTGCCAGTGGGAAAAGTTTTTGACAGGAAAGACCCTTTTTGTGCCAATTTAACTTTTATCAACAGGTTATGTTAACAGGCTCAGATGTAAAAGCTTTCAGGATAGAGCCCCCTTTTTTCATTTTTTAAATTGAGGTATGGGAGAGACCCAATAGATTGTGGTATGTTGTCGACATGACCACAAATGGATAAAAATATTCTATAAAAAACAAATTTTTTCCTTGACAAAGAAATAAGAAAGTGTATCATAGAGGAAGAAAATGGATGTTTTTGGTCTTATGTGGGCGAAAGTGGATAGCCAAGCCCACGAGTTTTTTGGTAAGTTGTTATAATCACACAACTTGGAGCTGTCTTTTTAAAGTTAAATTTGAAGTTAATGTAGTTTTCTAAAGAGGCAATTTGAGTTAGATGTAGATATAAGAAGCGTGATTGAGAGGAGAAGGCTTTAAAGAGAACAGAGTGTTCAGCTTTCCATCAGCTTTAAGCATACACACTCTCCCTTCATTTGCGCTACAATAAGTTCCCGTTTAAGTTTAAAGGGTTTTACTTCTCATGGCTTCGTTTAAAGGAAGATACACGTCCACTATTGACAACAAGCGGCGACTTAAACTGCCCAAGAAGCTGAGAGAGGGTGTGCCACCCTCCTCCGATGACAAATTCGTCGTAGGGCCGGGATATGATGGTTGTATTTTCCTGTATCCCTTTGATGAATGGGCGAAGCAGGAGGAGAAGCTCAGAAATTTGAAGGTGGATTTACCAGAACACAGGTTTTTAGAGAGGGTGTTCGTTCCTGAATCGGAGAATGTAAGAACAGATCGAGTGGGACGGCTCACCATCCCCCCACGACTTTTGAATTTTGCCCAGATCAAAAAGGAGATTTTGATCTTGGGAATTCTGGCTCGCATAGAACTATGGGCCCCGGAGGTATACCAGAAGTACAGGGAGCAATATAAGCAAAGCTATGAAGAGGTGGCAAAGAAGATATTTGGATCTTGAGCTATGCCTGATGAGGAGATTTACCTCTTCTTATAGAAAAATTTTGCTTTTTTCATAAATGTGGAAAGGCTTGGCAACGCTAAAGATAATCTTTTGAAAGGCAATGACCTGTCCATTTGGGCACAAAGAATCAGTTGAATTAACTGATTTTATTGCGGAGGGCCTCACCCCCCCCCCCCCCCAACCCCCTCTCCACGAAGTGGAGAGGGGGAGAAAATGGGGGTGAGGTAGGAACCCGTCAAACTTTGTTCCTGAGATCTCTGAAAAAGTGCCAGAGTTCGGTCCGCCTCAGGCGGGCCCTACGCGGTTGAGTGTTAAACAACAGTAATTTACTCCCGCGTAGGCGGGGCTCGCTCCCCCGCCTGTGGCGGGATCTGCCTAAGGCATGACCAGCCCCGCAAAAATGACTTTCTCAGAGGTCTCTTCCTAATGTAAAAGACGTGTTAAAACATTCATCCCAAAATGCTAAAAGCATGCACCAACCAGTTCTGGTGAGGGAGGTTTTAGAAAATCTTTTATCTGAGAAATCTAAAATTCTGATCGATGCTACAGTGGGGACGGGTGGACATGCAGAAGCTATTCTAACAAAGCTAAAAGGGAAAGCGAGGTTAATCTGTATTGACAGAGATGAAAATGCTTTAAAAATCGCGAAAAGACGTTTAGCCCGTCATAAAAATCAAGTCAGGTTTGCCCATCTTCGTTTCAGTCAGATAGAGGATTTTCTTTCAAGTTTGAACATAAAAGAGGTTTCTGGAGTTCTTTTTGATTTAGGACTATGTTCACTTCATCTGGAAAATAAAGAAAGAGGTTTCAGTTTTCAATTAGATGGACCGTTAGACATGCGAATGGATCGATCACAATCCAAAAGTGCTTTTGAGGTGGTGAATCATTATTTGCTCTCAGATCTAACCAGGATTCTTTATAAGTTTGGTCAGGAAAGATTTTCCAAAAAGATCGCCCGATCCATCGTGGACAAAAGAAGGAAGGCACCCATCCTAACCACCTTTCAGTTAAGAGGCTTGGTGGAATCGGTGATCAACCCCAGATATAGAATAAAGTCCTTAGCCCGTGTATTTATGGCCATCCGGATAGAAGTAAACGATGAGTTAGCTGAGTTAAGAGAAGGGCTTAAGCAGGCGATTCGTCTTCTGGCTCCTGGTGGGATATTGTGCGTGATCTCCTATCACTCTTTAGAACATCGGTTGATAAAAGAAAGGATGAGACGGGAAAGCAAAGGATGTATCTGTCCACCGAATCTTCCAGTTTGCGTTTGTGGAGCCAAAGCCACTTTAAGGATGATCACCACCAAGCCCATAATCCCTTCACCTGAGGAGACAGAAAAAAATCCAAAAGCAAGGAGTGCAAAGCTCTGGGTGGCGGAAAAGCTGAGCCCAGAGTTGAGTTGATTACAATCGGAGGAAAGAGATTGAGAAGAAGTAAAACAAAAGCAACACGCATCGCCGCAAAAAGGAGAAAAAGCTTGAAGCTTAAATTCCTTTTGATTTTTCTGACGCTGATCTTTTTGTCCTGTGTATATATCTGGCAAAGGGTGACCGTCATCACGCTTTCTGCCCGAACCAAAGAGCTGAGGCTTGAGATCAAACAAAAGCAGAAAACTCGTAAATACCTACAAATTGAGGTGACCCAACTCAGCTCCATCCAGAGAATAGAAGAGATGGGCAAAAAGATGGGATTTGTTTATCCCGACCTGGATCAGATAGGGCTGATTCGGGAATCGTCTGACTCCACTTATCTGGAGACGCCCGGCTTGGCGGAAAACATCTGGGCTAAGTTGAAAACCTTCCCGAAAAACCTTCTCCCCATAGGAGATAAAGCTATCGCAAAAGAGATCAAACATGAGCCATAAAATCAGATCACCCAAACTGCGTCGCCCGTCTTCTCAGGGGCGGAACCGATCAAGATGGAATAAACTTTCAAGAAGTAGGTCGGTTCTAATCTTTGCCCTGGGAATTTTGGTATGGCTTTTAATTCTTTCACGGCTGTTTTTCATTCAGGTTCTCAAGGGGGCAGAATACAAAAAGATCGCCTTAAGACAGCACCGGCAACACATCAAATTAGAAGCGAAAAGGGGGACAATATATGACCGAAACGGAAAGGCTCTAGTCATCAATCTGCCGGTGGAATCCTACTTTGCCATCCCGGAGAGCGTGAAAAACATAGACCAGGTGGCAAAAGCATTTAGTTTGTCCAATTCCAACTATACTCATATAAAAAAGAATCTTTCGACACGAAAGAATTTCGTCTGGCTAAAAAGAAGGGTGGAAGAAGCAGAGAGTCAAGAGATAAAACAGAGAAAGTTGGAGGGCGTTTGGGCATTAAACGAAACTAAAAGGTGTCATCTATACGGGGATTTGGCCGGGGAGGTTTTGGGGTTTACGGACATTGACAATAAGGGACTGGCTGGGCTGGAATATCAATATGACCCTTATCTGCGGGGCAAAGACGGAGAGACAATTTTTCAGCGGGATGGACACAAAAATTCCTATCAGATCGCCGAGTATCCACTTCAGGACTCCGAAGATGGAAAAAGTCTGGTTCTTACCATCGATATAGAACTGCAAAGCATCGTGGAGGAGGAGCTAAAAAAAGGCATAGAGCTAACCCGGGCGGATGGTGGATGCGCCATCTTCATGAATCCCAAAACCGGTGAGATTCTAACAATGGCTTATTGTGGGAAAGATGATGGATTGCCGGTGAGGAATAGGACCATAGGCGACAATTTTGAGCCCGGTTCAACCTTCAAAATCATCACTGCTGCTGCCGCCTTAGAAGAAAAGATCTTAAGCCCACAAGATAGCATCTTCGGAGAAAAGGGGAATTTCAGAGTGGGCAAAAGAATTATCCATGATGTTAAATCTTATGAATGGCTCACCTTCAAAGAGAGTGTGATGTATTCCTCCAACATCGTTCTGTCGAAGATAGCCATGATGGTGGGCAAAGAAAAATTATACCAATACATCTGCGATTTTGGAATAGGCAAAAAGACTGGAATCGACCTGCCCGGCGAAGCAAAAGGCTTTATCCCTTCTTCCAGGAGGTGGTCTGATTTTGTCCTCTCCTGCGTTGGTTTTGGACAGGGGATTTCCCTCACCGCCTTGCAACTGGTATGTGCTTATGGTGCCATAGCCAATGATGGCATCCTGATGAAACCTTTCGTGGTCAAGGCAATCCTCGAGGAGAATGGAGATACTTTGAAATCAAAAAGTCCCACCCAAATCAGACGGGTGGTGAGCGAACAAACCGCCCACCTTCTGGTGGAGTTTATGAAAGGGGTGGTCTCTTCTGGAACCGGACAGAAAGCAAAGATGGAGGGGATAACCATCGGCGGAAAAACTGGCACCGCTCAAAAGGCAAAGCCCGGTGGAGGAGGATATGAGAAGGACAGCTTCATCACCTCCTTTGTAGGCTTCTTTCCAGCCGAGGATCCTCAGATAGTGGGCTTGATCACTCTGGATAGTCCCAAAGAGGAACACTTAGGGGGATTAACCGCTGCGCCGGTATTCAAAAATGCCACCCGGCGCATCGTCTCTCTAACAGGAGAATCTCTGTTAACGGGGACAGCCAAGAATATGTTGTCCACAGCCACAAAAGATATGCAATCTGATTTTATCGAAGAAAAGTTGGTTCAACAAAACCGGCAGAATTTCGATCTTTTCTCAGAGCCAGACCCGACCCTAAAAGAGAAGGTTTCTATTCCGGATGTGCGAGGATTGACCGCCAGAGAGGCGGTGAAGACCCTTGCGTTTCGTGGCTTGCAGTTTAAGTTTAAAGGAAGTGGAATAGTGGTTAAGCAGATTCCTGAACCGAACGTTCGAGTAAATAAAGATAGAGCATGTATCATAGAATGTCAGCCACAGTAAGGCCTTTTCGATTATCTATGGAAAGCGATCTTAAGAAAAAACAGTATTTGAAGTTTTATGTCCGCAGGATCCGTGGGATAGGGACAGAGCTTGTTTTGCACTGATCCCGCCAATTTCCAGAACCTAACTTAAGTTAGGTTCTGGAAACGGCGAGTTCTCTACGATTTCTCAGAGATATCACTTATGCAATGGCTTTACCAATCATGAGTAAGAAAAACGTGCAAAATCTGAAAAAACTTATAGGAGCACTGCCCTCCAAGAAAATCTCTGGAGATGCGAATTTAGCTATAAAGAAGATTGAATATGATTCCCGCCAGGTCCAGTTGGGTGATCTTTTTGTAGCCATCGAAGGATATTCAGACGATGGACACAAATATATTCATGCGGCGGTAAAAAAAGGTGCTGTGGCTGTGGTGGCACAGAAGGATGGTAATTATAGAGCCAGAGCTAAGATAATAGTTCCGGATTCCAGAGTAGCTTTAGCGCTTCTGGCATCAAGATTTTATGGTTTCCCTTCTAAAAAACTCAAAGTGGTGGGCATAACCGGCACCAATGGCAAAACCACCATCTCCTATCTGGTCAGGTCGATTCTGAAACAAAACCAGAACAAGGTTGGCTTGATCGGAACCATCGCTTACTGGATGGATGATGAGAAGATAAAAGCGAGCAACACAACTCCGGAATCGCTGGATCTGCAAAAGATGTTTTCCCAGATGCTTGAAGAAAAAGTCTTTTCAGTGGTGATGGAGGTCTCCTCCCATGCTTTGGCTTTGCACCGGGTTGACGGGACCTTCTTCGATGTGGCGGTGTTTACCAATTTGAATCGTGAGCATCTCGATTTTCACCACACCATGGATGCATATCGACATACAAAGGGCCTTTTGTTCAAAAAGTTAAAAGAAACGGGAAGTTGTGCGGTGATAAATGTGGATGATCCCAACTGGAGATATTTTTCCCAACAAACCGAAACTGAATGCCTGACCTATTCTCTGAACGACCCCAATGCAGATTTCTTCACCACAAACTTTATCTGCACTCCGGAGAGATCCATAATCAACATGGTAACTCCAGCCGGGGAGATCAAATTGGATTTTAAGCTCACAGGTGAGTCAAACACTTATAATGCCTTAGCCAGTATGGCGGTGGGATTTGCCTTGGGGATAGATCCAGATATAATAAAATCTGGTTTGGAGGCGGTAGCTTCAGTTCCGGGACGCATGGAAAGAATTCGAGCAGGACAGGATTTCAATATATGGATAGATTACGGACATACCCCCTACGCCTTTGAAAGGCTTTTGAAGAGCGCCCGGAAGATGACCAAAGGGAGACTGCTTTTCCTTTTCGGATGCGGTGGAGATCGGGATTCTGGCAAAAGACCTCTGATGGGAAAGGTAGCATCTCAGCATGCGGACCTCATCTTTCTGACAGAAGACAACCCCCGCTCGGAAGACCCCGAGGTGATCGTTCAACAAATCATGCAGGGGATAGAAGAGAAGAGCAAAGTCCAGATAATAATCGACAGAGCGGAGGGTATTAAGAAAGCGTTGGAAATCGCCCGACCCGGAGATACCCTGGTGTTGGCAGGCAAAGGGCATGAGGATTATCAGATAATCGGAGACAGAAAAATTCACTTCTCTGATAAGGAGACGGTGCTGGAACTATTGTCCGCAGGAAGGGTCAAGGGCCAAGGGCCAAGGGCCAAGGGTCAAGAGTCAAGAGTCAAGGGTCAAGAAGAGTCAGAGGAGTATGGATAGCTAATAAAGTGGTAGCCGCCCATTTGGGCGCTAACAATGAATTACAACAACTATTTGCCACCTTTAATTATTTGATGAGAACTGAAGCCTTATGTTCCAGATAAGTTTATATGAGTTAACCAAGGTGGTTCACGGAGAAATCCAATCCGGTCCTTACAACAGGGATCAGGTGATTCGGGGAATAAGCATCGACTCCCGCACCATGGCTAAGGATGATCTCTTTGTTGCCATCCCCGGGGAGAGGTTCGACGGTCATCAGTTTGTGAAAGAAGCGGCAGAAAAAGGCGCAAAAGCGGCAGTTATAACCAATGATAAAAAGCATACAATAGATCAAGAAGTTTTTAATAAAATCGCAGTGATTCTGGTGGAGGATACCAAAAAGGCTTTAAGAGATATGGCATCCTGGCACAGACGAAAGTTTGATGTTCCCACTGTGGCGGTGACCGGAACAAATGGCAAGACCACCACCAAGGATATGATAGCAGAGGTATTGTCTTCTCGGTTCAAAGTGTTAAAATCACCCAAAAGTTATAACAACCTGGTAGGGGTGCCGCTCACCCTATTTCAACTTAATTCCAACTCAGAGGCTCTGGTGATAGAGTTGGGCATGAGCAGTCCGGGAGAGATCGGAATCTTAACCCAAATATCAAATCCCAGCATAGGAGTGATCACCAACATAGGACCGGCTCATCTGGAATCGATGCAGAATTTAGAAAAGATCGCCCAAGCTAAGTTTGAGCTTCCGGACAACATGTTGTCCCCCAAGACCCTGATTCTAAATGCGGATGACCACGTTCTGGCAAATAGAATAAAACAAAAGAAAAAGGACGAAAGAATAATAAGTTTCGGCATCGAAAAGAAGGCAGATTTTTGTGCAGACAGAATAGAGGTGAACGAGGACGGCTACATCAGTTTCAGAGTAAACAAAGACCTGACCATAAATTTGGGGCTTTTGGGCATACACAATGTTTATAATGCCTTAGCCGCATTCGCTGTGGGGAGTTTGCTAGGTTTGGACCCACAAGAAATCAAACAAAAATTAGAAAGATACACCCCTGCAGAGTTGAGGATGGAACTTGTCCAGATCAGGAACATAAAGGTTATCAATGATAGCTACAATGCCAATCCGGTTTCAGTGGAGAAGGCATTGGAAACTCTGAAAAGGATAAAAACCCCGGGAAGAAAAATAGCTGTCTTGGGGGACATGTTGGAGCTGGGAGAGAAAGCTATAGATTTTCATTTAGAGGTGGGAAGAAAGGTGGCTGGCTTGGGTGTAGATCTGCTTGTCCTGGTGGGAAAACTTGCCCGCTTAATTGGAGAAGGAGCGAAAGAAGCGGGTATGAACTCTAAAGATATTCAGACATTTGAGAGTAACCAGCAGGTCAGCTTCTATCTTTTAGAGAATTTGAAAGAGGGTGATCTGGTATTGGTTAAAGGCTCCAGAAAAATGAAAACCGAAGAGGTGGTTTTAAGTCTAAAAACCCTGTATGGACGACAGAATTAAGACGCCAGTATCCAGACGCCAGTATTCAGATGCCAGACATCTGGTGTCTGTTATCTGGAGTCTGGATACTGTGGACAGAATGGGAAATTAAGATGCTTTATCATCTGCTTTATCCTTTAAGCGAAGTTTTCATTCTTTTTAATCTTTTCAGGTATATAACATTCAGAACAGCAGGCGCTACCCTCACTGCTCTTTTGATCAGCCTGATTTTTGGACCGATCGTCATCCGGAAACTGAAGGAGAAGCAGGTGTGTGAGAAGATAAGGGAGGAAGGTCCTTCCACCCATAAAGTTAAAGAGGGAACCCCCACTATGGGGGGGATAATCGTTTTGTTCGCTGTGGTTATTGCCACCCTCTTGTGGGCGGACCTGACCAATACTTACACCCGGTTGATACTTTTGGTTACTATCTGGATGGGTCTCATTGGATTCATGGACGATTATCTGAAAGCTATCAAACATCAACCCAAGGGGATGGTGGGAAGAAGGAAGCTGGCAGGACAGGTGGCTTTGGGTCTGCTTCTGGGGGTCCTTTTGCGAATATTTCCACCCTCAAGGGATTTCGGGACCGCCTCCGACATTCTGTTCTTTAAAAACTATTTTGTGAACTTTGGAATATTCTACATCCCTCTGGTGATACTGGTGATCACCGGCGCCTCCAATGCGGTGAATTTAACCGATGGTCTGGATGGCTTGGCTATCGGACTTATCGGTCTGTGTGCATTCACCTTCGCCGGTCTGTGCTATATGACCGGTCGGGTGGACTTCTCCCGGTATCTCTCCATAATATATCTGGAGGGTGCGGGAGAGCTGACCGTATTCTGTGGAGCTGTAGTGGGAGCGGCTCTGGGGTTCTTATGGTTCAACACCCACCCTGCTCAGGTGTTCATGGGTGACACCGGAGCTTTGGCTTTAGGAGGAGCATTCGGTGCCATATCTATCCTGATAAAAAAAGAGATGTTGCTTCTGATCGTAGGTGGAGTCTTCGTGGCAGAAGCTCTTTCTGTGATCATTCAGGTATTTAGCTATCAAACCTGGGGAAAAAGGGTATTTAGGATGGCGCCTTTGCATCATCATTTTGAGCTTTCAGGCTGGAAGGAGCCTCAGGTGGTGGTGCGTTTCTGGATCATTGGAACCATCTTGGCACTTTTAACCCTAATTACTCTGAAAATCAGATGAAAACGCAAGTGGTAGCCGCCCATTTGGGCGCTCACGGAAGGTTAACCAATTATTTGCAACCTCTAATTGACTGATGAATACACATAAATCAAAAAAATCGCAGGCCAAAGGGAGTGTTAAAGAAGCTGTATCTCAGGGCAGGATGAATTCCCGCCCCTATGAGCAGCCAGAACTCAATAACCATAGAGCAGGGCATTTAGCCCTGCTAACCAAGGTTCTTAATTTGCCTTTCAGGTTAGGTTAAACCCGTGCGGTTAACATTATATGCAACTTTCAATTAGCATATAGCATCCCTTTCCTGCATGGCCGAGCCTCTATAACTCGGAAGAATAAAACAAGGTGAGTCATGTTAACCAACGATGAATAAGGATGAACACAAAGTTAATCTTATGAGAAAAGATAGAATCATAGGAAAAGGAATCGCGGTTCTGGGTATGGCAAGGTCGGGAACCTCTTGCGCCAAGCTTTTGAAAAAAATTGGAGCAGAGGTGTTTATATCTGACATTAAGAACAGAGAGCTTTTGACCTTAAAGATAAATCAACTTAAGGAGTTGGGCATAGATTTTGAAACTGGAGGCCATACCCCGAAGGCTATCCTGGACAAAGATTTCATAGTGGTAAGTCCCGGCATCCCTCTGGATATTCCCATATTGAGCCAGGCTGAAGATTTGGGGATCCCCATACTCTCTGAAATCGAGGTGGCATTCTGGCTCACCGATGCAAAGATCGTAGCAATCACCGGGTCCAACGGCAAAACCACCACCGTAACCCTGGTGGGTGAGATATTAAAAGAGGACAAAAGGGAATGCTGTGTGGGAGGAAACATCGGTATTCCGTTTTCAAGTATAGTGGGAAAGGTCTCCCCAAACGGCTTTTTGGTTTTAGAGCTTTCCAGTTTTCAACTGGAAAGAATTGAGGAGTTCAAACCTTATATCTCTTCGGTTCTGAACATCACCCCGGATCACCTGGATCGTCACCCGGATTTGAAATCATACATGGAGGCAAAGCTGCGCATTCTGGAAAACCAGACTGGGGACGATTTTGCCGTGTTGAATGCGGACGACGAAAACAGCTTTAAGCTTACTTCGCACGGAAAAAGCAGAAAAGTCTTTTTTAGTGTTGATAAAGAATTAGAGGAGGGTGCTTTCATCCGTAAAGGAAACCTCGTCTTGCGAATAAATGACAAAGAAAGCGAAATCATAGAAGCAAGCGAAATAGGGATTAAGGGACCGCATAACCTTTCCAATGCCTCTGCTGCCTGCGCCATTTGTGGCATTTTAGGGGTCACTTCCCAGTCCATGCGGAAAGCTTTGAGAAACTTCAAAGGGGTGGAACATAGATTGGAACAGGTGGCAACCATATCAGGGGTAAGTTTTATCAACGATTCTAAAGCCACCAATGTGGAGTCAGTATGGTATGCTCTGCAAAGTGTGACTCCGCCAATTATCCTTATCGCCGGAGGAAAGGACAAGGGTGGAGATTTCTCTAAATTGAGAGAGCTGGTGCAAAAAAACGTGAAGATGTTGATTTTGATAGGGGAGGCAAAGGAAAAGCTCAAAGCTACTTTAGGCGATCTGGTGCCCACTTTTCACTCAGACTCCCTGCAGGAAGCGGTGGGATTGGGCTTCAAAGAAGCTTCTCCCAAAGATGTGGTTTTGCTCTCCCCCGGCTGTGCCAGCTTTGATATGTTCAAAGATTACGAAGATCGAGGTAATGTTTTTAAATCGAGCGTTAGAGACTTAGCCCAAAGGAATAACGCCACTATTAACGTTTAGGGAAAAGATCGAATGATCGATAGATCCAGACCCGATTATTTCTTGCTCTTGTTGGTTTTGATCTTAATAGCCATCGGAGTGGTCATGGTTTACTCTGCCTCTGCCATACTCGCTTTGGAGAAATTTGGGAGCACCACATTCTTTGCCAAAAGACAGGCGATCTGGGCAATCATCTCCTTGTGTTTGATTTTGGTTTTAACTAAATTTGATTACCACAAGTTCGAAAAACTTTCGCCTTTTGTTTTACTGGTATCCCTTTCTCTTCTGGTGGCGGTTTTATTTGTTCCCTCCACCCGGGGAGCCAGCCGGTGGATAAAACTTGGTCCTGTCTTCTTTCAGCCATCCGAACTTTTCAAATACGCCTTGATTTTGTTTATGGCTTATTCCTTAAGTAAAAAGAAGGATCAAATAAGAGAGTTCAAATTTGTTCTTCTGCCATATTTTTTGATCTTAGGCATAGCCTTACTCTTGATTATTAAGCAACCTCATCTGGGTGCTGTTCTTCTCCTCTCCACAATTGTCTTCGGCATGTTATTTGTGGCTGGAGCAAAGATCAGACACCTGCTTTTGATCATTGCTTCAGTGGTTTTAAGTGTATTCATCTTGGTCTTTTTCGTTGGTTATAAAAAGGCGCGGGTGGATGATTATCTGAGATCCTTGAAAGATCCGTTGGAAGGAAGCTATCAGATGAAGCAATCCGTTTTGGCTTTAAGCTCCGGTGAGATATTGGGAGCGGGACCGGGAGAAGGCAAGGCAAAACTTTTCTTCCTACCTGAGCCCTATACCGATTTCATCTTTGCCACCACCGGCGAGGAATTGGGATTTGTGGGAGCCTCGGCTATTTTAATTTTGCTTCTTCTTCTGATTGTTCGAGGAATGTCTATCGCCAGAGGCGCTTCAGACGATTTCGGCTACCTTCTGGCATTTGGAATAACTTTTTGTATATTTGCCGGAGTTCTGATCAATGCGGGTGTGGTGGTGGGACTTTTACCCACCACCGGTCTCCCCATGCCGTTTTTAAGTTATGGGGGCTCATCTTTAGTTTTTTCCGCGGTGGGGATCGGAATACTTTTGAACATCTCCAGGCAGACCAAGTATGTTCCGCCTCATGGCATTTTAGGTAGAATGAGGATATGATAAAGGTCATGTTTGCAGGAGGAAAGACCGGAGGACACATCTTCCCGGCAATAGCTATGGCAACAGAGTTTAAAAGGAGATTTCCCCAAAGCCAGCTTGTCTTTGTAGGGACAAAAGAAGGAATGGAAAAAAGAATCGTCCCCCAATATGGATTCAAATTGTTATTCATTCAGACCAGAGGACTCTCCCGAAGGTCGTATCTATCTAACTTCCTTCTTGTGTTCTATCTTTTGAAGGGGTTCTATCAAGCCCTCAAAATATTGAATCGGGAGAGACCAAATCTGGTGGTGGGAACCGGAGGATATGTGAGCTTTCCGGTGGTTATGCTGGCCAGCTTGAAGAGCATACCTACAATGATACAGGAACAAAATAGCTACCCCGGCATCTCCACCCGATTCTTGGCACATTTTGTAGACCGGGTGTGCCTCTCTTACGCAGAATCCGTTAAATATTTCTCCTCTGAGAAAAAGCTGGAGGTGATCGGCAATCCGGTGAGAGAAGATCTAATCCATAGGGAACGAAGTCAGGCTCTAAAGAAATTTGGATTAAGAGAGGGTAAAAAAACCATATTCGTTTTTGGTGGTAGCCAGGGCGCTCATACCATAAATCATATTTTTCTGCAATGCCTGGACTTACTTAAACCGGAGTGGCAGGTACTCTGGCAGACCGGAGAGGCTGATTTTTCAGAGATTTCTCAGAAAGTGAAAGGAGAGGCAATTGCCTGTGCGGTGTATCCATTTATTGAAGACATGGGATCAGCTTATGCGGCTTCAGATTTGGTAATCTCCCGAGCAGGAGCGTTAACCTTAGCTGAGATCACCGCCTGCGGGAAACCTTCCGTACTTATCCCCTTCCCCTTTGCCACCGCGGATCATCAAAGACATAATGCCGAGGCTTTGCAAAAAAAAGGTGCCGCCACTGTGATTTTGCAAAAGGATTTGACTGCCCAAGTTCTTGCCGAAAAGATTTGTTCCCTTCTTTCTGATGAGACTGAATTAAAACAGATGGTAGAAAAAAGCAAAAGCATGGGAAAACCAAAAGCAACCTTTCTTCTGGTGGATGAGATGGAGAGACTCTTTAGATGTAGCCGCAGACTTCAGTCTGCGCTGGATGTTCCTGCCAAGTCCTCAGACTCGGCAGGGAGTTGTGTCGGGAGTAGCTCCCGACACAACTGGAAAGGATTTAACCGCTCAGGCTTCAGCCTGCGCTAAAGGTAATCAAGTAAATGATGAAATTCAGCAAAATAAGACATATTCATCTCGTTGGAATTGGTGGAGCAGGGATGTCCGGCATTGCCGAGGTGCTTTTCAACCTGGGATATTTCGTCACCGGCTCAGACCTCAGAGTATCCGAGACCACCCAAAGACTAAAAGACTTGGGGATAAAAATCCAGAATCAGCACGACGGAGAAAATGTGAAGGATGCTGATGTGGTGGTCATCTCCTCTGCGGTAAAGGAAGACAATCCAGAGGTAATCTGGGCAAAGAATGGAAGAATTCCGGTGATAAGAAGGGCGGAGATGTTAGGCGAACTGATGAGGATGAAATACGGAATCGGCATCGCCGGAACACACGGCAAAACAACCACTACCTCGATGGTGGGCGAGATCCTGTCCGAGGGGGGACTGGACCCCACCATCGTGGTAGGAGGAAGGGTGGTCAACTTGGGTTCGCATGCCCGGTTAGGAAACGGCGAATTCATGGTAACAGAAGCGGACGAATATGACCGCTCTTTTTTGCAACTCACCCCCACTATTGCGGTGGTGACCACCCTGGAGGCAGAACATCTGGACTATTACAAAGATTTTGCGGAGATAAAATCCGCCTTCTTGGAGTTTGTGAATAAGGTCCCCTTTTACGGGAGAGTGATCTTGTGCTGGGATGAGAAGAATTTAAGAGAGCTAATAACCCAGATAGAAAGACCAGTAACCACCTATGGACTCACCGACGAGGCTGATCTTAAAGCAGACTCTCTTCATTTTGAAGAAAACCATAGCAGGTTTGAGGTTCAAATCAACGGAGAAAATGTGGGAGAGGTAACTTTATCAGTTCCCGGGACCCACAATGTAAAGAATTCACTGGCGGCAATCGGAGTGGCATTGGAGTTGGATGTGCCCTGGGACAGGATTCGAAGTGGACTGGAGAAGTTCAAGGGTGTGCATAGAAGATTCGAGATCATAGGAGAAATCGGAGGAGTGATGGTGGTGGATGATTATGCTCATCATCCCACCGAGATTATGGCAACCTTGAAAGGCGCCAAGATGGGATGGAAAAGAAGAATTATCGCCGTATTTCAACCACACCTGTATTCCCGCACCAGGGACTTTCATGAGGAATTCGGCAAAGTACTGCTTGAATCAGACGTGCTGGTGGTGACTGACATATATCCGGCACGGGAGGCCCCCATACCCGGTATAACCGGAGAGCTTGTCACCGAATCTGCCAAAAAGTTAGGTCATAAGAATGCGTTCTATGTTCCCCAAACCGAAGAAGTAGCTTCCTTTTTGAAAAAGACGACCAAAGAGAATGATATGGTAATCACCCTGGGTGCCGGGGACGTGTATAAAGTCGGAACAGAACTTTTAAACTTACTGGAAGGATAATTTTGTGAAGGTGACCAAGGCTTTTCTGATCTTTACCGCACTCATATTGACATTCGGCGGAGCATATATATATGCCTACCACTCTCCCGGATTTAATGTGGCAGAGATCAGGATAAGAGGAAATAACAAAATCACTTTTGATGAAATAATGGAAAAGGCTGAATTGTGTCTGGGCAAAAACATCTTCAGCCTGAACTTGAAAAGAATTGAAGAAAGATTAAGAGAGGATATAAGAATAAAGGATGTGCAGGTTAAAAGGAGATTGCCTCACTGTATTTTTGTTGAGGTTGAGGAGAAAACACCGGTTCTTTGGATAAGCCTTCCAACTAACTTTTCCGACCCGGGGAATTGCGGATTTTACGGTCTGTCGATTGAGCAGGAGATCATTCCTCTGGATCAGAAAGACCTGTCCCATGATCTCCCCATAGTGAGCGGGATCGAGATGGAGAATATAGATGGAGAGTTAAGCCAACCGCTGGAACCTTATCGGAGATGGTCCAATTTTAAAGCGGAAAAGGCTTTGGAATTTTATAAGACCCTTGCCACAATTGACCCTACCTCAGTGGAACTGTTAGCTGAGATCAATCTGGAGGATATGTCCAATCTGATTCTGTATCTTCTGCCCACAGTCAAGGTGATGATGGGACAGGGAGATTTTGAAAGAAAATGGAGGAGGGTGCGCACCATCCTTGCCGGGGAGGAGAAAACAGAAGAGTTGGTGTGTCTGGACCTTCGATTTGACGATCAGGTGGTGCTGATCAGATCTTCGAAAAAGTTTTCTTCCCGGGGCGCTGATTACAAGGATCAACCTCCTGAGGTGAGAAACAAAAATTTTTGAAATCAAGAGGCAAACATGGCGGATGAAAACAAAATTGTGGGTTTAGATATAGGGACCACCAAGATAGCAGCCATCATTGCGGAGATAGATGAGTCGGGGCGATCTAAGATAATTGGAATTGGCACTAGCCCATCGGAAGGGCTCAAAAGAGGGGTGGTGATCAACCTGGAAAAGACGGTGGAGTCTGTCGCTTCCGCGGTGGAAGATGCGGAGATGATGGCGGGGGTAAAGGTGGGCTCTGTCTTTGCCGGTATAGCCGGAGATCATATCCGCAGCATTAACAGTCGGGGAGTGATCGCCGTTTCTCGTTCCGATCATGAGATCACCGCCGCAGATGTGGACAAAGTGATCGAAGCCGCCAAGACCGTTGCCTTGCCCATGGATCGGGAGATCATTCACGTTTTGCCACAGGAGTTCACAGTGGATGATCAGCCCGGGATCAAGGATCCGGTTGGAATGGTGGGGGTGAGATTGGAGACTGAGGTTCACATTGTCACCGGCGCTATAACCTCTGCCCAGAACATCTACCGTAGCGTGAAAAAGGCGGGGCTGGAGATATGGGACCTGGTGCTTCAACCCCTTGCCTCCAGTTATGCACTTCTCTCTTCAGACGAGAAAGAATTAGGGGTGGCGCTGATAGACCTGGGAGGTGGAACCACCGATTTCGCCATGTTCTACGATGGCTCTATCAGGCATACCGGAGTGGTCGGCTTAGGAGGAAAAAATGTGACCAACGATTTAGCCATTGGTTTGAGAACTCCGGTGGATCAGGCTGAGGAGATTAAGAAACTTTATGGTTGTGCCATATCCAGCCTGGTAGATCCAGACGAGATAATCGAAGTGCCCGGTGTGGGAGGAAGGGAGCCCAAACAGATATCCCGCAGTGTGCTGGCGGCAATAATTGAGCCGCGGGTAGAGGAGATACTTAGCCTCACCCTGCAAGAGATGAAGAAGAGCAACTTTTTTGATCTTCTTACCGCGGGCGTGGTCCTAACCGGTGGAGGATCTTTGATGCAGGGAATGGTGGAGCTGACAGAAAAGATATTCGACGTCCCGGTCAGAACCGGAGAACCAAAAGGATTAAGTGGTCTGGAGGGGGTAGCCTCAAGTCCCATCTATTCCACCGGAGTGGGGTTGATCCTTTATGGATGGGAGCAGATGAAGGAAGGAAAGTCAGGTGGTCGCTTGAAAGCAAAAGGATGGTTTCGAAAAATGAAAAACGTATTAAGTCAATATCTCTAAAAATCTAAAAAAGAGGGAGGGAAAAGCCATGTTCTTTGAGCTGGATACCAACTATGAGAACCACGCCCGAATGAAGGTAGTGGGCGTAGGTGGCGCAGGCGGAAACGCAGTCAATCGGATGATCGATGGCGGACTTTCCGGAGTGGATTTCATCTCCATAAACACTGATCTGCAGGATCTGGAGAATTGCAAGGCGACCCACCGGGTGCAAATCGGGAACCGCCTCACCAAGGGATTGGGAGCAGGAGCCAGTCCGGAAATTGGCAGAAAGGCAATTGAGGAGGATCGGGATGTGGTGGCAGAATCACTTTTGGGTGCGGACATGATCTTTGTCACCGCCGGAATGGGAGGGGGCACCGGCACCGGCGCCTGTCCTGTTGTGGCAGAGCTGGCTAAAGATCAGGGAGCCTTAACCATCGGGATTATCACCAAACCCTTTGACTTTGAGGGAAGAAAGAGGATGAGCCGCGCCCTTATGGGAATCGAAGAGCTAAAGGATAGAGTGGATACCTTGATCCTAATTCCCAATCAGAAACTTTTGAACCTTGCCACCCCGGATACCAAACTCACCGACGCTTTCAGAATGGCAGATGACGTCCTGCTTCAAGCTACCAAGGGGATTTCCGACCTTATCACCGTCCCCGGTCTCATTAATCTGGATTTTGCAGATGTCAAGACGGTGATGGCGGAGATGGGAGATGCGCTTATGGGCATCGGATATGGAACCGGAGAGAACCGAGCCAAAGAAGCCGCCACCCAGGCTATCTCCAGTCCTCTTCTGGACAATGTCTCCATAAACGGAGCCAAAGCGGTGTTGATTAACATCACCGGTAACAGCAATATGAGCCTTCTGGAGGTGAATGAAGCCGCCAGCCTGATAACTGAGGCGGCAGGGGCAGAGGCTAATATCATCTTCGGAGCGGTCATAGATGAGAACCTTCAAGATGAGATAAGGGTAACCGTAATCGCCACCGGGTTTGGCAATGATTTGAAAAATGTGGAAACCGAATCCGACTCGGATCTATTTTCCTCGCGCAAACTGGTCTTTGAAAAAAACTCAAAGAAATACAAAGAATCACGCGGTGAGCCTCAAAGGGCTCCGGAAAGAAGCAAGGTTAAATCATACCAGACGGATGATTGGGAGGTTCCCACCTTCTTAAGAAAACAAAATGGAGGCTGAAACTAATCTGTCTGATCCTCATGTTCGTCACGGATTCATCCTGAAGGGCTTGATCTGAAGAGTCGTTCTGAATGATGGTTGACAACCTTTTTGTCAAGCAGTCCTTTGGATTTATCCTGATCCCGCCTGTGGTGGGAGAACGGACATGCTTGTCCTTGCAAAACCGAACATTTACTTTGTTGCCTTAAGGGAAAACATAAGTGGGATGGTTTCCTTGTTTCCTTTTAGTCTCCACCATCCATCCTCACCCTTTTCCATAAAGGGATAATGCTCTTCACCGCTGTAAGGAAACTCGTGCAGAAACTCAATTGTCAAACCAGCAGAGATGAGCGCATTGATGATGTCTCCCAAACCATGAGTCCATTCGTAGGAGGGATTAGTAACCTTTGCATCCCTGTCAGCATAGGAACCATCCGGCTCCCATCTCGTTGGCTGGGGTGAATGAAAGTATGAATAACTTACCTTTAAGTCAGTTGTATCCCTTTCATTTTCAAAAACGTTGTTGAAAGGATGGCCTTCAACAATGTAAAACGTCCCTTTCGGCTTTAGAAAATGTGCGACAATTTTTGCCCATCCACCTATGTCCGGAAGCCAGCACAAAACCCCGTATGATGTGAACACGATGTCAAATTCACCTTCTAATATTTTTGGAAGATCGTAGATGTCACAGCACAAGAAGTTGGCATTTATGCCCAATTCCTTGCTTAGAGATTTAGCCAAATCAATTGCCTTGTCCGAGAAATCTACTCCTGTTACCTTTGCACCAAGTCTTGCCCATGACATAGTGTCTAAACCAAAATGGCACTGCAAATGCAAAAGGGACTTCCCCGATACATCCCCAAGTTCCTCACGCTCAAGCGGCATGAGCGTGCATCTACCCGACTTGAAACCCTCGACATCATAGAATTTTGATTTCTCATGGATTGGAGTCACTTCATTCCAGTGCTTTAAGTTTTCTTTTGAAAATTTGTTCATTCAAATTCCCTCCCAGGTGAATTAGGTTCTGGTTGCCCCATGCACTTGCGAGTTTCCCAGGTCCCGCAGAAGACAAACTTAAGGTTCTCACTTTTTATTATATCCGCCACTTTTCTAAAAGTCACCCCAATTCTTTGGATGCTTGGGGAGTGAGAATTCCCGACGCGGGTCAAAGAACGGCATCGGTATTTCCTTCAGGATGAGTCCCAATACGGATGCATCGAGAGACTGAAGTTGCAAGTATACCGTAGGGACAGTCCTCGTGGCTGTCCGCATTTGGGTTCGGACAGGGACAAGCCCTGTCCCTACGCCGAAGCTGGTTCGTGGTTGACAGCCCTTTTTGTCGAGCAGTCCCACCTTTGGCAGTTCGATTTCGCTCACTGCCCTGAACTTGTTGAAGGGCGGGACATGCTCAACCTACAAAACTCCAGTTAGAGACGAGAAACCGAAGTTCCGAATAGCAGTTCGATCAGCCTGAAATCATTTTTTTAATCCTCCAACTCAAGTTTGACAGTTTGAGAAAAATTGTTATTGGCTTTTCCTATGGATCCTGTGGACAATGACTTACGAAGACAAAAAGAGCTCGTGGCATTACATTCAGCTATCCTACGGATTTCACCTGGTTATATTTTTCATCTGTTTCATCTGTTGTGAATTCATCTATTGGGAATTTTCCAGTTTCAATCACCCAACCGCCAAACCAACTCGTATGGGTGCATAAGCATTTGGTCACCGCCAAACGAACCTTGAAAAATCATTTGAATTGGGGAGTTTTTATCAACAATTCCTGCCACAGCACGCCGATTCGTATGAGTGCATACGCATCCTTTTAAAATGTGGTTTAATGGAAGTTTCGTGTTGGTAAAAAGGTTAGATTTAGTTGATAATATGCCATAGATTGGACCTAAAACTGAAAACGTTTTCAGTCCCGCCTTTGGCGGGATTATGGCAAAAAAA
>Ga0315545_1000279_pt1 | contig 56361 bp, 50 predicted proteins | sample SalMarSW160210MG_FD_203096 | JGI IMG/M metagenome (GOLD analysis project Ga0315545, IMG submission 203096) | Salt marsh sediment microbial communities from the Plum Island Ecosystem LTER, Massachusetts, United States - Salt Marsh Sediment SW1602-10 ...
GTGAAATCAAACAAATCAGAAACATAATGATTTATAAAGATGAGTATCAATATCGATAGGCACATGATTGCTATTTCCTTACCATAATTGCGCAAAAAACCAGTGGATCCCTGTCGGTCAAAAAAAGAAATTATCAGGTAAAGAAAAAGGTATGCGATCAGGGTGGTTTTGGAAGCCCATGTATAATCTAATTGTCTTAACAAGATGTAGTTCAGGATGATATTCAGCAAACAGGCCGATACGAATGCAATGATGACAACCCGGAAACGGTTGGAAAATTTCAGTTTCGCTTCTGAGAAACTTGCGAATCCGTAAAGAAACAGGCTGATTGATACATACGATAGAATGACATAACCGCTTCTGAAGTCTTTACCCAATAACAGGGTATTAAATTCCTTTGCGAAAAATGAAATGGCAAAGGTTACGGGTGCCATAATAATCAGGTAATAGAACATCAACCGGCTCATGAAAGGAGTTGAATTTGTCAGATCATCGGTAAGTTTTTTATTAAACGAGGGATTTATCGTGTTCATAAATGCCATGGTAAGGGCATATATCGATGTTTGTGCAATGGCGTAATTCTGGTTGTAAATACCAACATCCTCTATGGTATGGAAAAGGGCAATGAAATACCTGTCACTGTTATTCAGCAGCAACATGGTGAAATTGGTAAGAAGTCCCACAGACCCATAGATCAGGAATAATTTTGAATTCGAAAAGGAAAACAATTTTAATGAGGGTATAAAGAATGGATAATTGCGTCGTGAGGAATAAACAACATAAGCGAAAATAAGAACTGTTGATAAAAAGAAACTCAGGGCCATTGCTTCAATACGCATGGAAGCAACAAAAGCAAAAAAGCAAAGCAATGTAAAGTTAATAATGGCTCTTACAGACTGGATCAGGTTATATTCCCGGGCTTTTTTCTCAAGCCTGATCAGTACAAGATAAAAACTGGCAATGTCATTTAATAGAAAATAAAGGAAAGAAAAAAGGATGATCTTTTTGATCATTTCAGAATCGGCATTAATATACCATGTAAGGGCAATAATGGCCAGTATTATACTGCCAAAAAGGTACAATCCCCCGATGTTTGAGAAAAGAACATGAAGCCGGTTGTCTGATCTGTATTGGTAATAGTAACGCCAGATATTGCTTGAGAGCCATGAAAAGAGCGTTAATGAGCAATAGGTGAAGGTTAGGAAAATAAGACTGTAATAACCATATTCTTCAGGAGTAAAATACCGTGTAAAAATCGGGTTCTTTATAAAATTAAACAGGATCGGAACGATTGTTCCCAGCAGGTACCAGGAAAAATCGGTAAAAGCATTATTCGTTTTTACTTTGTTCTTCAATCTAAAGTTTTTGAAAAAAGATCGTTGTTTTTCTATTTATGAAAGCCAAAGGAGAAATCCCGTAAAAATTAATACTTCTAAATCCCTGTTGGTTTAATAGCTCAATTCCTTCTCTATATTCATCTCTGTCAGAATCATCCAGAATAATAATTCTATCACTTTTAATTTTATCTATTGATTCTCTGATGCATTTGATTCTTCTCCTTCCATCAATAAAGATAATATCAAATTTATTTTGGATTCCGTGTATAGTGTTTTCATACATTTCAGTCAATTCACTTTGTATGATTGTGATATTAGGTAGATTATGCGATTCTATTTTACTGATCCATCTGAGATCATGTTCGACGGAATAAACATGTTCAACATAACTCGAAAAAAACAAGGTAGAATACCCTGATCCATATTCAAAAACTATCATGTTTTTTCTAAGATAATCTTTCATGAAGTTAATAAAAGGATATGGGGACCATGGTATAGGATTTCCATCTTCATCAATGCATTTTTTTTGTTTCCATGAATCAAACCATCCGATTTCAAGAAGGTATCCGTTGTGCATAAAAGAAAGGAGCAATCTGGATAACCTAAGATTGAGGATGTAATTAGTAATTTTCAGGAATTTATTTTTTGGAACCTTCATTATACTTTCCAATATAATTTTATAGAACAGATTAGCTTTCGAATAATTTCAGATATTTTTTTTCCTCAAATTTCCAATTGTACTTTTCTTTAGCTGCTTTTAATGCATTTTTGCTCATCGTATTATAAGTATTAATGTCTGTCAGTAATCTGATTATAGCGTCACTTATATTTTGAATATTCGTTGGATCCACGAGAATACCTGCATTAACGGGTTTAACAAACTGGGTGATAGGTGGCAGATCACTTCCAATCACAGGTAATCCAAAAGCCATGTATTCAAATTGTTTGATAGGAATGTTTTTAAAGAACTTTGGAATTGGCAACAAAATAACCATGCCAACTTTGCTTTTGCTCAGATAGTTTTCAACCTCCCTATAAGGTACCCAATTTTTGAATTCAATATTGGTAGTCAGATTATATTCATGTATTGTTCTTATTATTTTGTTATTGAAATCATTATTACAAACTTTACCCAATAATAAAAGTCTTATCCCCGGTAATCTTGTTTTACATTTTGAAATGGCAATCAGGATATTAATTATGCCTCGTTGTTCACTCAATCCTCCAATATATATCAGATCGTATATCCTTTTTGTCGGTGTTCTCTTTTTAGGGAACAGAGTAGTATAGTTATATATTACTTTAACTTTTTCTTTGTTATATGTTGCTGAGAACTTCTTATAAAGTGCATTATCAAAAGTTATGATGAAATCACTATAATAACTGTTTTTCATTTCCCACCATTCAATATATTTGGCATAAAATGGTTTAAACAGGTTGATTAATCTGCTTTCTCTGTTATAATCTCTGATTTTATCAGGATAACTCTCATGAATACTATAAATTGTTATGGGTTTATGTGGAAGTATTTTAAGTCTCTTCATGTAACTCGTTAATTTCAGATCATGAATATTGTAATAATCAGCCTTCAGCTCTGAAGCAATTTTGAATAACTTTTTATAAAGTTTTTTCCTGAAAAAGATCTTCCTTATGATAATATCCAAATAAAGATTTTTTGAATAAACCTTTTTTTGAATACAAATCAGTCTGATTCCATGTTCAGATATTTTGTCGGTGTTGCTTTCTCCTACTCCAATATGAATTACATTATAACCATGCTTCTTTAAGGACAAACATTCTTTCCAGTAAATACGGTCATCAAAAAGAGGATGCATATCAGAAAGCATACAAATCGTTTTCACACTGGAATTATTTTTTATGAGAATAGTTTTATGATTTACAATTCAAGCGATTCAAAATTTATCTCTTCGTTTTTTTTCACTTCCGAGAGTTTGCTACCTTCACATTTGAAGGTGCGTGCGGGATATTTTTTCATGATAGAATAATTGTGCGTTGCCATAACCACTGCACGTCCTGTCTCCTGGATCTCAAATAATATTTTCATGATACCGTCTGATGTATCGGGATCCAGATTTCCTGTTGGCTCATCAGCCAGAATTATCTCGGGATCGTTCAGAAGTGCCCTGGCAATTACTACGCGCTGCTGCTCACCTCCTGAAAGCTGATGCGGCATTTTATACCCTTTGAATTCAAGATCCACTTTCTTCAGTACCTCTTCGATTCTCTGTTCAATCTCTTTTTTCACTTTCCACCCTGTGGCACCCAACACAAATCTTAAATTTTCAATTACCGAACGATCTGTTAAAAGCTGAAAATCCTGGAATACTATGCCAAGTTTTCGTCTTAACAGGGGAATGTTTTTGCGATGAATATTTTCGAGACTGTAACCTGAAACGATGGCAGTGCCTTCCCTGAGGGGAATCTCGGCATTTATGGTTTTGATCAGACTGGTTTTCCCACTCCCCACCCTGCCGATCAGGTAAACAAATTCATGCTTGTTTATCTCAAGGTTTACATCTGATAATACCAAATGATCATTCTGGTATATTTCGGCATCCTTTATTGAAATAACTGAATCAAGAAGCATAAAACATTGTCCTTTCTTTGTGTTGAATCCCGGCAAGCTTACCTTATTCTGATCATAACAGGCAAAGGAGCAGATCGCAGAACTTCATTACAGGTATTGAAGATTCCTGCCCGCTGCGCAGAGCTTCAATTTATTTGGCCTAAATTAAAATATTTTCCAGAATTAACAGTTTTATGTTAATTAAAAAGGAACTCAGAAATGGCTTAATGTTAGGTATTCCGTAATTTTATGCCTGTTTACAATTATATCAAATGAAATTGAGGATTTTTGTCGCCACATTGTTTTTTTTCTTATTTATCCCTGGAATAAGAGCTCAGGAAAGCTATTTGCATATTCATGAAGACAACGATTTCAGAAAAGGATTGGAACTGCTTGAAAAAGAAAAATACAATACAGCACAGAAATTCTTTGAACAGGCGTTGGCCGAATACAGGGATACTGATTCTGAATTGCGTACCTTATCCCAATATTACATCGCATATTGTGCAGTAAGGTTGTTCAATGAAGATTCGGAATTTTTAACCCGGGAATTCGTTCTTAACAATCCCGAAAGTCCGTTAATTAATGAGGCATATTTTAATCTGGCAGGATACTTTTATGCCCGCAAAAAATGGAAGGATGCAATAAGGTATTATAAGATATCCGACCCGGATAAATTTAAAGGAGATCAGTATGCCGAGTATTATTTTAAACTTGGCTATGCTTTTTACATGTTGAGAGAGACCGAAGAAGCAAAATCCCTTTTTTACAGGATAAAAGATATCGATACAAAATATACTCCCCCGGCACTTTATTATTATTCGCATATTCATTACCAGGAAGAAAACTATCAGACTGCATTGAATGGTTTTCTGCGACTTACAAAAGATAAAACATTCGGCCCGATTGCACCCTATTATATCATCCAGATCTATTACAAACAAGAGAAGTTTAAAGAAATCATTGATTTTGCACCCGGTATGATCGATCAGGTAACCAGTAAGCGGTTAGCAGAAGTGGCTCGAATTACAGCCGAAGCTTATGCACAACTTGGAAAATACAATGAATCTCTTCCATATTTTCAAACGTTTCTCGATAGTGCCGATTATGTTACCAAGGAAGATAAGTACCAGGCAGGTTATGCTTTCTATAAAGCAGGTGAATATGATCAGGCCATACATCTTTTTCAATCCATTTCAAGCACAAATAGCAAACTCGGACAAAATGCAGCCTATTACCTTGCCGACTGTTATTTAAGAAACGATGATAAGCAAAATGCAAGGCTGGCATTTCAATCGGCCTCATGCATGGAATATGATCCGTCAATTCAGCAGGATGCGTTATTCAATTATGCCCTGATGACCTTTGAACTAAGCACCGATCCGTTTAATGAAGCTATCAGGGCTTTTGAAGATTTTATCCGGATGTTCCCCGAATCGAAAAGAATTGATGAAGCTTACAAATTTTTAGTACAGTCTTATCTTAATGCAAGGAATTATAAGCTCGCCCTGGAATCTCTTGAAAAGGCAGATCTGAGTTCGGATGAGTTGAAAGAAGCCTATCAGAAAATTGCCTATTATCGTGGAGTTGAACAATTGAATAACCTTGAATATAAGGAGGCAATACAACAATTTGACAAATCACTGAAATATGGCAGCTTTAATGAAATATTAAAAGCCAAAGCGCATTACTGGAAAGGGGAAACCTATTACAGAATGAAATTATACAGAGAAGCATTGCAGAGCTACAATGACTTTCGTAATTCCCCGGTTGCCTATACGACCGATGAATTTGATTGCCTCGAATACAATGAAGGCTATGTCTTTTTTCAACTGGCTGAATATAAAAAGGCCATTCAGCAGTTCAGGGCATTTATCTCAGGGGCTTCTTCAGATTTAGTAAAAGAGAAGGGTGATGCGCTGAACAGACTTGGCGACTGCTTTTTTGCCGTGTCAGATTATCATTCAGCTTCCGACTATTATCATAGAGCGGCACAAGTATCCAAAACGGATGTGGAATATGCATTGCTGCAAAAAGGAATTTGTGAAGGTCTGTCTGAGAAAGACATTCAAAAGATTAAAACCTTGCAGGAACTGACATCAAACTATCCAAATTCAAATTGTATGGATGATGCCTTGTTTGAAATTGCGCAGAGTTATATGAAAATGGCAGACACCAGGCAGGCAATAGACTATTTGGAAAAACTGACAGACCAACATCCGGAAAGTGAGTTGGCAGCAGCAGCGTATGTTCAGCTGGGGCTTTTGTATTATAATAGTGACAACAATACTGAAGCCATTAAATATTACAAGGAAACCATTCAGAAATATCCTGGTTCTGAACCTGCAAAGGACGCTCTTTTTGGTCTTAAAAATATATACATTGATTTGAACAGGGTAGATGAATATTTTTCTTTTGTTAACAGTTTGGGTCAGTCTGTTCCATCTATATCTGCCAATGAACAGGATTCATTAACGTATGTTTCTGCCGAAAAAATATATATGGCAGGGAATTGCAATGAGGCAGCAAAGGCATTTGATAAATACATTATTCAGTATCCCGATGGCAAATACCTGCTAAATGCTCATTTTTATAAAGGAAATTGTAACTATGAAGCAAAAAAGTTTGCAGAGGCTCAGGCATCCTTTAATTATGTTATTCAACAACCTGCAAACCTGTTTACTGAACAGGCTCTGTTGGGTTCAGCAAGAATTTATTCAGATAATAAGGAGTATTCCAAATCAATAGAACTTTATTCAAGGCTTGCAGAGAATTATCCTTCACCCGGCAATCATAAGGAAGCTTATGTTGCAGTTATGAGAGCTCATTATACATTGAAAAACTTCAACGAAGCCATTAAGACTTCAAAGGAAGTGCTTGCATTAAGTAAACTGGCACCGGAACTGATCCGTGAGGCCCAATACGTTACTGCCCGATCGTTACAGGAAACAGGACGCAATGCATTGGCCATCGAAGAATACAAAAAGATCTCAAACGAAGTAATGAGTATTGAAGGAGCTGAATCAAAATACAGACTTGCTGAGCTGTATATGAAACAGAAGAATTATACTGAAGCTGAAAAGGAAATTCTGGATTTTAGTGAAAAGGCATCCCCGCATGAATATTGGATAGCCAGAAGCTTTATTCTCTGGGCAGACATCTTTTCTCAAAAAAGGGATTACTTTCAGGCTATTCAGACTCTGAAAAGTATTATAGATTATTATGAAATAACTGATGATGGAATTTTATCTATGGCAAGAGAAAAGAAGACTGAGATAGAAAGATTGCAATCAATTGATGAACAGCCTGTTGAAGCACAGGATGTAGAAGTAAACATTGAATGATCATGATGATACGGGAATATAGTTTAAGAAATAGCATTAAGCGATCAGCGATTGTATGTATCGTATTATTGATCCATGGATTGATGCTTCATGCACAAAACATCAATAAAGAAGTATATGTAGTGTCAACCTATAAACCGGAAGTTGCAGATGTTGACAAGATAAGTAATATGCCTTCCATTACCGATACAATTCAGCTCAATACAAGCATTGATTATACTGTGCTGCCTTCCGGGATTCAATCCGATTTTTCTCCCAGGCCCATTAAATCTGCTAAAATGGTTGGTACACCGCTTGATAAATTATACAATAGCTATGTAAAGCTGGGACTTGGGAATTATTGGACACCGCTGGCAGAATTCAGCATTCATAACCTGAGATCAAAAGAATATGCGGTGGGAGCTTATGTATTCCACAAATCATCCCATACAAATCTAAAACTCGACAACGGGGCAAAGGTACCTGCCGGTTACGGGAAAAACGATCTGGCAGTATATGGAAAGAGATTTTACAAAAACGTAAACCTGACAGCAGACATTGGAGCAAATACTCATAGAGTGAGGCATTATGGTTACAATATAGACAACTTTCCTCCCGATTCACTGCCTGATCTGGAAGCAAGAGATATTAAACAGTCGTTTTTCAAAATTTATGCTCAAACAAGTGTATATTCAACCAATGCCGATTCAAATTCTTTCAAATATTTGCTGACACTGAACGGAAATTACTATCAGGATCATTTTTCTACCAAACAGCCGGGAGTAGATCTTGCAACTTCACTCAATTATCATATAGGTACATTTGGTATTGGATTAGATGCCGATATAAATTACTATACACATAAAGATACTACAGGCAATTATACAATGAATCTTATCGGGTTACGACCTGTGATCTCAAAACAAAAGGAAGAGTGGAAAATAGAATTTGGAGGCAGATTTTTCTATGATAAATATGCCGATGAGAAACAAGCATATATCTTTCCGGAAGCCAGTATAAGATTTCAGGTTATTGATAAAGCTTTGATTACCTTTTTTGGCGTTACCGGTTATATAGAAGATAATGATTATGAGGAGATTACGATAGAAAACCCTTATGTGATTCCAGGTTCTATGCCCAGGAACACGGTGCACAGATTTGTTGGATATGGCGGACTTGACGGACGATTAAGTAAAAACTCATCCTATCGTTTAAGTGCAACTTTTGAAGCTCGTGAAGATGTGATTTTCTATGTGAATGATACCTTGACAAACCTTGAAAATCAGTTTTCAATTGTATATGATGATGCTGACCTGGTAAAGTATTACGGAGAGCTTCAGTGGAGTCCGTTTGCGTATTTATCCTTCTTTTTGAAATCGAATATATACAGTTACAAAATGACCGGTGAAGCCAAGCCATGGCACAAACCTGCATTTGATATGCTTTTTAATACGAGGTACAATTTCAAACAAAAGATATATGCGGAGATTGATTTTATCACTTTAGGCAAACGATATGCAAAAAACTATGATAATCCCGACGAACCAGTTCAGCTTGATCCGGTCTTCGATTTGAATGTAAAATTTGAATACAAATACTCAAATATTCTAACAGGTTTTGTACATTTTTACAATCTTTTGGGACAAAAATATTATGTCTGGAATCAATATCCTTCACAGCGTCTGAATGTGCTTCTCGGAGTAACGTATAAGTTTTGAAATTCATTCCCCATTAAACATCTCGCTATGAATTGGTTACAATGTTGATGAATTGTTGATAACAACTAGATTTTTAGTAATTTTAGTAGAAAATCACCCACGTATTTTTACTATCTTTGTGTTGATATTTTCAGGACCGGTTTCCTGTGATTATTATGTGGATAACAAACAATATTTTCATAAAAAATAAACCTCTTTTGCTTATCGACAAAATGCAAATAGGCATGCTGAAAAAGCATATAGTGGTGATGTGTATTTAAATCAAGAAAAATGAGCGAAAAGGAGTTAATTAAAAAACAAATCTCCAAAGATGAATACTCTGCAGAGAGTATACAGGTATTGGAAGGACTGCAGGCAGTGAGGAAAAGACCGGCAATGTTCATAGGAGATCTTTCAACAAAAGGTTTGCATCATCTTGTGTATGAAGTAATTGATAATTCAATCGATGAAGCGCTTGCAGGTCATTGTGACCATATTGAAGTTACAATCAACGAGGACAATTCCATTCTGGTAAAAGATAATGGTCGTGGAATTCCTACAGGAATGCATGAAAAGGAAAAACGATCTGCGCTTGAAGTTGTAATGACCGTATTGCATGCAGGTGGAAAATTTGATAAAGATTCATATAAGGTATCAGGAGGACTTCATGGAGTCGGAGTGTCTTGTGTAAATGCTCTTTCTGAAAAATTAAAGGTTGTGGTGCATCGCGAAGGAAAGATATTTATGCAGGAATATGAAAGAGGAAAACCTCTTTATGATGTTAAGATTATTGGCGAGACCTCGGTTACCGGGACTGAAGTATGGTTTAAACCGGATAACACAATATTCAATATTACAGAGTATAATTTTGAAATACTAGCTTCACGTTTAAGGGAGCTGTCTTATCTGAATAAAGGAATCAAACTGGAGATTACGGATTTGCGTGAACTGGAGGAGAATGGAAACGGCGGTAATCATCCCAAAGAAGTATTTCATTCCGAAAGAGGGCTGATAGAGTTTGTTGAGCTGCTTGATCAAACGCGTGACAGACTCATTGAAGCTCCAATTCATATTGAAACAGAGAAAAATGAAACTCCGGTGGAAATTGCTCTTCAATACAACACTTCTTTTGCAGAGAATATACATTCTTATGTTAACAATATAAATACTATTGAGGGTGGAACTCATCTTGCCGGCTTTAGAAGAGGTCTTACACGTACTTTGAAAACTTATGCAGATAAGTCGGGTCTTCTTTCCAAGCTTAAGTTTGATATAAGCGGTGATGATTTTCGTGAGGGACTGACAGCTATTGTTTCAGTGAAAGTTGCTGAACCTCAGTTTGAGGGACAAACAAAGACCAAACTTGGGAATACCGAGGTAATGGGGGCTGTGGATCAGGCAGTGAGTAATATGCTGGGCAATTATCTGGAAGAGAATCCAAAGGATGCGAAAACAATTGTGCAGAAAGTGATTCTTGCTGCGCAGGCACGCCATGCTGCACGCAAAGCGCGGGAGCTGGTACAGAGAAAAAATGTACTCTCCGGCTCCGGTTTGCCGGGAAAACTTGCAGATTGCTCCAACCGCGATCCCGAAGTGAGTGAAATATTCCTGGTAGAAGGTGATTCTGCCGGTGGAACTGCAAAGCAGGGGAGAGACCGGAATTTTCAGGCCATCCTTCCGTTACGGGGCAAAATTCTGAATGTAGAAAAGGCAATGCCCCATAAAATCTTCGATAACGAAGAGATAAAGAATATTTATACGGCTTTGGGAGTTACCGTGGGTACGGAAGAAGATACAAAAGCATTGAATTTGGATAAGCTGAGATACCACAAAATTGTAATTATGACAGATGCTGATGTGGATGGAAGTCATATTGCAACATTGATTATGACCTTTTTCTACAGACATATGGAAGAGCTCATAAACAGAGGGCATCTTTACATTGCCACGCCTCCGCTTTATCTTATTAAGAAAGGCAAACAACAGCAATATGCATGGACTGAGGAACAAAGACTCAGTGCTATTGAGGAATATGGCAAAGGAAAAGATGGCAGTGTTCATGTTCAGAGATACAAAGGTTTGGGAGAAATGAATGCGGAGCAACTTTGGGAGACCACCATGAATCCCGAACAAAGAACATTGAGACAGGTTACCATTGAAAGTGCTGCCGAAGCAGATAGAATATTTTCTATGTTGATGGGAGATGATGTACCCCCAAGACGTGAGTTCATAGAAAAACATGCGAAATATGCAAATATCGATGCGTAATATAAAGAATAAGCAGGGTACGTAAGAGATCTTTGTGGTTCTGCTTGCATACTCTGTGAAATTCTTCCTGCCGGTATAAGCATTTAAGACGGGTTTACCGGTATGAGTCTGACAGGGAGGAATACCAAGAGTGTCTAATAAGGAAAGAATTTTGAGATAGCTGTGAAGTCTCGAAGAATTCACAGAATCTTGTTTTTCAATTGTATAACTTTGTGAATACTTTGTGATTTAGTGCCCTGGTGACGAATTTTCAACTTTTAAGACAGCCTCCATCAGGAACAGGTCATTTGAAAACTTAAAATACCAATAATCAAATAGGATATTAATACCAAATTTCAATATACCAACTCATGGAAAACTACCTTTCTCCTTTATTAACAAGGCTCAAGTCCTTGCGCAATGAAAAAAGAGCTGCATCATCAAAAAAATACATGAAAGATCAGTATGAATTTCTCGGTGTGGATACCAAAACACGTAGAGAAGTACTTAACCTGTTTTTAAAAGAGTACGGAATTCCTCCGGCTCATAGAATGAAAGAATTATCATTTTATCTCTGGAATTTGCCTGAAAGAGATTTCCAGCATGTGGCAGTTGACCTTTTAAATATAGTAAAGAAAAAATTACGGGAGGAAGACATCAACTGGTTAGAGCAGCTTATGATACAAAAATCATGGTGGGATACAGTTGACGGACTGGCATCATGGATAGCAGGAACATATTTTACATTGTACCCACACAAAACATCTGTGATCACTGAGGGGTGGATGAACTCGGGAAATATGTGGCTGCAAAGAACAGCTGTTATTTTTCAGTTAAAATATAAAATGAAAACTGATACCAAGTTATTATCAGATTATATCATTCGATTATCAGACAGAAAAGAGTTTTTCATCAGAAAAGCCATCGGATGGGCTTTGAGGGAATATTCAAAAACCAACAAACAATGGGTGAGGAACTTTATTCAAAACCATAAGTTATCTTCTTTAAGTTACAAAGAAGCTTCGAAATATGTTTAGCATAGAAGAAATAACGATCTTTTAAGCCAAAACTGAAAAATTGACAGTACAAATCATTACAAATATCTGATTGCAGTTAAAGTTTGTTAAATCCCGGCATTCAGATACACATTCTGTACAATTATTGCGTTATTTTGTTGAACGTAATGATAAGGAAACTCAAAGGCATAATTTTTGAATGAAAACAAATACAAATTGAAAATGGTTAATAAATTTGAAAAAAATAATGATCATGAAAACTAGAAAGCTTTTAGGAACGTTTTTAGTAGCTCTTATAGGGGGACTTATTGCAGTGTTTATATATGCCAAGATTGTTCCTAAGGAAGAGAGAGTTGTTACTGAGAAGATTCAGCAACCTTATAATTTTGCAAACCTGCCGGCTGGCATGGATCCGACGACATTTAATTTTGTACAGGCAGCACAAAAATCGGTAGAAGCTGTTGTACATGTCAAAACACAGTCAACACGACAGGCGTACAATCCGATTCTGGATTTTTTCTATGGCGATGGTTTGCGCGATGCCCAACCTGTTCTGGGTTTCGGATCGGGTGTTATCATTTCTGAAGACGGATACATTGTGACAAACAATCATGTTGTTGAAAACAGTGAGAAAGTATACATAACACTGAATGATAAAAGAGAGTTCGAAGCAGAAGTCGTGGGTACTGATCCGAGCACAGACCTTGCTTTGTTAAAAGTCAGAGAAGAAGGCTTGCAGTTCATTCCCTGGGGAAATTCAGATGCATTACAGGTTGGTGAATGGGTACTTGCTGTTGGCAATCCGTTTAATCTGACTTCTACTGTTACAGCTGGTATTGTTAGTGCAAAAGGGAAAAACATAGGAATTATTCAGGATCAATATAGAATGGAATCTTTTATCCAAACCGATGCTGCCGTAAACAGAGGTAACAGTGGTGGTGCGCTTGTTGACATCCGGGGCAACCTGGTGGGAATTAATACGGCGATCATTTCTCCTTCCGGCGGATACGCAGGAATTTCCTTTGCAGTTCCCGTTGCTATTGTGCAGAAGGTTGTAAAGGATTTGATTGAATTTGGTGTCGTTCAAAGAGCAATTCTTGGAGTCAGTATACAGGAAATTACTGCAGATCTGGCGAAAGAAAAGGATATTGATCAACTGGAAGGAGTCTATATTGCAGATGTTCGTGAAGATGGTGCAGCCAAAGTTGCAGGGATCCAGGTTGGCGATATTATTCTGTCTGTAAATGGTGTGATTGTTAATAGCCCGGGTGAATTGCAGGAACAGGTGAGCAGATACAGACCCAATGATAAGGTAGTTGTTGAAATAAAAAGAAATGGCAAAACGAAACAATTTGATGTTACTTTACGTAACCTGCAAGGGAAAACAAGCTATGTATCTGCCGGCAATTTTGATACCGTTTTAGGTGCCCGATTTGAAAACCTTGAAAAAAATGAGAAAAACAGATTGGGAGTAAAATACGGAGTGAAAGTGGCGGAATTAAAATCAGGAAAACTTAGGGCAGAAGGAGTCAAAGAAGGTTTTATTATTACCCAGATAAATAATAAACCAGTATATACTGTAGATGATTTATATAAAATTATTAAAGGGACGAATGGTGGTGTGTATATTGAAGGAATATACCCCAATGGAGTGATACAGTATTATGCATTTGGACTGGAGTAGAATTTCAAGTTTACTATAAAAGAAAAGGCTTGCAATTTTGCAAGCCTTTTTGTTTACAGGCTTGCGAGGCTTATAAATATTGAATTTAAATAAAATATAATCTAAATTCGCGATAAATTTTTAGAAGGAGTATGAGACAGTTAAAGATCACAAAATCAATCACAAATCGTGAAAGTGCTTCATTAGACAAGTATTTACAGGAAATAGGGAAGGAAGGATTAATTACTGTTGAAGAAGAAGTGGAACTTGCACAGAGAATAAAGAAAGGTGACAGAACTGCCCTGGAAAAACTTACCCGGGCTAACCTTCGTTTTGTTGTATCCGTAGCAAAGCAATATCAGAATCAGGGGCTCAGTTTACCTGATCTGATCAATGAAGGAAATCTTGGTCTTATAAAGGCAGCTGAAAAGTTTGATGAAACACGGGGATTTAAGTTTATTTCATATGCTGTCTGGTGGATCAGACAATCAATTCTTCAGGCATTGGCAGAACAATCAAGAATTGTGCGTCTTCCGCTGAATCAGGTCGGATCATTGAACAAAATAAATAAAGCATTCGCAAAATTTGAACAGGAATATGAACGTACTCCAACACCTGAGGAGCTTGCTGAAACACTTGAATTACCAAAAGAAAAAGTCTCTGATACATTGCGGGTTTCGGGAAGACATGTATCGGTGGATGCTCCGTTCGCTGATGGTGAAGACAACAGCCTTCTTGATATTCTTGTAAATAATGATTCTCCAAAAGCCGATAAAACACTTCTCTGCGAATCGCTCACACGTGAAATTGAAAGAGCATTAGCTACATTAACTGATCGTGAACGAGATATTGTTCGTTTATTTTTTGGCATTGGTTGCCAGGAAATGACTCTTGAAGAAATCGGAGAGAGATTTGGGCTCACCAGGGAACGTGTAAGACAAATTAAAGAAAAAGCAATCAGGAGACTTCGTCATACGTCAAGGAGCAAGTTACTGAAGACTTATTTGGGATAGATTAATACCAGAACACACCATTATACAATAAGAGCTGTTCTATATAGAACAGCTTTTTTTATTCGTGAAACTCAAATTTCAAAAACGTAGTGCATTGAAATTTGTAAGTTGAACGAACATAACGAAGTGATCTCATGACCAGAGGGAATAATCCCGATAGTGGAGCGTATCGGGATAAATGAGTTTAACCTGCCAGCCGGTTTACCTGCCGAAGGCATGGCAGGCTGGTACTCCGCTGCTTGCAGCGATAGAATTTAAGTTCCTTTTTGATACCTCGAAAGTTTTGCTGCGCTGTAGTTCATTGTTTCTCCTTTAGTAATTTTTGGTAAGCATACATTTCATCGCGGTATCTTGCAGCTTCTATAAAATCGAGTTTTTTAGCAGCATTTTCCATTTTTATCTTAGAATTTTCAATGGCTTTAAGGATTGCTTCATGATTCATATAGTGCACAACAGGATCAGCAGCAATATCAGGTTTTTCAGGTTCTACATATGCATTTTTTTGTCCGGTAATGTTTCTGACCTCACGTAAGATGTTGGAAGATGCCTTAACAATTTGTTTAGGTGTTATTCCATGTTTTTCGTTGTATATAAGTTGTTTTTCACGACGTCGGTTTGTTTCATCGATCGTATGTTGCATTGAATCAGTAACTTTATCAGCATACATAATTACTGTGCCATGTATATGTCTTGCCGCTCTCCCTGCTGTTTGAGTCAGGGAACGCTCCGATCTCAGGAAACCTTCTTTATCGGCATCCAGTATTGCTACTAACGATACTTCAGGAAGGTCCAGTCCTTCACGCAACAAATTTACGCCAATTAACACATCAAACTTGCCACTTCGAAGTCCTTCCATAATCTCAATTCTATCCAATGTATCAATATCCGAGTGAATGTACCTGCATTTTATATCGAATCGCAAAAGATAATTTGTGAGTTCTTCGGCCATTCTTTTGGTCAGCGTTGTAACAAGAACTCTTTCACCGGAATTTGTCCGAATATGTATCTCATTGAGTAAATCATTGATTTGATCCGTTGAGGGTTTTACTTCGATTACGGGATCCAATAACCCGGTAGGTCTGATAAGTTGTTCAACAACAATGCCTTCTGATTTTTCAAGTTCATAATCAGCCGGGGTAGCACTAACATAAATTGTCTGACCGACAAGATGTTCAAATTCATCAAATTTCAACGGACGATTATCGATGGCAGCAGGAAGTCTGAATCCATGATCAACAAGAGTTTGTTTTCTGCTATGATCTCCTCCATACATAGCACGTATTTGAGGAAGACTTACATGACTTTCATCAATGATTGTCATAAAATCTTCTGGAAAATAATCTAATAAACAAAATGGTCGCGTACCTGAGGGTCTGCCATCAAAGTATCGCGAATAATTTTCAATGCCGGGACAATGCCCCAATTCACGTATCATCTCAAGATCGAAGTTAACTCTTTCATTAAGGCGTTTTGCTTCCAGAGATTTTCCAATTTCCCTGAAAAATTCTACTTGTTTGACCAGATCTTCCCGTATACTTTCAAGTGCATTTTGCATTCTGTATTTTGTGGTTACAAAAATATTGGCAGGGAATATTGTTGCTTCATCCAGTTCTTCAATAATATCTCCGCTTACCGGGTCAAATGACTCGATTTCTTCAATTTCATCACCCCAAAAGTTAATCCGGTAGGCAGTATCATTATATGCCAGAAAAATGTCCACAGTATCACCATTCACTCTGAATTTGCCACGTTCTAAATCAATCTCATTTCTTGAGTATAATCCGTCAACCAAATTTCTGAGAAATACATTTCTTCCGATTTTCTGACCACGTTTAACAACAACCGTATTGCTATAGAAGTCATCCGGATTGCCAATTCCATATAAGCACGATACTGAAGAAACGACAATAACATCTCTTCTTCCTGAAAGCAAGGATGATGTGGCACTAAGACGCAATTTTTCAATCTCATCATTTATTGAAAGATCTTTTTCAATGTAGGTATCTGTAACAGGAATATAGGCCTCAGGTTGATAATAATCATAGTAGGAAACGAAATACTCGACGGCGTTATCAGGGAAAAATTGTTTGAATTCACCAAATAACTGTGCAGCCAGGGTTTTATTATGGCTCATGACCAATACGGGTCTGTTAACCTGTTCTATCACATTTGCTATTGTGAAAGTTTTTCCTGAACCTGTTACTCCCAAGAGAGTTTGATTTGGTATTTTATTGTTAAGCCCATCCACCAATTGGCGAATAGCTTCAGGTTGATCCCCCGTTGGCTTATAATTTGAAGTTAATTTAAAATTCATTTTAAGGAAAAACTGAAAAAAATGCCGTACTATTTTTGTATACTAAAAGGAAATGAATTAATTTATATCGAAATCTAATAAAAATAACAAAAAACTCTTCCGGATTCGACATCGAATATATTGTAAATTACTGAAAGGAAGGATTCATTCAATGAAAGAACAAAGCAAGAACACTTTACGACATTTAGCGGAGTTAATTTCCCAGAATAAAAGTCTCGAGGAGGAAAATTTCAAGTTACAACAACAACTTGAAACGATAACACTTGAAATCGAAAGATACAGAAATCTTGTATCCAAGTATAAACTTGAAAAGAAAGAACAAATAGCAAGAAAAGAGAAGGATTCAAATATTCTGAAATATAGACTCGCCACTGTTCTTTTTGCTGATGCACAGGGTTTCAGCAAAATATCGGAAGAAATGGATTCATCACAGTTGGTTGATAATCTGGATGAAATTTTTCTTGAACTGGGCAATATTGTTAATAAATATGAAATTAAAAACCTGAAAAGCCTTGGAGATAGTCTGCTGTGTGTTGGTGGTATTCCGCAAAAAAACATCACAAATCCAATCCAGGTTGTGTTGGCAGCTGTTGAAATGCAATATTATCTTAATATAATTCAGAAGACATATAAGAATGATCGAATATGGAATCTGCGCATTGGCATTCATACTGGTCCGGTAATTGCACATATAAGTGGAAGGCGCAAGATAAATTACGATATTAAAGGGGATTCGGTAAACCTTGCTACACGGATTCGTTCTTTTTGTGAGAAGGGAAATATTCTGATTTCTGAGTCGACCTATGAGATGGTGAAAGATTTATTCCAGTGCGAATATTTTACAAAGATGCCTGTAAAATATAGAGGAGATATGTTATTGTATTATGTTAAAGGGATCAGACCCGAGTACTCATTACAGAAAAAGACCATTATTCCAAACCGACGATTTAGTATAAGATTCGGACTTATTCAATTCACCGATCTTCAGGAATTAATGCTGAACAAACTGGAAAATGAATTACCTCAAGATCTTGATTATCATAATATAAAGCATACAATTGATGTTGTAACTCAAGTCGAACTTATTGGTCTGGGAGAAGAAGTTAATGATAAAGATTTATTGCTTCTTAAAACTGCAGCATTATTCCATGATTCAGGACATATACTGGGATACGAAGATCATGAGAGATTTGGTACGCTCATAGCCAGGGAGATACTTCCTGATTTTTATTATACTCAATCTCAAATTGATAAAATTTGTGAGTTGATTATGGCAACCCAGATGCCTCCGAAGCCAAAGGATAAACTCGAAGAAATAATGTGTGATGCTGATCTTGATTATCTTGGCAGAAGCGATATGATTCCCGTTTCCACACTCCTCTACAAGGAATTAAAGAAAAATAACAAAGTGAATTCGTGGAACGAATGGAATCGTTTGCAGATTAAATTTATTTCCAATCATCAATACTTCACGAAAACAGCTATGTCATTGCGGGAAGTTAACAAACAAAAACAGATAGAAAGAATCACCATTTTGCTTCAATCAGGGAAAGAAGAAGATTAAAAGACTGTTTCATGCTCAAAGGCCATACGACGAATTAATGAAAAAGCCTGATAATTTTTGGAAGATAAATAATGAGAGCAACGGCAAAAGCTGTAAACGAAGCCATTAATACAGATGCTGCTCCCAGATCCTTGATTTTTCCTGCTTTTTTGGTTCTGCTCGTTGAATACAAATCAACAAGATCCTCAATGGCTGTATTGATGATTTCAGTACAAAATACCAGGCCAATGCAGAAACATATAATTGTCCATTCAAGCATGGTGATTTTTAAAAAAATTCCCGCTGCTATTGCTGCCAATGCAGAAATTGAATGAATTGTGGATTTTATTTCTTTGGAAAAAAAGTGCCTTATGCCGGAAAATGCATATTGGAATGATTTTGTTTGATAGTCAATACTTTGTCTCACTTTAATAGAATTAGGTTAAACATTTGTATTCAAAACATTTATAACGCTTATATTTCAATCTCCTTTTTCTTTGTTGTGAATCCCTAAACCGCTTGGTGTTCTCCGACAGGCAGGGAAGCTAAACCCTTCCTGAAATCATTGCGGGACAAGCTGTATTTTGTTCATTGACTTTTGTACTTTTCTACTGAAACGCTGGAGCACATAATTGTTTGTATATGGGCATAGTCTTCTTGGTTTTTTTGGAAAGAATTTCATCTGTCAGTCTATTTATCCTGGTATTTTTAACAAACCTGTTGATTAGTTCAGATTTTCCAATAAGTATTTTTTTTCCAGAGAAGCATATTCTTTTGGAAAATACAATTTCAGAAAAGAAACATAATAATTGTATGGCTTATGTTGATATGCCCACGATTCCTTTATGTATAAATCATTGTTTATGAAATGGCCTTCGTCATTTCTTTTGTATATTGCCATTAGCGAATCGTTCGTAAGTATCGACGAGTCTTTTAAAATCTTTGGGAATTCAACAGGATTTATAACAATTTCTTCGTTTAATTTATAATAATTGATGTCCTGCACATATTGGGGCATTTCAATTGGCCCGAGTTCTTTTGATAATTGTTTGGTGGTGGATACTCCGAAATCATTCATATAATTTATAATGTCTTTTTCAAACATAAGCATGAGACTTTCAGCAATCTTTTTTTTCAAATCAAATGATTCTCCATTAAGAATAAGATCCTTGATATTGTCTGCCAGCAGATTTTCTTCCTGATAACTTAACGGAAACTTTGGAATCGGATCCTCAGGATTGACAATATTAAAACTGTTGTGGTTACTGCAAATGACTGAATTGTATTCTGCAACAAATTCTTTATTGCCAACCATAGGCGCTGCAAAAGAATAACTCCTGAAGCGATTCAAGGGAGATAGTTTGGTTTCAGGAAGATATTCAAGGTATATTCTCATCAGATTTGTAATTGAACCTCCCTGGCTATGCCCGGTCAGGATTATGTCGTATATTCCTGACTGATTCAGGAGGTTGATATGCAAAAGTATATCATTGGCCAGATAAGCAATGGCCAGTGTATAACCAGCATGAACTGCCGCATTACTGTCTTTTGCAAAACAATAATTAAAATCTTCTCCTGACACCTTAATGGTTCCTTTTGCCGGAATCATTGAGGAATATATATTTTCCATCCAGCTTATTTTATTTTTTGTAGATCCCCTGAAGTTAATTATTGCCAGGTTTCCCTTTCTGAATATTTGAAATTTGTTATCCATTCCAAATACACCGGAAATATATGTTTTTTTATAATCTGCAGGCAGAATTTCAGTATCGGAATTGTACAGATCAAGAAAAGTAAAACTGTTGCAAATAGCCAGCATGTCTCTTGCTTCTTCTTTATTGAATCCTTCGGGAAGTTGAGCAAATGAATGTATAGTAAGAATAAAAGCGAAAAAGAAAAGAACTTTGAACCTCATGATTTTGAAAAAATAAATGGTATTATAGTTAAGTTGATTAAATAACTTAATCTCGGATAAGAATATTGTCTGAAAGCAAGGATTATCTAAATACCAGGATCGTTATACAACTCTTTGCTATTGTTTCTTTTGAAAGGCTAATAGATACCAGTCTCGTTATTGTTTGATTTATGATAGCATAAAACCATTCTTAAGCAGCTAGCCTGGTCTGGCAGGCTCTATTTCTTTTTCAGTTTCTTATTTTCTTTTTCAAGTTTTTCAATCTTTGCCAGATATTCTTTTTCTTTTTCTTCAAATTCTGATGTAAATATTGACAATTCTTCTGCTTTTCTGGCTGCTTCCTCTTGAGTAGCTTGCATTTCTTCTAAGTTTTGCCGAAGTTCTTCTTCATGGGAAGACATTTCCTCAGCCTGACTTTTTTGCTTTTCCAACAGTTTTTTCGTCTGTTCATTTGCTTTGAGAGAAGTCAGGATGGCAGTCATGGTTTCGCCAGCCTTTTCAATAAATTCAATCCTGTAATCACTTACTCTCTCAAATGAGATAAGTTCAATTACACCAATAGCTATTTCGTTCAATTGTATTGGAATGATAACCAGATATTTTAAAGGAGCTTCTCCCAGACCGGAAGTAATACTCGCATAATCTTCAGGCAAATCATCAACTCGTATTACTTTTTTCTCGGTATAACATGCACCTACCTGACTTTCCTGCAATTCCAGTCTTTTACCTGTTAAATGTTCCTCATCGGGTGCATATGCGGCCATCAATTCAAGGTATGGGTCATTTTTATCTTCATCATTGAGGATATAAATTGCACCCTGCTGAACATCAATATATTCAACAAGTTCTGTAATTATGCTTTGTGAGAATTTCTTCAGATCATCCTTGTTCTTGCTCATTACATCACTCATTTTGGCCATTCCTACATTGTACCAGTTTTGTCCCTTTTCATTCTCAATCTTTTCTTCCAACTCTTTGGTTTTTGAGAGAGCTTCACTTTTTTGCTTTTCAACTTCTTCCAGTCCTGCTTTTATCTTTTCTTCAAGCATTTTTTTATCGCGGATAACTTTCTGTTGTCTTTCACGCACATATCTGGTGATAAGGTATATTATAATGAGCAGACTCAGAATAATAAAGGATTTTCTTTTCCAGAAGGGAGGAGTAACTTTCAAATTGATGGTTAATCCTTCTTCATTCCATAGACCATCACTGTTTGAACCAATTACTCTGAAAACATATTTTCCACCGTTCAGGTTTGTATAGGATGCATGCCTCTTATTTGCAGATGTCTCAGTCCAGTCTTTATCAAATCCTTCGAGTATGTATTTGTACTTATTCTTTCCGGGATTCGCATAATCAAGTGCGGCAAACTCAAAACTTATCACGTTTTCTTTGTATGAGATTTTTATTTTTTCAACTTCAGAAACGCTCTGGTAAAACTTTTTGCCTCGCTTTCTTGCTTTTATTCTTTTTACAGATTTGTTAAATATTTGAAAATCGGTCAATACAATATTCGGGATGTTCGGATTATCAACTATTTCACTGGGTTTGAATACATTAAATCCTTCCTTTCCTCCAAAATAAAATTCCCCTGTACTCGATTTCAAAGATGCTGTATAATTGAATTCATTGCCTTGCAATCCATCAGATTTATCATAATTTCTGAAGGTAATTTCCTCCGGATTGAATTTTGAAATTCCACCGTTTGTGCTGATCCATAAGTAGCCTTCATCATCCTCTAAAATTCCGTTAATAACATTGTTCGGCAGCCCATCCTTTTCTGTGTAGACTTCAAAATATTCAGAACTATCACGATGCATCAGATTTAATCCGTTGCTAGTACCAATCCATAATCTTCCCTGTGTATCTTCATAAATTTCTCTCACGTCGTCATTGCTGATACTTCCTTTCAATTCAGGTTCATAAAAATACCTTTTAAAATTATCTTCTTCACGATTGTATAAATGAAGGCCACCTCCCTCAGTGCCTATCCATAAGTTCTTTTCAGTATCCTCGTAAATGATCTTAATATTTGGATTATTGAGTGTGGTTGGGTCATTAGCAATGGATGTATAATGCGTAAAAGTTTCCGTCACTTTGTCAAATCTATCCAGTCCCATGGCCAGCAAACCAACCCAGATAATACCATAACTATCCTGGAATATATACCAGGGATGCATACCACCGATACTGGTGGTGCTTGAATCATTTGGCAGGTACTGCTTAAAAACTTCGGTTTCCGGATCAAATATTATCAATCCTTTGGCATAGCTTCCGATGAAAATGTCACCGTCAGAATCCTGCATCATATGAATAATCACATCGGTTTGCAGCCAGTCGGGATTCTCCGGATTTGCACGATATCTTTTAAATGTATTCCTGTGTGGACCAAAATTATTTAATCCTCCGCCATCTGTTCCGATCCAAATGTCTCCGTTACGATCCTCAAGGATAGCAGTTACATTCTTGTAACTCAGGCTGTTTGTATCGGAGGGATTGGGTTTGTAGTTCTTGAATTTGTATCGGTATCGGCCCTGATAATTTATACCGCCGGCATAGGTTCCTACCCAAAGCGTCTCGGTCTTATCAATATACAAAGCATACACTGCGTTGGTATTTAATGATTCAGGATTGCCGGCATTATAAGTAATATATTCAATAGCGCCATTGTTTCTGTTCAGGATATTTATTCCGCCACCATCAATGCCTATGAGCAAATTACCATTCCAATCATCGCAAAAAGCCATAATCGTATTTCCACTTAGATGCAACAAAGGATCCTCAACTCTGAAATTAATGTATTTCTTTGATACTGGATCAAACATATAGGCACCCTGGCTTGTGGTGCCGATCCAGAATCTGCCATCCTTATCCTTGTACATCGATCGTATTCCATCATCTACAGCAGCTATTCTGGTTTCTAATATAATGTGCTCAAATTTACCTGTTGACTCATCCAGTCTGCATAGTGTTCCATTGCCGGCCCCAACCCAGCAAACGTCCGTTGTATCAAACAAAATACCATGAAACGGCACATTTGGCAAAGAGCCGTCTGGATCATCAGGATCGTGCGAAAATGATTTAACCAATCTGAGTTGAGAATCGAAGACAAACAATCCCAGATTTTCTTCGATAACCCAAATGGTATTATCAGGTCCTGCTTTTATATCTGAAATGGTTCTGAGCTGTACAATATCGTTACCTGTATTTACCCTTTGAATTCTTCTGAAAGTACTTGTCAGCGAGTAATAAACACTAACACCACCGCCAATTGTTCCTATCCAGAGTTTGCCTTCATTGTCTTCAACTATCTTTGAGATATGCTCATGAGACAAAGATAAAGTATCATCTGATATATGATTGAAGATTTCCGTACTGTATCCATTGAATTTATTCAAACCACTGAAAGTGCCAAACCACATAAAACCTTTGGAATCCTGGTATATGCATGTAATATTTCCCTGGGATAGACCATTCTCTGTTGTGATATAACTGAATTTGTTTTTGATTGAGAACACACTGACTGGAATAAGCAATGCAATAAGGAGGATTGTTTTTCTCATCATAATAAAATATACCAGTTCTTTATTAGGATATTAAAAATACTGAATTATTTTCAGATGCTATAAAACAAAATGTGTTCTTTTAAACATAATATACATCATTTCTAACTTAGGGAATTCAATGCAAAGGCATAAGCTCCCAATGATATTGCTTTTGAAGTGCCAATTTCAGATATTCCAATGGGTATTCTGGGCTCAGGTGTATATTTTATGGTTTCATTTCCTCCTGGCACTTTCAGGATTTTTTCTTGCCAGTTTAAAAATTTCACCCGGGATTCAGCATCGTTTATGTTGTATACTCTCTGAACCAACCTGGGATAACTTCTTCCGTTATAGTCAGTATATTTTGATTCCAATTCTTCCATCATCGAAGGAAGTATCAGTGACACAGCACCGGAAATACCACCGCCTATAACAACCGCACCATCAAATACTGTGATCAGGTTTCCGAGAACATCACCCAATACAATCCCAAGTTGCCGGAAGGCTTCCAGGGCAGCCTGGACATTTCCGTCTTGTTTACCAAGTGCTATTTTAAAAATATCTTTAGGTTCCGGGGCGCTATGTATATCCATCCCACTTTCTTCAGCATATACTCTTTTTATTGCTCTGATGCTGATGCCTTCTTCAGCATTTGTTGATGGATTCAACCTGTTTCTGAACAACCATACTTCACCTGCAGCAGAATTGTCACCTTGTATTAATTCTGTGTTTCTGACCAGACCACCCCCAAATCCTGTTCCCAGGGTAAAACCTAGCAGATTGTGATATTGTCTGGCAATTCCTGCATTTTGCAATAGCTGGTTTACATAAGGCAAAAAACCTGAAAGGGCTTCGCCATATGTATAAAGATCTCCGTCATTGTTAATAAACACTGGCAAATGAAATGTATTGCTGAGAATGGGGCCGAGTGGAACTCCGCCTCTGAAGGCCCGAAGATTATTCAGGTCACCGATAACTCCTGTTGCGTAATCACCAGGACCGGGAAATGCAAAACTGATTGCGACGGGCTTTCTCTTTAACTTTCCCATCACTGATTTAAATCCTTCCGTAATAGTATCAATGCATTTTTCAAGATTGTCTGCATTGGGTGATAGTGTAATATGTTCAGTGATTTCTTTGTTAGCCTGTATGGCTGTAAAAACAAAGTTTGTTCCTCCGGCATCTAACGTAAGGACTATTCTTCTATCAGTATTGAAATCCATTGATATGAATAGGTTAATTCTGAGTTTTGTTATAAGCCTTGGAAAATTACATCTTAAAGCGGATACATACAAATGATTTTGTGGGGAATACAACTTTAAAGGAATAATACATACTTTTTAAACTCTGATGAAGTTTTCATATATAGCTGTTTTTATTCTTTATCTTTTTTTCCCAATATCACCGAAGGCGAGAAAGTACAGCTTAGATATACCCAGTGTGCATCTTTTGGTAGATTGCTTGAGATTTTTTGTATTTTATTCAATGTTTTTGAAGAATAAGCAAATGAATATCCCAGTTCAAACTTTATTTCTTTCGCTGGTTTGTATGAGAATAAAAAGTCAACTTCATTGGCGAGCGATTTATTCAATATAGTGAGTTGTTCGGGATCATCAGGATCGATTACATTGTTTTGTAATCTGAAATAATGATAAATCGCACTGAGAGATAATTTTTCGTTCGCATGAAACTCAGTATCAAAATATATGTCTATTAAACCTCCGCCGGATGTTCCTTTTGGAACGTTTGAAAAATAATCCATTGATCCATAGTACTTGTGCCTGGAACCATACAATATGTCAAACAAATGATCCTTCTTAAGGTATGCAGAGTCTGTACTGGCAAAATTATGTCCGGAAATAAAGTCGACTCCTGTCGTAAAAGATAGACATTTGAGCGAATATTCCGATATCAAACTCCAGAAGTATGCAGATACTTCATTGCCTTCCCGGTTCTTTCCAAATTGATAATAAGCACTTCCGCTAAATGTAAAATCATCAGGTGAGTAAGCAAGCAAAATACCGGGTGTATTTTTAAAGTAAATTCTTTCAGTTTTTTCCAGGTTTTGAAAACCGGAAGCTACGTAAATCAGGCTTCCGGAAAAATTATCCTTCAACTTCTTTTCGAAGCATATATAATCTAAGGTTTTCATCTTGTCTAATGAGTAGAGTTCCTGGTAAGGAAGCTCTTTGTCGTTGTTATAGGAAATGCCTGCGTCAAGAGTAAAGTTGCCCTTGTATTTAAAGATCAAAGCGTCGTATGACATTCCATTCTGGTTCCAGTTTCTGGCTCCTATTAGACGCTGGTCAGCATATTTTAATTCCTGTCGTCCGAATTTAATTGATGCATGGTCAGAAACGAAATATTCCACCCAGGCTTCTTTTAGATCGATACTTGCATTATCTCCTGTCACTCCGGTCGAGCTATAATTCTGTTCATCACCCCAGACTCTGACATCCTGAATCGAAAAATAAATGCTGTATTTTTCTTTTGTAATACCAAATCCTATTCGGCTTCTCTGACTAACAAAAAATGCAGGCAAGCTGATAGTATCCGACAATTGTTTGTATCCGTCTCTCATTTCAAATCTTGGACGCAATTCAGCATTGACAGTTACCTGTGATTTACCAGGAACAAATGAAATAAATAGTAGAATCAACGCCACACTGGATAATTTTCTCATGATATTATAATGTTTGGTTAATTGTGATTAATTAAAGCTGCCTCTGAGGTATGCCTTTGTAATTTCATTTTTTGGACTATTAAAGAATTCTGATGCTTCGCCTTGCTCGATGATCTCGCCTAAATACATAAAAATGATGTAATCGGCAATGCGCTTTGCTTGCCTTAATGCATGGGTTACAACTATAATAGTATAATGGTTTTTCAATTCCAGGAATTTGTTTTCAATTGCCTGACTTGAAATTGGATCCAGTGCAGATGTTGGTTCATCTGCAAGAATTATCTCAGGATCAACTGCCAATCCTCTTGCCAGACACAATCTTTGTTGCTGCCCGATCGACAAGCTGCTGGCCGGAGTATACAAACGATCTTTTACTTCATCCCAGAGATTCGCCTGTTTTAGGTAATGTTCAACCCGAAATTTCAGGTACCTTTTCTTCTTTCGTCCACTAATCTTCAGACCATAAGCAACATTGTTAAATATATTCATAGGTAAGGGGGCAGGTTGTTGAGAAAGCAGCCCCATTTTTCTTCTCAGGTCATTTAAATCTAAGAATCCATTGTATATGTTATTCCCGTTGAGTTCAATTTTACCGTTTATTTTCACATCATTGTAAAGTTCAGTCAACCTGTTCATGCTTTTTAAGAGGGTGGTTTTCCCACAACCTGATGAACCCAGTATAACGGTTATTTTCTTTTCAGGGATAATACAATTAAGATTCTTCAGGATATATTCTTTTCCGATACTTAAATGAAAGTTTTCTACACGTATTTTTTCTTTTATCATGGCAGTATTATTTAATATCGTTTTTCATAAATTTTTGACTGATGGTTCTTCCGGTAATACTGATCAGCAGAATAATAATGGTGAGCACAACTGCCGCAGCATAAGCACGTTCCTGAACTTCAGGTATGGGAGAACTAAGTTGAAAAAATATTGAAAGAGGAAGCGTGGCTGCAGGTTGTGTTAAAGATTTTGGTATGTTATCAGTAAATCCCGTTGTGAAAAGAACAGATGCAGCATCGCCTATTGCTCTCCCAAAGGAGAGGAGTATTGCTGTTGCTATGCCTGGAATACCTTTTTTAAAAAAGATTTTATAGGCTATTTCAAATTTTGTGGATCCAAGAGACATAGCTGCTTCATACAAGTTCAGCGGAACTGTTTTCAATGTTTCATCCATACTCCTGATCATGATAGGTGAAATAAAGACCGAAACAGTTAGAATACCGGCCAGCAAAGATGCTCTAAGTCCGAAATAGATCATGACAGAGAAGGCAAATGCTCCGTATACTACCGAAGGAACCCCCCATAATACATCAATAAACAGGCGGATGGCATTTTGCATTCTGAAATGTTTTTTAAGGTGTACATTCAAAAAGAGTGAAGTTGGAGTGCTAATGACAAATGCTATCAACGTGGCACCAAGAGCCAGGTACAACGAACCGATAATGGCATTCAATATACCTCCCTCACCTCCAAAATAAAATCCACCTTTGGGTACACTTGTCAGAATTTTCCAGTTCAATGCGGGTATTCCCTTTTTCAGTATGGTTAGAATAATCAAGCCCATAACAAGTATTATTATCCCACATGCAATGCGCATAATCTGGATAAAAATCTTTTCTTCTGTTTTTCTTCTCTGGTTTTTCATCATGAATAATTTCCGTTATTACAATTTTTTTTCAAGACGATAGATTGACACTCTTGAAAGAAAGTTGAATAGCAGTATCGATATAAATAAGATCAGGGCAGCCATCATCAGGGCAGAATCATATAGCGGAATAGACATCATTTCGCCATAATTATTGGCAATTAATGCAGGCAAAGGATAAGCCGGATCAAATAATCCATTAGGGATCTTTGCAACGTTGCCTGCAACCATTAAAACAGCAATAGTTTCTCCAAAAGCACGGGAAATTCCTAATCCAAAAGCGGAAATTATTCCCGGTTTGGCCTTACGAATGATCACATGTTTGATTACTTCCCATTTTGTAGCTCCTAAGGATAAAGTTGCCTCAGTGAGTTCAAAAGGAACCGTATTGATAATTTCAATGAGAATGTTTAAAATGAACGGTATGATCATAACGGCCAGGACAATGCTTCCTGTAATCAGAGTGTAACCTGTAGTTTGCAATCCAAAATTTGGAGCAATTGTATTGGCGATAAAAGGTACAATGATCAAAATTCCCCATACTCCATATACAACTGAAGGGATACCTGCTAAAATATCGATTACGGGTTGCATTATCCTGACCAATCTGGGCCTTGCATATTGCGTTAAATATAGGGCTGAAAATATGCAAATCGGTCCGGCAATTATAATTGCCAGGATTGTAATAAAGACTGAGCTAAGAATAAAAGGCAGAAATCCGAAATTGCCCTTGCTAGGTTCCCAGGCCGAAGAAAAGAAAATTTTCACAATAGGAAGAGATCCCAGCAGCAAGGATGACTTGAGAGCAATACTGATAAACATGACTACTGGTGTTAATATCACCAGCGCAAGTGTAACAACCATTATAATTGTGTTATAATGGTTAAGAATTTTACGATTTAGTGTTCTGATTCTCATTTTTGCTCTGAAGGTTCTTATCGGACCAAAAACTTTGATAAATTCAAATCATGTTCAGAGCTATGGTGTACTTAACTTGGCTTTTTCAAGATTTAGTTTGTTTTCATCAAGCTTTATATAACCTCCCTCAGAAACAAATTTTTGTCCTTCCGTAAGAATAAATTCCAGAAAGGTTTTCACCAAAGTATTTGTTGGATATCCTTTTGATATAAGGTACAGATCTCTTGCAGGAGGCGATGGATATGAACCCAGTTGAATGGCCTCCATGGCATCATCCATGGTATTGTAAAAGTCTTCTTCGAGATCAATTATTCTGTTATTATTCAAATCAACAGGTATTAATTTCAGCCCTTCAACCGGCATGTTAGTTTTCATGTCATAGACATAGATAAGGTTATTATATCCCACTCCGTTTTTGTCCTTTTTTACAGCGTCGGCCATTCCCGGATCACCAAAAACTCCTGTTCCTCTCAGATCTTCCTGTTCTTTATTAAAGAAACTTGCCCACATTGCAGCTGCCCCGCAAGCATCCGAACGTGTGTATACGTTTATTTTATCAGGGATGGAAATTCCTTCGAACTGATTCCATGATTTTTGATCCTCACCGGTAAACAGTTGCCTGAACTGTTCTTTTGTGAGACCCTTTTTCAGCACTTGATCCGCAGCCGGATTATCTGAATTGATGGTTGGAAAAACCGCATCTTTTGCAACAGCGATTTTCCACGCTCCTTTTTCTTCTTCCTGTTCACTAACTTCTCTCGAGAACATGGCCAGGTCTACCATTCCTGATAGCACATCTGTCATACCTTTGCCTGCCCCTCCTGCACTTATATCAATCTGAACTTGCGGGTGTTGTTTTTGAAATTCTTCCGCCCATCTCACAGTCATCGGATACAGGGCAAAAGCTCCTGAAATGCTGATATTGCCTTTCAGATCATCCCCATTGGTTTTCGTGTCTTTATTCGCTGATTTACAGCTGAATATAAAAGAAATAAAAATCAGGGCAAGAAGAATTTGTATTGATCTTCTGATTTGGAATTTAGTTTTCATTGTTCAAAAAGTTTTGCATGAGTATTACTTTTTTCCCTCATTTCCAGGGAATTAAAATTTATTCACATTGAATGTTAAGATCTTAAGAATTGCTATTTCAACTTGTATATGATTCGACATACTGAGCAGGAGTGGTAACGATAAGCTCACTGTGAATCTTTATTCCTCCCTCTCTGAAAAGTATTGCAAGGAGACTGGTATCAACAGCCTTTTCCAAACATTTCTTAAGCAGCTCAATTTTTGCAATTGATGTCACTTTGCAGGTTACATATAAAGTAAAATTCGGATGCGTATTCTGTAAAGTTTTAATTTCGACATCAGTGTCAATACTTTGAATTTTAACGGAATGATGGATCATGTGCTTTTTAAATTCAGCAGTTATACATCCTGTAAATCCCATTAAAATAAGGTCAAGGCAGTTCAGTTCATAATTGTCCTGTTTTTTCACAGGATCAGAAATAGCAAGGTTTAGATGTTTACTGTTATTCAGGATATAGTTGTTTTCACTTATCCATTTTGCTGATGTTTTCATTGCTTTTTCCTTTTATTTTCAAAAATATAAAGGGAAGCAAAGTTTTTTTACAGTAGAAAAGCGTAAAATAAAAATAGGTGAATAATACACCGAACTAAGTATTTAGACGTAGGTTAACCTGATACTCTGGAGTGAATGATAAAGAATATCAGATTTCGATAATTTCATTTTTAATGGCAAAGATTACAAGACTTGCTGTATTCTTTGATCCGGTTTTTAATAAAAGGTTTTCCCGATGTTTATCAACAGTTCGTTTGCTCAGATAAAGTTTATCGGCAATTTCCTGGTTCGATAGTCCCTTACAGATCTGAAACAGGATTTCTATCTCCCGGCCGGTTAAATTTGTTCCCTGCTTAATAATTTTCTTCCGGTTGATGTTCTGAATTAATTCATCCATTATTTCACCGGAAAAAAAACTTCTTCCTTCGGCAACATCAGAAATAGCTCTTTGCACATCATCAAAGCTTGAATTTTTCATCAAAAACCCTTTTGCCCCTGCTTCAATCATACTTGTATAATAGCTCTGATCGGCATACATCGACAATCCGATTATTTTCAGCTCAGGCATGATCTGCAATGCTAATTTAGTAGCCTTTATCCCATCCATTACCGGCATTTCAATATCGAGCAATGCAATATCAGGTTTCTTTTGAGGAAGTTGATCAATAAATTCCTTTCCGTTAGATGCTTCAAAAATTTTATCCACAAAGGACAACCTTGAAAGCAGAAGTTTCAATCCTTCTCTAAACAGATTATGATCATCTACAAGAGAGATATTTAACTTGGTCCTCATACAGGTAGAACTATTTTTAAATGAAATCCTTCATCAGGTTGACTGTAAATATCAATGCTGCCTTCAAGTGATTTAATTCTGGAATGAATATTTGACAATCCCATGCCTGTTTTTTGATTTCCAATCATTTCCATGTCAAAACCAATTCCATTATCAAAATAGATTAGTTCAAGAATATCTTTTTTATGGAACAGATCAATGCTTATTTTATCAGCTTTTGCATGTTTAATTGTATTTGTAATTAATTCGCAGAGAATTCTGTATAAAATGATTTCCGTGTTGTAATCGAATCGATTCTCTTTAATGTTTGAGTCTAATATGATATCAATTTCCTGGCCTGTTTTTAATCTTGAAATAAAGGTTTCAACTGCTTTGGTAAGACCAAAATTCTTTAATATATGAGGACTGAGATTATTTGATATTTCTTTCACTGTTAAAATCGCTTCATCGACATTTTGTTCTGTATTTTCAACTATTGCCTTATTTGTTTTATTCATTTTTATTTTATCTATTGCACTGAGGGACATTTTTACGGATGAAAGTAAAGGGCCTAATCCGTCATGTAACTCTTTTGAGAACTGTTGCCTGGATTTTTCTTCAGTGCTTATGATGGCTGAAAGGATCTTTGATTCATTTTGTTTGCGCATTTTGTCTATCCGATCCTGTATATTGAAGATCTTGCGTATAAAAATAACGCCAACAAACATCAACAGTGAAGTGAGAACTGCAATCCAGGATCCGATAAGATTTTTTCTGATGAGTTCATCAGCATTGTATATATATGCCAGTTCATACCATCTTCGAACTGCCATCATCAGAAAACCGATACTGATTAATATCCACGAAATATTGTATCGTGTACGTTTTATCAAACTTATAGCAATCAGGGCTGCTAAAAATTGAAGCAGTACAGATAATATCAGGGCGATCTTTATGAACATAGCAGTTGAATCCTGTGAGCGCATTCCCCGTAACTTGCTACGGGGTTAGCGAACACAAAAATAATAAAAAAAAAGGATCGAATATTCCTCGTCGCTTACGACGAGGAGTTTCAATTGTGGCATAAAATTAGAAAGATTTTTCATGCATGAAACCCACATGGCAGAGAAGTTTAACAAAAAGGCGGGTGAATATAATTCCCGAACGGTTTTATTAAAAGCGTTTTAGCCCTGAAAAGCGGGTTACCGGATTATTGCTCACAGATCCGGAAGGATGATAGACGTTCTGTTTAAAGATCATCTATACCGGTTTTTTCTTCTTTCTCTTTTTCCAGGTATGCATAGTCGACACTTATATACTCGATAATGTGTTCAATATCATCTTTCTCCCTGTAAATTGCATGGTTAATTCTGGTCTTATCCCGTTTCCAGGTTTCAACAACAACAACATGTCCTAAACTTATGGCTTGTCCCATATACCCAACTTCATACTTATAAGTATCATTCGACCATCTCTGATCGTATTTATGGGGATCGCCATATTTTTTCGTAAGCAGTGTTTTGAAATTTAAAAAATCGGAGTAGTATACGTTTTTATTATTGTATTTTTCAACAAAGATATAAGTTGCCCTGACCAGCTTATTACTAATAAATTTATATGCTATTTCCACGTTTTTTTCACCAAGTGTAGACTTATAATAAAGCATATTACCTTTTGATTTTTCGGGCATTATGGTTGCTGTTTCCTTTGATTTAACCATATCCATGGATTCACCCCAGTTGGCATTTCTGAAATCCTGGGACATGATGTGCATGGAGATTCCTGCAAGGATAATAACAAATAAATGTTTCATAGTTTGTTGATTTAATATCTAAGTAATATTTCAATTACTAAAAAAAAGGTTTCGATCAATGTATTTCGAATACAATTTACATTTTAAATTTCTGAATCAATATAAATATAGTATTATTATCTATTTTTCATACGATCTGAATATCCAATCATACTAACTGAAGATAAGCATAATTTATTATATATGAATCTGATAAAAGTCTTATGACGCGGTATAATGCTAATAGTTTGATCTCTTTATGATGGGATCAGTAATCATTCTGTAAATACCGCACTATTTTTTGTGAAAAAACATGTTTTAAATAGTGGTCTTTTTTTACTGGCTGTTTATATGATCTTTGTATTTGGAAAACTTAATTTCTTTTATCCCGTTTGATTTTTTGCATGAAATCCAAAATATATATGAAACAAATACTTGCTATTGCATTTTTGAACGTATTTTTAATGCATATTACTGGTCAGAGTAACTCACTACTAAAAGATGCTACAATAACAGAAGTTACACTATCAAGTTTAGAACAGCTCAGGTTTGAAACAAATACTTTTATAAAGTATGATGATAAGGAAGGATTGTATCTGCAGAAAGTTGCTAGTTATACAAAAATGAAGAAAACAGGTATTGGTTTAGGTGTTGGTGGAGGCAGTTGTGTGGTCATCGGTGCAGTTCTTGTAACAATGGCAGATTGGGAATCCTATTCAAATTCAACTGGTTCTGGTGTTACAACACAGGATGCATCAGGAGTAGCAGGTATTGTGTTTTTACTTATAGGCGTTCCGCTTACAGTGACCGGTATTGTTTTGGGAAGTATAGGTGCGAAAAAAGTGAAATACTACAATGGATTACTTCAAAATGTATCATTTGATATAAAATCTACACCCCAACAAACCGGAATAAAGCTAACCTATCGTTTTTGATGCTTGCTTATTTTTATTGAAAGCAGAGTGTGCGTGTTCGCACTCGCTCTCACTCTGTTTTATGCCTGCCTTCGTTTTTCTTATTGATCAACTGTGGCTGGCAAAATCGGGGTGGCCCGACTTCACGCTATGAGCGTGATAAACTCCCGGGCGACCATCACGTCAAAGGCGTGATACGCTAGCCAAAATGGAATTATAGATCCACAAAACGAAGGATTGCAAGTCTCACCGTAACCGGTGCAAAAAGAAACGAGTTTACTGAAATTGACCACATTCTTTGCATGATCTGTTTACTCGCAAGTATAATATATTTTAAAGGTGTTCGTGATTGCTGTGCAATTGTTTGCATATATTATTTATTTTTAATGGAGTTCACGATTGCTTCGCAATTCGATATTATTTGCCATAATGATAAAATTTAAAAGTTAATAAATAATTCCATATTTTATTGAGCGTTAGTTTCAATGCTTAAAATATGCATTTTATTAAAATTCAATTGTTTTGGTTTCTGGTTTTCATCTAATGCAACGAATATAAAAGTGCCTTCAATTGCCTTCTTACGATTTGAACCATACATTTCCTCAGCATACATTTCAACCTTGATAAAAACCCCTAACTGTTTAACTTTTTCGACCTTGCCAATTATTTCAACTATTGTATCAGGATAAAGCGCTTTTAAGAAATTTTATTTTCTCTGTATTAAAAGTGAACATTCGTTCGCGTGCAAAACGAGTTGCAGTGATATATGCTACTTCATCCATGCATTTTAAAGCCTATCCACCGAATAGTGTCTTGTTTGCATTAAGGGTTCCGGGAAACAAAGCTTTAAACTGCTGTGTAATACTCTTTTCAATTAGATCTTCCATAATTCATCATCAATGATAAAAACAGTTGTAAAAATAATGAATTTTTTCTCAAACGAACATTTGTTCATTTTATTTTGTAATTTTGTGAATAAAATTGAATAAAATGGTTTTAAGTATAAGATAATTTAAAAAACCTATATTGATAATTAGTTTTAATACTATTCAGTTTAATTAATATCGGTTGTGTGGCACAGAAACACCACAATCAGTTCCTTGTCCATGTGAAGAAAGAAAATAAAACCGGGATAAATAGTATCTTTGAAGAAAAAAACAATGCCGAACCGACGAAGATATAGAAAGATTACAATGCCTCCGCCAATGGAAGGGTTTAAACCTTTCGGAATGCCCATGCGTGAACTTGAACCTGTGGTTTTACTTTATGAAGAATATGAAGCTATTCGTCTGGCCGATTATAAAAACCTTATCCAGGAAGAAGCAGCTAAGAAAATGAACATTTCGCGACCAACTTTTACACGGCTTTATGATAAAGCAAGAAAAAATATTGCCAAAGCTTTCGTGGAAGGAAAGGCCATATTAATACAGGGGGGGACTTATGTTACTGACGACTATTGGTACAGGTGCTACAATTGCCATGAAACAATGATTTCAATGAAGCCGGCAAAGAATTGTCGGAAATGCGATTCAGATAATATTATTCAATTAAGTTTTCAGCCTGGAAATGCTGAGTAAGCTTAAAGAAAACGAATATTGTATTTGTGTGCATTGTAATACACAAATACCTCATGAAAGTGGTATACTCTGCAGGCAAAACAAATGCCCCAAGTGTTGAAAAATCATGTTTAAGGAGGGTTCATACCATCATCAGTTATATCTTAAAAAAATAATGTTTCTTTTCATTCAAAATATCTAAGTTAAAGTACTGATTATTATAAATTAAAAATATTTAAATAAACTAGTGTTCAATGCCTGTTTGTAATTATTTTTAACCCCTTTCCCCAATCTCCTTCAACTTATTTTTATCAATTATGTTTATATTCTTACCGTTAAGTTTCAACAACCCTTCTTTCTCAAATTCTTTAATAAATTTTACCGCGCTTTCAATGGTTATAGAAGCAAAATCGGCTATATCCTGCCGGGTCAAATATTGAAAAACATTTTCTTCCAGAAAATCATTCGCTGATAAGTATAATAATGCCGATGCCAGCTTGCCCCTCATTTGCTTATAGGATATATTTTGTATGATATCTAAATAACGCCCTTCATTCTGGCAATTTTTGGTTGTAATACGCATAGCAAAATCAGCGTTTTTTATTAATAATTGCATTAATGCTGATTTGTCAATCATGCAAATGGTTGAATTTCTTATGGCTACCGCCGAATAGTTGTAAACATTGTCCCCAAAAATAGATAGGAATGCCATAAAATCACCCTGTTTTGCCAATCGTATATTTAATTGCCTGTTGCTGCCGGCTTGCAAAAAAACCCTTACAAGTCCATCAACAACATATAATACATAAGGGGCAAAAGCCCCTTGCTTAAAAATAGTTTCTCCTTTTAAATAGCTTATTTGTGTTTTCTTGCTATTTATAAATTCAAGTTCATCGGGATATAAATACTGAAAACATTTTGAAGACTTTTTACATGTTTTGCAATTATTATTGTTATCGGCTCCCAAGTTTTAAAGTATTAAAATGTACGCAAAAATAAATAAGATTCCTGTAAAACCTGAATTTTTACCGATAAACATGTTTCATCAGAAGGCCTTGTATCATGCTTAATTGAAATTTTATAAGAAAAAAGTTATACTATTTCAAACAAAACCACCGATTTCCCAAACCGTCTTTCGTTGCTGCAAAAGTTTCAGGCTTCTATCTTTGTAGCCAATAAATAGAATTAAAATGAAAAGGGTAGCAGTTCCTGTTGTCAAAGGTCAGTTAAGCGAGTATTTCGGGCAGTGTAACCATTACGAAATATTCGAAATTGACGAGGGTTATGTAAAAAGCGAAGAGATAGAAATACCCCCAAAGGAGGATATCACAAAATTACCGGAGTGGGCCGCAAGCGAAGGAATAACCGATATTATTGCCTACAAAATAGATAAACGAATTATCACTTTGTTTATCCCTTTCAGGATTAACCTGTTCGTGGGTATCCCTATAAATTCTCCACGCAACCTTATCGAGGACTATATAAATGGCAAACTTAAATCGGATGAAAAAATTATTTCTGAAATATTGTCCTAAAATAAACCTGACATGAAAGATTCTACAAAAATAACAGGGGCCGAAGCAATTTTGCTTTCCCTTTTAAAGGAAAATGTCGATACCATTTTTGGCTATCCTGGCGGGGCTATCATGCCCATTTATGATAAATTATACGACAGACATCACGAATTAAAACATATTTTGGTAAGGCACGAACAGGGAGCCGCTCATGCAGCCCAGGCTTATGCGCAGGTTACAGGAAAGCCCGGTATTTGTTTTGCAACCTCCGGGCCTGGTGCAACCAATTTAATTACGGGAATTACCAATGCAAATCTTGATTCAATACCGGTAGTTTTTATTACTGCACAGGTAACATCATCCTTATTGGGAACCGATGCCTTTCAGGAAACTGATATGATAAGCCTTTCGATGCCGGTAACCAAATGGAATTACCAGGTAACCAAAGCCGATGATATACCAGACGCCATTGCAAAAGCATTCTTTTTTGCAAAAACAGGCAGGCCCGGTCCGGTGTTGATTGATATTACCAAAGATGCCCAAAATGAATTAACAGAATTCAATTACAAGAAAATTAAATCAATCCGTTCATACAACCCTAAACCTGAATTGAAAGATGAAGATATAAGGGCTGCTATATTGCTTATACAATCATCAAAAAAACCGTTGCTATTTGCCGGCCATGGGATACTTTTGGCAAATGCTACACGGCAACTTGAAGCATTTGTAAATAAAACAAAAATACCGGTTGCTGTTACTTTGTTAGGCAAATCGGCAATTAACGAAGACAACCCTTATTTCGTGGGTATGTTGGGTATGCATGGCAATTACGCCCCTAATGTGCTTACCAACCAGGCCGATTTAATTATTGCTGCTGGTATGCGTTTCGACGACAGGGTAACCGGCGATTTAAGCAGGTATGCAAAAAAAGCCAGGATTATACATATTGATATTGATAATGCAGAACTGAACAAAAATGTAAAGGCCGATATAGCCATACATGCTGATATTAAGGAATTCCTGGATGAAATTATTCCTGTCATAAATTATTCGGCAAACAACCGTTGGCTTGAACAATTCAGAGAACTGGAAAAAATTGAACAGGAAAAAGTAACACAGAAAGAGTATTTTTCGGAAATAGGCAAAATTCGATCAGGTGAAGTTATTAATCTATTGTCTCGAAAAACCGGACGTGAAGCTATTATTGTTACCGATGTTGGGCAAAACCAGATGATGGGCGCACGGTATTACCAGTATAAAAATCCAAATTCACTGATAACTTCAGGTGGACTGGGAACTATGGGTTTTGGTTTGCCTGCTGCCATGGGGGCACAAGTTGGAAGACCCGATAAAACAGTTATACTATTCACCGGCGATGGCGGTTTTCAAATGACTTCGCAGGAACTTGGTACTATTTTTCAATACAACCTGCCCGTAAAAATTGTCATCCTAAACAATAATTTTCTGGGAATGGTACGGCAATGGCAACAATTGTTCAACGAAAGAAGGTATGCTGAAACCAACATGCCTACCCCCGATTTCCCTTTGCTGGCAAAAGCTTTTGGAATCGAGGGCTCTCTAGTAAGCGAACGCTCTGCTCTTAATAAGGAGCTAGATACTATGCTATCCCACAATGGCCCCTATTTGCTGGAGGTTAAAATTGAAAAAGAAGCCAATGTTTTTCCCATGATTTATCCGGGAATGGCTGTTGATGAAATGGTTCTTAAATCATAATTTTAATCTAAAACTAATGAAAAACACATATACCATAACCGCTTTTTCAGAAAACCATATTGGTTTATTGAACCGGATAACTATCATATTCACCCGCAGGCATATCAATATTGAAAGCCTTACGGTTTCATCTACCGAAATGAAGGGTATTCACAGGTTTACCATTGTGGTTGAGGAAGAAGAAGAACAGGTGGTGAAAGTGGTTAATCAAATTGAAAAACTCACAGAAGTTTTAAGGGCCAAATGGTATTTGAACGATGATATTGTTTATCGTGAAATTGCTTTGTATAAAATCCCTATTGATTCAGCAATCGATAAAAACCTTGAACAGGTATTACGTGAGTTTAACGCTCACATGGCCGATATTCAAAAAGGTTTTGTAATCATTGAAAATACCGGGCATGTTGATGATACCGAAAAACTCTATGATATATTAAAACCTTATGGGATATTGCAATTTGTTCGTTCGGGAAGAATTTCAATTTCTAAACAAAAAATAGAATTATCATCTTATTTAAAAGAATTGCCTATAAATGAATATGTTAAAGAGTAAAAATAAATTGAAAATACTTCATAAAAAAGTGCAGGAAGCCTACCAAAACAATCAACGATTGGTTAGTCCTCTAATGGGCTTTCCCGGGTTAAAATTGGTTAATACTACAGTTAAGCTTGCCCAACAAAACTATGAAGAACATTATAAAGTACTTTGTTCCCTTATTCATAAATTCAAACCAGACATCATTTTTCCTCTTATGGATTTATCTGTCGAAGCAAATGCAATAGGCTTATATACAGTTTTTCCACAACAAGATACTGCAACTGTTCTCAAAGAACAGGTTAATATAGCAGACTCGATTATGAAAAAACAAATTAATATATCTTATGATTCCCGCTTATTGGGGTATATTGAAACAATCAAATTGTTAAGGTTAACTTTTCCTGATGATATAATCAAAGGAATCTATGTTACAGGGCCATATTCACTCGCGAGTCTAATAATGGGCGCCGAAGAAGCTGCTATGGCTGCAATAACTGAACCTGATAAATTATTGGCTTTATGTGAATTCGCTGTAGAAATTATCATGGAATACATTTATAAGCTGATAGGGGTAGGGGTACAGATTATTTGTATTTTAGAACCAACAGCAGTTATGTTAGGGCCCGATGAATTTGAAAAATTCTCTTCCAGCTTTATTAAATATATAAATAATACCTTAAAATATACTAATGTATCAACCATATATCATACATGTGGTAATACCATGCATTTAATTGATAAAATGGTAGAATCACAAGTTGACGCTATTAGTCTTGATTCTCCGACAGTTGGAATGGACCTTCCCGAAGTGGCAAAAAAAGTCCAAAACAATACTATAATTTTCGGAAATATTAATCCTACAGGTACCATACTTACAGGAAAACCAAAAGATGTTAAACATGAAGTAAACCAATTATTACGTTCCATGGATTTCTGTCAGAACTTTGTTTTAAGCACAGGATGCGACCTGCCCCAAGAAGTGCCCATAGAAAATATTAATGCTTTTATGGAAACGGGGCGTCAATATCGTATTGAAAAAACAATAAATTGATTTTTTTAACATAAATAAATTAAAAATAAAATTATGAGATTATTAGAAACCGCTGTAAATGAAATAGAAATAGCAAAAGAATTAGAAAAAATCATTAGTGAAAACGAAAATGTAATGGTAAGTTGCGGGCGCATGGGGCCCATGTGTATCCCTGTTTATGATACCATGGAAGAACTGGAGGAAGAACGCACAAATATTAAGTTTTATGTTATGGGATTTGATACCCCTGAGGCTGCTCCTATCAGAAATGCCCCAATGTGTAGAGGTTTCATGGGACTCCCTTTTAACGTTTATTATAAAAATGGTAAAATGGTAAAAGCAACCACCAGCATACAAGACAGGGAAGAAATTGAATCCATTTTAGACGAATTTTTTGGAAAATAATTTTAATAACCTTACAGTTTCATCTGTAAAGTTTAAATTCCCAAAAAAATGTATGAAATTTTTGATGTAATGATATTAGGGGCAGGTGCAGCAGGATTAACTGCCGGCATCTATTCTGCCAGGGCAAAGCTAAGTACTCTGATTTTGAACGAGGGGGCGGTAGGCGGGCAAATGGTATTGACTAACGAAATTGCCAATTATCCCGGGGTTGAACTTACCAAAGGATATGTAATTGCCAATACCATGAAAAAACAGGCAAAAGATTTTGGCTGTAAAATAAAAACAAATGTAAAAATTAAGAATTATCTGCTTGAGAGTGAAATTAAAGAAGTTATTCTTGAAGACGACAGAATTTTTAAGGCAAAAACAGTAATCCTTGCTCCTGGAGGCAAGCCTCGCCTATTAAACATCAAGGGCGAAGAAAAATTCAAAGGAACAGGAATCTCATACTGTGCAACCTGCGATGGCGAATTTTTTACCGATAAAGAAATTATTGTTGTCGGGGGAGGTAATTCTGCCCTCGAAGAAGCAGTAAGCCTTACAACTTATGTAAAAAAACTAACCATCGTGCATCAGTTCGACCATTTCCAGGCTTTTGAATATGTTGTTGCAGAAGTAAAGAAAAATCCTAAAATAGATTTCATTATGGAATCGGAATTAAGGGGATTTTATGGTGACAGCACATTGGAAAAGGTAAGCATTGAACATTTACCTACGGGTAAAATGTCGGAAATGAATATCGAAGGGGTTTTTATTTTTGTGGGCTATACTCCCAATACCGTAACTTTTGCTTCATTGGTAAAACTCAACGAACGTAACGAAATTATCACCGACCCGGAAATGAAAACCAACATTCCCGGCGTTTTTGCCGCCGGTGATTGCATTGCCAAACGATATCGTCAGGTAACAACAGCCGTAGCCGATGGTACAATTGCTGCCTTAAGCGCAGCCGAATATTTACGTTCAAATTAATTGATGACACTATGATTGAAATAAATTCTTATTCAGAACTTACAAATACAATGAAAGATAAAGAGAAATCGTATCTCTTATTGTTTAAAAAGGGGAGTGAGAAAAGCGATTGTGCCTTTCGGAATATCTCACAAATCGCTGAACAGGTAAAAGAAATTGAATTGTTTTTTGCAGATGTTTCAAAAACACGCGACATCCACTCCCGGTTTAATATAACAACAGCGCCTGCCCTGCTGGAATTTGAAAAGGGTGCGCTCAAAAACATCATTAAAGGGTGCAACGATGCAAAATATTACAAAGCCCTGTTTGAAGATGCCATCTATTTTGTAGAAACAAAAAACGATGAAAAGCCCCAAAAACGAGTGACAGTATATTCAACACCAACATGTTCGTGGTGCAACACCCTTAAATCGTACCTGAAAATGCATAAGGTCAGGTATATTGATATTGATGTTTCGCGCGACCAAAGGGCTGCAGATGAATTGGTAAGGCGCAGCGGGCAAATGGGAGTGCCCCAAACCGATATTAACGGGGAAATAATAATTGGTTTTAATAAAGCAAGGATTAACGAACTACTTAATATTCAAGGATAAATGAATCATGTAAATAATCATTGCTGATAATAGATTGTTTAATTAAAAAACTTTTAAATATGAACGAATTACAACCGGTCAATCAAAATGTATTGTTAGACATTTCAGATGACAAACAAGAACAAAAAACAGCCTCTGGGATTATTATCCCCGACTCGGCAAAAGAAAAGCAAACTATTGCCAATGTGGTTGCCATGAGCAACATTGACAATGCGGAAATCGCTATTGGTGATAAAGTGCTTTATAAATCGTTTAGTGGTAATGAAACCGAGTTTGAAGGCAAAAAGTACCTTTTAATTCAATATTCCGAGATTTTAGCCAAGATTGTTGAAACCGAAGAAATATAAAGTATAATCCAGGGGAGCTATTCCCTTTTTTAATTTTAAACACATAAAAACACAAATTGTTTTAAGAAATAAAATTTCATGGCAAAGAAAGAAACTGTAACAGCCAGATGGCTCAATAACATGGCTTTTGAAACAGAAGCCAACGGGCACAAAATAGTAATTGATGCTGAACCCGAAGTTGGCGGGGAAAACCGGGGGCCGCGACCCAAACCATTCATGTTGGCAGCCCTGGGTGGCTGCACAGCCATGGATATTATTTCTATCCTGAAAAAGATGCGTGTAGAGGTTGAAAAATTTAATGTGCATGTTGAAGGTGACTTGACAGAAGAACACCCGAAACAGTTTTATAAAATGCATGTGGTTTATGAGTTCACCGGGAAAAACCTACCTATGGATAAATTAAAAAAAGCTGTTGAACTATCTGAAGAAAGGTATTGCGGGGTTAGTGCCGTGTATAAAAAAGTGATGGAATTAACTTCGGAAATTAAAGTGGTTGAATCCTAAAAAGATAAAAATGAATTTCACAGGTTTATATAACGAAGACGACAAACAGGTATTAAAAACAGCAGAGGATTCATTAAATCCCGGGATTGACCGGATTCATGAAATAATTGAATATGCAAATCAGGCCAACATACGAAAAATTGAAATAGCCAATTGCACAACCTTTAATAAAGAAGCGGATATATTGGAAGAAATACTCTTAGATGAAGGATTTCAGGTAGCAAAGGTTAATTGCAAATATGGACGTGTACCCTTTAACAATTTGGTCCTCGGATACCAGGGAATTTCCTGCAATCCGGTCGGACAAGCAAAATACCTCGAAGAGCAAGATACCGAACTGAACATTATGATGGGACTGTGCCTGGGCCATGATATAATATTTAATTCCAAATCGAAAGCCCCGGTAACACTATTAGTAGTAAAAGACCGCAAATTAAAACATCAAACATTGCAAACATTGCAGCAAAAAACATCAGATTAAAAAATAATAAATGAATTATCCAAAAATAAACCAGGAATTATGTACAGGCTGTGGGGCTTGTATTGATGCATGCCCCATGGAAACCATTGTAATGGAAGACAGCAAAGTCTGGTAATTGAAGATAATTGCAGTAATTGCCGGATTTGTATAAGATATTGTCCGGTTGATGCAATTGCGTAATGCATACTGCCATAAAAACCTGGAAATAAAATTTAAAAATTAATGATTACAGTTAAAATTAATACCTCTGAAAATATTGAAATAATAGAAACAGAAATTGGTTCATCTTTATTGGAAATTTTGAGAAACAAGGGGCATACTATGTATGCCCCTTGCGGGGGGAAAGGCACATGCGGTAAATGCATGGTTAACGTTGCGGGCGAAGGCAACATAATTTCTTGTACTTATTATCCGGATAAAAATATTGAAGTAACCCTGCCCGGAAGAAATGAAGCAACTATTTTAGTTGGTCAAACAGAGTTTCTGGAAGACTTTTCTTTTACAGGCATTAATAAGAAGCATTTTAGTCTGCAGCCATACGGGGTGGCCATTGATGTTGGCACCACAACGGTAGTCTTATATTTTCTTAATATGTTGTCGGGACAGATAAAAAAAATAGCTTCGCTGATAAATCCACAAAGCCTATATGGCGCCGATGTTATCTCAAGAATAAACTATTGCCAGGAACATGAAGGTGGATTATACGAGCTTCAACAGGCAATTATCCGTGCTATTAATATTGAGCTGGACAGCTTTAAGAGCAAAGAAAAGATTCATTCGAATGATTTTGAAAAAATAATTGTAGTTGGCAACACAACCATGTTGCATCTTCTATTGGGAGAAGATCCGGTTTCTATTGCACTGGCGCCATTTAAACCAAAATTTACTGAAAAACAGGTAAAAAAGGGCCAATTAACAGGTTTACATATAAATGCAAACGCTGAGTTTGTTACCTTGCCATGCCTTTCAGCATATATAGGGGCCGACATCATGGCCGGGCTGGCTGCTATAAAAGTGCTTTATAAAACTTATTTATTTCTCGATATAGGAACAAACGGTGAAATAGTGCTCATAAAAGGTGAAAAGATATTTACTTGTGCTGCTGCAGCCGGTCCGGCTTTTGAAGGAGCCAATATATCATGTGGAATGAGCGCAGTATATGGAGCCATTTCAGTTTTTTCTAATCCGGAGAGCTGTCAGGTCATCGGGAATACTGAACCACTTGGTATTTGTGGCTCAGGTATAGTTGATATTGTGGCTTATCTGATAATGAACGATTTAGTTGATGAAACAGGCCTGCTAAAAAACACATTTGTGGTTCACCGGCCGAATCACATACAAGTGACCCAGCAGGATATTCGTGAAATTCAATTAACCAAATCCGCTATATTTTCAGGTATCAAAATTTTAATGGAAAAGGCAGGAGTATCTTTCAGCGATATTGATGCCTTATATTTAGCAGGAGGCTTCGGTAATTATATCAATATGAAATCAGCGATACAAATTGGATTATTACCATACGAACTAAAAGATAAAATTTACCCTGTCGGAAATAGCGCCGGAATTGGGGCGCTTCAGTATTTAAAATGTGATGGATTTGAATTAAAAATTGACAAGGTTTTAAAAAAATCTCAATACATTGAATTGTCAAACGTTGATGAATTCACCATGGAATTTGCACTAAATATGAATTTTATCAAACGCAACCTTTAATGAAAAATTAAAACACTTACTATTATGCTAAAAGACGAAGTAATAAATGTACTCGATAAGATAGAGCATCCTGCAATTAGCTATTCTTTAATAAAACTGGGAATAGTTACAAATGTTGAATTAATTGAAAACAAGGTAACCGTAGTTTTTGCTTTTCCTTTTCCAAACATCCCTATTGCCGGTGCACTAATCAATTCTATTGCACAACCTGTAAATGAAATGGGCTTAGAATTTGAATACAGCATCAGGACAATGACCGATGAGGAAAAAAACAAATTTTTGCAGTTGGAGGCAGAAGCCTGGAAAGGATAAGAACAACTAAATAAATTACAAACCCTTTAAAAACATGGAAGATTATGGCAAAAACAGCTCCTTTCGATAACTATTTAGCAGAATATGAGCAATGGTTCGATGACCATTATTTTGTGTTCCTGTCGGAATTGGAAGCAATACGTAGCGTACTTCCAACAAAAGGGAAAGGTGTTGAAATTGGCGTGGGAAGCGGCCTTTTTGCTTCTGCTCTTGGAATCAGTGAAGGTTGCGACCCTTCTGAAAACATGCGTGCCAAAGCTATTGAAAGGGGAATTAATGTTGTTAACGGTATTGCAGAAGATCTTCCCTACGGTAATGCAAGTATTGATTATGCTTTAATGGTAACCACCATATGTTTTGTTGATGACCCGCAACAATCAATACGAGAAATTCACCGGATTCTAAAACCTCATGGAAAGCTTATAATAGGTTTCGTAGATAAAGACAGCCCTGTGGGTAAGGAGTATTTAAAAAACAAAGACAAAAGCCTCTTTTATAAAGATGCCTGTTTTTTTAGTACAGAAGATATTTATAAACTTTTACGGAACGCTGGTTTTACCATTAAACAAACCTGCCAGACTATATTTAGTGCACTTAATGAGGTAAATGAAATCCAGCGACCTGAAAAGGGTTTTAGCAAAGGTAGTTTTGTGGTGATTAAGGCAAGAAAAGAAAACATAATTAGCATGGCTATAAATTCTAATTTTCTAAAAGTAAAGAATAGTGATTTTTTTCTGGGCGAAAATAAAATTGTACTAAAAGGAGTTGGTATCGGTAACTGGTTAAATCTGGAGCATTTTATGATGGGCATACCAGGTACCGAAAAAGAAATACGCGAAACGCTATTGTTAAAATTTGGTGCAAAAAACGCAACTCTTTTTTGGGACGCCTATTTTCGTAATTTTTTCAATGAGCAGGATATTGTTTTTATTAAAAATAATGGATTCAACTCGATACGTATTGCAATAAACCACCATCATTTTAATAGTCCCGGTAGTTTTGAACAAAGTTTAGCTGTTAAAGAAATAAACCGCATTATTCCTTATAGCAGGGAAAACAACATACTAATTATTCTCGACATGCATACTTCGCCCGGAGGACAAAATCCCGACTGGCACAGTGATAACAATACCGGAAAAGATAATTTTTGGCAAGATCCATCTGCGCAATCAGAAATAGTTTCTTTATGGGGTAAAATAGCCGATTACTATAAAAATGAACCTGTTATTGCGGCCTACGACCTACTTAACGAACCTTGTTATTTCAACCCGGAGAACAATGAAATAATGATAAAGTTTTACGAACATTGTACCCGGGAAATCCGTAGGTACGATACCCGTCATATCCTTATCTACGAGGGAAACGAGTATGCCCGCGATTTTTCCATGTTTACTGAAAACCTTGATGATAACAGCGCCTATTCGTTTCACTATTACCCGTTTTTGCAACTTCCTGCTGAAAAAAGCAATGGTAATTTAAAGGATATACTCGACAAAAAATTCAGGGAGGATATTTCTTTAGAACATTTAAAAAGCTTTAATAAACCAATATGGTGCGGAGAAACAGGGCATCTGGCAAATCACCCCGTACCTCAACAGGCATTAATTGATTTTTTGCAGTTGCTCGATTCATATAATATTTCATGGGCATTATGGCCTTATAAAGATATTGGTGACATGGGGCTTGTTGGATTAACGGGAAATAATAACTGGCTTAAAAATACCCGGACTTTAACGGGTAACTGGAATTTCTGGAAAATATTTACCCAGGATAGTCTTGTTTCCGCACAAAAAAACAAGGATAAGTACGCCTATTATCAACAATTAGCCCGCGAAACAACCATGGCCCATAAAATATTTGCATTAAACGTTAATGCTTCCTTTTCGCAATTGTTTATTGATGCAACCGAAGAATTTAGCTTTGATAAAGTATCTCTGACAGAGCAATACAAGAACATTCTTCCCGAAATAATAAAAAAATAATCGCATGGATATTAAAGTAGTTTTTGCAGTTAATTTTTTAAATTGTTTTGAACCTAAGCACTTTGGTGATGCCGACAAGTATTTAATTTATAAATGGGACAATGATGAACTGGTTTATTTAAATGAAATACACAACCTTTTAAAAACCTATGATGAAGAACAAGAACATGGTTCTCAAAAAAAAGGCAGGGCTATTATTGATTTATTAAAAAACTCAGGAGTAAAGGTATTGGTGTCGAAACAATTCGGTAAAAATATTCAAATGGTCAACCGCCATTTTATACCGGTAATTGTTTATACCGAAAAGCCCCATGAGGCTGTGCAAGTCCTGAAAAAGCACATGAAATGGATAGAAGACGAGCTTAAGAACAGGCCTCAGGAATTTAAACTATTTACCCTAAAAAACGGCGTGTTGAAAACGATAATAAAAAAAGAGCAATAATATGGAACGCAGGGTATTTGGCCCGGTGCCTTCACGAAGGTTGGGTAAAAGTCTGGGAGTGAACAATATTCCGCATAAAATATGCACTTATTCCTGTTTGTATTGTCAGGTAGGCAAAGCTATTAAAATGCAGGTGAACCGAAAGGAGTTTTATAAACCACAGGTATTGGTTGATGAGGTGAAAACTGTTTTATGCAACATCCAAAACAACGATGAATACCCCGATTATATTACCATTGTGCCCGATGGAGAACCCACGCTGGATATTCATTTGGGCGAACTGATTGACCGGTTGAAAACCATCAAAATTCCGGTGGCGGTAATTACCAATGCTTCTTTGATCCAATACCCCGATGTTCAAAACGATTTGTTAAAAGCCGATTATGTTTCTGTTAAAGCCGATACATTCAACATTGAAAACTGGCATAAAATAAATAAACCTCATAAAAATTTAGTTCTTAATGAAGTGGCGTGCGGGATCAGTTCATTTGCCAGAAAATATTCAGGCAAACTGGTAACTGAAACCATGTTGATAAAAGGAATAAACGACACTTTTAACGAGTTGGAAAATACCGCCCGCTTTATCGAAACCTTTGAACCCGATACTGCTTATATTGCAATACCCACACGCCCACCGGCATTCCAAAAGGCAGTGCCTGCCGATGAAGCCACCGTAAATAAAGCCTACCATATTTTCAAAGAACATATAGATAAGGTCGAATTGTTAACAGGGTACGAAGGCAACGCTTTTTCTTCTACCGGAAATTTCAGGGAAGATATATTGAGTATTACCGCTGTGCATCCTATGCGTGAAGATGCCGTTTTGGAATTATTGCATAAAACAAATGGCAATAAAGACATACTCGCACGGCTAATAGAAGAAAAACTTCTTGAAAAACTACAATATGGTGGCCATAATTACTACCTGAGAAAATTCAAAAGATGACCGTACCACGCAACATATCGACCCGTAATTTTTATGCCTTTTTGTGGCATGCCGGTTTTCTGGCCCTGGCCCAAAATTTTATGGATGTCGATACAGTCATCCCTGCCATGCTTGTCGAATCGGGTGGAAAGGCCATTCATATCGGCATCATGACCGCTATCATGTTGGGTGGGTCAAGTTTTACCCAATTGTTTTTTGCCCCTTACATAAGCAATAAACCCTTTAAAAAGAGGTTTCTGCTTATGGGCATTAATTCGCGCATACTTTCACTTTTTGCATTGGGTTTTATTTTGTTTTATCTTCATGGTACCCAAACAAAATGGGTTCTCTGGCTTATTTTTTTGTTTATTACCTTATTTTCGCTTGGTGGTGCATTTTCAAATATTAGTTATACCGATATACTGGGGAAAAGTGTGAATGAAGAGAAAAGAAAAGTGTTCTTTTCTACCAAACAGATCATTGTGGGAATTGTCGTTTTGTTCTCAGCCTTTCTGGCTAAGAAAATATTGACTGCTTCGGCATATCCGGTAAATTTTGCATTTATGTTTTTCGCGGGGGCATCACTACTTCTGATTGCATCGGGAGGGTTTTGGAAGGTAAAAGAGAATACCCCTTCAACATTGAAAATTAAAGGTTTTAGAGAATTTATTAAGACACTACGATCCGAATTAACACAAAACAACAAGCTTGTCTATTTTTTGGGTTTTATAAATACACAGGGCATTATACTTTCCTTCCTTCCCTTTGTAATGCTCTATGCCAAAGAAACGTTGAATACCCAAAGCAATGCTACAGGCAACTTTTTGCTCTTCAAAATAATTGGAGTTGTAACTGTTAGTATGCTGGTTTTTTTTGTTGCCCGACGAATTAAATACAATCCGCTGCTTTATTTGAATGTAATGTTATCGGTAACGGTAATAATAACAACATTGTTTATTCACAATGAGCATACCTTGCGGTATATTTTTATATTGGGAGGTGTAATTTATTCATTGTATTCTATTACCATGAACGGTTTGCTACTTGAGGTATCAGGCAATGAAAACAGGGCCTTGTATACCGGTTTTGCAGGGGCGGGAAATATCCTGCCTGCCCTTTTCCCGCTTGCCGGAGGCTGGATTATCGGTCATTGGGGGTATACTGTTTTCTTTATCTTGTTTTTACTGATTGTTTCATCATCATGTTTTTTTATACGCAAAATCGATTGTAAAAAATAAAAAAGAAAGACCATGAAACGAGCCATGAATTATTGATCACACAGGGAGATGATTAAATATGGCGAGTTCCATGTGACCATTGAAAATTAAATTATATACACATGAAACTACTATTAATCTATTGTAAAAAATTTGGGTACACACCAACTGTCAAAACGGTCGATGATGCATCTGAAAATAACTTGCCGGCGCATTTCGAAAATGTTCAAACAGCCTTTATACAGGTTGAACAGGAAGATGTTGAGAGAGTTAAAGATGTTGAAACAAAATTGGTAAAAAACCTGAAATGGATATGCGGGAAAAACCAGGTAAAAAAAGTCGTCCTGCACTCGTTTGCCCACCTTTCGGAAAGCAAAGCTGAACCTGATTTTACGAAGCAATTTTTTAACAGGATTGAAGAACGGATGACAAATGCCGGATATGAAGTACATCAAACACCTTTCGGGTATTTTCTCGATTTACAGGTAGATGCCCCCGGTTTTTCCCTGGCACGTGTGTTTAAAAGTTTTTAATTAGCTGAGTAACTACATGAACAAAGAAAATATATTTAAATGAAAATATATTAAAATGAAAACAAACACACTAATATCAAAAAGGGTTGCACAAATACCAAAATCTGCAATTCATGAAATGACACGTTTATCAAAAGAAGTAAATGACGTGGCTTTTTTGTCATGGGCAAAACCAACAGCCGGTGCCCCTGAACATATTAGAGAAGGTGCAATTGCTGCGATAAAAAAAGGACTTGTGGATGGTTATTCTGAAAATCTGGGAATATTGGAATTACGTGAAGAAATAGTAAAAAAACTCAAAAGAGATAATAATATAAAAGCAGTGCCCTCGGAGATTATGATCACTGTTGGTGCAATTGAGGGGCTATATGCTTCTGTATTGGCTTTTGTTGACCCTGACGATGAAGTTATTTTTCCATCCCCAACATATTCAACTCATATAAGGCAGGTTATTGTTGCATCTGGAAAACCGGTTATTGTCCCTTTAATAGAAGAAGAAGGATTTAGATTAGATATTGAGGGTATTAAAAATGCAATTACCCCAAGAACAAAAGCTATTATATATTGTTCTCCGAGTAATCCTACCGGTACTGTCTTTTCAGAAAAACAACTTCGTCAGTTAGCTGAAATTGCTTTGGATAATAACCTGATAATTATTAATGATGAGGCTTATGAGTATTTTACTTTCGATGGCCATGAACATTTTAGTGTTGCTTCTATTCCTGAAATGAAAAAAAATGTAATCAGCTGTTTTACTTTCACAAAGACTTATGCTATGACAGGCTGGCGAATTGGTTATTTATATGCAGATGAAGAATTTATCCCGCAAATTAATAAAGCTCATATTCCTATGGCTATTTGTGCCCCGGTAGTTTCACAATATGCAGCGCTAGCTGCGTTAAAAGGGCCGCAGGATTGTATTGACAAATTCAGGAAACATTATCTTAATGCCCGAAATTTGATGTGTGATCGTCTTGACAGGCTAAATTCAGTGTTTGAATACCAGAAACCCAGTGGCTCTTATCTTATGTTCCCAAAAATATTATTAAAAGAAGGAGAAGATTCAATAGCTTTTTGTAAAAAACTATTAAAAGAAGCCAGGGTATCAACAACACCTGGTATCGCTTTTGGACCAACAGGACAATCACATTTAAGAATGTCTTTTTGTGTGATGGAAGATGAAATAAATAAAGCTTTTGATAGAATGGAAAAATATTTTTAAAAAGTGAAAGGAAAGAAAAAATTATACCCTGATTCGGGCGTAGAATTAAACCCTTTCATTGCAAAAAATTACGACAGGGTAATGAATGCCGGAACACTGGGAATGTACAAAAGCTTTATTTATAAAGCTATCCACGATATGAATATTTTGCCTGGCGATCAAATACTCGATATGGGATGTGGTTCCGGCCGCAATGATTACATTATGAGCAAATACCTGAATGACCAGGGTCAACTGACAGGCCTGGATATTTCGGAACACATGGAAAAACATTTTCACCGAAAATTTAAAGGGGATAAACGGATGGAATTTATTAACCAACGTATTGATGTGCCGTTTAATTTGCAAAAAAAGTACGATAAGGTTTTTATAAGTTTTGTTATCCATGGTTTCCCGCATGAAGTAAGAAACAACGTGATACAAAATGCCTATAATCATTTAAAACCAGGCGGGAGCTTCCATATTCTCGATTTTGCCGAATTCGATATGGATAAAATGCCCGGCCTTCACCGTTTTATCTTTAAAAAAATAGAATGCAAATATGCTTTCGATTTTATTGAAAGAGATTGGAAAGAGATACTGAATAAATCTAGCTTCGATAATTTTATCGAGCAATTTTATTTTAAAAAATATGTTCGATTATTAAGCGCCCAAAAAAATGGCTGATAATTTAAATATGCCCGTATTAATAGCTGTCCCAACTAATGATGGCATAACTATTTTCCCGAAAATGCTGGGCATGGCCAAATACTTTTACATTTATTCTACAACCAGTAGCAGGCAATTCACACTTGTTGAAAAAAGGCCTAATCCTTATGAAACCTCAATGCAGCATTTAAAGACACTGGCTGTTTATACTGTAATTAATGATTGTATGGTCATTATATCTGAATTGATAGGTAAAAAAGGGATTGAAAGGCTTCAGAAGAAAGGGATAAAACTTTATTTCAGAAAAGGGGATATTCAGGAAGCTTTAAACAGTGTTTTCAACGATGAATAATTTTACAAATAAATTAATTGAAGCAGCAGAACTGATAAAGCATTCATCACGTACTGTTGCATTTACAGGAGCAGGAATATCGGTAGAAAGCGGGATTCCTCCCTTTCGTGGGGAAGATGGCTTATGGAGCAAATTCGACCCGGTATTTCTCGATATAAATTACTTTCATCAATATCCCGAAAAATCATGGAAATTAATTAAAGAAATTTTTTACGATTTTTTTGGACAGGCAATTCCCAATGCAGCTCATTATGCACTTGCAGAAATGGAAAAAAGCGGGATTTTAAATTCAATCATTACCCAGAATATAGATAATTTACATCAACATGCCGGGAGTAAAGAAGTATATGAGTTTCATGGTAACTCCAGGTATTTGGTATGCGAGAATTGTTCCAAATCATTTTTAGCAACGAACATTGATTTATCTATACTGCCACCACGGTGCCCATATTGTAAAACAGTCCTTAAGCCCGACTTTGTATTTTTTGGGGAACCCATTCCTGAGCCTGCCAACACGAGTTCATTTTCAGAAGCTAAAAACGCCGATTTGTTTATTCTTATTGGTACAACAGGAGAAATAATGCCTGCGTCGCTCATACCCTATGAGGCTAAAAAGAATGGAAAGAAAATAATTGAAATAAATATTGCCCCTTCGAATTATACAAATGCCATAACCAACATTTTTTTACAGGGAAAAGCCTCTGAACTTGTTCCCAGGTTAATTGAAACGCATAGATAGAACAGTTGGGTTTTTATACAGATGTATTAATTAAAAATTCTACAATTATGATAAACCTGAAAAATAAATTTATAATGGCCCCTTTAAAATTGGGCTATGCTAATGGCGACGGATTGGTAAATAAAAAGCATCTTTTTTTCTATGAAAAAAGAAGCAAATATATTGGTGCAATTATACTGGAGCCACTGTATCTCAATTCAGGATTGCGTGAAATTCCCACACAACTTGGAATAGACAATGACAATAAAATACCAGGGCTGACAGAGTTGGTTAACCTGCTTCATAAAAACGAAGTTAAGGCAATCGCGCACCTGAATCACCCTGGCCGGATGGCAAATCCGAAAATTCCGGGAAACTATTTTGTGTCGTCTACCGGCAAACCCTGTGAAAATGGAGGGGCTATGCCGGAAATGATGGACCACAAAATGATGGACAACGTAATTAACAGCTTTGTTGAAGCAGCGCAACGGGCAGTTCATTGTGGTTTTGATATGATTGAATTACAGTTCGGGCATGGATATCTGCTTGCACAATTTTTATCGCCTGCGGTAAATGAGCGTTCCGACGATTATAATGGGGATCTTCATAACAGGGCTAAATTCCCGCTTAAGGTGCTGAAAGCCGTGAAAAAAGCTGTCGGGATTCCGGTAATTGTCCGTATTAGCGGTGATGAAATGATGCCCGAAGGCTTTCATATTGATGAAATGATACAATTTTCTTTACTTTTAGAAAAAAATGGTACAGACGCTATTCATGTTTCAGCCGGTTCAACCTGTTCAACACCTCCCTGGTTTTTTCAACACATGTTTGTCAAGAAAGGTAAAACATGGGAGCTTGCTGCTAAAATAAAAGCTGAAGTGAAAGTACCCGTTGTTTTTGTCGGGCAAATTAACACGAAAGAAGATATCCTGTCATTGGAGGATAAATATCAGGCTGAGTATATTGCTATTGGAAGGGCTTTGGTTGCAGACCCTGATTTTACAGGAAAATTTCTCGGTAAAGAGAAAGACCCGATAGCCCCTTGTTTAGCATGTGCCGAAGGCTGTCTTGGCGGGGTTAAATCAGGACAGGGACTTCAATGTCTTGTAAATCCTGAAGCAGGCAGGGAAACGGAGGTTCTTGAAATAACAAAACATTCTAAACATTATGCTGTAATCGGAGGTGGGTTAGCCGGCATGGAAGCTGCAATAATTTTAAAAAAGAGAGGGCATAATGTTGACCTTTATGAAAAAAATAAACTGGGTGGCCAGTTTAACCTGGCCCCATTAACTCCAAATAAAAAATCAATGGGGCGTTTAGTCCCTTATTTCGTTGAGGAATTAAAAAATAAGGGGGTAAATATAATTTTTAAAGAAGTTTTAAAGTCAGATATTACGAGCACGTACGATGGGGTGATATTTGCGACAGGCTCTAAACCAAAAGCCCCGTCAATTACCGGGTTAAATAAATTTTTTTGGGCTGATATCCTGCTAAAAGAAAATATACCGGAAAACAAAAAAATATTGATTATTGGCGGAGGGCTAATTGGCGTTGATATAGCTACTGCTTTAATAGCATTAAACAATAAAGTAATTATTGTTAAAAGAACTACCGATTTTGGGGAAGATATGGAAATGATTGCTAAAAATCTTTCATTAAAAATGATGAAAGAAAAAATGACCGTTTTCAGCGATCATACAAATATTAAAAAAATAGAAGGGAAAACCGTATTTGCAGAGAAAGACGGAGAAAATATTCAATTTGAAGATATAGATACGATTGTGGTTTCAACGGGTATGGAAAGCTATATCCCGTTTAAACCTGAACATAAAATGCCTGTTTATATTATCGGCGATGCCAAATCGGTAGGAAAAGCCCAAAATGCTATTTATGAAGCCTACAAATTGGCGCTGTCATTATAAAAGAATGAAGCTATTCTTTATGAATGGTCAAATTTCAATGCATAAACAACTAATGTTTATCTCTGATGAATACCTGCGGTATAAAAAACAGTTTTCCAGAAAAAAATTGGGCAGCAGTCAAAAGAATTGCTGCAATTTGTTTAATAATAGTTATAAATAGCAACAAAATGAATAGTCAGGATACAGTTC